>ENA-ORDI01001415-ORDI01001415.1-marine-metagenome-genome-assembly--contig:-NODE-1415-length-13185-cov-3.289518_pt1 | contig 13185 bp, 18 predicted proteins | sample MGYA00248628_ERZ508525 | MGnify/ENA primary metagenome ERZ508525 (study PRJEB26195, sample SAMN05422138) | marine metagenome | isolation source: East of Porto Seguro, South Atlantic Ocean | place...
TCTATTTCGAACTCTCTTAACCCTACAAATTTTCCTTATTGGATCTTAGTTTTTATTTTGGTAGTAATATTTACATTTTTCTATACTTTAGTAACTTTCCAACAACAAAACTTATCTGAGAATCTTCAAAAACAAAGTGGTTTTATACCAGGCATAAGACCAGGGGTACCGACACAGGAATATTTAAATAAAGTAATTGTTAGAATCACATGGGCAGGAGCACTATTTTTAGGCGGTGTAGCTATTGCCCCATTTTTTATAACAGGATTAACCGAGATAAGATCTTTAACTTTAAGTAGCACTAGTCTACTAATCATGGTAGGCGTAGCCCTAGATACCATGAGACAACTTGAATCTCAATTATTAATGAGAAATTATCAAGGATTCATGGATTAAATTATGCGGATAATACTGTTAGGCCCTCCTGGAGCAGGTAAAGGCACACAAGCAGGATATATATCAAAAAATTTTAACATTAAAAAAATTTCCACAGGAGATTTGGTAAGATCTCACATTAAAGAAAATACCGAACTTGGAAAAATTGCAAATGAATACTATATCAAAGGAGATTTAGTACCAGATAAAATTCCTACAAATATGGTAAAAGAATGGATATTAAATCAAACCGATAGTAAATGGTTATTAGATGGATTCCCAAGAAATATTAATCAAGCTGAATCATTAAATAATATTTTAAGTTCAGTTAATAGCAATATTAATACAGTATTGTTTATAAATGTAGATACCAAATTATTAATAGAAAGATTGTTAAACCGTCAAAGTATAGAAAATAGATCTGATGACAATCTTGAAACAATCAAAAACAGGATATCTATCTATGAAAAAGAAACTAGTCCTTTAATTGGCTTTTATAATGATAAAAAACTACTTTATAAAATTAATGGGAATAAACCTATTAAATCTGTATATCAAGAAATTGAAAACTATCTAATAAAAAAAAAGTGTAGAATATATTGAGATATAAAGTGAAATAGTATACTATATTAGTCTTGTTTTTTAATAAAGGACACTGAATGATTGGTTTAAACAGACCAAAAGGAATTAATATAAAAAATAATATTGAATTAAATTATCTGAGACAATCAGGAAAGATGCTTAAATCAGTGAAAAAAATAATTAAAAATAATATTGAAGAAGGAATTACTACAAAAGAATTGGATTATATAGCGGAAAAAGAAATATTAAATTTAGGAGGGAAACCTGGTTTCAAAGGCCTGTACGGTTTTCCAGGGACTATATGCTCTTCTTTCAATGAAGAAATAGTACATGGCATACCGTGTAATAGAAAAATAATAAATGGTGACATTATAAGTATTGATTGTGGAGTAATATATGAGGAATTCCATACTGATAGCGCATTTACCATAGGAATAGGTAATTTGCCCTCTAAATCTACAAAATTAATTGACACAACTCGAAATGCATTAAATATAGGAATTAAACAAGCTATACCAAACAATCATATAGGAGATATTGGATATGCTATAGAATCATATTCAATAAATAAAGGATTTTCTGTTGTAAAAGAATATGTCGGGCATGGAATAGGGAAAGCTTTACATGAAGATCCTCAAATACCAAATTATGGAATGAAATCATCTGGCCCAAAAATCATAGAAGGAATGGCATTAGCTATTGAACCAATGCTTATTGAAGGTTATGAACAAACTGAAATTGATAATGATGGATGGACAGTAAAAACTGAAGACGGGACTATGTCAGCTCATTTTGAAGATACAATTATTATTACAAATTCAGGTAATGAAATAATTACATAAAAAAATATGGCTAAAACAAAAAAAGAAGTAATAGAAGTAGAAGGTATAGTAAAAGAAGCATTACCAAATGCTTCTTTTAAAATTGAATTAGCTAATGGCCATGAAGTTTTAGCATATATTTCAGGTAAAATACGTGTTCATTATATAAGAATACTGCCTGGTGATAGAGTTTTAGTAGAATTATCCCCATATGATTTAACAAGGGGAAGAGTAACATATAGATTTAAATAACGAGGAAATAAAAATGGCAATGATTGCTGGAGTAAATATACCAGATAATAAAAGAATAAATATAGCTTTGAGATATGTATATGGAATAGGACCTACAATAGCAGAAAAAATTATTTCTCAAACTAACATTATTGATAACCCTAAAGTTAAAGATTTAACAGAAAATGATTTAGATAAAATTAGAGCTATAATAGATAATTCATATACTGTTGAAGGAGACCTTAGAGTTGAAAGAAATTTAAATATAAGAAGGTTGATTGATATAGGTTCATATAAAGGTACAAGACATAGAAAAAACTTACCCGCAAATGGCCAAAGAACTAAAACAAATGCAAGAACAAAAAGAAGTAAAAAACTAGCGGTTGCAAAAAGAGGAAGAGATACAAGTCAAAAAACATAATTTATCAGGATAATTAATGACTACAAGAAAAAGAATTAGAAAAAAAACAAGACAAAATGTTGTATACGGGAAAATTTATATCCAAAGCACATTTAACAATACTCTTATTACTATAACTGATAGATCAGGAAGTGTGCTTTCATGGAATAGCGGTGGTACAGAAGAATTTAAAGGATCAAAAAAGTCAACTGCCTATGCAGCACAAAAAGCTTCAGAAAAATTAGCCCGAAAAGCAATCGATTTTGGCATACAAGAAGTTGAAATATTCGTAAAAGGACCCGGAGCTGGAAGAGATTCTGCCATAAGAGCAATTAGTGCTTCAGGTATTAAGTTAAAAAGTATAAGAGATGTTACACCCGTGCCACATAACGGCTGTCGCCCTCCTAAAAAAAGAAGAGTTTAATTAAAGGATAAAATGTCAAGATACACAGGACCAAAATGTAGAAAATGCAGACAATACGGAATGGTATTGTGCGGAAAACCTGCAAACAAATGTGCATGGGAAAAAAGGAAATCTCCTCCAGGGGATAGATCCATGTTATCACAAAGAAAAAGACCTTCAGAATATGCAATGCAATTAAAAGAAAAACAAAAAGCAAGATTCATGTATGGTATAGTCGAAAAACAATTCAGAAATTATTACAAAACAGCTATTAGAAAACCAGGAATATCTAGCGATAACTTACTGGCTTTATTAGAACTAAGATTAGACAACGTTATCTTTCGTCTCGGATTTTCTGACACGAGGCAACAAGCTAGGCAGATAGTTACACATGGACATATTTCTGTAAATGAAAAAAAAGTACACTCCCCTTCTTATCAAATTAAAATAGGAGATAAAATAGGTTGGCAAGAAAAAACAAAAAAAACGAATCTATTAAATATCATCAAAGCAGAATCAGGCAAAAATGCTATTGTGCCAAACTGGTTAAAAGTTGATACAACATCTAAAACTGGGGAAGCAGTTTCATCCCCCTCTTCAGATGATTTTGATCCAAATATAGATCGAATGCAAATTGTCGAATATTACTCAAGATAAATAAATTAAAAGGAGAAAATTATGATAATGGATTATTCTATAGTTCCTGAATTGGAACCAGAGTCAGATTTACTTTTAGATAATACTAACTCTAAAATAATCACTGAGATATTAGAGCCAAATTATGGTAAATTCACCTTTGGACCTATAGCAAATGGACATGCAATAACAATTGGGAATTCATTAAGAAGAGTATTATATAGTTCGATTTTAGGTACTGCCATAACATGGGTAAAAATTGATGGTATTTTACATGAATATTCCACCATAAAAGATATTAAGGAAAGTGTTGAAGAATTATTGTTGAATTTCAAATCTATTAGAATAAAATCTAAATCTGAAAGATCAGGCAAATTAAGATTAGAAGTAGAAGGTGAAGGAAAAGTAAGTGCAGCAGATATAATGGCTTCTTCTGATTTTGAAATAGTAAATCCTGATCTTCATTTAGCAACTTTAGATTCTAAAAATTCAAAACTATCAGTTGAATTCAATATAGAAAGAGGCGTAGGTTATAAAGTAAGGAATATTGAAGAAAAAGAAAGTACTATTGGAATACTGCCTGTTGATGCAATTTTCAGCCCGATAAGAAAAGTTAATTATCAAGTTGTAAAAACCACTCCATCAGAAGAAGGTGAATTCGAAAACCTGACCTTGGAAATATGGACAGATTCAACTAAAACTCCTCTAGATTGTGTCAAACAAGCAGCTAGTGTCTTATTAACACAATTTATGATAATTAGTAAAGCTTCTGAAAAAAATCAAGACGATAATAATATGGAGTCAGAGATATGGAGACAGTTGTCACCAGAACAATACAACACAACAATAGAACTACTAGATTTATCATCTAGGACACTTAACTGTTTAAAAAGAGCTAGCTTAGATACAGTTGGTCAAATTATTGAAACTAAAAGATCTGAACTATTGAAAATCAGAAACTTTGGCGTAAAATCTTTTAATGAATTAAATGAAAAATTTAGCACAATGGGATTTTTACCTGAAGGGTTTACTTGGACCACAAGCGAATTAGAAAACCCTGAAAATACAAACGAAGATTAAGGATTAGTTCTCATGAGACATAAATTAAAAGGTAGGAAATTATCAAGAAATACCGGACATAGAAACAGTTTATTAAGAAATTTAAGCACTTCTTTAATACTTAATGAATCAATAAACACTACCTTAGCTAAGGCAAAAGAATTAAAAAGATATGCAGAAAAAATAATTCATAAAGCAAAAACTGACAGTTTGCATAATAGAAGATTAGTTATTTCTAAAATTGGCCCAACTGATGCTTATAAAAAATTATTTGAGGATATAGGCAATAGATACAAAGATAGAAATGGTGGTTATACAAGAATAATAAAAATTCCTAGCTCTAGTACAAAATCTAAAATTAAATCATTTTATAGAAAAGGTGACGGTGCAACTATGGCAAGAATTGAATTAGTAGAAGAAACAACATCTAACTTACAACCTAAACCTGTTATGCCTACCGATGAAAAAGCTCCTACTGCACGTGACACGACAAATTCAGATAATAACAATTCTGATGATAAAAAATAACAATTACGCCATGATTTGTGCGTATGAAGGCACTAAATATAACGGATTTCAATCACAAAACACTAAAAACACAATACAAGATAAAATTGAGCATTCAATTAACAAAATTGTAAATAGTTCAATTAATATTGAATATGCGGGAAGAACAGACTCTGGTGTTCATGCTAGACATCAAGTAATTTCTGTTAATTTAAAATGGAATCATGATCCAATCAAACTTCAAAATGCAATAAATAACTATCTACCAAATGATATCAGAGTTAAAAATATAAAAATCGCACCAGATCATTTTCACCCAAGAAAATCAGCTATATCTAGATCATACGAATATTCTATATTAAGATCTGATAACTCAGATGTTTTCACAAGAAATACCGTTCTAAAATTCTCGCACGACTTAAATTTATATTATATAAATAAATGCTTAAGCATACTCAAAGGCAAACACAATTTTAGAAATTTTTGCAAAAAAGATAGTATCCCTGAAAACCCTATAAGAATTTTATATGAGACATCAATGATAAAAGATAAAAATATATTAAAATTAAAATTCAAAGGTTCAAGCTTTTTAAGACATCAAGTAAGGTTCATGGTTGGTACTATTTTAAAAATTGGAACAGAAAAAATACCTTTTGAAACATTAAAAATGATGCTAGAAAGCAAAAAACCATCAAATTTTTTTATAAAATACAATGTTCCTCCTAGAGGTTTGTGTTTAACTCTAGTAGAATATGATGGTTTTTCTTTAAACTAAAAAGGTGAAAATGTAAAATGAAAAATTTAAATAAAGAAAATTGGATAGAAATTAATGCTAAGGGCAGAACCTTAGGGAGGTTAGCAACCGAAATATCAGTATATTTGCTTGGTAAAAATAAACCAACTTACTCCCCAGACAAATTAAGTTCTAATTTTGTAATAATAACAAATGCATCCGAAATTCATGTGACTGGAAGTAAATTAGATAATAAAGAAATATATTCTCATAGCGGATTTATTGGTGGACTCAAAAGAGAAACATTAGGAAATGCACTAAAATCTAACCCTTCAAAAGTTTTAAGAAGATCAGTAAAAGGAATGTTACCTAAAAACAAATTATCTGAAAAACTTATTCATAGGTTGAAAATATACGCGGGGGCGAAACACCCACATTCTTCGCAATTATCAAATAGGAGTTCAAATGACAACTAAAGATACATATTTTTATGCAATAGGACGCCGAAAAGGTGCTGTAGCACAAATTAAATTATTTCAATCTAAGGGTAATATAACAATAAATAAAAAACCTATAGAAGAGGTTTTTCCATCAAAAGAATCAATAGATTATATTAAATATCCTTTAGAATTGACTAAAAAGATGAATAAAAACGCTATAGACATTAAAGTATCAGGAGGAGGTATATCGGGGCAAAGTGGTGCAATTAGACTAGGTATTTCAAGGGCATTAGTCATATCTGACTCATCATACAGATCTATATTAAAAAATAAAGGTCTTCTAACACGCGATAGTAGGGTAAAAGAAAGCAAAAAATACGGATTAGTTAAAGCAAGAAAAGCTAAACAATATTCAAAAAGATAAAAATTTACTTTTTAGCATAAAAGAAATAACCACTTGGATACATTGCTCTATTATAATCTTTACTATGAAACATTTCATAAAGCATATTTAAACCAATAGATAATAAAGATAATATAAATCTTATAAAAAATAATTTTTTGGGAAGAATAATATCATACATAACAATAAACCTACCACCTAATGGTTCAATAATAATATTTTCAAAACCAACAATACTTAAAATCTGATATAAGGCCTGATTACTAAACCTCCAGTAATCAACTGGCTGATTATGAATTGGGTACAAAAAAGGAACGTATCCAACTAGATAACCCGTTTTATTTAAAACTCTATGAATTTCTTGAACTGCAACTTTTGGAAATTGAAGTAATTCCAATACATTGAAACATCCGAAATTAGAAATAGTATTATTTTTAAATGGTAAATTATTTATATCTGCTAAGATATTTGGTTTTCCTTCAATATCAATATTAATTAAATTCTTTAATTCAATATTCCAATCTTTTTCATAACTTGCATGTTTTTCAGAACTTATGTCTAAAGTATAACCTGGAGTAAAATTGAAATCAGAAAGCTTTGATCCCATTAATATTCTATGAATAGTATATCTAGATTTAATGCCTTTATATAATTGTATTAAATTAATCATTTGAAGATTGTTGGATAAATTGAACTATATTATCATCATAATCTTGGAATGTACATATAAATCCACCCCAATGTTCTTTATATGGTTCCCTAATTATTTTGACACCAAAAGATTTAAGCCTATTATATGATTTGTATATATTATCCACTTCAAAATTTATCATCATTCTATATTTATCCTTAGATTTCCCATTAACTTTTTCATGGGTTCCAATAATGAATTTTAATTTACCAAAATGAAATGAAACATGATTATCTAATATATTATTTGGTTGTATATCTAGTATATTAGTATAAAATTCAGTCATTTTAATTAAATTATTTGTCCAAATAATAACTCCGGCTAACATAACAACAATACAATTTTTTATTTATAATAGTATAATTCAAAATCGAAAGTATATTTTAAAATATACTCAAGGGGCTGTAGCTCAATTGGGAGAGCGCTTCAATGGCATTGAAGAGGTAGGGGGTTCGAATCCCCCCAGCTCCAATCTTTTTATAATTGAAACTACCTATTTAGCCATGCAGCAAACACAATTAGCAACCCAATGCTCTGGTTCAACTTCAGTTAAAATCGGTGTAGTCTCTGCACATTTACATTTATCTTTTTTAGTGCATCTAGGTTTAAACACACATCCTGCCGGAGGGTTCAATGGACTAGGAACATCGCCTTCCAATATAATACGCTCTCTTGTTTTTTCTATTGTTGGATCAGGAATCGGTATCGCTGACAACAGTGCTCGTGTATAAGCATGAATAGGGTTAGAATAGAGTTCATTCGCAGGAGCAATCTCCACTATATGCCCAAGATACATTACAGCAATTCTATCACTAATATGTTTAACTACTGAAAGATCGTGAGCAATAAATAAGTATGTCAAACCAAACTTCTCTTGCAAATCTTCCAATAAATTTACAACCTGCGCCTGGATAGAAACATCTAAAGCTGAAACTGGTTCATCACAAACAATAAAACTTGGATTTACAGCTAAAGCTCTAGCAATTCCAATTCTTTGCCTTTGTCCTCCACTAAATTCATGCGGATATCTATCCGCCATATAAGGGCTTAATCCAACAATAGACAATAGCTCAGCAACTTTATCTCTATACTCTTGTCTACTATTAATTAATTTATGTACTTTTAATGGTTCGCCAATAATATCTCCTGCAGTCATCCTAGGGTTCAAAGAACCATATGGATCCTGAAAGATGATCTGTACTTCTTTTCTCATACTTCTCATATCTGAAGCATTCAATTCTGTAAGTTCTGTGCCATCAAATTGTACTTTTCCTTCTGTTGGTTCATATAGTTGCAATATTGCTCTTCCAGTAGTTGTTTTTCCACAACCACTCTCTCCAACTAAACCTAGTGTTTCTCCTTTTCTGATAAAAAAACTAACATTATCTACAGCTTTGACTTGACCAATAGTTTTTTGCAGAATAACTCCTGATGTAACAGGAAAGTACATTTTTAAATTTTCTACATTAACAAGAATATCTTTGGTTATTTTCTTACTTTGTGATTTAGTAGATGTTGTCATAAAAAACCTCTTATAGAAATTTAATTAATTTATTTATTTTCTGCAGCATTTACAATCAACTATAAAATGCCCCTTCTTTGCTTCAATTATTGCTGGTGGTGTTAAAGGGCATTTGCAAGGAGTTTTTTGACATCTCGGCTGAAAACCACACCCAGGAGGTGGGTCCACTAAATCTGGAGGTAATCCCTCAATTGTCTGTAATTTTTTATGCTCAGTTGCATCAAGTCTTGGAACAGAAGCCAATAAACCTCTAGTATACGCATGCATAGGATTGTGAAATATTTCCTCTGCAGTTCCCTCTTCAATAATTTTACCTGCATACATCACGATAACTCTATCAGCATATCTTGCTACAACACCTAAATTATGAGTGATAATAATAAGCGCAGTTCCAAATTCTTTTGCCAAATCTTCCATTAATTCTAATATTTGAGCTTGAATTGTAACATCCAAAGCTGTTGTTGGTTCATCTGCAATTATTAATTTCGGATCACAACTAAGAGCTATAGCAATCATAACTCTTTGTCTCATTCCTCCACTAAACTGATGAGGATAATCTTTTAATCTTTGACCCGCCTCAGGTATACCTACTCTATCTAATAATTCAGCAGCTCTACCCAACGCTGCATCTTTTGATAAGCCTTGATGTAATTCAAGTGTTTCGGTTAATTGTCTTCCAATAGTTAAAACTGGATTTAATGAGGTCATTGGTTCCTGGAAAACCATTGCAATTCTATTACCTCTTATTTGACGCATTCCAGGTTCTGGCAAAGTCACTAAATTTTCACCTTCAAAAAGAACTGAACCATTAACTATTCTACCGGGTGGGTTAGGAATTAATTTCATCACTGACATAGCACTGACACTTTTTCCGCATCCGCTTTCTCCAACTATACCAAGAACTTCACCTTCATGAACATTGTAAGAAATTCCATCCACTGCTTTAACTACTCCATCTTGAGTAAAAAAATGAGTAGTTAAATCTTTAACTTCTAGTAATACATTATCTTTTAATGTTGTACTAATACCAGATTTTGATGTTTTGGTAGCCATGTTTCCTCCAAATTAAGTATAGATTTAATAGTAAAATCCTCTTTAAATTTTGCTTATTTTAATTTATAACCAATAATCATTCAACCGAATCACTATAGTAAAAATATAACTAAGTCGTTTAATTTAGATATTTTGATATATTGTTTTACAATTCCAATAAAAGAAGCCAACTAAAAATCCTATTCCCCAAGCAATATGTATCACAGGAAATATTAAAAAAAGAATTGCAGAAGATAAAAAATCTTTTATTGAATTTGCTGTAATCAAAAAGTAAAGAGTGGTCAAAAACAATAGAAATAAGTAAAATATTGGAATAAAAATAACCCAGGAAATTAATTGCGATAAAAGAATAGATAATAATAATGAAAATACAAAAACAGGAGGAGCCATCCATCTGGGTTGAAATTCCTTAGGGTAATTCATTAAAAATTTCATTTTCCAAAATCCGTACTTATAAAATTGTTTAAAAAGCCCACTTAAAGATTTTCTTACTATATACATAGCTTTTATAGAATTAGATGCAGCGATTTTACCTCCCGATTTTCTCAAACGATAATTCAAATCAAAATCTTCAGATATTGGTAAATTTTCATCAAAACCATTTATTTTAATTAAGGTTTCTTTTTTCCAAGCACCTAGCCAAACTGATTTAACTTCAAATACTCCTCTTTTATCTAATCTGTATTTCGCATTACCCATACCAATTTTAGAATTCATAGCTTTTGCTATAGCTTTTTCTATCAATGTATTACCTATTGAAATTTGTACAGGCCCAACATTTTCATAGACACCTTTTTGTAATAAATGTATCGTTGAAGTAATATAATTTTTATCATAAATTGCATGTGCATCTGCTCTGATAATAAAATCTCCTTTTGATTCTTTAATTCCAATATTTAAAGCTGCAGATTGATAAATCTTAGGATTAGATATTAATCTGATATTAGTAAATTTATTTGCAAATTCCTGTGCAATTGCCAATGTATTATCTTTACTCAAACCATCAATAATTAAAATTTCAAGTTTACTGTCAGGATAATCGTTTGATAATAAACTTGTAATTGTTTGTTCTAAATATTTCTCCTCATTTAAGGTTGGTATAATCAAAGATACAAATGGTAACATAAGTTTAATTTCCTATTAAAATAAAATTCTGCCATAATTATTTTTTAAATACTTTATGTCAAGTTTACTCAATGGCTTTCTACATGATTTTCCTGATTTAGAAATACCCAAATTAATTCCTTTTAACCAATCTAACATTCTAAATGTTTTTAATGAAATTAAAAAATAATAAGCAGTCCAAATAAACATATAAGAAAAAAAATATACTCCTGGTAAATTTTTATAAGCAGTGAGTATTCTGTTTGATATAAACAATATAAAAGGATTGAATTTCTGAGATTCGCTCTGAATAACTGATTGAGCAGGATAATGATCTGCTTTACATTCAGGATGATATAAAATTTTTAAATTATTTTTAATAATATTATAAGAAAAATCAATTTCTTCATTTCCCCAATAGAATAACTCATCAAAAATTACCTCATTATTAAAAATATCTCTCCGGCATGCAAAAGCTGCTCCTATAAAATATGACACATAATTAACTTTATTTTCTAGCTCTGGGTTAAAAAATAATTGATACTTTTTAAAAGGTATCTGTTTAAAAACAAATAAATTTCTAGATGTAGATTTATTTTTATTAATATGTGCAGAAATATTAAACGAAACAAGACCTAATGTATTATCTTTTTCAAACAAATCATAAATTAATTTTATAGAAGTATTCTCTGAAATAAGAACATCATCATCTAAAAAGATTAAATATTTTCCTTTGGCATGTTGTGCCAATTTATTCCGTACATACGATATTCCCATGGGTGTAGAATTTTTAAAATATTGAATATTTTCAAATTCTAATAATACTGAATCATAACTAAGTTCAGAGCAATCATCTAATACTATTATTTCTGAATGTAAATTTTGAATATTTAATTTACTCAAATACAATAAATTTTTCTTTAGATTTCCAGGTCTGTTTCTTGTAGGGATTAAAAATGAAATTTCCAAAATAATTACCTATGTTCATTAGTTAATAATTTTTTATATTCATTAACTACATTTTCAGTATAAAATTTCTTCATATAGTTTTCAGATTTTTTTACTTTTAATAACATATCAGATTGATTCTTAAAAGCATATAAAATTGCTTCACTTAAAGCTTTCGAATTCCCTACTTCAACCAATTCTCCAAATTCACCAGTATGATGAGCTGGAGTTGATTTAGTGGGTCTCATTTCAACTAACTTAACTGATATGCCAGAATTTGCTACTTGCCAAGCAGCCTCTGATCCTGCAAGCCCACCACCGATAATGTGAATGGGAGTTGTACTTTTGCTCATTAGATTGATTTAAGCCAAGTGTTAACTCGTGATAAGGTCAAGAGGCATTACGAAGGACCGAGCTTGGCGCACGTTGGTACTTAATAAGTTGATGGATAACGCGGGGCATCGTTCTTGTGCCTCAGATGCCGCGGTCCAATATCGGCGGTTCGGGTCACACCCAATAGACTCATGTCGCGTTCAACCTCGTCTGAGAATATATCAAGTGCACGAGAAACCCCTGCTTCGCCGCCGGCTGCCAATCCGTACAAATATGGCCGACCAGTCATGCAGGCTTTTGCACCAAGAGCAAGGGCCTTGATGATGTCGGTTCCCCTTCGAATACCGCCATCAACAACGATGTCTGCCCGTCCTTCGACTGCGTCGACGATAGCCGGTAATACATCAACGGGTGCCGCGGCTTGGTCAAGCTGCCTTCCACCGTGATTCGAAACCACAATCCCATTTGCGCCGATCTCGACAGCGCGCAATGCATCGGCAGGGCTTAAAATTCCTTTAATCGCAAACGGGCCTCCCCACTCTCGGATCATCCAGGAGGCATCATCCCAAGTTACGGATCGGTCGAACTGTCTGTTGATATAGGCTGCCTGAGAGTTGAGGTCTGTAATGTTGTCACCCATTTTATCTTTAACGTTTGCTAGTTGCGGTTGGCCCTTCGTAATCAGATTAAACCACCACCGGGGATGGGATGCTAGGTCGAAGGCTAATTTACGGCTCAGACGGATTGGCGTGGTCATTCCGTTGTATAAATCACGCTGACGATTGCCGTAAACCTGAACATCAACGGTTAAACATAGGGCTTGATAATTTGCCGCACGGGCGCGGGAGATAAACTCGCTCACTAATGCACGGTCTTTCCAAACATAAATTGGGAACCATTTTGGCCCATCAGTCAGTGCGCCAATCTCTTCGATTGAGACGCTG
>ENA-ORDI01001416-ORDI01001416.1-marine-metagenome-genome-assembly--contig:-NODE-1416-length-13181-cov-3.070894_pt1 | contig 13181 bp, 19 predicted proteins | sample MGYA00248628_ERZ508525 | MGnify/ENA primary metagenome ERZ508525 (study PRJEB26195, sample SAMN05422138) | marine metagenome | isolation source: East of Porto Seguro, South Atlantic Ocean | place...
AGGCGGTGGAAAGAAACGCGCAGCTCCTAAACGTACAGGAGGAGGCGGTGGAAAGAAACGCGCAGCTCCTAAACGTACAGGAGGAGGCGGTGGAAAGAAACGCGCAGCTCCTAAACGTAAAGGCGGTGGAGCTAAGAAAAAAGCCACGAAAAGAAAACGTTAAGGAACTCGGCTTAATAATTTGCTTAAGTTCCTTATCTTTTTTTTAGTTAATTAAAAAGATATATAACAGTATAAATAATTTTTACTATTTCGTTCAAAAAGTGCTAGAATAGGGGCTATTTATAGAAATATGTAATATTTTGAATGTTTTTAGACTATTGTACTCATATATTATTAATATTAAAAATTTAAGCCTATTCAATGGTTTATTTTTCGATAATTAAATAAAATTTGAATCTATTTCATAATATCAATATTATATTTTATATTTAGTGAGCAACATCAAAAGTATTAATTTTCTTGAATATTTGAATAGATATACAATATAACTAATATGAATTATTTTATCATTATTGAAATCATTTCTTTTTCATTAAATAAAAAAAATGTTCAACCTTTCGTTTGAAATATTTCTTGTTTTTAATATATCACGATCTATTAGCCTTAAAGAATTCAATACCTGACACATTCAATGTTCACAAATTAATACTTCATTTTACTGTCTTAGGTTTTTTATAAAGAAACAAATAATCAAACCTATCTACCAAATTAAATTCCAAATCAAATAAATTTCTGTCCTCTATATAAATAAAAAAAATTATCAAATATCAAGAAAAAACTCGTATAAAAATAAAAATATTTTTTTGTTTCTTCATTTTAGTCCTAATTAATTTTTCATTAAATGACTAAACTAATTTTTCCATGTTATAATACCATGATTTATCTTCAGTTGAAAAATCCTCGCGTCATTTTTTATAATAAATAATATTAAGTTAAACAGATTAAGTGGTAATTAATTTTATTTTATCCATTGAATCACTAATTTGAAATTGTTTCACCAGTTCAGATACACTAGAGGCTTGACCATGTAAAACAAATAATTCAAGGCATTTTTTATCGCCAAGTTTAAAATGCATATGTGATTGAACAATGTCATCAAAACCATGTTTAATTTTGGTAACAGATTGTTCTTTTCCTTCTTCATGTGTAATAATCAATATAGATTGTAGTTCGCCTGTTAATGAAGTTCTTTCTTGTTTAAGATTAATTAATTCGCGTATACCAGCGCGGATTAGGTCCGATCGTCCAGAGAATCCTTCACTTTTTTCTAAATGATTCATTTCTTTAAGAAGTTCTTTTGTAACTGATATGCTTATAATTGGCATAGTTTTTTTTATAATATTCTAATATTAATAACTATAGAGAATTAATAAAAAAGTTAAAAAAATTAATAATATTAAAATATTATATTATATTATAAAATTTTGAGTTTGAGTAGTATTTGGAAAAAATAATAGAATTAGAACATATTTATGTAAAGAAGGGTAAGAACGTAATTCTTGATGATATATCTTTAACTATATATAAAAATGATTTTTTAGCCCTAATTGGACCAAATGGTTCAGGTAAAACTACTCTATTAAAAGTTCTTGCAGGGGTAATAAAGCCAAATTATGGTAAAATTTTTTTTCCATCAAACAATAAAAACCCTAAAATAGGTTACCTTCCACAAAAAATTCCATTAATATCAAATTCTCCAGTAACAGTCAAAGAGATTATCGAGACAGGAATTAATTCCTCTTTTATTTTCTCTGATAATATTTCGAAGAAAAAAATAATGCAAGTTACAAAAGATATTGGTATTGATAAATTAATTAATGAAAAAATAATAGATCTTTCTGGAGGACAACTTCAACTTGTGTTCCTTGCTCGCGCAATTGTTGATAATCCTGATATTGTTATTCTAGATGAACCAAGTAGCAGTATAGATATGAAAACTCAAGTTAAAATTTTCAACGTATTAAATACTTTACATATAAAAAAAACACCCATAATTTTTTCGTCTCACGATACCTTTGCAATATCCAAATCTGTAAATCGATTAGCATGTATCAACAAAAGACTTGATTTTCATGGAAAAATACAAGATTTCCTCAGTGATGAACATCTAACTAAATCTTATGGTTATGATGCAAAAATAATTTCACATGGAGATCATTAATGATGTTTGAAATTTTTAGTCATAGTTATATGATTAATGCACTTCTATCTGCGTTAATTATTGCAATAACAGCTCCAATAATGGGTATGTTTGTTGTATCAAGGCGAATATCCTTAATCGGAGATACATTGTCTCATGTAGCATTAGCAGGTATTGCAATTGGTATATTCTTAAATTTTGTTCCAACAATTACCGCCATAACTGTTGTAGTTATAGCATCAATGTTGTTATTGAAACTTATACAAACAGGGAATGTTAATGCTGATGCTGTACTAGCTGTATTCTTCGCATCTAGTACGGCAATTGCTGTTGTTTTATTGAGTCTTTCTACACAGCATGTAAACTTATGGGAAATACTCTTTGGAAAGAGTATATTACTAGTCACAGAACAGGACTTGTTAATTCTTTTTATAACAAGTGCTATTATCATTACTACTACAGTTTTTGTCTATAAAAAATGGTTTATAATCACTGTTGATCAGGAATTATCTAAAATAAATAATATCAATGTAAATTTTTACGATAATATACTGATAGTTCTCACCGCCGTTCTGATTGTTACTGCAATTAGAATAATTGGAGTTCTTCTGATTTCTTCATTGTTAGTTCTGCCCATATTAATTGCCCTACAATTTAGTAGTAGTTTCAAGAATACAATATTCAACGGTATAATAATTTCTATAATATGTTCAATAAGTGGAGTAATTATTGCGTTTTATCTCCCCACACATCCAGTATTAATTCCTCCAGGAGGAATAATTGTAATAATACTATCTCTGGTTTTTTTTATTGTACTATCAAAAAACATGATAAAGAATAGATAAATGTCTATTTAATAAAATAGAGAATATGAGAACTAATACAATTGCTGCTGTATCAATAATAACTGCAATAATAGTTTCTTCAAATTATGCTCTAATTGGATTTCCACAAATAAAGTTAATGGATGGTATGGTTTTTCTTACAGGTTATTTATTCGGAATTAAAGCTGCTATTAGTGTAAGTATTTTATCATGGTTAGTATATGGAAGTATCAATCCATTAGGTGCTGCTGGTTTTCCTTTAATTGTAGTTTTAATGATTGGTGAAATGGTTTATGGAATTGCAGGATCTATTTTTAGAAAATATTATAACACACCTTTCAAATTCAATAAAAATCCAATTAGAATAACAATAATGTTAGGATGCATTAGTATCATTTGTACTTTTATTTATGATATCTGGACTAATGCTATTGAAGGATTAATTATTTTTCAAAATGTCGATGGAATAATATTAAGAATTATTACAGGTATTCCATTTTCAATAATTCACCAATTAGCGAACATAGTAATATTTTGTTTCCTAGTGCCAATATTTATATACATGCTGACTAACCTTAAAACTGAAATTGATTTGGAATGAAAAAAATGGGAAGTTTGTTGTAATTACAGGTACTATTTTCATTATACTATTGTCTTTAATTGGATTTTTTGTATATGAAAATCAACTAAATAGTTATTCTAATAATGGAAATTCTGTAAATGAAGTAATTCAAATCAATCTTATAATTAATTTGGGAAATGGTACTATTTTGTATTATAATAATACGTCTGTAAGTAATAATGCAAGTATGTTAGAAATAACCAAAAATACAGTAAATGAACAAATAGATGTTCAATATTATCCTGAATTTGATGCATATTTTGTTAATGAAATTTTAGGTGTGGGAGGAAATAATAAATTTGCTTGGTCAGCTTGGTCATTTAGTTGTTGTAAATGGAATTTATTAGATATTGGAAGTAATTTGTTTTATCCGAAAGAAGGACAAACAATTGCCTGGTATTACCAAGAAGTTACCAAATTTGGTAACGAAAATCCTAATTAAAAACCATCCATGAGTTTATTTTTTGTTGCATAATTTCCTTCAGAATCATGTATCTGACGGAAAACATTATCACTGCCTTTTTCAATTTCACGTGCTTCATCTGCTAAAATAGCTGCTTGACGAATTAACTCATGAGATGCACTAACTACTAAAAGATATTTGTCCCTATTTTTTTCTTTATAGCCTCCTTCTGCAGATAAACGTCCAACTAGTTTAGCCATTTCGTAACTAGCTAAAGCTTTTGATTTTGCATATGGATTAGATAAGCCAGAATGAACTAATGCCTTATGTTTGTCAACAATAACATGAGGCAGGACAATAGGTTGAGAGTTGTTAATTGCAGAAATAACCAGATCGATTTCATGTAATAATGCTCTAAACGCTCCTGTAATTGACAGAACTTTTAAAACGTCACTATTAAAATTTGACATTTCAATCGGGTCAAGGAATTCTTGTCTTATTCCAATCAATGGATCTCCTTGAATGATAATACAACCTTGATTCGAATTTTCAAAATCATTAATGGATTTTGATGCAAAATTATCAGAAATTACAATTGTAGGTTTATGTTTAGATAAGTTAAAAGCAAGTTTTTTGGGCAAGTCTAATGAAGCGTTTGGGGTCACTAGGAGAAATAAATCTGTATTTATAGAAGTAGCAATTTTTTCAACATCTTGAAAATCATCTAGAGTCATTTTAGAGCCAGATGAAATCGCACGAACCGAAATGTCTTTTCTAGCAGCGCGTTCGTCTAATAATGCTTCAATCAGAGTAGTTACTCCAATAAAACCAGTCTTAATTACGGTTATGTTGACTGCCATCAATTTTTTATTAAGACATAGAACTATAAGAACATCGTCTTAATAATGAATTGAATAAAATGACAATTATAGATGGTAAGAAGATTGCTGCGGAAATAATGAAAAATTGTGAAAATCGAATAATAAATCTAAAGAATAATGACGTTTGTCCGTATATAGAAATACTGCTAATAGGAAATGATGAAGATTCTGAGAGATATGTCAATCTGAAATTAAGAAAAATCAAAGATGCAGGCGCAGATGGTAATATCAGAAAAATTGACGAAGGTAAATCAAATGATGATATATTGAAAATTATAAATGAATTAAACTTAAATGAAAAGGTTCACGGGATATTAGTGCAATTGCCATTGGCAGAGAAATTTGATCAAGAACAAATTTTATCGCAAATAATTCTAGAAAAAGATGTTGATGCGTTAAATCCAATGACGCTTGAAAGAATAAAACTTCAAACAAGTTCATATTATCCAGCGGGAGTTGATGCTGTTCTAGAAATTTTTAAACGGCATAAAGTAACAATAGATGGTAAAAAAATAATAATTGTTGGAGTTACTAATTTATTTGGTAGACCATTGTCATCAGTTTTGGAACAAATGGGAGGAATAATTAATGAAATTGAAATCGGTAGACATCTTACATTTGAAGAATTAAGTACAGCTGATATAATTATTACGGATTTTGGTAGACCAAAATGGATTAAAAAAAATATGGTCAAAGATCAGGTAATTATCATTGACGCTGCAAATAATTATGTAAATGGTAAAGTCATAGGAGATGCAGATATGGATGAATTATTAGATAAAGTAGACATCATAACACCGGTTCCAGGAGGACTCGGTCCAATACTTATTGCAAATTTAATTAAAAACCTGGTAAAAGCTGCAGAGATATTATAATTAGTTCAAGTTGTTGCCAGATGTATCTATAATTTATCTAATGTTCGAGTCGATAAAATAACAAAAGCCAATAGACTCAATACTACTAGTGAAAAAATAAGTATAGGAAAAATTGGTGTTGGAGCTGGTTTAAATGGCACTTGTAGCAAGGTGGAAGATTCAACGTTAATAGAAGGATCGTCAGGGTGTGTGCCTAGGGCTCTTACCTGAAGAATTTGTCTTCCATAAACTGTTTTTGATGTTGAGAAAGACACTGTAACTGTCTTTGAATTATTAGATGGTATAGTTACCGATTTACTAATAGGTGTTCCAACTATCCAATTTGCTTGAATTACTAAATTCACAACAATTGAATCAAGAAGAGATTCGTTTATGACTTCCACTGTCAGTAGAATATCATCTCCTCTAGAATACTGACCACTATCCAATAACAGATAAGTAATTCTTATTGATGGATCACAATCGAGCCCCTCACACGATGGAGCAGGCATAGCAGGTATAGGTTGAGCAAAACTTGGAATTAAAATAACTGGTATAATTAATAATGATAAAATTACAAATATGAATTTTATTGCAATCATAATATATTATTAGTGAAGACAACTAACTTAAAGGCATTTTTTTTTATTTTAATAAAAATACAATTTCTTTTAAAAGATTATGCGTATATTTGGGTTGCCGGGGTAGCGAAGTCTGAATTTTTGGCTATGTCTAACGCGATCGCCTCGAATGGTAGTAAAAAGATAGCGATTGTCCTTCGGGACACGTGGGTTCAAATCCCACTCCCGGCGTGTTACTATATATCCAAATCTGAAACAATTTTTTGTGTATCTAATCTACTAGATAACATTGCTCCGTTTATAGATGAACATGCTGCTGAGACCTGAAAGGCCTGCGCCAATGATTATAGCATTCTTCATTTTATCAAACTAGTAATTTGATAATACTAATACAGAATGCAGGAAGGTCTTGTGGCGTTCTGGATGTAACAAGATTGCCATCTACAACAACTTCTTTATCTACATAATTAATTCCGGCGTTAATCATATCGTCTTTAATTGCCATGAAGCAAGTAGCCGTTTTTCCTTTTAACACATTTGCAGAAATAAGCAAAGAACCTGCATGACAAATAGCAGCAACTGGTTTATTTTGTATAAACATTTCTTTCGTGAAATCAATAATCTTTTGGTGCCTGCGAAGATTATCTGGTGCCCAGCCCCCAGGAATAATCAGTGCGTCAAAATCTTTTGGATTAACCTCATTTATGTTTGTGTCAACTGTAACAGGATAACTGCCTTTCTTACCAACATATTTAGTTGACGTTCCACTTCCAATAAGGACAACAGTGGCTCCTTCTTCTTTTAATCTATAATATGGATACCAGAGTTCTAGTTCTTCATATCCATTTTCTGCAAAAATTGCTATTTTTTTTCCAGTTAGAGTCATTACAAAATATTTATTCCTGATAAATAACTAGTTTTCGTATTGGTCTTAAAACTAGGAATATTAGCAAGTGGTCAAGGAACAGATTTTCAAGCCATATTGGATCATATAAATATGCAAATTTTGGTAGATGTGGAGATTAGACTAGTGATCTACAATAACAAAGATGCAAAAGTACGTGATAGGGCTGAACAGGCTGGAATAAAGACATTATTTCTACGTGGAACTGTAGGAAAAAAATTTGATTCTAAAGAACAGAGAGAACTTGCACGAATCGAATTTGACAAGCAAGTAGTAGACGCGTGTAAAAATGAAGGGGTGGAATTAATCGTTTGTGCGGGTTTTAACCAAATATTGTCAGAATATCTTGTAGAGCATTATGTGAACAGAATTCTGAACATACATCCAGCGGTTGATGTGGTTAAATATGGAGGGTATGGAATGGTAGGGATGAAAGTTCATAATGCAGTAATTAAATCAAATGAAAAATTCTCAGGATGTACTGTTCATTATATAGATTCGACGGTAGATATGGGTCCAATATTATTACAGGTAAAGGTACCGGTTTATGAAGGGGATAATGCAGAATCTTTGTCAGAAAGAATCCTAGTAATGGAACATCGTACATATCCAAAAGCAGTGCAATTGCACGCAGACAACAGAGTCAAAATTGAAAATGGTAAAGCGATTGTGGATTTAGCTTCAGGTGGTTGGAATAAAAAATGGAATGATAAACAAATAAAATATTTTTTGTATCAACGAGATGAGTGGCGAAAAAAAAATAAGGAATTGTCAAGAATTTTAAATCCAAATGCATAAAAAGACAACTGTGATAAAAGTGATTGATATAGAAGATATGGCAGATAATTTTTCTGTTGGTGTTAATGGTGGAAAAACACAGAAACAGTTTATTCAAGACATGAAAACGTTTGAATTACCAAAATTAAAGCGGACTAATGTTGAAGGTACTAGATATTATTTCAATAGCAACGGAGAAAGATATCCGTCAGTAACTGAAGTGATAAAACCATTCCAATTTCCTAAAGAAAAAAGACTAAATTGGATTAATAATAAATTTGGGGGAGACGAGAGAAAGGCACAAGAATATGTAAATAAGAAAGGTTTTCGTGGAACAAAAGTTCATCAAATTATTGAGTTATATTTAAAAAATCAATCAGATTATTGTAAAAATCACAACCAAATACATATAAATATGTTCAATCAACTTCGACCGGTTTTAGATCAGGCAGTTGATAACATAAAATGTCAGGAAGAGAAACTCTATAGTAAGGAATTACGTGTAGCCGGAACGGTAGATTGTATAGCTAAATTTGAGGGAAATCTATCGGTAATTGACTTTAAAACAAAGAACGTGCGTACACTAAAAAAATATGTTAATTGGCATTTTGTGCAATGTGCTGCGTATGCAAGTATGTGGGAAGAATGGACAAAGATTCCAATAAAAAAATTAGTTGTATTGATTACGACAGAAACTGGAGATTGTCAAGTTTTTGTTGAAGATAAGGAAATCACAAAAACAACAGATGAATGGAAAGTATTTATTGACGCAATAGCAAATTTTAATTAAATGTGTTAATTTATTTTAATTTAAGAATATCTTGTTGCCAAATTATATACAAAAGTGTTGCGCTGATTATAAATTCAATACCCAAATAACTTCCGTTGTAAACTGCTGAATAAACTGCAACAGGTGTTCCCTCTGGTGTATATTGACTGAACCATACAATTCCTGAAATAAAATGCGCAATAAATCTACCAAAGATTCCTATTGCAGCAGCCAAAACAACATTAGACGGAACTAAACCTGCAAGACCCAATGCGCCAAAAGCTATTGGATAGTCTAATAAAAATTGAATTGGGCTAACTATGAAAGGAGGATTAAAAGCTAATTTTACAATTGAAAAAATTGCACCAATTATTATTCCATATTTTACTCCTCGACGTATTGCAAACAAGAGTATAGGAACCATTGCGCCAATAGTAAATGATCCTCCTTGAGGTAATGATGGGAGAATGTTTGATATGAAATCCAGTGATACGGCAAGAGATATCATTATTGCTCCCTCAGCGAGTACATCACGTGGAAAATTAGAAAAGTTAGACATTGTATTGGTTAAAGATTTAGAGTTACTTGGAACCAATAAATCTTGCAAGTGTTGAGATTATGCCTAGTATTGGTGCTAAAAATCCTCCGCCAATCAACAATACGAGAATTGAACCAATTAGTATATGTTGACCTCGTTTGTAAGGGATTTTGTTTAGTGGAGGTGGTGCTGAATTTGGAACATCTGGAACGTTCTTTTCCCCTTCACGATAAGTTTGTACAGTACTAACAAGAAGCATTATGGAAAAAATTATTGTCAGAATTCCAATTATTGAGAAAGGCAAGAAGGTTAGAACAGTCATAGCAGGGAAACACATGCCTCCATCTGGATTGTTTGCGTCCATGCACGTGCCTTCTCCACTTAACGGAGCACCCCATGCGTTTATATAAATACCATCTGGGCTTCCATCTTGCATGACTTCGCCAAATCCATGGACGCCAGATAAAACTGCAGCCAAGATTCCAAATATCAGGGAAACTGTATACAATGCTTTCATGATTCAAGTTATGTAGTTATTAAATTTATATATTTAATAATAGTAAAGGAAAGTTTCACTACTTTTTAGGAACTATTAACCACAAGAATAAATAAAGTAGCACAAGTCCACCACCTGGTATTGCTGATAGAATCAGAAATGCGAGCCTCACCTTCAGTACGTCTGTCTGGTAAACGTCTGCAATTCCAGCACAAACACCACCAAGTTTACCGTCCTCTTTGTTTCTGCGGAAACCTTCAATACCAAGAAGTCTCGAGATGTTCAAATCCATCTATTTAGGTTATTATTTTTTGTAAACGTGATCGCCTTTTCTTATCTTAGTGGCAACCTTAATCCCAATCTGATCTCCAGACTTTGCTTCTTGTATAGGTTGGCGATCAATTTCCATACTTTCTATTACATGTTCCACATCTGTTGTGTTTCCCCTGATAATGATTGTGTCACCGACCTTGATATTGCCAGTTAGTTCGAGTGCAGCTACTCCTATATTGCTGTAATATGTCATAACACTACCTACTTCGGTTTTTTGTTCGTTCATCGTATACTATACTTTAAACAAACTAGTAGATATATTCTAATTCTCTTCATCTAATACTAGTATATTTTTAGTACGTAAATAAGCAGCCAGCTTTTATGATACAATATATTGGACAAGATTCATTCGTCTTAATCAAATTTTGTGTGTTTGATGCAAATATGTTGTTGAATGCCTTCAGGATCTTCATATAAATCGCTTTTTATCCAATAAACTGTCTTTCCACAATATTTGCAGCGAATCGCATTCATCTACAATCATATAATTACTTATTTTGTTTTTATTAAAGTAACCACGTCTTCGTCTGCAACAACATGACGTCCCCCTACCTTTTGTCCTTTGTATTTTGCACTTTCTCCCCAAACATATGCATACCTAAAATTCTTTTTTACATCTCTATGAATTTTTGCGCATATGTCAAGAATAGAAGAGTTCCTTGGAACAATAAGTGGTTCGTCAAAATCAGTAGGTCCGCCTTTTGGCCGTAAATAAATTCTTATTAAATCCAATCTTTCATAAATGGCAGTTTTCAATTCTTCAATGTTTTGTTTTTGATCGGCTGAAATTGGAATAAAATCTCTACCAATTTTTTTCTTAATTTTCGTTAAAGTTTTTTTATCAACCAAATCAATTTTGTTTAGAATTGTTATAGAAGTATTATAGACTCGGTTTCCAGTAACTACATCAATTAATTGATCTGTTGAAATGGGTTCAGATATAAGAACGCGTGCGTGATGAATTCCATTAATTCTAAGAATGCTGCGAATCAAGTCGTCGGATAAAGGGTTTTCAACTAAATTCGTAATTTGAAGGCCGCCAGAGTTCTTTTTATCCACTGTTACATTAGGGGGTTTTTCATCTAATCGAATTCCAATTTGTTTGAGTTCATTTATAAGAAGTTCAGATTGGTAAGGGTTGAATACGTCCAAAAGCAACATAACTAGATTGGCGGAACGTGCAACTGAAAGAATTTTTTTACCAAAGCCTTTTCCTGATGCCGCGCCTCGTATGATGCCTGGAAGATCCAGTATCTGTATCTGTGCACCATTATACATCAGTATCCCTGGAACAACGTCCAGGGTTGTAAAATCAAATGAACCTACTTTGGAATTAGCCCCTGTTAAATTGTTAAGTAGTGTGGATTTTCCAACGCTGGGCAGGCCAATTAGTGCGACTGTAGCATCTCCACTGCGTCTAACATTATAACCACCAGTTGATTTACTTTTACTACTGGACCTTATTTCCTGTTCTAGTTTTAGCTTGGCCACTTTTGCCTTGAGTATACCAACGTGATGCTCGGTTGCTTTATTAACCTGAGTTTTGCGTATTTCTTCTTCAATTGATTTTATTTTTTCCGGAATTCCCATTGTTCAATTTAAGAAGTGAAAAATGAAATAAAAAGGTGTAAAATCAACTAGTTATTAATTAGTTATTGTTTGTTGACTAGTTATATGTCAAAAGTATTACATGTAAATCAAAGTAGTTTTAATGAAGAAGTGTTAAATTCTCAAATCCCTGTTTTTGTAGATTTCTGGGCAGAATGGTGCGGTCCGTGTCGCGCAATAGCTCCTGTTTTAGAAAATTTGGCTAAAGATTTTGATGGTAAGGTAAAGATTGTAAAAATAAACGTCGATAAGGAAACAGAGCTTGCCAACAAATACAATGTAAGCGCCATACCCAGTCTGATTATCGTGAAGAATGGAAAGGAAATCGACAGAATAGTCGGTGGCGCAACCAAAGAAGTCTATGCCGAGAGAATAAATAAGGTAATTTGATTTCTTTAGACATCATCAAACTTTACATTCTATTTTACGGATACAACAATACATGGCAAAGTTTTGTCTGGAAATCGGCGTTCCTTTAAAGTCATTGAAAAATGTTGTAACAAAAGCCGAAGAGTTGGAATTTGATGCTGTTTTCTATGGAGATTCTTTGGGAAGATATCAACTGGAATGCTGGACAGCGCTTGCAATAATATCTTCGTATACAAAATCAATACGTCTAGGGCCTGCAGTTACCTTTCCATTGATACGACATCCATCCATTCTGGCAAGAACCGCTGCAACTATAGATCAGTTTTCAAACGGTCGTCTAGAATTCAGGGTAGGCTTGGGAGGAAAGACGATGAAAGCGGATAGCGAAAAATACGGATTCGTGTTTCGAAAATACAGTGAGAGAGTGAAAATTTTGGACGAAAGTTTGCAAATCATAAAGGGCTTGTGGACAAATAATGAAATAAATTTTGATGGAGAGTATTTCAAGTTAAATAATGCGCATCAAGAAATTGTGCCCGTACAGAAAAATGGGCCACCGATTACAATCTCTGGAAAGAGTGATGGCATACTTGAATTATTGGGAAAGCATGGCGATGTTTGGGAGTCTGATGGTAAACATGATTCTAACTATCCAGCACTAGTGAAAAAAGTAGATGGTGTTTGTTCTAAATACAATAAAACAAATATTGACAAATCGATTGAATTGTTTGTTTCGATTGATACGAGGAATAACATTTTAGATGGTTCAAGCAATGGTATTAAAAAAGACTGGAATTTTTTGGTGGGAGATACTGGTGTTGTTTGTGGAAAAATTCAGGAATTGATAGATGTTGGATTCAACAGATATACCATTTATTTTTTCAATAGAAAGGATAACAGATTCGAACAAGATGAAGTAATATTGATAAAACAGATGGAAGTGTTCAAGGATAATGTTATTCCTGGTCTAAAATTTTGAATATTTCTTTATCAGAAGAAATGAAGAAATCTTATTTAGACTATGCAATGAGTGTTATTGTGTCCCGCGCACTACCAGATGTTCGCGATGGATTAAAACC
>ENA-ORDI01001417-ORDI01001417.1-marine-metagenome-genome-assembly--contig:-NODE-1417-length-13170-cov-6.009929_pt1 | contig 13170 bp, 10 predicted proteins | sample MGYA00248628_ERZ508525 | MGnify/ENA primary metagenome ERZ508525 (study PRJEB26195, sample SAMN05422138) | marine metagenome | isolation source: East of Porto Seguro, South Atlantic Ocean | place...
TTAAAAATAAAAATTTTAATTTAAAAAAAAATGCAACAATTTGATCTTTTAGGAATTGGAAATTCAGTAGTTGATGTTTTATACGAGGTTGATGAAGAATTTATTACAAATAATAAACTTGAAAAAGATGTTATGACTATTATTGATGAAGAAAAAGCAGAAAACTTCTATTCTAAATTAAAACAAGGTATAGAAGTTGCAGGAGGTTCAGTTGCAAATTCAACAGTTGGTTTTGCATCATTATCTGGAAAACCTGCTTTTATTGGAAAAATTAAAAATGATAATCTAGGAAAATCCTTTTCAAAAAGTTTATCAAATGCGGGAGTTTTTTTTAAAACAGAACCAATTATAGATGGGCCAGGAACAGCAAGATCATTTATTTTTGTAACTCCTGATGCTCAGAGAACAATGAACACTTACATTGGAGCATGTTCTCTTTTAAGCCCAAAAGATATGGATGAAAAAATAATTAAAAATTCCAAAATAACATTTCTTGAAGGATACGTTTGGGAGGAAGATTTAGCTAAGGAAAGCTTGGTGAAAGCTGCAGAAATTGCACGTAAAGCTGGCAATAAAGTAGCTTTAACATTATCCGATCCTTTTTGTGTTAAAAAACATAGATTAGAATTTAAAGAACTTATAAAAAAAAATATTGATATTTTGTTTGCTAACGAATTTGAGGTTAAAGAACTTTGTCAAACGCAAGATTTAGAGGAAAGTGCAAAAGAAATATCTAATATGATAGAAATTGTCGCTATTACTAGAAGCGAAAAAGGAGCAAAGATTTATAACGCTAAGGAAGCTGTAGAAATTAAAGCTAAGGTTTTTAATAAAGTTAAAGATACAACGGGAGCTGGAGATTTATTTGCAGCTGGTTTTTTATATGGATTAACAAAAAAATTTTCAATCTTGAAAAGTGGAAATATAGCATCTATAACAGCTGGAGAAATAATTAGCCATTTTGGTGCAAGACCAAAAACTAATCTTAAATATTTAATACAAAAAGAACTAACCGAATAAAAAAAAAAGATGATTTTATCTCAGCAATTAAAAAACTTTTCTATTTATACCGATAAAAAATTATTAGTAATAATGTTATTGGGATTTTCCTCTGGGCTTCCTTTGCTACTAACATTATCAACTCTTTCTGTTTGGTTGGTGGAAATCGGAATAACAAAAACAACAATTGGTTTTTTTGCTCTTGTGGGTCTTCCTTATAGTTTAAAATTTTTATGGGCTCCTTTTATGGATAATTTGAAAATTCCATTTTTTACAAATTATTTAGGTAGAAGAAGAAGTTGGATTTTGTTAACACAAGTTTTATTAATCTTATCATTAATATTTCTTGGATATAGCAATCCATCAGTTGATCCAAAGTTAACAGCATTAGCAGCTCTTTTAGTTGCTTTTTTTTCAGCTAGTCAAGATATCGTAATTGATGCATTTAGAGTAGAGAGTCTAGAAAAAAAATTCTACGGGGCCGGAGCTGCAATGATTGTTTTTGGATATAGAATAGGAATGTTATCTGCAGGCGCAGGTGCTTTATATTTAGCTTCGTTTTATCAATGGTCAGTAGTTTATATTTTAATGTCTCTTCAAATTTTAATTGGTTCATTTGCAATTTTAGTTTCTAGAGAACCCGAACAAGGATTTTTAATTGATATACAAAAGAAAAAAAATATTTTGCAGTGGTTTAATAATTCTGTAATTAATCCTTTTCGTGATTTTATGACAAGAGGTAATTGGATAATAATTCTATTGTTTGTTGTTTTATATAAATTTGGCGATGCTCTTGTTAGTGTTGTAGCTAATCCTTTCTACATTGAAATGGGATTTAGTAAAATTGAAATAGCAAACGTTAGTAAGATATTTGGACTCGCAGCAACTCTTACTGGTGCATTTATTGGTGGAATTATTGTTAATCAATCTGGAATTTTTAAAAGTTTACTTGTATGTGGTATTTTACAAATGTTATCTAATTTATTTTATGCTATTCAAGCCTATATTGGATACAACGTTGGTTTTTTAATTGTAACTATTGGTTTTATGGATCTTGCAAGTGGAATGGGAACCGCTGCTTTTATTGCTTATTTATCGAGTCTTTGTAATATTCGCTATACCGCTACACAATATGCTCTTTTATCTGCTCTTGCTTCTCTTGGTAGAACATTTCTTTCTTCACCTGGCGGATATTTTGTAGATACGTTTAATTGGATCCCTTTTTTTATTTTTACTTCCATTGCTGCAATTCCTGGAATTTACCTTCTTATAATTTTAAAGAAAAAAAATAGCCAATTTTAAGTTTTGATGCCAAAAAAAACCTATTTTAAAAAAAACTTAAGTAATAAATTTGTAATATTTTTGACCATTTCTTGTAGTACAAATTTACTATTTTTAAGTTTGAGTTTATTAATAACTTTGATAGGAAATGATTATAAAAAAAATATTAATAACAATTTCAGCATTAATTGCAATTAATTTAATACCAGTTGTTAGTGCAGATACGGGGCTTAAGTGGGAGTCTAAAAATAAAAATATTAAAGGCCAAATCTTTGGTCGAATTAACATTCAATCAGGTTTCACCGGTACTGATGATAATACAAATACAGTAACCACTAATAGCGATTATTTATATTATGGAAGAATTAGGCTTGGTGCATCGGGCCAAATTGGTCCAGTTTCTTTTAAAATTGAACCTGATTTTGCACCATTAATGGAGACTGCTGTAGATGGTAGTGTTGATTTTAAAGATGTTTGGGTTGGATATAAATTTAAAATGGCTGGCATTAAACATAAATTTATAGCTGGTAATGACCAAACACCTTGTGGTTTGGAAGTTCAAAATAGTTCACGTTTTATGAACCATATCGAACGTCATGGAACATTAAGTTCTTGGTGTCAAGGTGAGCGTACCAAAGGATATAGATTGCTATCTGGTGGAAAAAATTGGACAACACATCTAAGTTATTCTGTTGGTGAAGGTGGAAACTCTGATACGGATCTAACACATGGTACTTATGGTGTTCGTTCAACCTATTCGCCTGCTGTGTTTAATAAAAAAGGAAAACAATGGTTGCACACAGGTTTTATGTGGGGCCGCAACAAAGCTGACGGTGGTGATAATGACTGGGGTTCTAGTAGCACTGATGCATCCAGTTTTATAAGCTCTGGCCCAAGACTAGATATTTTGAAAACTGGTGAACATGAAGATGCTACTCGTTACGGTATTGAACTTGCTTTTGGGCAAGGTCCATTAGATGTTCAATACGAAAGAATGTGGATGGATGTAGATGGGTGTGCTGGAGATGCTTTAACAGGTGGATCTTGTACTTCTACTGCTGCAAAATACGATTTTAGTGCATGGTCGCATTATGTTACTGTTTCTTACTTTTTACCTTTTGGACAAGGTAAAAGAATGAGAGCTTATAATCCTAACAAAGGTAAATATGAAAGAATTAAAGCTAGCAATGCCACTATGATTGCATATCGTTATGGATATCAAGATTATGCGGATGCTGCTAATAATAAAACTAGAGGTGATATTGTTGATCATACCTTTACGTTTAATTATTTTTTTAGTCCATATCATAGCGTTCAAGTAGAATACTATACAGCTACGTTTGATTTTTCAGATGCAACAAATGCATCTGATAAAGTTGATGCATTCCAATTAAATTGGAGAATTGATTTCTAATTAAAATCAGCTAACCATGCTACTGATAATCCAGATGCAGCTGTTCTAACCGCAGCTCTTTCATCAGATGGTGATGGAATTAAACCTTTTTCTTGTAAATAACCGCCGCTACCAAAGGCTTTTTCACTAGTAAATTCAGCAACATATTCACTTATGCCAGGAATTTTACCTACATGAGCATTCTTGATGTAAAAATACAAAGAACGTGAAATTGGATATTTACCAGAAGAAATATTTTCAAAAGTTGGAGCATTTTCTTCAACTATTGAACCTTGAAGCTTATCTTTGTTTTGGTCTAAGAAACTGTAACCAAAAACTCCAAAAGCTTTAGGATTTGCTTCCAATTTTGCAATAATCAAATTATCGTTTTCTCCAGCCTCAATATAAACACCATCTTCACGAACAGTGTGACAAAGTTTTTTGAAAGCTTTTTTATCAGTTTTTTTTATTGCTTTGATATCTGGAAACTTTTTACATCCACCTTGCATTGCAAGTTCTGCAAAAGCATCACGTGTTCCAGAAGTTGGAGGAGGTCCTAGAACTTCAATTTTTACATCAGGAAGTGATGGATCAACATCTTTCCAAGTTTTATGTGGATTTGGAATAATTTTTCCATTAACCATTACATCTTTACCAAGAGCTAACCAAATGTGTTTTCTGTCTAACTTCAATGGTTTTGAACTTTTAGCATTTGCTATAACAATACCATCGTAACCAATTTTAACTTCTGTGATATCAGTTATACCGTTTTCAGCACATTTTTTAATTTCTCTGGCTTTAATACGTCTGGAAACATTAGTAATATCAACATATAATGGCCCAATTCCTTGACAAAATATTTTTAGACCACCACCGGAACCCGTGCTTTCAACAACAGGAGTTTTAAATTTAGATGAAATACCAAATCTTTCTGCAACCACGGTTGCAAAAGGATACACAGTACTTGATCCCACGATTCTTATTTGATCACGGGCTTGTGCCACAGTTGCTGTTAATAATATTGTTGTGGCAGTTAAAAGATATTTTGAAAATTTTTTCATATATAATGCCTATTAAGTGTATTAATAATATCAGTATAAATTGCAACATTTTTTCATTACAGTTTTATGACATAAAAGAAAAATTTTTATTACACTATTTTTAGTACTGAAAAATCACGTAAAACAAAGTATAAAATAATTAATAAAAGGACTTAAAGATTGTGTTTTATCCATTAAAAGATCTAAATTTTAAAAAATTTTTTTTAAAAACAAAAAAACAAAAAGCAGTTTTTAATCCAAATTCATTTTCTATAGAATTAAAAAAGTTTTACGAGAATAAAAATAAAAAATTATTAGATAATTTTAAAAAAAAAAATAATGGATTAGAATTAGCTAACAACCGTTCTAATCTTATAGACCAAATTATTGTTAAGTGCTACTATCGTTATTCTTTAGAATTAAAAAAAAAAATTAAAAATTTTAAATGTTCTATAATTGCAACTGGTGGTTTTGGAAGAAAAGAATTGGCTCCATACTCTGATGTTGATATTCTTTTTCTTCATTCTCTAAAAAGTAAAAAAAATTTAGAAGATTTTGTAAAACCTGTATTACACGCTCTATGGAATTTAGGATTAAGAGTAGGTTATGCTACAAGAACATCTAAAGAATGTATATTATATAGTAAGAAAAAATTAGATGTTTGTACTTCCATTTTAGAAAGTAGATTTGTTATTGGTGATAAAGCTATTTATAACAACTTAATGAAACAGTATAAAAGTGAAATTATTGAAAAATATGGAAAAAAATTTATAAAAGAAATTTTTTTAGAAAGAAGAAAACGTTTAGTTGAAACAGGTGATACTAGATATTTATTGGAGCCAAATGTTAAAAATGGAAAAGGCGGTATAAGAGATTTACAAACTTTAGATTGGATAGGAAAATTTGTTTATAAAATAACTAAATTAAAAGATTTAATAAGTTATAAAGTACTAGATAAAAATTCTGTTGAGTCCTTTTTAAAAGCAAAGAAATTTTTTTGGACTGTAAGATCCTATTTGCATATTTTTTCTGAAAGACCAAATGAGCAATTAAATTTTGAGTACCAAAGTCTGATAGCAAAAAAAATTGGATATAAAAAAACTAAAGCATTATTACATGTGGAAAAATTTATGAAGGATTATTTTTTTACCGCTAAAAGAGTTAGCGATTTAATCAGAATATATTGTACTTTAATAGAAGATAAGGAAGAATTAATTCCTGGATCAAAAATAAAAAAATCAAAAAAAGTAAAGGTTGATAACTTTGTTATAGAGAATAAAAGGATTGATTTTTCAAAAAATTTTAGATTTAAAAATATTTTCCTAAATAACTGTAATTCTTTTTTTCATATTTTTGAGCTTGCACAAGAAAAAAATTTAGATGTTCATCCAAAAGCAGCAAGATTGATATTAGATAATATAAAAAGAATAAAAAATAAAATTAGCGGAAAAAAAGAATTCTTATTATTATTTTTAAAAGTTTTAACCTCTAAAAATAACACAGAAAAATTTTTAAAATTGATGAGTGATTTAGGGCTTCTTGGAATTTTAATTCCTGATTTTAAAAGAGTATCAGGACAAATGCAGTTTGGAGGTTTTCATACTTATACAGTGGACGAGCATACATTGAAAGCTATTGGTTATATTAATGATATTGAAGTAAAAAAAGATACTAATGAAAATTTATTATATAATAAAATTTTTTCTGAAATTATTTCTTCAAGAATCCTTTATATTGCAATGTTTTTCCACGATTTAGGTAAAGGCACAGGCCAAGATCATTCAATTGTTTCAAGTGAAATCGCAAGAAATTTTTGTTCTTATATTGAAATTGATCAAACTGAAAAAAATACCATTATATGGTTAATCAAAAACCATTTGTTGATGAATAAAATTTCTCAAAAAAGAGATATAGATGATATGAATACGATTTTTGAATTTGCAAAAAAAGTTCAATCACTAGAACAATTAAAATTATTATTTATTTTTACCATAGCGGATATGAAAGCAACTGGAAAAATGATTTGGAATAGTTGGAATAAATATCCTTTAGAACAACTTTTCTTGAAAACAAGAAGATTACTTCTTGGTAGTTCAATAAATGTAAATCAAAAAATAATTGAATTAATGAAATTAAAATTAAAAAAAAATAAAGGTTTATATCCTAAAAATAAAATAGATAATTTTTTAAAAGTATTACCCAATGAAATTTATTTAAATAATAATCAAAAAAAAATAATTAAATTTTTAAAAATAATTCAAAAGTACAAAAAAAAAACTATTATACAAATTTTTCAGAATAAACAAAAAGCGGCAACAGAAATAATAGTTTATACTAAAGATAATGTAGGATTATTGTACAAACTGTCTGGGGCAGTATTTATTTCTGGTTTTAATGTTATAGAAGCAAAAGTGTCTACTTTGAATAATGGTATGGCATTAGATGTTTTATGGGTTAGGGATTTAAACGGCTCTATGTTGGATAGTTTATATCACTTTTCTAAATTAGAAGAAATTTTGTATAAGATTTTATCAAATAATTTTTCATTAAAAGAAAGAATAAAAAATGAAAAAGATAAATATTTAAAAAAAAATTTATTTAAAATAAATACTAAGATATTTATTGATAATAATACGAGCAAAAAACATACAATTTTAGAGATAAATACTTTTGATAGAATTGGTTTAATTTACGATTTAACAAAAAAATTATATAAATTAGGGTTAAAAATAAGTAGCGCTAAGATCTTAACTATTGGAAAAGGAGCAAACGAAATTTTTTATATTCAAGATTTTAAAGGAAATAAAATACTGTCTGATAACAAAATTAATAAATTAAAAAAAAGCATTATGTCGTTATTACATAATTAACTTTTCCAATACAGTTGAATGAAATTAATAAAACCTTTTCTAACAATTAGCGGTTTTACATTTATAAGTAAAATTTTAGGTTTTGTAAGAGATATTTTAATAGCTGCTTTTGTAGGAGCCGGTGTTATTGCGGATGTTTTTTTCGTAGCTTTTAAGCTTCCTAATTTTTTTAGGCGTTTGTTTGCAGAGGGAGCATTTTCTGCTGCTTTTATACCAATTTTTTCTTCAATATTGAGAACAAAGGGAAAATCTAAAGCATTACAATTTGGTTCAGAAGTTTTATCTCTATTTTTCTTTATTCTTTTCATAGTAATAATAATTTTTGAATTTTTAATGCCATTAATTGTATACTTTCTGGCACCAGGTTTTGCTCAAGATCCAATTAAATTAAATTTATTAATTGAATTATCTCGTATAACTTTTCCATATTTATTTTTTATTTCTCTAGTTTCTTTGTATACAGGAGTACTAAATTCTTTTAATAGATTTGCTGCAGGTGCTGCTGCTCCAATACTTTTAAATTTAACTTTTATAGTATTTATACTTTGTTTTGAAGAAATTTTTAAAACAAAAGGTCATATGCTATCCTGGGCTGTTTTTTTTGCAGGTTTCATTCAATTAATTTTTTTAGTATTTGTGATATTTAAGACCGATTTAAAAATTTTTTTTGTTAAACCAAAATATTCCATCTATATTAAAAAATTATTTAAACTAATTATACCTGGAGCGATTGGGGCTGGTGTTATTCAAATAAATTTGTTAGTAGATGTAATTTTAGCATCTTTTTTAAAGACTGGCTCAATATCTTATTTATATTATGCTGAACGTATAAATCAGCTACCTATTGCTTTAATTGGGGTCGCACTTGGAACAGTTCTTTTACCAACATTATCTAGGCAAATAAGTAAAAATGAAAAAAGAAAAGCTTTCTATACACAAAATCGTGCAATTGAATTCTCTTTAATACTAGGAATACCAGCTTTTATTTCGATATTTATAATCGCTGATCCAATAATTAGTTCTTTTTTTGAAAGAGGTGAATTTTCCGCAACTGATAGAATACTTTCAGCCAAAGCTTTACAAGCTTTTGCTGTAGGGATTCCAGCATATATTTTAGTTAAAATTTTAATGCCAATTTTTTTTGCAAGACAAAATACAGTAACACCGGTAAAGATTGCAATTTTTTGCGTATTTATAAACTTTTTATTTAATATTATTTTAATGCAATTTTATCAGCATGTTGGAATAGCAATTGCAACTGCAATATCTTCTTGGTTAAATTGTATATTACTTTTGTATGTTTTATTAAAATCAAATGAAGTTGTATTTGATAAACTTCTTAAAGAAAACTTTAAGAAGATTTTGATAGCAAATATAATCTTTGCAATTCTAGTTTATTATTTTAAGGATTTTATTAATATTTACTCCAGTTATAGATTCTTAAATTTATCAATCTTTGTTTTGTTAGGTATTAGTTTTTATGTTTTGTTGTTAAATTTTTTTAAAATTTTTATTTTTTCAAATTTTCAATTATTTAAGTTAAGATAAAAAAAATTTGTACCAATCTAATAAATTTATTAACGTATAGATATGAATAGAATATTTTCAGGAGTTCAACCAACAGGGAATTTACATTTAGGAAATTATCTTGGTGCTATCAAAAATTGGGTTTCTCTACAAAAGGACTTTGAATGTATATTTTGCATTGTAGATTTACATGCTATTACTATTAAACAGGACCCAAAAGAATTAGAAAGTAACACTTTAGAAGTAACAGCAGCGTATTTAGCATCTGGGATTAATCCTAAAAAAACTATAATTTTTAATCAAAGCGCAGTTTCTGCACACACCGAATTAACATGGCTACTAAGCTGTTTTACACCAATTGGTTGGTTAAATAGAATGACGCAGTTTAAAGAAAAAGCAGGGAAAAGAAAAGATAATGCTGTTTTAGGATTGTACAGTTACCCAGTTTTGATGGCATCTGATATTTTGGCTTATAAAGCAACTCATGTTCCAGTAGGAGAAGACCAAAAACAACATCTAGAATTAGTAAGAGATATTGCTGGCATATTTAATCAAACTTATAATATTGATTTTTTTCCGTTACCCAAGCCGCAAATTTTTGGCGAAGCAACAAGAGTTATGAGTTTAAGAAATGGAGAAAATAAAATGAGTAAATCGGACGAATCCGATTATTCGCGAATAAATATAACTGATACTAATGATTTGATAAATTTAAAAATACAAAAAGCCAAAACAGACCCCCATCTTTTACCATCTAAAAAGGAAGAACTTGGAAATAGACCTGAAGCTACGAATTTATTAGGAATTTATTCAGCATTAAAAGATGAAAAATTTGATAAGGCAATGAGGGAAATGTCTGGAAAAGATTTTTCAAGTTTTAAAAAATTATTAGCTGAATTGGTCATAAGTAAAATCGAGCCAATTTCAAAAAAAATGAATGATTATCTAAAAAATAAAGATTATTTAAAAAAAATTTTAAAAGAGGGTACTGAAAAAGCAGATAACATTTCATCCAGCAATTTGTTAGAAATAAAAAAAATCATTGGCTTATTGATTATTTAATTTAAATGTATTATATGTTGCATTATGAATATTGAAACGGAAATAACACCTAATCCAGAAACTTTGAAATTTGTTGTTGGCAATGAATATATCTTTCAAAGCGGTATTGAAATTAAAAACGAAAAAGAGGCAAAAAAGTTTAAATTTTCTAGAGATTTTTTTCAATTAAAAGGAGTTCAAAGAATTTTTATTGGTGAAAATTTTGTTTCTGTAACAAAAGAAAAAGATGTAACTTGGAATTATCTAAAAACAAAAGTACTTACTTTTATGCTTGATTATATTTCTTCAAATAAAATTATAATTGAAAAACAAATTATAAAAAAATTATTAAAGAAAAATAAAAAAAATAAAATTTCAAGTGATATTGAAAAAATTATTGATGAAAAAGTTAGACCTGCAGTTGCTAGAGACGGAGGAGATATAATCTTCGAAAATTTTGATAAAGGCATTGTTTATCTTACACTTAAAGGCGCATGTGCAGGTTGCCCAAGTTCGACAGCAACTTTAAAGCAAGGAATTGAAAATTTGTTAAAGCATTATTTCCCCGAAGTTAAAGAAATAAGAGCACTTAATTAACTTTTTTCTTTCAATTCATTTAAGTTGAAAACCACACTATTTTGTGGTATAATAATGATAATATACTATATATAGTGTTATGGAAAAATCGAGAAACAAAAAAAATTTAAAAAGCCCTCATATTTCATATAAATATATAATAGGCTTTTGTATAACATTTGCTGTTTGCAATTCTTTTGTTGAAAAAATAGCAAATAAAAACGAAGGAAAAAATAGTCCTCAAATTCAAAATATAAGATTTAACCAAGTACAAAGTTATAAATCTAATATAGAAATAAAAAAAAGCTCAACAAGAATTGTTAAAAATAATCTTGAAAATTTTTCAATTAAAGACAGAAAAAAAAAATTTATTGCTGATCTATTTCCAGTTGTACACAGTGCTAATCAAGATATTTTAGAGAAAAGAAATATTTTTTTTGAAATAGAAAAAAAGATACAAAGTAATAATTTAAATGTATTAGAAGCAGCTATTTTAAAAAAATTATTTAATGAATATAAAGTTAAAAATAATGATTTAGCAGAACTAAAAAAAAGAATTGATATTGTTCCAATATCTCTTGCAATTGCTCAAGCAGCAATTGAAAGTGGATGGGGCACATCTAGATTTGCCCAAGAAGGCAACGCTTATTTTGGACAAAAAATTATTGGAATTAAAGTTGATGGTATTAGACCTAATGATTCTGAAAATCCTTTAATTAAAGTAAGAATTTTTGAAAATTTAAATGATTCAGTTAAAGCTTATTTAAATAATTTAAATACTCATTTTGCCTATAAAAATTTCAGAAAATCTAGGAATGAATTAAGATCATTTGGTAAAACACTCGAAGGAATAGTTTTAGCTAATCAACTAAAAAAATATTCTGAATTAGGTAATGAATATATTATTAATGTTCAAGAAATTATTAAAAAAAATAATTTAAGTAAGTTTGATTTTATTGAATATACAAGTGCACAACGTTAAGGATTTAAAAACTGAAATCCTGTCCATCTCCATTTTCCTTTGTCATTGGTTGTACAATTAACTCTAGTACGTCCTTTTGGAAATTTTCTATCAAAACGAATTTCAATTCTTTTATCTCCTATCCTAAGTAAATTTGCATTTATATTATGTGAAGGATAACATTTTATTGGACTTTCTATATTATTTAATAAAGTAAAACCTAACAAAGGAGGGTTAATATTTTTTATTGTTCTATCTTTAGGTAAAATATTTTTCATTTGTAACCCATAGGAATTAGCAGCAAACTTAAAACGTTTTAAATCTCCATATTGTTCATTTAACGAAAATCTTGGTAATTCAAAAACATCAATTCCATTATATATAATGCCAGATTGTTGACCAAAGGCTGCTTTAAAGTATTCTTTAGTAATTTGTTTTATTTCATAACTATACTCACCGTATGGATATGCAAAGATATCTGGTATAAATCCAAGATTTTTTAAAAATTCATTGTTAGCTTTTTTAATTTCATTAATTATTGTTTCTTTATCCTTATTAACAAGATGAAAATGATTTTTTGTATGGTGACCTATTGTTACACCAGAATCTACCAGTTCTCTTATTTGATTCCAGTTCATATAATTTTTTGAGCCAGATCCAACTGGCTCAGTAGAAACAAAGACTGTAAATGGTAATTTTTTTTCTTTAAGAAGTGGCCATGCATTATTATAAATACTCAAAAAAGCATCATCAATTGTTAACCCTACTGTTTTGCTTGGTAAATTTTTTTTGTTTATAAAAGCATCTATTATTTGTTCAACTGAAATTACGTTGTAATTATTATTTGTTAATTCCTCAATATGTTTTTTAAATTGGGATATTTTAATATTAGTAGAAGGATATTTATTTTCTCCAAACCTATGATATAAAAAAACAGCAGCTGATTTTTCTTTAGCAAATAATTGATCAACAAAAATTATTATTATAATTAGAAAACTTATTAGAAATTTATTTAACTTAAACATTTTTACATTATAGGTTTTTTTAACATACAATTTTTTATTAATTTATATTTTTTGGAATTAAATAATTGGTAGTGCCACCATTCTTTTTTATAAAAATCCCATCCTGCTGCTAACATTATTCCTAATAAAATAAATCTATTTTTTTGAGCATCCCTTGATATCTCTATATTTCCATGGAAGGACTTTGAAGAAAAACAGTCAAAACTAGTTCCCATATTTAATTCATAATTATTTTTATTTATTAAGGTTAGATCAATTGCCACACCTCTTGAATGAGGAGACCCCTTTTTTGGATGAGCTATAAAATTTTCATCTGGTGTGTGTTTCCATAATTTCCATTGTGCTTCAGTTGGTCTAAAAGCATCAAAAATTTTTAATTTAAGATTTAATTTTGTTGCTAGTTCTACACTTTTTTCGAAAAAAGGTATAGCTACTTTATGTAAGTAACAATCCTTTT
>ENA-ORDI01001424-ORDI01001424.1-marine-metagenome-genome-assembly--contig:-NODE-1424-length-13127-cov-3.516705_pt1 | contig 13127 bp, 10 predicted proteins | sample MGYA00248628_ERZ508525 | MGnify/ENA primary metagenome ERZ508525 (study PRJEB26195, sample SAMN05422138) | marine metagenome | isolation source: East of Porto Seguro, South Atlantic Ocean | place...
GCACTCTGGAAGGCCCGGTTTCTGAAAAAACTGTGTTGTCGCTTGCAGGACAATTGATGGAGCTGGGCTGCGATGAAGTGGGCCTTTCAGACACCACCGGTTATGCAAATCCAGCACAAATTAAGAGATTGATCCGACTGGTAAAAAAAGAAGTGGGTAATGATCGTTTGACCAGTATCCATCTGCACAATACCCGTGGACTCGGTTTAGCCAATGCCCTGGCCGCTTTGGAAGAAGGAATTACAACTCTGGATTCTTCTTTGGGAGGAATTGGTGGTTGTCCATTTGCACCCGGTGCGAGTGGCAATATTGTCACTGAAGATCTGGTGTTTATGCTTGATTCGATGGGGTTGCGAACGGGTATAGATTTAGAAGCTCTGATCGAGGTCAATCGTATGGTTAAGCAGTCTCTACCGAAAGAAGAATTGTATGGGTTTACCGTTGATTCTGGGCTGCCTAAAGGTTATCAAAATGGTGGCTGGGGAGTAGCCGGTTAATAATTCTTAATATTTGTATTTGAGATCCAGAAAAATTTTTGTGTAATCGATCGTCATCTTTTTATCGTTATTGAACCAAGTAAACTCAGTACTAAAATTCTTTGAAAAAGCATAACTTAAATTGACGACATGGCCTTTATGCCCTGCTCCGCCGCCGCCAAAATTAGAATCAGTGAGAGCACCAAAAACTGCATTTTTCTCTACATCCTTATAAAAATATGTCATCTTCCATGCATCAATGAATGCGAGTTGTAAGCCAATCTGATAGCCTTTGTCATCACTATTTGCATCACTGTTGTTTACCCAATCAATGAAAAAGACTGTTGGGATTTTTTTAGAGCCAACTTTAGTGCTAATCTCGGCAGAGATATTGTTCACTGCATAATCATTGAGATAATTCTCATTTGCATCAATTGGGTTGCCAAAAATTTTACCATTCCATGTAATCTCGGATGCGGGTCTTCCATGAATATCCTTGAAAGTGTACCGAGCCAGTGCAATTTTGAATTTGGCTCCTGCCGATGTTTTACTTGAAATCCCAATTTGCAAACCGTTTATGGAAATAGCATCGACCGATTCATGCTCATCCATCGAGAAAGTTCCTATTGAGCCAAATACAATTCCTTTATTAAACTGAAGAGCTAAACCCTCTGGGTTGTAATCTCCATCAAAAATTAGCTGGCTCTTATTTGCTCGGTAAAATGGATTTTTAACTTTGCCTCCCAGAATGCTGGCATTATCAGAGATCGAATAATCAAAATACAGCTGATCCAAACCAATGTCCTTGAGGGAAAAATCGTGACCTAAGTCTTGATTTGCTGAGATAGGATTCTTCTCAGCGGTTGCAAATCTGAGATTAATCTTTAACTGTTCATTGATTGCGCCGGTTAGGCCAAAGCGACTTCGGATCCTGTTTCTTCTGCGCGAAGAATCTTTGCTGTCATCATCAACAAAGTCGTAGCGGTAACGAAAATCGGTCTTGAATTCAACCGGGTTCTCGTTTGCATTGACGGTTACTAAGGAAAGCCAGGTTAATACGATAAGAGGGGTAACTATACTTTTAGTCATTCACTCTTCCTTTGTTGATTCGACCACTGATGAATTAGAGAGATTTCTATATATATCACCTGACCTAAGTAAAGAATCCCTTAAGAGCAAAAAAGAATAAAATTGATAACCCTGCACCCACTGGCAAGGTCACAATCCACGACAAAATAATTTTACCAACAACGCTTAAATTGATCGCTCCTATGCCCCTAGCAAGACCCACACCCAATACGGCACCAACCAGCGTATGGGTTGTGGATATGGGTAAACCAGTTCCCGAAGCGATGACCACAGTTCCGGCAGCCGCTAATTCTGCAGCAAACCCACGACTGGGCGTCAGCTCTGTAATTGCTCTTCCCACGGTCATCATCACTCTAAAACCCAACATGGCAAGACCGATAACAATCCCGGAAGCACCAATCAACAATATCCAAAACGGTACATCTGATGTTGCGGCTACGTCCCCTCCCCTTTGGATCACTGAAACAATTGCTGCCAAAGGACCTATGGCATTAGCAACATCGTTAGAACCATGAGCAAATGCCATTGCACAAGCGGTTAAGACCATCAAGATGGCAAATATTCTCTCGACACCATCAAACATAGCTCCATTTTTTTCCCTTGTTGTATTGTCGATTCGCTGCAATAGGAGCGCTCCTATAACGGTAATCATTAAAGCGAAAACTAAAGACCAGGCAATACTCTGTGAAGTAGTAAGACTGACTCCCACATGCTTTAATCCTTTTACAAAAGTAACCATTGAAACTAAAAAGGCTGTTAGAAACATATAAAAAGGAACGTACCGTTTGGCACTCATGAATGGGTTTTCTGTTTGTAAAATTAATTTTTTAACGCTGGTAAATAACAGGAATGAAATGGTTCCTGCAATCACAGGAGATATCACCCAACTGGCAGCTATGGAGGCAACTTTGGGCCATTGGATAGCATCGACTCCAATACCGACCGCTGCAAAACCTACGATTGCCCCAACGATTGCGTGCGTGGTTGATACAGGCCAGCCAAAATACGATGCTATTAGCAACCATACGCCAGCCGCTAGTAAAGAAGCCAACATGCCAAAAACAAGCAGTTCGGGTGTTTCGCCAATGATTGTTGCATCGATAATTCCTTCCCTGATGGTTGCAGTAACTTCTCCTCCAGCGAGATATGCGCCGGCAAATTCGAAAATACAAGCAACCAATACCGCTTGTGCTACGGTCAATGCTCTCGCACCAACGGAAGTGCCCATGGCATTGGCAACATCATTTGCGCCAATTCCCCAAGCCATGAAGAATCCAAAAATACAGGCTAAAATCAGTAAGACTTGTCCATGCTCTGCTATAACTTCAAACATTCTGTATCTGTACCATTATTTGGAAACCAAACGGATTAAAATATGCCCCACCGTTTGTGCTATATCTGCAAGGGAGCCTATTCTGTTAATGACGTCATAGAGAAACATAACATCAATGGGTGAAAACTCTTTCTCAATTACGAAAAAATCATTTCTCAAAGCCGCTTCTAACTCATCATCCTCATGTTCAAGTTGCTCCAACTCTGCAACGAGGTCTCGCAATATATTTGCATCGCTTGAACCAAACCCACTTCTTTGCATTTCATCAACTTTTTCAATGGCTGTAGAAGCTTGTTTGGCGGCATTTATGGCAGCCTCAGCAAAAGAAATAAATTGCTCACTTATTTGCTCTGGAATTTCCATATGCCTGCCAATCATGATGCCTGAAATGTCTTTAGCAGTATTTGGTATCGCGTCCATGGTATAAACAAGATCAAGTAGATCTTCTCTAGAAACAGGCATAAATAAGGACTTTGGCAAGTTGCTACGAATTTTATACTTAATACCGTCTGCAACATGCTCAAGGTCAATTATTTCTTGGCGATACCGAGAAGCAGCATCCCAATCAGAATTTTTCGCAGAAAATAAGAAACTTTTCAGAGCTACAGTTGCCTTTTTTCCTACATCCATATGTTCTTGCAGCGCAGAAAAAGGGGACCTGGCAAACATGCCTAAAAAAGATTCGTTAGTCATAAAAATTACCTCTTTTTTTCATTGTTGACATTTTATTTTATCAGGATGGCAATTTTGTTACCGCAAAGTAACATGATTAAAAATGTTTTCAACTAGAATTTTTTTTTGCATCGCCTTAATGCATCAAAACGCTTGTTATTTTTGGTTTTTTTCTGCAGTTTCTTCTACCAAATATGAAATGATATCTAAACGGTCAGAAGCATTTTTAAGACCGGCAAAAACCATTCTATTACCGGGAATAAACGCATAGGGTTTTTGTAGAAATTGGTCGAGGGTATCAATATTCCAGAGAATTTTTGAAGACATCAATGCATCTGAATAATCAAACCCCTCCTGGTTACCTGATTCCTGTCCTAAGATCCCATACAAATTGGGACCGACCTTATGGGACTCATTTATTTTCAATGAGTGGCATGCCCTGCATTGAAGAAAAAGCTGCCTACCCCTTTTATAATCCCCTTGCACAGAACTGTTATTCAAGATTTCCTGAGAACTCAGATCAGAGGGAACGTTATTGTTGCTGACATCAGCAGATGGCTTTGATTTTCCACAGCCAACAAGGATCAATACTATGAGCAATAAAAAAAATGGGTTTGATTTTCTCACTGTTAGAATGCTAACTAATTGACAGAGCCTTTGGCTTGTTATGAAAAATAGTTTATTCAAAAATTACAGGTCCGCTGTCTTCTTCTAAATTAAATGAAGATAATTCAGGATGTTCAGTCATCATTCGAATGAAGTATTCTTCTGGCAACTGGTTGATGGACTTTAATTTAACACCGGATGCATGCCAGAGAGTGTGCCCTTCAACTTCATTCATATCCATCCAAGACAACCATGGCATCAATACAGTGGAACTGAACAAACTGGGTAGTGAGATGACATTTTGGTCAAGAAACTGGTCTAGGGGAGCAAACATTGTAGATCTTTGCATTCTGGGCTCAGACAGGCCTGGTGGGTAGGCTGTGTCATTCTGGAGCCATACTGTTTCCGGACCAAACGTCCAATCCAACAGCAAGGGTTTATCCGGCATTTGATCAATGAAAGCCTTGGGTCTTGCGCCCATGGTAGAGATGTTAAGGCCTCTGCCAAGACTTGCTTGCCTGATATTAGGCAGTACCTGATTGATTTTTCCGGTAAATGGATTTTGGTACTCCCGGATCATTTTTCCGGTATCTATGTCTCTGAAAAAAGTCAGCATATTACCAAGAACTTCATAGGAACCATCCTGCAGTGGAAATACACGGTAACTTTCCATGCCTTCGATGTTGACCATCGGAATCGGTTGCTCAGAAGCGATCTGAGCAAACAAAGTACCATTATAATGCCATGGGATTTGACTTGTGCTGTCGAGACTGGCTTGCATGCGAATTAAATTAATCAAGTTATTTAATGGCAAGCTCATGTCGGGTGCATCCTCAGGAACAGTACCGTGCATTAACCCAGAAGATCTTTCTGCAGCCATCATTGCCACGGCTCCTACCCCTAATAAAAAATCCCGTCTTAAAATTTCAATTGACATTATTGTCTTCCTGCATGTGTTGTCGATGCCTTTAAATGTTCAACAATCTTGTCTGCGAGAAACTCTGCCACTGCCCTGTGGTCATCTGTTACCTGCCACATTGACCATGTTCCAGCGTACTGATTTTGTACCGGCTGTTTTTCACTTGGCATTCCAGCTTCAGAATCATAACCCAGATGACCAAAATGTGACACATCAAAAGCCAGAGATGGATCCAGGTCATCTCGTCTCACATGCAAAGGGGCTTGTCGCAGTGGAGGGTAAGGTTGCCCATTGGGACACCCACCCATGTTAAAACAGCAAGGTTCTTTCTGTTTGGAGTCTGTCGAAACTTTGCATGTTTGCTCGACCCAAACACCCCAATAATCGGCAAAAGGATGCCCAACCTCAGGGTAGGTTGCGAAATCCAGTTGATCAATTTTAGACCAATTTCTGTAACCGATCTCTTTAGCTATTTGATTAGGTACTTCAACCAGGTTGAGCACAGAGTTTTCCATGATCTGGGGGAAAACAACCACAATATGCTGTACACCATTGATGCGAAGTTGCTCGAGTGCCTGCCAATAGCGGAACTTCCAATCTCCCTGCGGCCTTTGATTTTGGGTATCGTGAAGAAGAATGTAGCCCAGATTTTCACCACGCATTTCCCTGGTGCGTTCCAACTGGGTGAAAGCTGGAGGCCCTGGTGTCACAAGTTCATTTCTTACCATATCTCCAAACCAACCCCCCAGGATGTTTTTGGATTGCATTTCTGGGAATTTCTCCAACAACAAATCCTTGATGTTCTGATTCAGGATAAGGGTGTCATTAATTTTGGGGTCAAAGACCTGGTTCATTGAGAGAATGCCATGATTGACCAACAGTACCCCTGTATTCTCTAGAGCAATCTTGGCATCAAACTCGGCCTCGATGCCATCAACTTGAAACTGTGCCAATCTGAGATCACCGATTACAGGATTTGGATATTCTCCATAATCAATTATAGGGTTGTCTTTAGGGCTACCACTGGAGCGGGTCCATCCCTTCGGTTCAGTAGGATAGGATGTCAACATCAACTCCTTGGGGTCATTGACCCATTCGATGGTGACATCAGTTTGCTGACTTTTATTGTAGTTACGAATGACTTTCTTCGCAGTTGTATAAACATCATAAGTTTTAGAAAACCTGGCTCCTGCGGTTGTTAAATCAATCATTACGATCCGGTCAACACCTATTTTTAACATCCGTTCTACCGGTCCATCGACGTTATAACGATCGGGATCACAGAGATGCCAGGTCGGATCAGTGGTGCCACAGTATCGCAAAGGATCACCGCCGGGAATCCCTGGATTGAAAAGCATTCTTGGGTTTGCCAATTCGCTCGGATCTGAGCTTATCCACGTCATCTTATCGACAATAAAATCAACTCCCAATTCATTCTCATAATTATCCAAAATGGAGCTTAATTCTGCTGTTATCTGGCGCTTTGATTCCGGATAGGGATCTACACCACCGATGCGTTCATACTCAAAAGCATACTTACCAAGTTCTTTGGAGGCGTTGCCAAATTTAAGCATTTGAGGCCAATAATCAGAGTTCCAAATGATTTGTTGGTAAACAGTACTGTTCTGATCGTAGGAGAATATTTGCATGGTGGCATCCCAGAGTTGTTTCTCCCCATAAGTCTCATTACCGCCATGAGAAACATATAAAATGCCTATGCGCTCTCCTTGAAAAGAATCTCCTCTTATCTGCTGTTGATACTGAGAGGAACCAAGAATAAAAAGGCTAAAAGCAAGAAGGCTAATTCGTGACAGTTTTTCAAACATGTCACTCAATGAAGACTTACAGTCCTAGAGCACCAGGATTCATCAAATTATCTGGATCGATTGATTTTTTGATGTTTTTTAAAGCTTTTGCTGCTTCTTCCTGTCTTCCTTGCTGATAAGGATAACTCTTACCTACTTGAAAATGAACTGCTCCTAATTCTGAATATATATCCTGAATTTTACTTCTAATCTCAGCCACCAGTCCACGTCCCTCTTGGTTTTCATCGTAGACAGGTAACGTATCCAGATAATCCTGATCTAAATAGTTTGTGTGAAAGAGTGACCGCTCATCTTTCCAATACAAAGCAATTTCATAGAGGAAACTGTGGGTAGAATAGGTCATATACATCGCCCCTGCTTCAACCGAATGAGTTTCCATTTTTTCTTTATTTTCTTCATAGAGTTGCATGAGACGATCATGAAAAACTTGCATTTTTGAAAAGGATAAAAACCCATGCATGGGAACCCATCTCTCCCCTTGAGGGCCTAATATTGGATACAAAGGCATAAAAGGCATTGCACCCAATACTGTGGGTATTGTATTGGCTATTTCAGTTCCATAGGGACCTACTGCCCTTCTGGTTTGGGCTAATTTACTCTTGACCTCAGCAATGCTATAACCTTCAACTACAAAATGCGCCGAATAATCAAACCCTGTTAAAAATCGTTTGCCAGCTAAAGCCATTTTTCCAAGTTGGATGATAGCCTCAAATGGGTTTCTGGCCGTTTTTAAAACAGCAAATGCTGCTTTAATCGCGTCGGATAAAGTTGTCCTACCAAGCTGGCCTTGTTGTAATTTTGGATCCAATCCCCAATTACTTGATGCCGACTGTTCTCGAGCAGCAGCTGCCATTCCTGCACTCATAGATGCATAATCCTTGAATCCAAATGAACTTGTTAAAGTATGCGTTGGTAGTTTTATCAACCTAAGTGTAATTCTAGCCTTAACTCCAAGGGCACCAGAATCCCCAGAGAATAATCCGGTTAAATCAGGTCCATAATACCTAAAAAAAGCAGAACTATTTTCCATAGAAGAAGATCCTGTTTTAAGAATTTCTCCACTCGGGAGAACGATGTCGTAGCAGAGTATTGACTCTGGAGATCCCCCATAAGCACTGGTTCCCATACTCAGACTATTCTGAGAAGAAGAACCTCCAACCGTAGCCTTCAACCCAGAAAAAGGCCCCCAGAATGGGGTACGCAGATTTTTTTCTGCTAATGCAGCTGCCATTTCTGCCCATGTGACCCCTGATTCAACAGTCACAAACATATCTTCTTCATTAATCTCAACTATTTTATTAAGTCTGGAGGTGTCAATCGTGATGGATTTTGGAGTGGTAGGTAAATACCCATCGGTATAAGAAGCACCTCCTCCTCTGGCCACAATAGCCATACCTAAACCTGTGGCAACTCTAACAACTTCTTGTAGTTCTTCTACACTGCCTGGCTGAACAACTGCAATGGGAATTTCAAAAGATCGATAAACGTCCATGGAATAAAATTCCAATGACTGTTGATCGGTCAAAACATACTTTTTACCAATTGCAGCTCGCAGAACAGAGACTGTTTCTTTTTCAGCCTGACTCATATTTAAAATCTCCTAGAATGTAAATTTTACTCCGCTAAATTGATGGACCACTGCGATCTATTCTCCGGTAAATAATACAATTTTGAACCGCTTATAGCTCTATGAATCCGTTCAGCATAATTCTCTCTACCATTCCCTGTCCATGCGTAGACCTTTGTATTTAGGCTAATGTCTCGCAAATTGGCTTCCACATCGTAGCCAATCATATCCTTGGCAACTCGTTTTAATTCCGTTCCAGCTTTGAGAGCATCAACTGCTCGAGCGTGTATTTTTTGGGGTTCAATCTCAGGTTCTCGTTTGAGTGCATTGGCATTTTTTGTATCGTACCAAGGGAAATAAAGTTCACTGTCGCGAGCAAAATACCATCCACGCATTAAATGCTCGCCATACTCCGAAGGAGTTAAATCGGGAGCATAATGATCACGTATTGCATTCATTTCAGATGCATTAGGACACCAGGGATCTATTAAAGACAATTGCTTGACTTCCAAACTGTCAATTAGGCTCAATGCCACAGCAATGGAACTGGACATACCCATGGAAACAAGGTGAACTGGACCCAAGTTTAATTGCATGAGCCCTTCTGCCAACATCTTCGCCATGGTCTGCGGTTGATAATCGTCTAGATGGGTCGGTCCTGTTTCGCCGTGCCCTGGAAGATCAATGAATATTTTCCGATGCACGCTCTCACAGTACTTTGCGATCTCTATTGTGGCATTAGAAGAAGCCGCAAAATCGTGTAAAAATACCACTGACCGGTTAGTCTCCTCACTCACATCCGATTGATCTGCTTCCTGGCAATAGAAAAGTGGGCCAAAGGAAGTATGAATAAAACCTTTGAGCCTGACAGCCTTTTCTGGCATCACAACAGCTTCTGGCTGAATGGTTATTTTTGCTAGCGAAAATTCCCTAAAGATTTCTCGGGCTCTCGCTTCAACTGCTTGAGGATCGCTGAGTAGTTCTATTTGCACACAGTCCGGTGTGATTTCCAATCGCTGTGGGTGATCGCCAATTGGATCTCCTTGGTAATTCAAAAGAAATGTGGGTGTGTTTATTTCCTGTACTCGTTCTTTGGATGGATACAAGAATGCAGCCCTGTAAGCGGTTTGGGCCTCCTCTGTTGTTCGCAACAGATCCAGAACAAAGGGTTGTTTGAGCTCGGGACTTGGCAGATCGTGACTCAATCTGTGCTTTTCTTCTTTCAAGAACCAAGGGAAAAAAATCAATTGATCTCTCAGTCGAGACCAGATCCAAGGCATTTGGCTGCCATTTGGAGTCGGCTCGAACCATTCGGTGTAATGCTGCAAAATAAGCTCCACCTCATCTTTATCCGCAACCCAAAGTCCATTAACCACCACCGCCTTGCAAAGATCAGGATACAGTCTTGCCATTTCCGCTCCAATAATGGCTCCGGTGTGAAACCCATAAATACAAAGTTCTGATAAGCCCAAAGCGTCTACGAATTCCTTTACCATCTCGGCATAGATAGTGATGTCGGATGGAGTACCCTTCCTGTAATCAGACAATCCAAAGCCTGGAGTATCGGGGGCAATGACGGAGAATTCGTCGGCAAAATATTCTATGGTGGTAGCCATTTCTGCAGAAGATGTTGGGCTCTGATGCAGCAATAACAAAGGCGGCCCTTCGCCTGATATACGGTAGTGAACCTGACGATCTGTAAGCGTTACAAATCGCCTCTCAATAGATAAATTCTCTAAAGATTGGTACACGGTTAAAACTTCATTATAATCAACTAAATTAAGGCTCTTAACTGAGAAACTAACGCTCTAATTGTAACCAACTTACTGAGAAACAAACATTATGGCAATCGTTTATAAGTCATTCCCTGTTGGCCCGTTGCAATGCAACTGCACGATCATTGGGAACACCGATACTGGATTGGGTTATGTCATCGACCCAGGCGGGGATGCCGACACCATTCTAGAGACCATCCGGAAGTTGGACTTGACCATTGAAGGAATTTTTCACACCCATGCTCATCTTGATCATTTCCTAGCTTCTGCTGAAATCAAAGATGCCACACAAGCGCCCATCTACCTGCATGAGGCGGACCGGTTTTTGTGGGATACCCAGGAAATACAATGTCAGTTCTTTAACATCGAATACAAACCCGCACCACCACCAGATTATAAAATCGAAGACGAACAGGATCTCGAGCACTGTGCTGGAAAGTGCATCCACACTCCTGGACATACTCTGGGTTCAGTTAGTTTTTATTTTGAAAATGAGAAAGTTTTAGTTGCCGGTGATACGCTGTTTCTAGGCTCTGTAGGACGCACAGACCTGCCCGGTGGGGACTTCAATACACTTAAACAATCCATTCAAAGAAGATTATATACACTGGATGAGAAAACTCTTGTTATACCTGGACACGGACCAGAGACAACGATTGGACAGGAAATGACTGCCAATATGTTTGTTAAATACAATTCTTGAGTGCCTAGTTAATCCGTCTAGGAAACGAATAAATATTAAATCGGTCGGCTTGCAGGAAACCTGCTAGGGTAATTTCATATTCCCACGCAGCATCAACAGCCAAACTCGAAGGTGCACCAATGGAAACAACGACTGGGATTCCTGCCAGTGCTGCTTTATGAATCAGTTCAAAACTGGTGCGACCACTCAAAATCAGCCCTGACTGAAATAAGGGAAGGTTGTTATTCTGCAATTCACGGCCAATCAATTTATCAAGGGCATTGTGGCGTCCGACATCTTCAAACAAACTCAAGATAGATCCCTGTTGATCAAACAACGCAGAGGCGTGCAACCCCCCTGTTTGACTGAATGCATCTTGTTGTTTTTGTAAGCGACCAGGCAGGGTTCTAAGAACCGATTCAGCAACCAAAAAGTTACTCTTTGACGAATGATACTGCTGCAAGGATCCAATATCATCCACCACCTGACTGCCACAAATACCGCAAGAGGAGTTGATGTAAAAATTTCTGATTTTCTGTGGGTCCACACCCAGAGTTTCATCAAGTTCTACCAAGACCGTGTTTTCAATATTGCTCGAATCTTCCAAGTTATCCATCCGGGTGATTGCTTGCACATCACTTTTATTTTTAATAATGCCCTCTGAATATAAAAAACCCAGAACCAACTCAAAATCATTGCCCGGTGTACGCATGGTAACAGCGAGGTTTTTTATTTCTCGGGAGGAGTGTGCTCCAAAAGCGATGCTGAATTCCAGAGGTTCCTCAATGGTCACCTCATCAGTAATCTCCTCTGTAGCCCCTTGATCGTTCTGGAGAATGGTAATGCTTGCTGATTTATTCACATCAAATTATAAGAAGATTAAGCATCAATATCAGGCAGTTGATAATCTTTGTAGATCTTTCTAAGCTCAAATTTTTGGATTTTACCGGTCGCCGTATGGGGTAGTGAGTCAACAAAGACGACGTCATCAGGGATCCACCATTTTGCTACCTTACCTTCGTACCATTGGAGTATTTCATCCTTACTCAGTTCTTCTCCCTCCTTGGCTTGCACAAGCAACAGCGGTCTTTCCGTCCATTTGGGGTGATTAACCCCGATGACGGCGGCCTCTGCAACTTTGGGGTGATTGATTGCAGTGTTCTCCAGATCAATTGAGCTGATCCATTCTCCACCTGATTTAATCACATCCTTGGTCCTGTCGGTGATTGCCATAAATCCACGCTCATCAATGGTGGCCACATCGCCAGTCTCAAACCAGCCATCTTCCTCAAGCGTTGTTCCAGGCTCTGCTTTAAAGTAGTCGCTGAGAACCCAAGGCCCTCGGACTTTGAGGCTGCCAAAAGCCACGCCATCCCAAGGCAATTCGTTGTTGTCGTCGTCGGTGATTTTCATTTCCACGCCGTACACGCCTCGACCTGCTTTTAACTGAGCCTCTAACAACTCATCTCCTTCAAGATCTTCCATGCCCGGTTTAAACTGATTGAAAGTGCCCAATGGACTCATTTCCGTCATTCCCCAAGCCACGTGGACATAGACATCGTGCTTTTCTTGCATCTCTTGGGCAATAACAGCAGGACATGCGGCTCCACCTGTAATCACACGCTTCAAACTGGGGATTTGTTTGCCGGATTCCTCAAGATAAGCCAGCAAAGCCAACCAGACGGTTGGCACTCCCTGGGAAACAGTCACCTGCTCGGACTCGATCAACCGTTGAAGAGTTTCCCCATCGCCCATTTTTGATCCGGGTAAAATAATTTTACTTCCGCACAACGGGCCTGCGTAAATTGTGCCCCAGGCGTTGACGTGAAACATTGGCACAATAGGCAGGATGCAGTCGCTTGCAGAGATACCAAAAACATCGGGTAAAGCAGCTGCGTAGGCGTGCAAAATGGTTGAGCGGTGATCGTACAAAACACCTTTTGGGTTGCCAGTCGTGCCCGATGTATAGCACATGGCACTTGCCGTTTTCTCATCAAATTCAGGCCATTCATATTCGTTGGACTCTCCTGCAATGAGGGTTTCATAGCAAAGAAGATTCGGCAAGGAAGACGCCGGCATATGATTCTCTGAGGTTAAAACGATGACGTGCTCAATGGACTCCAGTTGATCGTGGATATTTTCCAATAAGGGTACAAACATCGGGTCACAAAAAATAACCCGG
>ENA-ORDI01001425-ORDI01001425.1-marine-metagenome-genome-assembly--contig:-NODE-1425-length-13124-cov-2.553001_pt1 | contig 13124 bp, 16 predicted proteins | sample MGYA00248628_ERZ508525 | MGnify/ENA primary metagenome ERZ508525 (study PRJEB26195, sample SAMN05422138) | marine metagenome | isolation source: East of Porto Seguro, South Atlantic Ocean | place...
CGGCCAGCTCCTATACCCGACGCTGCTGAAATTCGGACTGGCCAAAGGCGCCTATGGCGAAGACCCGGATGACGGCTTGACCCTTGCGGGTTGCAGGATCACCAATGCGGTACGGTGCGTGCCGCCGCAAAACAAACCGGTCGGTGCGGAAATCAACGCCTGCCGGCCCTATCTTGTGGCTGAAATCGAAGCCATGAAGCAGCTTCGCGTCATATTGGCGCTCGGTACGGTGGCGCACGCCTCGGTCATCCGCGCGCTGGGCCTGAAACAAAAGGACTGGCGCTTCGGCCACGGCGTATTTCACGAACTTCCGAGCGGCCTTGTGCTTGCCGACAGCTACCATTGCTCGCGCTACAACACCAACACCGGCAGATTAACCAGGGAAATGTTCGACGCCGTTATCAAAGCCATCCTGGCCAAGAGGCGTGGAGGACCGTAGGTCCGACAGGGAAACAAGTGGTTGGGGGGTAATACCAAGGATCGGGTTGCCGATGGCGCCGCATTGTGCTGCCCTGGAGGCTGTGCCCTACTGGCCCGGACGATCCGAACAGCGAATAAGGGGGTAAAAGTGGAAATCGTCTGCCTTGACCTGGAAGGCGTCCTGGTCCCTGAAATCTGGATCGCGGTCGCCGACAGCACCGGAATCGACGCCCTTAGGGCGACGACCCGGGACATTCCTGATTACGACGAGTTGATGAAGCGCCGCTTGGCCCTGATGGATGAAAACGGCTTAGGACTCGCCGACGTCCAGGCGGTGGTCGACAAAATTGGGCCGCTCGACGGGGCGGTCGCGTTCCTCGACGACCTACGCCCCGATTTCCAGGTGGTCATCCTATCGGACACGTTTTACGAATTCGCCCTGCCGCTGATGCGGAAACTGGGCTGGCCGACGCTGTTCTGCCACCGCCTCGAAACCGGCCCCGGCGGGGCCGTCACCGGCTACAAACTGCGCATGAAGGATCACAAGCGCCAAGCCGTCCGGGCCTTCCACGACTTGAACTTCCGGGTCACCGCGGCCGGCGATTCCTATAACGATACCGCCATGCTGGCCGAAGCCGATCGCGGCATCCTGTTCCAGGCGCCGGAAAACGTCATCGAAGAGTTCCCTCAGTTCCCCGTCGTCGGGACCTATGGCGAGCTGCTGCGGGCGATCCGGGAAAATTAATCATTTTGCATCTTTTCCCGCGCTCCGGGTTCCGATAATGTGGAAGTCGAATTTTGGGCGGAGATTTTTGATGACCGCGGAGATCGTGGACCTCCTGCAATATCGCCGGCAAAAGGCGCGGGCCGAAAACATATCGCGGTGGGCGAAGACCGGCGGCGGACTGAACCGGGCCGGAAAAGCCCATAAGGAAGCGGCACCCCAAGAGGCCGAGGCGCCGCTGCCCGACGAGGCCCTTGAAGGCGAAGACGGAAGCCGCGGCGGCGAGCCGGCTTGAGCCCGCCTAAAATCATATTTCTCAATAAGTTACGTTGAATTCAGGGGAGCCGGGTTCCCCCTGTTTTTGTTTTCGGGGGACACCCCCGGCCTCACGGCCTCCCCCGGGGCCTCTTGTTAGCGGTCGCTGGCCCGTTGGTGAAATTCCCGCGGGTGGTCGGGATCCAAAAGCCGGTGCAGGTGAACGATCACATACTTGACGTTGGCCTCGTCGACGTGAGCATGGCTGGCGCCGCGCCAGGCCTGGAGCGCCGATTTGTGATCGGGGTAGATGCCGAGAATGTCGAGCTTGTCCGGGTCGACGAAATCGGTTCCTTGCGGGTCTTCGACCTCGCCGCCGAAAACCATGTGCAAAAGCGGCTTGTCCATGGGGGTGTCTCCAGTTCAGGGGTCCGTGTGCGGGGAAGCTTATCGCCGCCGGCCAGGGGCTGCAAACGCTTACAGGGGTGGTATGATCGCCACCAATCCGGCCCTTACAAAGGAAACGCCGAAAATGATCGACCTCTACACCTGGCCGACGCCGAACGGCCACAAAATTCATATCATGCTCGAGGAAACCGGCCTCCCCTACAACGTCATCCCCATCGACATCAACAAGGGCGACCAGTTCGACCCCGAATACCTGAAGCTCAGCCCCAACAACAAGATGCCGGCCATGGTCGATACAGACGGGCCGGGCGGCGAGCCCTACGGGCTGTTCGAGTCCGGCGCCATCCTGATGTATCTGGCTGAAAAGACGGGGCAATTCATGCCGGCGGAAATGGCGGCGCGGTACCGGGTCATTCAATGGCTGATGTTCCAGATGGGCGGCATCGGGCCGTTGTTCGGCCAGGCCCATCATTTCCGCCAATACGCCCCCGAGGGCCCGGACCTGACTTACGCCGTCGAGCGCTATACCAACGAAGCGGGTCGGCTTTACGGCGTCCTCGACCGCCGCCTCGGCGAGGCTGAATACCTGGCCGGCGACTATTCGATCGCCGACATCGCCACCTTCCCGTGGACCCGGTCCCACGACCGCCAGGGCCACAGCTTCGACGAATTCCCCAACGTCAAACGCTGGTTCGACGCCATCGACGCCCGCCCGGCGGTGAAGCGCGCCTTGAAGGTGCTCGCCGACAAGCGCAAGCCGGGCTTCGAGAAGGACGCCGAGGCGCGGCGCAACCTGTTCGGCGAGGCGCAGTACCAGAGGCGGTAAAACCTCGAATCCTTATTATTCCGTCAAATTCCTAGAATACCGGGCCGCCGCTGGTGGTGGCGCGCCAGAGGGTGCGGGGCTTGGCCGGCTCCAGCTCATCGCCGAGGATGCGGGCGGCGGCAGTGACCTGTTCGGCGTTCAACGCCTGGCCGCGAATGATGATGAGGTGATGATCGAGGAAGGCGCCGTAGACGGCGTCGCGGTCCTCGCCGCCGAAGCCGTTCTCCATGGGTGTGACGGTGACGGTCATGGCGCATCGACTTTACGGAGGTTGGAGCCGTGGATGCAAGCGAGGTATGGCGGTTGGGGATTTCGGGCCGGTGCCGGGGTGGCAGGCGGCCCCCCCCTACCTCCTGGCGCGCAGCAGCCGGGCCTTCTGGCGCTCCCAATCGCGTTGCTTAATGGTCTGGCGTTTGTCGTGCTTGCGCTTGCCTTCGGCCAAGGCCAGTTCGACCTTGGCGATGCCGCGTTTATTGAAATACATGCTGAGCGGCAAAAGGGTCATGCCCTTGCGGTTGACGGCGCCCATGAGGCGGTTGATTTGGCGCCGGTGCAGCAACAGCTTCCTAGCCGCCCGGGGCTCGTGCGACGAAATGCCCGAGGCCGCGTATTCGGGGATATAGGCGTTGTTGAGGAAAAGCTCGCCGCCCTTTTCCGAGGCGTAAGACTCGCCGATGGAGGCGCGGCCTGCCCTCAGAGACTTGACCTCGGAGCCCAACAGCACGATCCCCGCCTCGAAGGTGTCGCCGATGGTGTAATCGCGGCGCGCCTTGCGGTTCTGGGCCGCCAGGCGGCCCGGCGTGCGCTTCTTCTTGGCGGCCATGAAACCCCCTGGGAACCCTTGAGTCGCGCGGCGCTCAGTTGAGCAGCCCGGCGCCGACCATGGCGTCTTTTACCCGTTCCTTGCTGGTGTCTTTGATCTCACAAATCGGTAGCCGGGTTTCGGCCGAGCATTTGCTGAGCAGGCTGACGGCGTACTTGACCGGCCCCGGGCTGGTCTCGCAAAACAGCGAAAAATGCAGCGGCATCAGCCGGTCCTGCAACTCCATCACCGTCGCCAGGTCGCCGTCGCGCCACGCTTTGTGCAGGTCGGCGCACAGCCTCGGCGCGACATTGGCGGTGACCGAGATGCAGCCCACCCCGCCGCCGGCCAGGAACGGCACGATGGTCGCATCCTCGCCCGAAATTTGGCAGAAATCCTTACCCACGGCGAGCCGTGTCGCCATCGGCCGGGCCAGGTCCTGGGTCGCGTCCTTGACGCCGACGATGTTGGCCAACTTGGCCAGCCGGGCCATGGTATCGACGCTCATGTCGACGACGCTGCGCCCGGGGATGTTGTAGATGAGGATCGGCAAATCGACGGCGTCGTTGATCGCCTTGTAATGGCGGTAGAGCCCTTCCTGGGTCGGCTTGTTGTAATACGGCGTAACCACCAGCGCCGCCGTCGCGCCGGCGTCCTTGGCGTGCCGGGTCAGCATGATCGCTTCTTCGGTGGAATTGGACCCGGTGCCGGCGATCACCGGCACCTTGCCGGCGGCGGCCTCGATGCAGGATTCGGTGACCCGCATGTGCTCTTCGTGGCTGAGCGTCGGCGATTCGCCCGTGGTGCCGCAAGGAATCACGGCTTCCGTTCCCTCGTCGATTTGCCACTCGACGAAGGACTGAAAGGCGTCTTCGTCCACACGCCCGTCCTTGAACGGCGTGACCAGGGCGGTCATCGACCCTTGAAACATGGTTTCCTCACTTGAATTGGCCTTATTGAGCGGCGAACATACCCATATTAACCGCTTTGCGGCAAGCGGCCGTGGGATTCGGGTGGAATTCGGGCGGGATTCGGGTCCCTTTGGGGCCGTTCTTTTATTGGCCCCTAGGGGCTGGGGGGCCGAAAAATTCGTTTAACGGGCCATATCGCCACCTTCACCATCGGCATCGCCATCGGCTGCCTGGTCGTCCTGGTGCCGGGAACGCCACCGGCGGCCGGCCTGCCCTCCGTATCACTTCGGGAGGCGGGCCTGCTGTCGGCCGACGACGCCAAGGCGCTGAAGGCCGGGCTCGAGGCCGTCGAAGGCGACAAACCCGGGCGCGCCCGGTCCATTACCCGCGCCATCAAGGACCCGGTTGCCGCCAAGATCCTGCTCAGGGAGCGCCTGGCCAAGCCCAACCCCAAGGCTGATTTCGCAGAGATATCGGCTTTCATGGCCGAAAACCCCGACTGGCCCGGCCAAATTGGGCTGCAACGCCGGGCCGAGGAGGCGATGAACGGCCAAACCCCCGATGGCGTGGTCCTGGCCTGGTTCGAGGACCGCGAGGCGCTAAGCGGTTACGGCAAGGCCCGCCTGGGCGAAGCGTTGATGGCCGCCGGCGAGGAAAGCCGGGGCCGCGAGGTCATCCGCGACGCCTGGACCAACGGCGACTTCACCAAGCGGCGCGAACGCGCCTTTTACAAGCGTCACCGCCGCCTGTTGAGCATCGACGACCACAACTGGCGCCTCGACCGGCTGTTGTGGGAAGGCCGCAATTGGCCGGTGCGCCGGATGCTGTGGAAGGTCAAGCACGACGTCAGGGCGCTCGCCATCGCCCGGATGTTCCTGCGCCAGCGCCGGGGCAACGTCGATACCGCCATCGCCAAGGTTGCCGACGAGCTTAAAAGTGATCAGGGCCTGATCTACGAACGGCTGCGGTGGCGCCGCCGCCGCGGCAAGTACGCCTCGGCCATGGAGCTTCTGGAAAACCTTCCCAACGACCTGAAGCACCCGGCTCGCTGGTGGATCGAGCGCGGCTATCTGGCCCGCTGGAATCTCAACCAGGGTCATGTTTCCGCCGCCTACCGGATGGCCAAGGATCACCGGCTTAAATCCGGCCCCGCCTTCGCCGAGGCCGAATGGCTGGCGGGCTGGATCGCGCTTCGGTTTCTCGACGATGCCAAAGTCGCCCTGGACCATTTCGTGACCCTGTATGGGGCCGTCAAGTATCCCGTCAGCCGTGCCCGCGGCGCCTATTGGGTGGCTCGGGCGATGCAGGCCCTGGGCGAGACCGATGAGGCCCGGGGTTGGCATCATCTGGCGGCCCGCCATCCGACGACCTATTACGGCCAGTTGTCGATCGCCCGGTTGCGTCCGGGGGAAAGCCTGAAGCTGGCGCAGCAACCGGAAGTCGGCACCGACGAAACCAAGGCCTTCGAAGGCCACGTCCTTGTCCGTTCCGTCAACATGTTGGGCGAAATCGGCGAAAAGGATCGCCTTCGGCCGTTCATCTCGCGTCTCGATGAATTGGGGGACACGCTGGGCTGGCGGCTGTTGACGGCGGAACTGGCCGGCGCCAACGACCGCCTCGACCTTTCGGTGATGATCGCCAAAAGGGCCGGACGCGACGGTTGGCAGTTCCCGCAAGCGGCCTTTCCGGTGCTGCTGCCGGGTCCGATGAACATCAAGGCCGGTGTCGCGCCCCTGGAGAGGCCGCTGCTGCTGGCCGTGGTCCGCCAGGAAAGCGCCTTCAACGTCAAGGCCAAGAGCAACGCCAACGCCCGGGGGTTGATGCAGTTGCTGCCGCGCACCGCCTATAAGGTGGCGAAAAGGCTTCGGGTGCCGTTTTCCCGCCCCCGCCTGACCACCGACAGGGTTTACAACCTGACCCTGGGCCAGGCTTATCTGTCGGAGCTTTTGGCGGCCTTCAAGGGCTCTTACGTGCTGGCGCTGGCGGCCTATAACGCCGGGCCGGGGCGGGTTCGCCAGTGGCTTCGCGGCAACGGCGATATCCGCAAGGCCGACGTCGATTCCATCGACTGGGTGGAGCTGATTCCGTTCCGGGAAACCCGGAACTACGTCCAGCGGGTGCTGGAGAACTTACAGGTCTATCGATTGCTGTTGGCGAAAACCGAAACCGCGTTAAGGCTGGAACGCGATCTGCATCAATGATTGGTGGACCGCGGTTGACCGTTTCGGGCCGGAGTCGCACAATTCTTTCACCGGCTCGTCAAGGGCCAGAACCAAAGGCAGGAAGCAAAGTCCATGGCCGCTAAAATCGAAGATATCGGCGCCTGCGTCTTCGACGCCTACGGCACCTTGTTCGACGTCGCCGCCGCCGCGGCGCAGTGCCGCGACGCCCTCGGCGACAAGGCCGACGAACTGTCCGTCCTGTGGCGGACCCGGCAGCTTGAATACACCTGGCTCCGGAGCCTGATGCAGGAATACGTCGAATTCCGGCAGGTCACCGGCGACGGGCTGGATTACGCCATGGCCGCGCTCGGCATCGAGGACGACGCGCTGCGTCAGCGCCTGATGGACATCTACATGCGCTTGGATGCCTACCCGGAGGTCAAGGACGTGCTGAGCGCGCTTAAAGCGGGCGGCATCAAGACCGCGGTCCTTTCCAACGGCTCACCGGAAATGCTGTCCTCCGCGGTCGACAACGCCGGCATCGCCGACCTATTGGACGACGTGTTTTCGGTCGATTCCATCGGCGTCTACAAGCCCCATCCGAGCGTCTACCAGATGGCCGTGGACGGCCTCGGCGTCGACGCCGGGCGTATCTACTTCATGTCGTCGAACGCCTGGGACGCGGCGGCGGGCGCCAACTTCGGCTACCGGGTAGTGTGGGTGAACCGTTTCGGCCAGCCCCAGGAACGCATCCCCGGCGAGCCCGAGCACGAGATCAAGACCCTCGAAGCCCTGCCCCCGTTGTTGGGGCTTTAGGGGCGTTCCATGACCGGGACCGGCGGCGGCTACCGGGAACGCTGGCTGACGGCCCAGGACGGCCTCAAGCTTTATTTCCGCGATTACCAGCCCCCAGGGGGCGTGACGGGGGGCGGCCCCGCCGCTTCGGCGACGCCGGTGCTGTGCCTGCCCGGCGTTTCGAGGAATTCGAAGGACTTCGCCCCGTTGGCCCAACGGCTGTCCCAGGGACGCCGCGTGATCTGCCCCGATTACCGGGGCCGCGGGCGGTCCCAATACGACCCCGACTGGCGCCATTACCATCCGCCGGTCTATGTCGATGATATCCGCCATCTTCTCTGCGCCTTGGGCGTGCACCGGGTCCACGTCATCGGCACGTCGCTGGGCGGCATCCTGGCCATGGTCATGGCGGTGGCGATGCCGGGCACGGTTGCCGGCGCCGTGCTCAACGACATCGGGCCGGAAATCGACATCTCGGGGTTGGCGAAGATCATCGACTATTTGAGCGACGACACCCCCCTTCCCGACTGGGACGCCGTCGTCGGCCGCCTCCGGGAAACTTTTCCCGACCTGCCGGCGCGCTCGCCCGAGGACTGGCTGACCATCGCTCGCAACACGTACAAGGATTCGCCGGGCGGCGGGCTGGTCCATGACTGGGACCATGCCATCGTCAACCAGTTCGCCAAGGCGCTCGGCGGCAAGGTCAGCCTGTGGCCGCTGTTCAAGGCGCTGGAGCGGGTGCCGGTGTTGACCGTCCGGGGCGCATTGTCGAATATCCTAAGCGGAAAAACCCTTCGCCGGATGGCGGAGACCCTGCCTGGTATGGCGCAAGTCACGGTCGAAGACTGCGGCCACCCGCCGAGCCTGACCGAAGCCAATGTATTGGAGGCCCTCGATGTCCACCTCGCCCGCGCCTGAGGCCCCGACCTATGACGACGTGGTCGCGGCGGCGGAACAAATCGCCGGCCACGCCGTCATCACGCCGCTGCTGGAGAGCCCGCTGCTCAACGAAAAACTGGGGGGCCGCCTGCTGGTCAAGGCCGAGTGCCTGCAACGGAGCGGGGCGTTTAAGTTCCGCGGCGCCTATAACCGGATTTCACGCTTCGGCGACGAACAGCGCAAGGCCGGCGTCGTCGCCTTTTCGTCCGGCAACCACGCCCAGGGCGTCGCCATGGTGGCGCGGATGCTGAACGTGCCGGCGGTCATCGTCATGCCGACGGACGCGCCCGAGATCAAACTCGCCAACACCCGGGCCTATGGGGCCGAGGTGGTGATGTATGACCGCGAAACGGAAAGCCGCGAGGAAATCGGCGAAAGATTGGCCGCTGAGCGCAAGGCCACCCTGGTGCCGTCCTACGATGACCCCTTCATCATCGCCGGCCAGGGAACAGTGGGCCTTGAGATCGCCGCCCAAGCCCGGGAAATGGATGCCAAGCTTGATGCAGTGATCGTCCCATGCGGCGGCGGCGGGCTGATTTCCGGATGTGCGCTAGCGCTTTTCGAGGAATGCCCGAAGGCTAAATTATTCGCCGCCGAACCGGAGGGTTTCGACGATACCGCCCGCTCGTTGGCCGCCGGCGAGCGGTTGTGCAACGACCCGGGCGGCAAGACGTTTTGCGATGCGCTTGTCCTGCCGACTCCCGGCGCGTTGACGTTTTCGATCAATCGAAGGCTTCTCGCGGGCGGCTTCGCCCTTGGCGACGCCGAGACGGCCAGGGCCATGAAGGCGGCGTTTCAATACCTAAAATTAGTCGTCGAGCCGGGCGGCGCCGTGGCTTTGGCGGCGGCCTTGACCGGGGCCTATGACTGCCGGGGCAAAACCGTGTCCGTGGTCTGTTCCGGCGGCAACGTGGACCCGGGTGTCTTTGCCGCCGCGTTGGGCGCTGACGAGGATTGACAGGGCGCGCGGTTGCGTCCGGGCTAAAATCGAAAACCGGTGAGGAAATTATTTAGTGGATTTTATCCACTAGAGGCGGCGACCGCCTTGGGGTCGATGTCCTTGGCTTCGTCCGAGGCGCTGACCTTGGACTCCATGGTTCCCGTTTCCCGGGCTTTGTCCAGGTGGCGGGCTGGATCGTCCTTGACGACGAAGTTGACCCGGGCGTCCGGCTGTTCCTTCTTTTCGACTATGCGCTTGCAGCGGCCTTCGAGGAAGGCGCCGGTTTCGATGGCCAGGTCCTCATGCAGGATATCGCCGACCACATACGCGGTCTTGGCCAGTTTGACGGAGCGGGACTTGATCAGGCCGTTGACGGTGCCGTAGATAGAGACGGAATCGGCGACGATCTCGCCCTTGATATTGGCGGTTTCGCCGACGAGAAGGGACTTGGTGCGGATATCGCCGTCAACGGCGCCGTCGATCTGTATTTCACCGTTGCTGTTGAGGTCGCCGACGATCTTGAGGTCGGCGCTGATGATCGAGGGCGGCGATGATTTGACGACGGGATTTGATTCCACGACGGCTCCGGTTGCCTTTCTATTTTTGGAAAACATTCCGACCTGCCTTTATAAATTTCATGGGATTCTTGGCCCTTCCCCTGAAAACAACTTCATAATGCAGGTGCGCACCCGTGCTTCGTCCAGTTCTCCCCAGCAAGCCGATTTTCTGATGGAATTTTACCTTCTGTCCTTTCTTGACGTAGAACTTGTTCAGGTGGCTATAGCGGGTCTTCATGCCCGCGCCGTGGGTGATTTCCACCAGCTTACCGTATTTCCCTTTCCAACCGGCGTATGTTACCACCCCGGGGGCCGTTGAGTATACTTTAGACTTGAACCCGCCGCCAAGGTCGAGCCCGTAATGGGACGCCCACCGGCGGTTGATGGGATCGCGCCGTTTTCCGTAACTGCTTGTTACGTAAAAGGAAATAAGCGGCGGCGCCAGCGGCATCTTCTGCATGACATCCCGCAGCGCCTCCATGCGGCCCATTTGGACATCCAATTTGGCCAGCTTGGCCTTCATTACCTTGGTCGGTTCGTGTTCGGGCTTGAGGGCGATAAAGGGACCGCCTTGGCCTTTGGGGCGCAGGTCCTGATCTTTCAGCAGACGGCTGACCTTGATTCCCGACAACGCGACGATTTTTTCCATGTTTTCGATGGAGACGGCGGTGCCGTCGGTCAGGCGCTTGATCGCCTGTTCTTCGGATTCCCGGAATTCGACGAGGCGGCTTTCCAGGATCTTGATCTGGCCCTGCATCCGAGTGGCCTTGTAAATCGACTGGTTGCGTTCGGCGAGCGCAGTTTGCAGGTCGGCCTCGGTGGTGTTCAGGTTGCCGGCCAGCGAAAAATTCCGGTTGGCGATGGTCCGCATTTTATTTTCGATCTCGGCCAACTTGTTCTTCAGATTCTCCCGGGCGGCGGCCATTTTCTGGCGCTCCGATTTGGTCACCTTGAGCTTCTTGGAAACCGAGGCCAGGCCTTGTTGCAGGGAGGCGTTTTTCTGGGCCAGGCCCAACATTAGGGCATGGCTTTCTTTCATGTCGGTGGTCAGGTTGGTGAACTTCCTCTGGTATTCCGAAACCTCGCCCAGGAGGGTGCGGTAGGCCCGCTTTGAATCGGCGATCAGATCGTCCTTGGCTACGAGGATGGCATCGTAGCGAACGAGGGAGGTCGTCGTAAAGGTCATCCACCCACCGGTCATCAGAAGCACCAGGGCGATGGCGATCTGCCACCCCTTGGTCAGCCGGATAAAGGAAACCCTGCCTTCGGTTCGAAAATGAATTTGTCTTTCGGAAAAAAGACGGTCAATCAATTCAACGAACCGCTCCTTAAAGGTCCGTTGGCGATTAGGCCATTTTTTCATGACAACTCCTCAACACACTTCCCTCATGAGCCACCCCTGAACCCCCGGTTTTTTTTGGTGGGGGCTAAGACCGTGAAAAACCTGCCTATACACACGGCTCTGGCTCGTTTTTGCCGGATTTTCCATCGTCGGCGGCTGCTTCGATCCCTGGCGCAAAAGCCTATTGAACGTAAAGAACCGGATGTTTTCTTGCAAGGGTATAATGTGGTTGAAAATGGGGAATAAATTGCATCGGGGAGGCCCGGGCCCGGGGCTTGGGAAGCTTCGCCCCGGCCGCCCCGGCGGGCCCAAAAGCGGCGTAAACGCTGGATTAGAGGGCCGAATAATAACCACCACCTGCGGGGAAATTTCGTTTAAAAGTACCCGATCTTATGCTTAACGCGGTTTAAAGAGACGCGCCATGAACCCGACTGGCTCGACGGCCGCCGAAAATTGGAATCTCCGCGATCCGGCCCAGCTTCTGGCCACCGGATTCGGAGTCGGGCTGCTGCCGAAGGCCCCCGGCACCTGGGGCTCGCTTTTCGCCCTCCCCACTGCCTGGGGTATCGTCGCCGCCGCCGGACAACTGGGGTTGGCGTTGGCCGCCGCCGGCGTCTTCGTCCTTGGGATTTGGGCGGCCGGCGCCTGCGTCGAAAAACAAGGCATCCAGGACCCCAGCCCCGTGGTCATCGACGAAATCGCCGGCCAGTGGGCGGTGCTGGTGTTGGTGCCCATGGACCTGATCCATTACGGCGTCGGCTTCGTCCTGTTTAGGGCCTTCGACATCCTTAAACCCTGGCCGGTCGGCTGGGCCGACCGGGAAATCAAGGGTGGCCTCGGGATCATGCTCGACGACGCGCTGGCGGCCGGCTACGCGGCGGCGGTGCTGTGGGGCGTCGCCTGGGCGATGGCAGGATAGGATGTTCACCGACCAACAATTGGCCCTGGCCGAAGCGGTGCTCGATGCCTGCCGTCAGGCGGGGCTTAGGATCGCGGTGGCGGAATCGTGCACCGGCGGCCTGATTGCCGGTTGCCTGACCGCCGTTTCCGGATCGTCCGACGTAGTCGAACGCGGCTTCGTCACCTACACCAACGAGGCCAAGCAAGAGATGCTCGGCGTGCCGGAAACGCTGCTCGCCCGTCACGGCGCCGTCAGCGAGCCCGTCGTCCGGGCGATGGCCGAAGGGGCGCTTGCGAACTCCCCCGCCGACCTCGGCGTCGCCGTGACCGGCGTTGCCGGGCCGACCGGCGGCACGGCGGAAAAGCCCGTCGGGCTGGTGCATTTCGCCTGCGCCCGGAAAGGCGCCGAAACTCTGTCCGAGCACCACCAGTTCGACGGCGACCGCGATTCCGTGCGCGCCCAGTCGGTGGATGCGGCGCTGGCGATGGTGAAGCGGCTGGTCGGCTAGGTTTTGTCACCGCCGTAAAGGACCGCGGCGCGTTTCTCGAACGACGAGATCATCCGCTGCACGGCCTCGTTGAACACGGCGCCGATGGCTTTTTGCATAAGCCGGGAGCGGAACTCGAAATCGACGAAGAAGTCGATCAGGCATTGGCCGTCGCCGTGCGGCTCGAAGAGCCAGTGGTTGTTCAGGTACTTGAACGGCCCCTCGGAGTAGGTGACGTCGATGCGCCCGGGCCGGCTCCACTGCACTTGTGTCGAGAACCTCTCGCGGAACACCTTGAAGCCGATCACCATGTCGGCCAGCACCATCTCGTCGTCGCGCTGGCGTATCCGCGTCGCCACGCACCAGGGCAGGAATTCCGGGTACTTCTCGATGTCGATCACCAGATCGAACATCTGCTCACGCGTGTGCGGCAGGACGCGTTTCTCGGCGTGGGTGGGCATCAAGCCTTAGGCGGACCGCCGCGCCTTTTGCAGCGCCTCGAAGTCCTTGCCGGCGTGATAGGACGAACGCGTCAACGGCGACGAGGCGACGCGCAGGAACCCCTTGGCCAGCCCTAAGCGCTTGAAGGCCTCGAACTCGTCCGGGGTGACGAAGCGCTCGACGGGAGCGTGGCGGCGGGTCGGTGCCAGGTACT
>ENA-ORDI01001428-ORDI01001428.1-marine-metagenome-genome-assembly--contig:-NODE-1428-length-13107-cov-3.248120_pt1 | contig 13107 bp, 15 predicted proteins | sample MGYA00248628_ERZ508525 | MGnify/ENA primary metagenome ERZ508525 (study PRJEB26195, sample SAMN05422138) | marine metagenome | isolation source: East of Porto Seguro, South Atlantic Ocean | place...
CTCCCCCCACGGCCCGGCCGCACCCCGACACGGCTCCAGCGCCGCCGTCAGGTGCGTCTCGATGGCCTTCACCTGTTGCAGCCGGGGTTCGGTCTCGAACAGATCCAGCGACGCATTGGCCGCCGCACACGCCAACGCGTTGCCGGTGAAGGTCGGCCCGTGCATGAAGGCGTCGTCCAGGTCGTCGGACAGGAACGCCTCGAACACGTCCCGGCTGGCGATGGTGGCTGCCAGGGGCAGGGTGCCGCCGGTCAGCGATTTCGATAGCGTCATGATGTCCGGGGCGACGCCGGCCTGTTCGCAGGCGAACAGGGTGCCGAGCCGGCCGAGACCGGTCATGATCTCGTCCAGGATCAGCAACAGCCCGTGGGCGTCGCAGGCCTCGCGGACGGCCTTCAACGTTTCGGGCGAATGGAAAATCATGCCGCCGGCGCCCTGGACCAGAGGCTCAAGAATCACGGCGGCGCATTCTGGGGCGCGGTCGGCCAGGAAATCATCGAGGCGGGCCCGGGTTTCGCCGTTCCGGGGCAGGTCGAGGCGGAATTGTTCCGCCATCAGGCCCTGGAACCTTCCCATGATCCCGTCTTCCGGGTCGCCGATGGCTATAGCGGCGATGGTGTCGCCGTGGTACGCGCCCTTGAAGCAGACGAATTGGGTTCGATCCGGTTGGCCCCGGTTGAGCCAGGCCTGGACCGCCATTTTCATCGCGATTTCGACCGCCACCGAACCGGACTCGGAAAAGAACACCCGCTCCAGGCCGCCCGGGGCCAGGGCCGCCAGCCTTTCGGCCAGGGTAAACGCCGGTTCGTTGGCCAGCCCGGCCAGCATCACGTGGGGCATTTGCTCGAGCTGGCGCCGGACCGCGCCCTGGATATGGGGATGGTTGTAGCCATGGCACGCCGACCACCAGGACGCCACGCCGTCGACCAGCTGGCGCCCGTCAGCCAGGGAAATGCGCGTGCCCTGGGTGGCGGTGACGGCCTCGGGCTCGGGCGCCGTCTGCATCTGGGTGTAGGGCATCCAGATATGCCGGTAGCCGTCGTCAAGCCACGGCGCCAGGGTCAAGGGTTGGGATTTCGGCCGGGCGGTCATTGCGGCGCGCCGGCGGGCTCTAGCCCCAGGCGCTCAAGCAGCCGGGCGTCGGCGTCCGTCTCCGGGTTGGCGGTGGTCAGCAGTTTTTCGCCGACGAAGATGGACCCGGCGCCGGCCAGGAAACACAGCGCCTGCATCTCGTCGGTCATCTGCTCGCGTCCCGCCGACAGCCGGATGACCGAAGCCGGCATCATCACCTTCGCCGCCGCCAGGGTGCGCACGAATTCGATGCCGTCCAAATCGTCGGCGCCGGCCAGCGGCGTGCCCTCGACGCGGACCAGCATGTTGATGGGCACGCTTTCCGGATGCGGCTTCAGGTTGGCCAGGGTGCGCAGCATCTCGGCCCGGTCGGCCTGGCTTTCGCCCATGCCGACGATGCCGCCGCAGCAGACCTTGATCCCGGCGCGGCGGACGGTTTCCAGGGTCTCCAGGCGGTCCCGGTAGGTCCGGGTGGTGATGATTTGGCCGTAGAATTCCTCCGACGTGTCGAGGTTGTGGTTGTAGTAATCGAGCCCGGCCCGTTTGAGTCTTTCCGCCTGGTCTTCGCTCAACATGCCGAGGGTGGCGCAGCTTTCCAGGCCCAGCGCCTTGACCCCTTCGACCATTGCGCAGATGTCAACGAGGTCGGAATCCTTGGGCTGCCGCCAGGCGGCGCCCATGCAGTACCGCGTCGCCCCACCTTCGCGGGCCTGTTCGGCCTCGGCCAGCACGTCGGCCACGGCCATCGTCTTTTCGGCCTTGACGCCGGTATCGTAGCGGGCCGATTGCGGGCAATAGGCGCAGTCCTCGGGGCAGCCGCCGGTCTTGACCGACAAAAGGCGCGACATCTGCACCCGGTTGGCGTCGAAATACCAGCGGTGAAGGGCCTGGGCCTTAATGATCAGGTCGTTGAAAGGCAGCCGGAACAAGGCCTCGGCCTGATCGCGGGTCCAATCGTGGCGGAGGGTGGTTTCGGTGTCTGACGGCATTTCGGATGAACTAAACAGTTTCGAAAATCGCAACATAAATTCTAGGGTAGGACGCGGGTGGGAACAAGCTTGGCCCTTGACTGTTGGCGGGGTGTGGCCTAAGTAACCGTCTCCTTGGGGCCGCCCGTGGCGGTCCTTGGTTTTTGTTCCCGGAAAGGTTCGAATTTATGTCCAGGCGGTGCCAGCTCACGGGCCGCGGCGTGCAGGTGGGAAACAACGTCAGCCACGCCCACAATAAGACCCGCCGGCGGTTTTTGCCGAACCTCCAGAAGACGTCGCTGTTCAGCGAGGCGCTGGGCAAGCCCGTGCGCCTGAAGGTGACGGCGCATGCGATCCGGACGGTGGAGCGCAAGGGCGGCCTCGACGACTTCCTGCTCGATACCCGGGATTCCGACCTGACTCCGGATATCCGGCGCCTGAAAAGGCGGATCAAAAAGGCGCAAAGTCAGGCTGCCCCCTAAAAGCATATGGTTTTATTCGGTCGCAGGCCCGTTTGACGGGCCTTTTTCGTGTCCGGGTCTCGGACAGTGAACCGCCAGTTTCCTAACTTATTGTCTTTAATAACTTTTACAACCAATCAACGTATCAATTTATTTTTTTATCCCGAAAAAAAATGTAAATTTAAGGTCTATTTCGATTAATCCGGCATGACTTGTTGCTGAGTTGGGGGGACGGGCCTTTTTACAAGGCCAGAAGTTTTTCATTCAGGCTTGGACGTCGGTTGTGTCATTCAGGAGGATTTGATCCGCCGGGGAGGGTTTTGAATGGCAGGCGCCAAGAAACGCCGTCAAAAACACCAGAACAAGACCAAGGCACGGCTCATTGAAGAGCTGGAAGCCCTGCAACGCGAAGTCGCCAGGCAAAAGCGCGGCGCCGGCGGCAAGGGCGTTAGCGCGGCGAATTCGCTCCTTGAGAGCGAGGAGTTTTTCCAGACCTTCTTCGACCATTCGCCGACGGCTCTTTTCGTGCGCGACCTCAAGGCTGCTTCAGCAGCAAAATCCGGTCGTTGTAGGTGTCGGAAACCCAGTGATGAAGGCCGGCGGCCTTGGCAACGCCTAGGGACGGCCCCATCAGCCCGGCCGCAAGGACCATCCTCAAGGGGCGGAATAACCCTTTTAATCCGGTTTCCATGCCGCCGTTATTCCATCAACTCGAACATCATCAACAGGGTCCTTTGCTCGGGATTGAAATTATCGTCGGAGACAAGATAGATGAAATTCTCCCCCGCCGGTTCCTTGCGGACATCGATCCCCTCGAAATTATCGACCGTCAAGGGAGGGCGAAGCCGGGCAATGACTGTTCCGGCCAGCACCCCCCCGGGTTTGATGGTCGCGGCGGAAATCCGTTTCAGCCGCACCCGGTTCGATCCCCGGAGGGTGAAAAACCTTTCCAACACCAAAACATCGCCGCCCGCCATGGTCGCCGCCCCGGTCACCCGAAAGCCGTCCGGGGTCGGAAAGGTCAGGACCGACCAGCCGTCGCGGCTGCTGATCCAGCCGACGGTTTGTTTTCGTCCCTGTTTTCCTTCGCTCAGGGCCAACAGGCTGCCGTCGACCAACAGGGTCAGGGCCTCGATGCCGTTGTTGAAGGGCAAATCCTGCATTTCGTCGGGTCCCGGCAGCGGCTCCGGCACCGTCACTCCCGGCAGATACCGCCACAGCCGGTGGCGCCGTTCGAAGGCGACGATAATCTCGCCTTCGATGCCGGGGCTCATGGATTCGGCGTCGCCGTCGTCCCTCGATGACAAAGGCGCGCCGTCGAGGCCGGCCATAGTGGCAAGATCGGTGTTCCGAAGGCCGGCAAGGTTTCCCGTTTCATCGTAGACGAGACGGGCGGAGAACCTCCGGCCGCGGTCCGACAGCGCCACCATCCGCTTGCCGTCGTCGCTGACGCCGAGGGCCGAAAGGCCGCCGAAAGTGGGATCATCGGCAACCAAATGAATGCCGCCGCGGTATTTGAGCCTGCCGGCGGTTTCCAGGCCCGGGTCATCGGCGCTGAGAGGCACCGGGGTGATCCGGACGTCGATCGGTTCGGCGACGGCAAGGACCGGACCCGCGAACAGGACCAGGGCCACAAGCACGAGTTCCAGCCCGGGCCTCGGGAAAAAACCGCCATCAAAGCGCCCACCCATTTTGGTCCTTTTTAACTCCTGAACCGTTTCCCCTGACCGGATCGTCAACAACGCCCGGTTTTAATGCCGATCAAGCGCGGCTATCCTTGCCGGAGCGCTATTTCCATATAGGGAGGAAAGCGGAAATGAACATGATCAGCCGCCGCCACATGGTCAAGGGCCTTGCCGCTGGCCTACCGCTGGCCGTCGTGCTGGCCGACCCGTTGCTGGCCCGGGTCGCCGCCGGGGGGCTGGAAACGGTGACCATACCCGCCGCCGGCCGCAAGGTTTCAGGTTCCCTGGCCCTGCCGGCGAAGGCCCCGGCCGCCGCCGTCCTGCTGATTCACGAATGGTGGGGCCTGAACGATCAGATCAAGTCGGTGGCCGCCGAATTCGCCCGCCTGGGCTATGTCGCGCTGGCGCTGGATATGTACGCCGGCAAGGTGGCGGCGCCCGGCGACCGCGAGGCGGCCCGGCGCTACATGAATTCCGTCGATCCCGTCCAGGGCACCGAAACCGTCAAGGCCTGGGTGAAATGGCTGAAGGCGCACGAAAAAGTCACCGGCAAGGTGGGCACCATCGGCTGGTGCTTCGGCGGCGGCTTGTCCCTGGATGCTTCGATCGCCACGCCCGTCGATGCCACGGTGGTCTATTACGGCCGCGTCGACGCCGACGACCTGAAGGCGCTCAAGGGCCCTGTGCTCGGCCATTTCGCTACCGGGGACCAGTGGATCAACCAAAAGATGGTCTCCGCCTTCGAGGCCGAAATGGACAAGGCCGGCAAGGCCTACAAAAGCCATTGGTACGAAGCCCAGCACGCGTTCGCCAACCCGACAAGCGCGCGCTACGACAAGCAGGACGCCAAGCTGGCCTGGCAAAGGACGATGGCGTTCTTCAAGGAAAACCTCGGCGGCTGAAGGCGGGGATTTCTCCTAGCCGGTGCCGCCGACGATCATCCGCCACAGGGTCCGGGGCTTGCCCTCGTAGCCGCCGGTGGCCGAATGCATGGTCGCCCGGTTGTCGCTGGCGACGATCTGGCCGGGTTGCCATTTGTGGCGGTAGATAAATTCCGGTTTCGTCGCGTGCTCGAACAATTCGTCCAGCAGCTCGCGGCTTTCGTCTTCGTCCATGCCCTCGATGCGGACGGTGAACCCGGGATTGACGAACAACGCCATCTTGCCGCTTTCCCGGTGGGTGCGGACCACCGGATGCAAGACGTCTGGATGGCCGGACTCCTGTTCCTGGTCGAGGTCGACGACGGCGCCGTCGCCGCGGTAGCCGTACCGGTGAACGGCCAGCAAGCCCTTTATCCTTTGTTTCGTGGCCTCGGGCAGGGTCTCGTAGGCGAGGACCATGTTGGCGAATAGCGTATCGCCGCCTTCGTCGGGCACGTCGACGGAATAGAGCATGGTGGCGTCCGACGGGTTGGCGTCATAGCTGAGATCGGAATGCCAGAAGGCGCCGGCGGGCATGTCGGTGGTGCGCCCGGCGCCGGTCGCGGGGTCGGTGGAAATGATCGAGACCTCGGACGTTTCGGGATGGTGGTACTGCTCCAAGACGTGCGGCACCAAGGTCCCGAAACGGCGCCCGAACGCCAGCAACGCCTGGAAATCTCCGGGCAGGCCGGAAATCACCAATACCAGATGATCGACCAGGGCCCGGCGGATGGCGGCGAACGCGGTATCGTCCAGCGGCGCCGAAAGATCGACGCCCTTCACTAAAGCGCCCAGGGGGGCGTCCACCGGCTCTACAGTGACGGTCATCGGCGTTTTCCTTCAACCGGGTCCGGAACGGTCAGTATAATACGGATTGCTGGGCCCGGGGGAGGGCCGCTGGCGGCGCCGGAACGGCCTATTGCCGGGCCGCGGCGACCATCCAGCCGGCCAGCCCCAGGATAACCAGGCCGAGAATTAGCGACCACGGAACGGGGATCGAATAGCCGCCGATCAGGACCTCGTCGGCGCGGAAATAGCGCACCAGGTGGGCCAGCGAAACCATGCCGAAGATCGTGCCGGCGGTATAGAGGGCCGCGTTTTTCATCTCGTCGTCCTCCAAAACGGAAACCGATTGAAGGTTTAAGGGAGGGCTCAGGCCCTTCGCCTGAGGGGCGGCGTTCCGTCCTCGTCGAACAGGTCGGTCAGGTTCTTCATCATCGCGCCGCCCAGTTCCTCGGCGTCGATCAGGGTCACCGCCCGGCGGTAATAGCGGGTCACGTCATGGCCGATGCCGATGGCCGCCAGTTCGACGTCCGAGCGGGTCTCGATCCAGTGAATGACTTCGCGCAGGTGTCTTTCCAGGTAATTGCCGGGGTTGGCGCTCAGCGTCGCGTCATCGACTGGCGCGCCGTCGGAAATCACCATCAGGATGCGGCGTTGCTCGATCCGGCCCAAAAGCCGCTGATGGGCCCACAACAGGGCCTCGCCGTCGACGTTTTCCTTCAACAGCCCTTCGCGCAGCATCAGGCCTAAATTCTTGCGCGCCCGCCGCCACGGCATGTCGGCGCTCTTATAAACGATGTGGCGAAGGTCGTTGAGCCTTCCCGGATTCTTGGGCTTGCCGCCGTTGACCCATTTTTCCCGCGCCGTGCCGCCCTTCCAGGACCGCGTGGTGAAACCCAGGATCTCGACCTTGACGCCGCACCGCTCCAGCGTCCGGGCGAGGATGTCGGCGCTCATCGCCGCGACCGTGATCGGCCGCCCGCGCATGGAACCGGAATTGTCGATCAGCAGCGTCACCACGGTGTCGCGGAACTCGGTTTCGCGCTCTTGTTTAAAGCTCAACGGTTGCAGGGGATTGGCGACGACGCGGGCCAGCCGGCCGGCGTTCAGCAACCCTTCCTCCAGGTCGAATTCCCAGGACCGGGTCTGCTTGGCCATGAGCCGGCGCTGCAGGCGGTTGGCAAGGCGCGAGACCACGCCCTGAAGGTGGGAAAGCTGCTGGTCGAGCTGATGGCGGAGCCGGGCCAGCTCGTCCGCCTCGCACAGAGTCTCGGCCTCGACAATTTCATCATAGGCCGTGGTAAAGACCCGGTAGACGGCTTCGCTAGGCAGGTCGTTCTTCATCCATTGGCGGTCCCATGGCGACGGCCCGGCCGGTTCCTCGTCGCCGTCGCCGGCCATCAACTCGTCGCCGTCGCTGTCGGAAGTGTCGCCGTCGTCGACCAACTCGCCCTCGCCCCGCTGTCCGGCCATCGCCCCGTCGGCTTCCAGCTCCTGATCGCCGCCGTCGGGATCGTCGTCGCCGGCGTCATCGTCGCGGTCCGGGTCGTCCGGGTCCAGGGGGTCGGCCCGATCGTCGATCAGGTTGAGAGCCTGGATCACGTCCATCATCCGGGCCGCGAAGGCTTCCTGATCGTCGGCCGATTCGGCCAGCTTGCGCATCCTTTGGCCGAGGCGTTTTTCGAGCCAGCCGCGCCAGATTTCGACTATCCGTTCGGCCGCCTCGGGCGGCGCCTCGCCGGTGATCCGCTGGCGCGCCATAAGGCCCAGGACGTCGGCCAGGTTGGCGTCCTTGCGCTCGGTGACGCCGGCGAACCCCTTGGCCCGGCAGCGTTCCTCCAGGAGCGCGCCCAGATTGTCGGCGACCCCGGTCAAGCGCCGGGCGCCCAGGCTTTCGCAGCGCACCTGCTCGACGGCCTCGAACACGGCGCGGGCCTCGGCCCCGGCAGGGAGGTTTTTACGGTGGATGGCCTCGTCGTGGTAGCGAAGCCGGAGCGCTAGGGAGTCTGAAACACCGCGCAGCTTGGTCATCGCCGCCATGTTTACCTGCGGCGCCGGCGCCGGAAGAAGAACCGTTTCCTCGCTCACCGACGCGCCGCCGTGGCCAAATTGGACGCTCACCTCTTGGCGACCGGAAAGCGCTTTCAAGGCCGCGGCGGTGACCCGTTTAACAAGATCAGGGGCGTTTTCAGCTGGGGCCAAGGGAATACCTCGACCTAGGTTACTTCTTGCGCCGCCGATTCCGGCAATTCCTCGCCCATGCAGCGCTGATAGTATTCGGCGACCACGGGACGTTCGACCTCGTCGCACTTGTTGAGGAACGTCAGCCGGAAGGCGAAGGCAAGATCGTTGAAGATTTCGGTGTTCTCGGCCCAGGTGATGACCGTCCTGGGCGACATCACCGTCGAAATGTCGCCGTTCATGAATCCGGCGCGGGTCAGGTCCGCGACCTCGACCATGGCGCTTGCCTTTTGGCGCCCTTCCTTGGTTTTGTAGGAAGGCACCTTGGCGAGGACGATTTCCATCTCTTCCTCGTGGGACAGGTAGTTCAGGGTCGCGACGATGTTCCAGCGGTCCATCTGCCCCTGGTTGATCTGTTGGGTGCCGTGGTAAAGCCCGGTGGTGTCGCCCAGGCCGATCGTGTTGGTGGTCGAAAACAGCCTGAAATAGGGGTGCGGGCGAATTACCCGGTTCTGGTCCAGCAACGTCAGCTTGCCCTCGACCTCCAGCACCCGCTGGATCACGAACATCACGTCGGGCCGCCCGGCGTCGTATTCGTCGAAGACCAGCGCCGTCGGATTCTGCACCGCCCAGGGCAGCATGCCTTCGCGGAATTCCGTCACCTGCTGGCCGTCGCGCAAGACGATGGCGTCCTTGCCGATAAGATCGATGCGGCTGATATGGCTGTCCAGGTTGATGCGGATGCAGGGCCAGTTGAGCCGCGCCGCCACCTGCTCGATATGGGTGGATTTGCCGGTCCCGTGGTAGCCCTGGATCATGACCCGGCGGTTGTGGGCGAAACCGGACAGGATGGCCAGCGTCGTGTCGTGGTCGAAGCGGTAGGCGTCATCGACGTCCGGCACGTGGTCCTCGGGCTTGCTGAAGGCCGGGACCTCCATGTCGCTGTCGATGCCGAACAACTGGCGCACCGAAATCGTCAAGTCCGGCATTTGCTGGGACAGCGGCGGGGTGGCCGTGTCGATGGTTTCCGAGGTCGTCATAAGAAGATGTTCCAGATGTCTGGCGTGGGGGGCGTAATGTGGTCCCGGCGCCCCGAAAAAACAAGGCCAATGTCTTGCGCCCGCGGTTCGTCAGGCCGCCAGCATGTCCATGATGATCTGGTAGGCCTCGTTGATTTCCTTGATTTTTTCCTCCCCCCCCTTGTCGCCGCCGTTGGTGTCGGGGTGGTGCCGCTTGACCAGTTCCTTGTAGCGCCCCTTTACCGCCTCGGCGACCACCGGGCCGGAAAGTCCAAACACGGCCACCGCCCAGGCCTGACGGGTCCCCGGCTTGGCGTTGCGGTCCGGACGCTGCCCATAGCCACCGTCCGGGTCCCATTCGGGGCCGAACCCGCCCCATTGGCCCATCAGGTCGTCGGCGGTGAACGGGAAATCGCCGTTTTTGCCCCCATTGCCCCCATTGAAATCGTTTGCGCCGCCGAAGGACCAACTCGGGCGGTGCCACACCGTATCGCGGCGGACGTCGGCCTCGACCTCGGCGTCGGTCATGCCTTCGTAAAAATTCCAGCCGGCGTTGTACTGGCGCACGTGGCCGAGGCAGAACCAGTGATAGTTTTTGAGTTCGTTCCTGGATTTCGGTGCCCGGTGTTGGCCGTCGCCGTTGCAGCCGGGCCAGTCGCAGCAGAGGATTTCCGGTTCTTCGGCCCCGAAACGCTCAAGCTCTATGGGATTCAACGTATTCGCCATAACCCGTCAACTATGGGCGATCGGTTATGCGGTGACAAGCGGGGGACGGAAAATTTCGTCCTTGACCCTTTTAATTTCAATGCCTTACAGAAATTTCAGTTGCTTCAGGTCACCCACGGTGACGGCCAGCACGCCGATTGAAATCAAGATCAGGCCGGAGACGATGATCAGCGAAATCTCCTCGCCCAGTATCAGGGCCGAAAACAAGACATCCAATACCGGCACCCTCAGCGACCCGAGGGCCTTGCTCATGGCCGGCAGGTTCCGGGAAACCGTGACATAAGCCCAAAAACAGAACCCCGACGCGACCGGCCCGTTATAGACCATGATGGCGATCAGGGGGGGGCGACCACCAGTAAAGCCGTTCCCAATAGCATTTGCCAGGGCATCAACTGGATAATCGGCCCCTTCCAGGTATGACGGCGGATGAGGATGATGGCGACGGCGAAACTCATCGACGCCAGGAACATGAACCCGTTGCCGGTGAGCGCCGAAGGGTTTGAGAAATTGAAGCTCAGCGGATTGAACAGGACGGCGATCCCCGCCAAGCCCATCGCCAGCCCGACCAGGTTCATGCGGGTCAGCCGTTCACCCAGGGCAAAGAAGGCTATCGGCGCCACCCACAACGGAATGGTGAAAACCAGGATCGCCGAGCGTCCCGTATCCATGCAAGACAGGCCGGTATGGATCAACTCCGTCGGCAGGGCGATCTGGAACACGGCGACGGAAACCAGGATCGAGATTTCACCCCGGCCGGGGAGGCGGACGCCACCCTTCAGGGCCAGGAAAGCGAACAAGCACAGCGCGCCCAGAAACACCCTTGTCGCCGCGAACCACAACGGGGTGATGAACTGCAGCCCCATTTTCATGATCGGCCAGTTGACGCCCCAAAAAAGGATGACCCATGCCAGAAGAACATAAGGTAGCCCCCGGGATTCCGTATGTGAGGAATCATGAATAGCGGGGTATGTCCTTATGCATACTTGATATCATGTTGTATTATGTTCGAAAGTTACCAACTAGCAGGGTTGTGAATAACTTAAAACGGATCGAACCGTTCCCCCCTTTCGAGAGGCGTTGGGAGTTTTGGCGATAATTCGAAGCAATTTTAACCTTGCCTCGGGCGCAGGGGGTTGCCCGCCGGCTGGAGGTTGACCCTTGCCGTTGCTCAAGGGATAGTTTTCTATCGAAAGGGAATTTTCGGAATACGGTCTCTATAAAAAAAGTTAAACAAATAGATATGAAAACGAAATTGATAAGCAAAAACATTACCATCAACGGCCGCAGAACGAGTCTTCGCCTTGAACAGGCCAGTTGGGAGGCCATGAACGACATTTGCCAATGCGAAGGGCTGACCCTGCATGAGCTTTGTTCGTTGATCGAAACCCACCGCCAGGGCGCCAGCCGCACATTGGCGGTGCGCGCCTTTATCATTACCTATTTCCGGACCGTTGTCGCTGAATATGGCGCCCTGCAAAGGGGAACCACGTCGATGCTCCTGCCCGAGCTTGGCGCCCACCGCTAGGTGGTAAGGCCTAGGTTTCCTTGTAAAAATCAGGCCACAGCCGCCTGACCACGACGCTGCCCTGGGCATAGGCGTGGCACGTGTTCAGTTGCGGTGGCGGGCCACCGTCGGCGCCCGCCGCGTGGCGCTTTTTCCGGGCCGTGGCGATAGTCTGGTGCGCGGTGACCGCCATCGGCCCGACCAGCAGGTCGGTGATGTGCGTGCACCCCTTGACGCCGCCCAGGCGCTTGAACACTTCCTTGCGCCATCCGGGGGTAATGGCCGCCCCTTCCAGGGTTTTCAGGTCGCCCGCAATGTCGCCGCAGATCGCGTAGGGGGCGGCCTCGGTCACGCCTTCGGCCTTGTGGACCACCAGGTCGTCGTCCAAGGAAAGCCTAATCATCATATGATGGACCGCCTCGCCGGCGGCGACCCCGCCGCGGTCGACGTTGTCGAAGGAATAGGTCTTGGTGTCGACGATCTCTGCTTCGATATCCCAAAGGCCGTCTTCCCTTTCATAGCCCCGGCATTGGATGTCGCGGGTATGAAGATGCTTGCGCGGTTGCGGTTTGGAGAGCGGCATGGCGGTGGGTCCCTCAAACAGCGGATCCCCGGCCATCGGCGGGGTTCGGGGAACCGGCGGGTGGTGGCGGTATTTTTCAGCCGCCGTAGCGGTCGCCGAAAACGAAAGCCTCGGTTTCTCGGATGTTTTCCTCAAGCGATAATTTCACCGCCATATACAGGTCGCGGATCGATACCATGCCGACGCATCTACCGTCCTCGACCACCGGCAGATGGCGGAAATGGCGGGCCTGCATCAATTCCAGGGCATCGCCGGCGGAATCATCGGGCGCCAGGGTATCGGGATTGGCGGTCATGATGTCGGTGATCGGCGTTTTTTTCGCATCCAGGCCCTTGGCGACGACACGCCGGGTCAGATCGCGTTCGGTGACGATGCCGGTCATCAGACCCTTGTCGTCCTCGACGACGATGGCGGCGACATTGACCTTGGCCATCATGGTGGCGGCTTCGTAGACGGTGTTATCCGGCTTCAGCGCGCTGATCGATTGTTTGTTGACAATGTCGGGCATTATTTTCCGTTGCATTGCCCAACTCCTTTTGACATTTCCTAGCCTAAGAACCTTTTTTATTTTAGGGCAAGCGGGGGGGGGCCACGCAAGAGGGTTCGATAAACCAGTGGGATTCCAGGGGCTAAGCCGTTCCGCTTTCAACGGCGGATTATTCCCAATCAGCCCCTTTCGCGGGGCGGCGTGACCCGGATGCAGGTGATCTGATGGCGGTGCCGGCGGACGATTTCGAACCGGAACCCGTAGAACATGAACCGTTGGCCGACCTCGGGGATGCGGCGCGATTCATGGAGCACCAATCCGGCCACCGTCGCCGCCTCTTCGTCGGGCAGATTCCATTCGAATTCACGGTTGAGGTCGCGAATGGTGACGCCGCCGTCGATCAGATAGCTACCATCCGCACGGGGCACGACGCCGGATACGGAAATGTCGTGCTCGTCATCGATCTCGCCGACGATTTCCTCGAGGATATCCTCCAGCGTCACTACCCCCATCAGGCTGCCGTATTCATCGACCACCAGCGAGAAGTGCTCGCGGCGCTGACGAAAAGCGTTCAGCTGATCGTCGAGCAGGGTCTGTTCGGGGATGAACCACGGTTTGGCCGCCAACGCCATCACGTCGAGGTCGGTCAAATCCTCGCCCAGGGTCCGCAACTCGCGCAGCAGCGACTTGGCGTGAAGCACGCCGACGATGTTGTCCGG
>ENA-ORDI01001433-ORDI01001433.1-marine-metagenome-genome-assembly--contig:-NODE-1433-length-13090-cov-4.910551_pt1 | contig 13090 bp, 11 predicted proteins | sample MGYA00248628_ERZ508525 | MGnify/ENA primary metagenome ERZ508525 (study PRJEB26195, sample SAMN05422138) | marine metagenome | isolation source: East of Porto Seguro, South Atlantic Ocean | place...
CGATAGCTCAGTTGGTAGAGCAGCGGATTGAAAATCCGCGTGTCCCTGGTTCGATCCCGGGTCGAGGCACCATCATTTAAGCCCTTGCAGAAATGCGAGGGCTTTTTTGATCTCGGCGGTTGAAAAAACACAGGCACACGCTAACGTGCCCCTGCGGCTGCGCCGCTAGTTGCAATCCCGGGTCGAGGCACCATCATTTAAGCCCTTGCAGAAATGCGGGGCTTTTTTGTTTCCGCTTTATGTCTTTTCTAGCGCTAATCGCAGACCTAGTCCAACAGGCGCTAAGACATCTGTAGCAAACTTAAAAATTCTTGAAGCGAAGACACATGGAATTGTGCCTTGGGTGACTTTTTAACGCCTGGTCGAAGTATCTGAACCGTTTTCATACCTAAACTATTACCCGCACTAATTTCTGACTCCTCACTGTCTCCAATAACCCATACCTCACTCGGAGCTGTATTATATTTTTTGGCTATGATGTCGAAGTAGAATGCTTTGCCTTTTCTAGGCGGGTTACCTGGGTCATCGTAGTAAATGTCTTCAAAAGCACCTTCAACGCCCAATTGGCGAATTTTCGAATGTTGAAATTTTTGGAATCCAGAAGTTACAAGTAGCTTCACCCCTTCAAACGCATGAACTAAATGAGTGTCTTCATAGCCTTCAATAGGGTGCGCAATACTCAACTGCGAAAAGTACGCATAACTCGCAGATTTTGAATGCTTAGAGAACTTATATTTTTCAACAATATAGTCCAAAGGTTTACGCCAAAAATCCAGACGCATTTCTTGTCTCATAGAGGGAGTTAAATCGTTACTCTTATCTGACTCGATGACATCGAATAGAGGTAGCAATATGTCTTCACCTACACTATTGCCCGGTGCTAAGCAGTTATCGAAATCAAAAATAATTAATGGCATGTATGGATAAATTACTAGGGAGTGGTGTGCACCATAGTCGCACATGAATGTTTCGATTTCAGAAAGAGCAACCTGCATAGTCGCGTACTTGTCGCATAGTGGAATTACGCCAAATACTCTGAAAACAAGCCTGATAAGAACTAGTTTGCGCTTTTTAGACGCAGTTAAAGCCAAAAAACGCTTTTTTAATAAAAAACTTATGCATGTTCTTGCCTACTTTTCAAAATGGGTACTACGCTTACTTCATATGTAAAAACGCAGCGAAATATAACGTTGTTACTTTTTAAAAGAGGTAACGCGCCATTGCTCTGTGTTTTAAAGAGATAGTTTTTGGCTTAACACCTGTGATTTTAAGCGGAGTGAGAAACTTCGAACTGTTAATAATGATAGGAAGCTAGCTGCTTCGTTCAACTGCCTTGTCTGAAAGAAGCAACCGGCAGTTGAATGTTCAGGGTGAAACTAAGCCGCGCGTAATTCTCAAGGAGAGTTTTTTGTCAGCTAACAACACATCTTCAAATCAGCAGAGCGCAGTAAACACCATATTTGCTATTTCAGGTATTGGAGTTATCGCTTCGTGGGTGCTCTACTTTTCAGTATCGGCGTTAGCCGCTCTCGCTGTGCTAACCGGCGCAGTGGTGATTTGTGCCCTTATTCACTCAAAAAATAACAGCGAAAGCGACGAGATATACCCGACAGAGAATAGTGCTGCGGATATGGCGACAAGCAGAAATACTGATATTGAGAAAGCCAGTGAGGGGTTAAGTGTTTCACTTGGCACTTGTGACGCCAATTTATCGGACATCAAATCGACGCAGGATGACGCAGTAGAAACCTTGTCTCACGCCTTTAGCAGTTTGAAATCACTAGTTTCTCAACAAATTGAGTGTATTGAAGATCTGTTAAGTGTGGACGAAGCGCATACGCAGTCTTACTCCGACCGAATGCGCAATTTCGCCCGCGAAACCGATGGAACACTAACGCAATTCATTGATTCTACAGAACAGATGTCGTCGTCGACAAAGCACTTAATGGAGCAAGTGCAAACCATTCAACAGGCCATGCCTACGGTAATTGAAGCACTGAGTGGTATTGATGACATCGCTGCACAAACTAATTTACTTGCTTTGAATGCGGCTATAGAGGCGGCGCGAGCAGGTGAGGCTGGTCGTGGCTTCGCTGTTGTTGCTGATGAAGTCAGGGCGCTCTCAACTCGCTCCACTCAGTTTAGTGATGTGATTAAAACCCAGGTCGAGAACATAAGAAGTCTGGTAGATAAGCTCACAGACACCGCTGAATTTGTAGCGTCGCAGGATATTTCTCAGGTGGTTAATGCTAAATCACATATCAGTGAGCAGTTGTCTGAGATTATCAAGAAAGCAGAGGCTGACCTTGTAACCACTAAACAGATTGAAGACATTGGCTCTCAGCTTGACGAGTCGATAAATGCGGCCATTCGGGGTATGCAGTTTGGCGATATCAACGGCCAACACATTCAGTATACCCAAGATATGATCAAGTTCATTTTAGAGCAGTTGGCGACGTTAGATGCCAACAATATCGAGCGTTTCGTCAGTGCATTAAACGAGTACCAAAAAGGACTCGCTGCGAAAGGGAAAAATGACCACAACCCTGTGTCTGCAACATCTATGGACGCTGGGGAAGTCGAATTGTTCTAGCTAAGCAAGGAACAGGAAGCACAGTCAGTAATGACCTACTTTGGAGAAGTGAGCATATGAGCAAACACATTCTAGTTGTTGACGATTCAGTATCCATTCGTCAGATGGTAGAAATGACCCTAAAAGGTGCGGGCTATACCGTTACGACAGCCCAAGACGGGCAAGATGCATTAGATAAATGCAAAAGTCAGCAATTTAATTTTGTTTTAACCGATCAGAATATGCCACGAATGGATGGCCTTACGCTTATAAAAAATTTGCGCGGTTTGGGGACTTACAGCAGAACGCCTGTTGTTATGCTTACTACAGAAGCAGGCGACGATATGAAAGCAAAAGGTAAAGCCGCTGGCGCCACAGGCTGGATGGTAAAGCCTTTCGATCCAAACAAGCTTCTTGATGTAACGAAGCGCGTGCTGGGCTAAATCGCCCACCCACTCCTAAAATCTGGAAGGATTCGGAATGAGCATCGATATAGAACAGTTTCATGGCGTGTTTTTCGACGAGAGCGATGAGCATCTCGACGATATGGAACAGCTATTGATGAGTTTAGATGTTGAATCCCCTGATCCTGAAGAGCTAAATAGCATTTTTCGCGCTGCCCATTCGATTAAAGGTGGCAGCGGTATTTTCGGTTTTGATGCGTTGATGAATTTAACGCATGTGATGGAAAACTTGTTAGATAAAGCCCGCAACAATGAGCTTAGTGTTACCGCTGACATTGTAAATGTGCTTTTAGAAACTCTCGATGTTTTAAAAGACACGCTTAACGCCTACCGCGATGAGACCCCCGTACCAGAAGACAGTATTGCCGAGCGCATTAAAATTCTAAATGGCGTAATCAACGGTCAATCTACAGACGCAGCCTCAGGCGATGGTGACGATGCTTCAGAAGTAAGCGTGAATGCGCAAAACGAAAGCGCTCAGGACGACAGCTTTGGTTTCTTTGACGATGATCCTAATAGTGCTATTGAAGCCGCTGACGACAGTTTTGGCTTTTTCGACAACGAGCCAGTTAACGAAGCGCTCTCTCACGGCGACAACACTGAAAGTGAGAATAATGACGATGACGGCTTTGGCTTCTTCGATGATGAAATATCGAATAATATCGTCGACGCACAAACTGAAACGACTAAAGCCGAAACAGCTGGAGTAGAGCAGGGTTTCGGTTTTTTCGAAGACGCACCGTCAGCTACCAATATCAATACTTCCCTAGAAATTGCGAGTAGTAATAACGCGCAAAGCGCGAGTACTCAATTAAATACAGCAACAACATCTAACAATGATAAAGCGCCAACAAGTGGCGTTGCCCCCACGACAACACAAGCCAAAACGCCACCAAAACCGCCAGCGAAAAAGAGCACCGCCCGTGAATCGGCCTCTATTCGTGTAGACACCACTAAAATTGATGCCATGGTTAACTTAGTCGGAGAGCTGGTTATCACCCAGTCTATGCTGTCTATGATAGGGCAAGACGTTGAAGGGCAAGTTGGCGAACGGTTGCAGCTAGCTATTGATGAGCTGCAGCGAAACACCCGGGAAATTCAAGAATCAGTGATGTCTATGCGCATGCTCCCGCTAACCGCAACCTTTAATCGTTTTCCGCGCTTAGTAAGAGATTTGGCAGGTAAGTTAGGTAAGCAGGTAGAACTGGTACTCCAGGGAGGCAGCACGGAAATTGATAAAAGTTTAATTGAAAAGATTGTCGACCCCCTTACCCATCTCGTTCGCAACAGCATCGATCACGGCATAGAAATGCCCGACAAACGCGTCGCTGCTGGCAAACCAGAGAAAGGCACGGTTATTCTAAGTGCCGAGCAGAAAGGCGGTAGCATTATTATCAGCATTATTGATGATGGCGGTGGTCTTCACCGCGACAAAATTCTCGATAAAGCGCGAAGTAACGGGCTCACCGTATCTGATGACATGCCTGATTCAGAAGTATGGCAGCTTATATTCCAACCTGGGTTTTCAACTGCCGAAGCCATTACCGATGTATCGGGAAGAGGGGTAGGTATGGATGTGGTGCGCCGCAATATCGAATCGATAGGCGGTCGTATCGATATCGAGTCTAGTGCCGGTGAAGGTTCAGCGTTTTTCATTCACCTGCCGCTCACGCTAGCCATAGTTGATGGCATGTGTGTGTCCGTGGGTAAGCAAATCTTCGTGATCCCACTTTTAAATATTATTGAATCCTTCCAGCCTACTAAGCAGCAGCTGAAGACCTTGGGCAACGACACCGTTCTCTATATACGAGATCAATACTGGCCTTTGGTGCCCCTCTACGACTTCATGGAAGTAGAGGATGCCGCGCTTTCTCCCACAGAAGGCATTGTGGTGTTGCTTGAAAGCAGTAAAAAACGCTTTGGTGTTTTGGTTGATGCGCTCGTCGGCCAGCAGCAGGTGGTGATTAAAAGCTTAGAAGAGCATTACCGTAAGGTGGCTGGAATAGCGGGGGCAACCATTATGGGCGACGGAAAAGTCGCACTTATTATCGATGCAGACTCCATTGCTACAACGTATACCTCCAGTCAAATAGAGGAGTTACTTTCATGAGTGAAACTGCCTTGCATCAAGCGGTTACCGGCGGACAGGACAAAGAATACTTGAGTTTTGTGCTTGGCGATGAACATTACGCCTTGGACATCACCACAGTAAAAGAAATTAGAGGGTACGAACAAGTCACTAAGATTGCGAATGCGCCAGCCTTCATAAAAGGCGTGATTAATTTGCGTGGTGACATCGTTCCTATCGTGGACTTGCGCATTAAGTTTAACGTAGGCGAGGCCACATATAACGACTTCACAATAGTGATAATGCTGAACATTCAAGAGCGTATTGTTGGCATCGTGGTAGATGGTGTATCCGATGTTATTCGCTTGTCTGAAGAACAAGTACTTCCGCCACCAGAGTTTGGCGTAGCTTTTGACAGCAGGTATCTACACGGTTTAGCTGATGTAGATGAAAACATGGTCATTCTGGTGAACATAGAAAGCTTAATAACCAGCGAAGAGCTGGGTTTAGTCGCACCTGAGAGCGTAAAAGACGACGCGTAGTTACAAGGTCCTTCACTAAACGGAAACACCTGACATTGGGAAATATTAGTTATGGGCGTATTTAATTTTCTGAACGGCGAAGAGTTAAAAATAGCGAAGCACGACTCGCTATTGAAGTCGAATATTCTAAAGGCCAGTGCCTCAAACTTGTTGGTTATCGACAAGTCGGGGGTTATTCACTACCACACTCCCGCATTCCTGCGAATGACAAAGGCCTACCCTAAGGACTTTACTGTCAACGATGGTGAGTCTTCACTATCAGGAAAGCACATAGACGACATTGCAAATGGGGCAAGCGCTTCAGAAAACCTGTCTTATTTACTTACCCATACTTCGGGCGATAAGCACCTCGTTTCTCTTGCTGAGCACGGCTTTTGTGTAAGTGCATCTACAATAACGATAGACGAGAATGGCACTCAGCTTTATGTCACCGAGTGGCAGGACAACACTGAAAATAAACGCAACAAAGGTATGGTCGATGCCATTATGCGAAGCCAGGCGGTGATATCGTTTACGACAGATGGCGAAATCTTGTCCGCCAACGATAACTTTTTATCCGCAATGGGTTATAGCGAAAGTGAGGTGGTGGGAAAGCACCATCGCATTTTTGTCGACAGTGATTACGCTCAAAGCGAAGAATATCAGCAGTTTTGGAAAAAACTAAAAAGCGGCGACGTACACAGCGGCGAGTTTTGCAGAATTAACAAGCAAGGCGAAGAGGTGTGGATCCAAGCGACCTACAATCCAGTATTTGATGACAGCGGTGACGTAGATTACATCATCAAGTTTGCCTCTGATATTACAGCGCAAAAACAAAGAAATGCCGATTACGAAGGACAGATTACTGCCATTAATAAGTCACAGGCCGTTATTGAGTTCGATCTAGAAGGTAATATTCTTAACGCCAACGAAAACTTCCTCGCCGCAATGGGTTACAGCCTTTCTGAAATTAAAGGGCAGCATCACAGTATGTTTGTTGACCCAAGCTATAAGTTAAGCGCTGAATATGCAGCTTTTTGGCAAAGCTTAAAAGCCGGAGAGCACAGTGAGGGTGAGTATAAACGCATTGCAAAAGGTGGCAGGGAAATATGGATCCGCGCATCGTACAACCCCATTTTCGACAGCTCGGGTAAGCCATTTAAAGTCGTTAAATTTGCCACCGATGTAACGCAAGACAAGTTAAAAAATGCGTATTTCGAAGGACAAATTAACGCTATCAGTAAATCTCAGGCTGTGATCGAGTTTGATGTCGACGGCACTATCATTACTGCTAACGACAACTTCCTCAACACCATGGGCTACCGACTGGACGAAATCAAAGGTAAACATCACCAACTATTTGTGGATGAAGAAACCAGACAGTCAGAGTCGTACCAGCGTTTTTGGTCTGAACTTAAAGAAGGTAATTTCTTCTCAGGAGAATTTAAGCGCGTAAGCAAAGCAGGAAAAGCCGTTTGGATCCAAGCTTCTTACAACCCTATAGAAGACATGAATGGCAACCCGTTTAGGGTGGTCAAATACGCGACTAACATTACCGAAGAGAAGTTGAAAAACGCCTACTTTGAAGGCCAATTAAATGCCATTAGTAAGTCACAGGCCGTCATTGAGTTTGACCTTGAGGGGGTAATTTTAAACGCAAACAGCAACTTCTTAGCCGCGATGGGATATACCCTAGATGAAGTGAAAGGAAAGCATCACAGTATTTTTGTGGACCCTGCTTTCAAAAACAGCCCTGAATACGCAGCATTCTGGGAGCAATTGCGCCAAGGCGTTTACGCTAGCGGAGAATACAAGCGTTTCAACAAGTCAGGAAAACCAGTTTACATTCAAGCCTCTTACAACCCAATCCTAGACCAAAACGGCACACCGTTTAGAGTCGTGAAATATGCCACGGACGTTACAGGAAGAACCTTAGCGGTAGAAAGTATTAAGTCTATTATGGCAAGTCTGACAGACGGTGATTTACTGAAAACGATAGAAGAGCCATTAGAAGGTGACTTCAAGGTGCTTGGCGAATCTATTAATCACTTTATTGGTGAACTGCGCGACACCATAGTGAAAATTCACACCGCTGTGGAAACCATCGATACGGCTTCAAATGAAATCGCCACCGGCAACGCCGATTTGTCTAGTCGTACCGAGCAGCAAGCGTCTAGCTTAGAAGAAACAGCGTCAGCCATGGAAGAGTTAACGGGCACAGTGAAGCTAAATGCAGAGAATGCCGATCAAGCAAAAGGCTTGGCAAGCCAGGCATCAGAAGTAGCGTCAGAGGGCGGAAAGGTCATTGAACAAGTGGTGCATACCATGGGTGAAATTAACGACTCTGCCCAGCGTATATCTGACATCATCGGCGTTATTGATGGCATTGCTTTCCAAACTAACATACTCGCACTGAACGCAGCAGTTGAAGCTGCAAGAGCGGGCGAGCAAGGTCGCGGGTTTGCCGTTGTTGCCTCTGAGGTGAGAACGCTAGCGCAGCGCTCTGCCGAGGCGGCAAAAGACATAAAGGCACTAATTTCTGCGTCGGTCGATAAAATTGGTGATGGCAACGTGTTGGTGAATAAGTCTGGGGAAACCATGGCCAACATCGTCACTGCAATTAAACGCGTTAACGACATTATGTCTGAAATTGCAGCGGCATCGTCTGAGCAAGCCACCGGAATACAGGAAGTGAGCAATGCGGTGGTTCAAATGGACGAAATGACTCAGCAAAATGCTGCGTTAGTTGAACAAGCAGCAGCGGCTGCAGACAGTATGAGACAGCAATCGGGTGAACTAGCCCAACGGGTGTCTGTGTTCAAAGTGGGAAGTAGTCGCAAGCCCACTCAGAATGCTGACATTCAGTCGCTAAACGGCAGCAAAGCATTACCTAAAGAGCGTGAAGTGCCCAAGCAGCGAATGAAAGCGCTGAACCCAGCGGCACCAGATGCGTCAGATTGGGAGGCGTTTTAGTGTATGACCGCTCTACAAAGCACGGATGCGCAAAGGGAATTTCCATATAGCCGAAGAGATTTTGAACGGGTTAAAAGCCTGCTGTTTAAACAAGCCGGAATTAACTTAGCTGATTCAAAAGATGCGATGGTTTACAGCCGCCTTGCCAGGCGGCTGCGTGCACTAGAGATACACAGCTTTAAAGAGTACTTAGCGTATGTAGGAAGCTGTAAAGATGAAATGGAGCACTTCATTAATGCGCTCACCACTAACCTCACGGCATTTTTCAGAGAGCCACATCACTTTGACGCACTTGCCAATTACCTGACAAAGCGACCTCAAACCAAGCGTATCTGGTGTGCCGCAAGCAGCACTGGCGAAGAGCCTTATAGTATTGCAATGACAGTGGCGTCGGTGTTTGGCACCTTTACCCCCAATGTACAAATACTTGCCACTGATATCGACAGTAAAGTACTGCAAAAGGCTCGGGAAGGAGTGTATGCCCAAAACAGTATCAGCCAGCTCTCTTACGATTATAAAACGCAATTTTTCTATAGGGGAAAAGGCGCACAAACCGGAAGAGTAAGAGTAGTGGATGAGCTGAGAAAAATGGTGCAGTTCGAACCACTAAATTTGATGTCGCCAAACTGGTGTGTAGATGCGCCAGTGGACGTGATTTTTTGCCGTAACGTCATGATTTATTTCGATCGACCCACGCAGCGCAAAATTTTAGCGCGCATGGTTAAATTGATGTGCAATGACGGGATGTATGTCGCAGGGCACTCTGAGAACTTCACGATGTATCCTGAACTGGTCGCACCCATGGGGAAAACCATTTATCGGCCAGTCGTTTAAAAGGAATTTGCAGTATGAGTCAGGACGAAAATCCCATTCGATACTTTGATAACCGCCTTCAAAAAGAAGCCGTTAAACTTTTGCCGGGTCAGTACTATGCCACTGCTTCAGACAAAGCGCTGGTAACCATTCTTGGTTCTTGCGTAGCAGCGTGTATTTTCGATCAAGAAAAGAAGATTGGTGGTATGAATCACTTTATGTTGCCCGACCTCAACTTCACCACCAATCTCGACGCTTGCCTAGCCACAAAGTACGGTGTACACGCGATGAACATGTTGATCGATCAGCTTGTACACCTTGGCGCACGGCGAAATAAGTTGATGGCTAAAGCATTCGGGGGAGGAAAGGTGCTTCCTGGGTTTGTGCAGCAAGACATTGGACGAGTAAACGCTGAATTTGTCTTGGAGTATTTGGATGACGCGAACATACCGTTAATAAGTAGTGATTTAATGTCTACTTATGCTCGCAAAATTTATTACTTTCCTGCCGACGGTAATGTTTATATGAAGCGTATTCGCGAGTTTAACAATGCTACCCTCTACGAGCGCGAATCTACCCACCGGGTTCTACTTTCTGAACAAGCTAAGACGGGTGTAATTTCATTTTCGGAACAGTCACATGCCTATAAAAGTCCTCGTAGTTGATGACTCTGCGTTAATCCGCCAAATTCTTTCAGAAATAGTAACCCGTGATCCAGGTTTAACGCTTGTGGGTGCGGCGCCGGATGCTTATGCGGCGAAGCGAATGGTGCAAGAGTTCAGGCCAGACGTTATTACTCTGGACATTGAAATGCCGAAGGTAGACGGGTTACGTTTTTTAGAAGTAATGATGAAGGCGATGCCGACTCCAGTTGTGATGATATCTACGCTGACTGAAAGAGGTGCCGACGCAACACTGCGTGCGCTCGAACTAGGCGCTGTGGATTTTATGGCAAAGCCAAAGCTCGGCGTAGCGCAAGGTATGGCTGAATACGCGGCGGTTATTGTTGAAAAGATAAAAGCAGCAGCGCATTCGAGGTTAGGCCAACCAACGCAAACACGCTGCACAAAACATGCTTCTATGCGCTACACAGGAACCGAAAAGTTAATTGGTATAGGCGCATCAACTGGGGGAACCGAAGCAATAAAAGACGTTATCATGCATTTTCCCCGCAATGCACCGGCCACCATTATTTCCCAACACATGCCTCCAGGGTTCACAACCACCTACGCCAAGCGGCTCGATAGCCTTTGTGAAATAACCGTGAGAGAAGCGCACGGAGGGGAGCGTTTATTGCCTGGATTTGCGTACTTGGCACCAGGTAATAAACATTTAAAAGTAGAGCGTAGCGGCGCTGACTATCGTTTAACCCTTGATGATGGCCCCAAGGTATCGGGACACAAGCCCTCCGTTGATGTGATGTTTGACTCGCTGGCTGAGCATGCTGGCGCAAACGCGGTGGGTGTGCTGCTTACAGGCATGGGACGGGATGGAGCAAAAGGCCTTAAGAGTATGCACACAAAAGGCTCTGTTACGTTTTGTCAGGATGAAAAAACCTGCGTTGTTTACGGTATGCCTAAAGTGGCTGTAGAAATGAAAGCCGCGAGTTTTATCAAGCCGTTAGAAGATATCTCAGATGCAATTCTAGATACGCTTGAAGCATTGGGCGCGGGCTCGCGCCTTTAATCTTAATGCAATGCCCACAGTGCTGAACTATTGAAGCTTTTTAGTCTAGCGCAATGCTGATGATTGGGTGTCGCAAATGTCACCAAAGTAATAAGTTAACAAAAATATTCAAAAGTATAATTGTTGAAGCTGGAAACTTGACCATAATTTGATTGTGTTTTGTACATCCGTTAACGCGGTAGTAACAATTGAGGTGGGATTGTGGTCGCCATTGCAGCAAATTATCTGGATAACTTTTTCTCTAATAAGAGCAACGCGTTTATTATCGCGTTTCTTATGATGTTGGCGAGTTGGAGTCTGGCTTTCACCTCGATAGCGCACTTGGGGCTTGCTATCAGCTCTGTTTGCGTTTTATTTTTGCTTTTCGTACTTCTCAAAGTGACAAAGGGTAATCAGGACTCTGCAGCCAATAGCACAAGCACGCCATCACAAGATTTTTCATATTCAAACACAAACTTGTTAGCCAATGACTCTATGGGTGTTGCTGTATCTGAAGCAAGCAGCATATTGACGATCACCTCATCAAACCTGGCCGACATATTCTCAACACAAAATGACGCGGTTGCCACATTAAGCGACTCGTTTATTTCGCTACAAACCCTTCTAGGCCAACAAGAAACTAGCATCAATAATCTGCTGACAGATGATGACGACAGCGACTGTGCCTATGCCGATAAAATGCGGACATTTGCTTCTGATACTGACATCACACTAACGCAATTCATCGCCTCAACAACTGAAATGACCGAGTCTACAAGGGCGTTAGAAACCCAAGTACAAACCATTCAGCAGGCCATGCCTACTGTCATTGAGGCGTTAAGTGGTATTGATGATATTTCTTCTCAGACCAATCTTTTGGCGTTAAACGCTGCCATAGAAGCAGCGCGAGCAGGTGAAGCTGGACGCGGTTTTGCAGTTGTTGCCGATGAGGTCCGTGCGCTATCTACCCGTTCTACACAGTTTAGCGACGTTATAAAAACGCAAATAGAAAACATCAAATCGCTCATCGACAAACTAACGGAAACTGCAGAAGTGGTTGCTTCTCAGGACATTTCTCACGTGGTCAACGCGAAAGACGCCATTAGCGAGCAGCTAAAAGGCATTATCAAAAAAGCCGAAGCCGACATACAGGGCGCAAGTGAGCTTGAAGCTATTCGCCAACAACTTGCAGACTCAACTGCTGCCGCTATTCGCGGCTTACAATTTGGCGATATAAACGGTCAAAACCTTACCTACACTCGCGAGATTATTGATTTCATCGTGTTGCAGCTTTCAGAACTAAGCCCTGAGTCTGCGACAAAAGTGAAAGACAACCTAGCTAACTACCAGATTTCGTTGACGGAAAAAGGGCAAGCAGATCACAACCCTGTTTCGTCAACGTCAATGGACGCAGGTGACGTAGAACTTTTTTAACAGCAAGAATAAACAGTTACACATCGATGTGTGATTAACCCTGACATTTTTATAGGTGATTGAGTTATGAGCAAAAGCATACTGATTGTGGACGACTCTGTGTCCATCCGCCAGATGGTAGAAATGACCCTTAAGTCAGCGAACTACAACGTTACTACTGCACAAGACGGCCAAGATGCGTTGGACAAATGCCAAGGCGCGCGTTTCGACTTCGTGCTTACCGATCAAAACATGCCTCGCATGGACGGATTAACGCTTATCAAATCGCTCAGAGGTTTAGCGAACTTCAAGTCGACGCCAATTGTCATGCTGACCACTGAAGCCGGTGATGACATGAAAGCAAAAGGCAAAGCCGCGGGAGCAACCGGATGGATGGTGAAACCTTTCGACCCCAATAAGCTACTTGATGTGATGAAGCGCGTTCTAGGTTAAGAGAGTCGGTTTGAATAGGGTAAATGGGAGTCAGTCATGACCATTGATGTAAACCAATTTCACGGTGTGTTTTTTGACGAGAGTGATGAGCACCTCCAAGATATGGAGCAGTTGCTCATGACCTTGGATGTGGATGCGCCCGACCCCG
>ENA-ORDI01001435-ORDI01001435.1-marine-metagenome-genome-assembly--contig:-NODE-1435-length-13071-cov-3.011544_pt1 | contig 13071 bp, 10 predicted proteins | sample MGYA00248628_ERZ508525 | MGnify/ENA primary metagenome ERZ508525 (study PRJEB26195, sample SAMN05422138) | marine metagenome | isolation source: East of Porto Seguro, South Atlantic Ocean | place...
AAGAACTAGATCACCATTGATTTTTTCAAGCGTAAGGTGTTCCAAACCGACTGAATTGATAGAGTAGGACGAAGTGATCCGGAATCGATTGTACGCCTCGCGGGTAATCTCCTGAGCAGAAATCCCTACGTAAAGAGATAACAATCCACCTACGAGGATTGAGGTTTTAGTGGGTATTATTCGGCTTTTATAGCTGATTATGTTGATCTTTAGAGGCCCGCTTCTCCCACGGTTTTTTTGACAGCTTGAAGTGTGGAATTCATTTTATCTTGTTCTTCAACTGATAATTCGAGTTCAAGAATCTTTTCCACACCACCGGCTCCAATGACTGCCGGTACACCGATGAAGTAGCCATTGATGCCATATTCACCTTCACATAAGGCAGCAGATGGGATAACGCGCTTTTTGTCTTTCAAAAAGCCCTCAGCCATCTCCATGATAGCAGCAGCTGGGCTGAAGAATGCACTTCCCTTTCCGTAAAGCTTCACCAGTTCTGTCCCGGCCTCTTGAACCCGCTTAATAATGGCATCAATCTTGTCTTTTGACAGCAATTCTGATAGAGGTACTCCTCCAACAGAAGCAAGCCTTGTTAAAGGTACCATTGTGGGACCGTGACCGCCCATTACAATGCACGAGACGTCCTGAACGGACAACCCGGTCTCCATGGCGATAAAAGCCCGGAATCGAGCTGTATCAAGGGCACCGGCCATTCCAACTACGCGGTTCTTAGGAAAACCGCTAACCTTATGAAAAGCGTAAACTATAGCGTCGAGTGGATTGGAAACAACGATGACAAATGCGTTAGGTGCGTACTCCTTCACATTGTTTGCCACATGAGTGATAATCTTTAGGTTTATCTCTAATAGATCATCCCGTGTCATTCCAGGTTTTCGCGGTACACCGGCAGTGATAATCACTACGTCAGCTCCCGCAATTTCGGAGTAATCACTTGTACCTTGGAGCTTTGTGTCGTATCCGTCATGGGGAGCAGCTTCAGTGATATCCAGCGCTTTTCCCTTTACCATTCCCTCTACTTCAGGGATATCCACAATTACCACGTCGCCAAGCTCTTTCTGTGTTGCGATAAGGGCCAGAATGCCGCCTATCTGACCACCGCCAATAAGTGCTATCTTTTTTCTGCTCACACTATTCCTCCTGTGGAATCTGATTATCTGTTTATAAGTACACACATGATGGATTTCTAGAATGAAACTTTACTATGTTACAAATTTAAGGGATAAAGCTATGATTTGGAAGTGGCAACAAAGGGTGGAAACAAAAATCCCCGTGTCAAAATACGGGGATTAGATTTAGTTTTACTATTATTCAAGTAAGAGATCAGATATTCAATATTAATCGGGCAGGATACTGACAATCTTACGGTTGCGACCTTTTCGGCCGAATTTCACAACACCATCAGCTTTAGCAAATAGTGTGTCATCTCCTCCAATACCTACATTAAAACCTGGGTGGATTTTAGTTCCTCTCTGACGAATAATAATAGAACCTGCCGTTATAAATTGACCATCATAAGATTTAACACCCAGTCGCTTAGAGCGGCTGTCTCGGCCGTTTTTGGTGCTACCCATTCCTTTTTTATGTGCCACGGTATTATTCTCCTGCTTCTTCAGCTAGTACTTCTTTTGAGGATGGTACTGAAGCTGATATTTTGTCTATCTTGATTAAGGAAAAATCCTGACGATGGGTGTTTTTTACGCGATAACCTTTTCTCCGTTTCTTTTTAAAGACTATTACTTTTTTCCCTCTGCCATGACGAAGGATTGTTGCATCAACTTGTACTCCATTAACAGTCGGTGTGCCAACATGAACTTTCTTGCCGTCATCATAAAGCAAGATGTCGTTATAACTGACGGAATTACCCTCTTCAGTTGACTGGCGCGGAACTTCCAGTTCAAGTCCGAGCTCTACTCGAAGCTGTTTACCTGATATATCTACTATTGCAAACATTATTATCGTATCCCTTGTGCATTTAAGCTAAGAAATTTACTGTTAGTAATATCTTCAGTCAAGCGATACTTGATCTGTCACATCGTCGCCTGATTTTTTAGAAATAAAGCGGAACTCGTCGGGTCCCATCCCTTCGTCTGCTTCGATTCCAATGTGTACGAAATTTTTCCACATGAAATTCCTCATCACCTTTTTCTTTGAATTTTTTAGGTACTGTTCCAATGCAGGATGTACAATCAGTTTCAGTCTTAGATCACGGTTATTCTTGCGGTAAGTTCGAAGCCAGTTATCAACTCTGCTGATGACAGTATCTTTGGATGCTACTCGACCGATTCCACGACAAGTAGGACATTCATCGCTTAGTGTGTGTAGGAGAGAGAGGCGAATACGTTGCCGCGTCATTTCCAGGAGGCCAAAGTCACTAATGGGTGATACTGCCACTTTGGCTCGATCCTTTCTCAGCTCGCGTCGAAGTTCATGAAAAATACGCTTTTTATTCCCGGCCCGCTGCAAATCAATAAAATCAATTACTATTAAACCGCCTATATCTCTAAGTCGAAGTTGCCGGGCAGTTTCCCGAGCGGCTTCTAAGTTGATTTTGAGAGAATTATCTTCGTGAGCACGCTTGCCAACATAACGTCCACTGTTAACATCTATTACTACCATTGCCTCAGTGTGTTCTATGATAAGATAAGCTCCACTTTTTAACCAGACTCTACGCCGCAAAGATTTCTCGATTTCTTTTTCAATACCTTCTTTGTTGAACAGAGGAGATTTTCCTTTATGAAGCTCCAGGCGCGAGACCATTGAAGGTGAGATGTTTTGAAGATGATGCTGAAGACGGCGGTAAAGTTTGCGGGAATCAAATACCACTTTATCCACATCTGACGTTAATAAATCCCGGATTACTGTAGAGATTGTTTCTAAATCTTCGTGGACCAAAGCCGGTGATGGGAGATTATCAGCTTTAGATTGCAGAGCTTTCCAGTTTTTGAGGAGAGAGTCTAGATCTTTTTTCAGTAGGCGATCACTTTTACCTTCAGCCTCTGTACGTGCAATAACTCCTACGTTTTTTGGAATTAGATTCCGAATAGATTGTCTCAATCTTCTCTTTTCGTATTTATCCCATATTTTTTTTGAGATTCCCACGAAATCCGCCTCTGGAACAAGTACCACAAGATGTCCTGGTATGGCTAAATTGGTAGTCACTCGTGGACCTTTTCCCGAAAAAGGTTCTTTGATAACCTGCACCAAAATATCCTGGCCTGTTCGAAGTTCTACTTGAATTTCCTTGAAAGCTGCGCCATTTCTTCTTTTACCCTCATCTTCTTCCTCAGAAGTTGAAGCATCTCTAAGAAGTTCTGGGTTGCTTATCTCTGAAAAGGGTAAGAAAGCATTTATATCATATCCAATATCTACAAAAGCAGCCTGCATTCCTGGTATAACATTTTCTACTTTCCCTTTATAAATGTTGCCAACCAAACTTTCTTGATCAGGCTTTTCGATGTAGATTTCCACCAGTTTCCCGTCTTCTTTAATAGCTATTCGACGTTCGCTAGCGGTTTCGCTAACAAATACTTCTTTGCCCATAAATTAATGACTCCTTCATATTACATGTTTCTTAAGCACAACAATAGTGTTGTGCCTTTTGTGGCACGAGCGCAGTTATCCTAAGAGGATAACTCTACTTCGATAAGCTATGTCTACTCGTTTTTCCACGGCGTTTCTTCTCGGTAACGCCATTCTGACGATTAATGTATGTCAGTCTGTATGGAGGGAACTGAGGGAGGAGTATGGGGAAAAAATCTTCTTTGTTTCTTGTGAATCCGCAGAAATTTCAATTCTTATCGAAAACTATTTCTAAAACCTTCCTTAGAATCCTTCCAAACATAAAACTACATTTAATCTTCCATCTTCCAAAGTTATTTATCAATAACAACTTGAAATAAATAAGTTTCGCTTATACTCTTATTTGACTTAAACTACCCCGTCGTGATTTGAGCCCTCTTGCCGCGACCTAAAATAACGGTGCTAAAAAGGCTTTCAAGCCGGGATGCACCGGCTTTTTTGCTATGAAAACTATTAAAGAGTTACTAGCTGAACGAATCTTAATAATGGATGGTGCCATGGGGACCATGGTGCAATCTTATGATTTAGATGAATCTGATTTCCGGGGTGATCGCTTTCGAAATCACTCCTTCGATCTGATAGGCAATAATGATATACTAAATCTCACCAAGCCGAACATAGTTGCAGATATTCATCAAGCTTACCTTGAAGCAGGTGCGGATATCATTGAAACCAATACGTTCAATGCCAATAATATTTCTCAGCAAGATTATGGGATGGAAAATGTAGCGTATGAAATCAATCTGGAAGCATCACGGATTGCCCGAAAATGTATCGAAGAGTTTATGGATAAAGACCTCCCTAAGCCTCGGTTTGTAGCTGGAGCTCTAGGACCCACCAACAGAACGGCATCCCTTTCTCCTGATGTCAGCGATCCCGCTTACCGCAATGTAACGTTTGATGATCTCGTTACTGCATACAGCGATCAAGCTCGAGGGCTGTTAGATGGTGGAGTAGATATTCTTCTCATAGAAACGGTGTTTGATACCCTCAACTGTAAGGCTGCAATTTTTGCGGTCCGCCAACTCCTGGAACATCGCAACGAGGATATTCCTGTGATGGTTTCTGGTACGATCACTGACGCCAGCGGGCGGACACTATCTGGTCAGACTGTGGAGGCGTTTTGGCACTCTGTTCGCCATGGAGATCTGCTGGCCGTTGGATTGAACTGTGCCCTGGGCGCTGAGCAGATTCGACCCTATCTTGATGCTCTTTCATCAGCTGCAGACGTATTTTCGTTTGTCTATCCGAATGCGGGATTACCAAATGAGTTCGGCGAATACGATGAAACGCCAGAGAAGTTGGCCTCCAAAATCAATGAATTTGCTGAGAGCGGTCTGGTGAATATGGTAGGTGGATGCTGCGGTACAACACCAGAACATATAAAAGCTCTAGTAGAAGCAGTTGAAAATGTACCGCTTCGGGAGGTACCTGTACTGGAATCATACACTCGCCTGAGCGGCTTGGAGCCGGTGACCATCCGGCCGGACAGCAATTTTATCAACGTGGGTGAGCGGACGAATGTAACAGGATCAGCGAAGTTCCAAAAGCTCATTTCGGAAGACAATTATGAAGAAGCAGTGAGCGTAGCTCGACAGCAAATTGAGAATGGTGCCCAGATTATTGACGTCAACATGGACGAAGGCCTACTCGATTCTGAAGCCGCTATGGAGCTTTTTTTACGGCTTGTTGCAACTGAGCCGGATATCACTAAGGTGCCGGTAATGGTGGACTCGTCCAAGTGGTCGGTCATTGAAACAGGGCTCAAAAACCTGCAGGGGAAGGGGATCGTCAATTCTATCTCGCTGAAGGAGGGTGAGGAAGAGTTTGTTCGGCAAGCGAAACTTGTCCGGCGATACGGAGCGGCCGTTATAGTTATGGCTTTCGATGAGAAAGGACAGGCGGCTAGTTACGAGCGGAAGGTGCAAATCTGTAGTCGCGCTTACCGCATTCTCACCGAGGAAGTGGGGTTTCCTCCTGAGGACATCATTTTCGACCCTAACATATTCGCCGTAGCGACCGGCATCCCTGAGCACAATGAGTATGCTAAAGCTTATCTCAAAGCCGCCCAAACTATCAAAGAGACGTTGCCGGGTGTGCATGTGAGCGGAGGTGTGAGCAATCTTTCTTTTTCCTTCCGGGGGAACAACGCAATCCGGGAGGCGATGCATTCCTGTTTCCTTTATCATGCCGTACAGTCTGGAATGGATATGGGGATTGTAAACGCCGGGCAGTTGGCTGTCTATGATGATATTGATCCTGAATTCAGGGAGAGGATTGAAGATGTATTGTTCAACCGCCGGGAGGATGCTACAGAGCGGCTGGTGGAAGCTGCTGAAAGTTATCGAAGTGCAAGGAAGAAAAGGGAGAAAGATCAAGCATGGAGAACTCTGCCAGTTGAGGAACGACTGGAATATGCCCTTGTGGAAGGGATAGCCGATTTCGTGGTGGCTGATGCCGAAGAAGCCCGGCAGAAACTTGAACGACCCATTCAGGTTATTGAGGGTCCACTCATGGACGGGATGAACAGAGTTGGAGACTTGTTCGGTTCAGGTAAGATGTTTTTGCCGCAGGTGGTGAAAAGCGCCCGGGTGATGAAGAAAGCGGTGGCTCATCTGGTACCGTTTATCGAAGAAGAGCAGGAGCAAGCCGGATTGTCAGCTTTGGCAAAAGGGAGAATTGTACTCGCCACAGTTAAAGGTGATGTCCATGATATCGGGAAGAACATTGTCGGTGTAGTGCTGGGATGCAACGGATACGATGTGATTGACCTTGGGGTCATGACACCAGTGGATAAGATTCTGAATACCGCTAAGAAAGAGAAGGCAGATATTATCGGGCTCTCCGGGCTTATTACTCCCAGCTTGGACCAAATGGTACACGTAGCGAAGGAGATGGAGCGGGAAAGTTTTGATATACCGCTGTTAATAGGAGGTGCTACCACGAGCCGGAAACATACAGCGGTGAAGATTGAAGAAAACTACTCCGGCCCTATTATTCATGTGATTGATGCATCTCGTGCTGTGGGAGTTGTAGGTTCGCTTTTAAGTGATGAGAAAAGGGACGAATTTGTTGCCGATACTCGTGAAGATTTCAAAAAGATCAGAGAATCCCATGAAGCAAGAATAAAACGTGTTTCGGTTCTTTCTCTGGATGTTGCAAGGGAACGAAAAATAAAAATAGATTGGGATAAATACGAACCGCCATTACCAAAGCTGAAAGGAATTCAGGTGTTTGAAGACTATCCCTTGGATGAGTTGGTGGACTATATTGATTGGTCACCATTTTTCCACGCTTGGGAGTTAAAAGGGAAATTCCCTCGTATTCTGGATAATCCAAAATACGGAGGTGAAGCCAAAAAGCTTTTTGATGATGGTAAAGAGTTGCTGCAAAAAATCATTTCTGATAAACAACTTACTGCCAAAGCTGTCATCGGGTTTTACCCTGCTCATGCTGAAGATGAAACAGTATATCTCGAACAGGCAGAATTTCACTTCCCGCGGCAATTGGTGGACAAGGGTAAGAACAAACCAAATTACTGTCTTGAGGACTTTATAGCTCCCCAGAATGATTGGCTGGGGATGTTTGCTGTGACTGCGGGTCATGGACTGCAGAACCTGGTAAGTGAATTCGAAGAACAAAATGACGATTACAATGCCATCTTGGCAAAGGTTTTAGCTGATCGCCTTGCAGAAGCGCTTACCGAGAAAATGCATCAGAGAGTCAGAATAGAATTCTGGGGATATGCAGCAGATGAGGGTTTGGACAATGAGAGATTGATCAAGGAAGAGTACCGAGGAATTCGTCCTGCACCGGGATATGCTGCCTGCCCGGAACATAAGGTTAAAGACACTATCTGGAAATTACTTAATGTTCAGGAAAATACGGGAATCACATTGACGGAAACGAGAGCGATGTATCCGGCGGCTTCTGTCAGCGGATGGTATTTTTCTCATCCTGAGTCACGATATTTTTCTACAGGGAAAAGTCAACTTGAACAATAAGGAAGATATACCCCAATTCTGGGAGGACATCTACCTTGCAGATGACGCCGGCTGGGATATTAGCGGGCCCACGCCGGTGTTTTCAAATCTGGCTGACGACCTGCCTTTCGGTAAAGTCTGTATTATTGGGAGCGGCAAAGGACACGATGCAGTCATGTTTGCCAAGAAGAAGTTCAATGTGACGGCTGTAGATTTTGCACCAAGTGCCGTTGCCTCTGTAAACCACTTTGCTGAGAAGAGCAGTGTTACTGTGGAAGTGCTTCAGGAAGATATCTTTAACCTTCCCGCAAATTATCCAGAAACTTTTGACTATGTAATCGAGCAGACCTGTTTCTGTGCCATCAATCCTTCGCGTAGACGAGAATATGAACGAATGGTGTATGATATTCTTAAGCCAGGTGGGAGAATAATTGGTCTGTGGTTTCCATTAGACAAGAAGTTGGATGAAGAGGGACCATCATGGGGAACAACGGTGGTGGAGGTCAAAAGAATCTTTGGAAAGAGATGGACAGTTGAAAGAGAGGAGTGGCCTGCTCTTTCAATCGAACCGCGGAAAGGGCGGGAGAAACTGATCATCTTTAAAAAAAGAGCATGATTTCCACTGAAATTTTACCGCTCGACTTGGTAAGTTTGCGGTCATGGTAAAAGAACTCAATCTTGCCGTTCGCGCTGCAAAAGAAGCCGGAGCAATCATAATGGAATATTATAAAGCCGATTATGAAATCCACGATAAAGGTTACCACAATCCCGTCACTACCGCAGATCATGCTGCAGATTCACTTTTAAAAGAGATGTTGACGGAATCATGCCCAGATTACGGCTGGCTCTCCGAAGAGACTGTGGATTCGCCGGATCGCCTTTCGAAAGAGCGGGTTTGGGTTGTAGATCCGCTGGACGGAACCAAAGAATTTATCGAGGGCGTACCTCAGTTCGTAGTGAGCATAGCGATTGTGGAAAACGGGGAGCCAGTCGTGGGTGTGTTATACAATCCAGTAACAAAAGACACTTTCGCAGCCGCAAAAGGCGAAGGTGCGTTCTTGAATGACAAGCCCATTCATTGCGTAACTAAGGATAGTGTTGGTGACATGGTAATACTGAACAGCCGTTCCGAAACACGACGGGGATTGTGGGAGCCGTTTGCAAATACATTCGGTGAACTTCGTGCCATTGGAAGCGTGGCGTATAAACTTGGACTCACAGCAGCCGGGAAAGCAGACATCTTCGCCTCTCTCCGCCCCAAAAATGAGTGGGATATTTGCGCAGGAAACTGCATTATTAACGAGGCGGGTGGTAAGCTGATTGATCTAAACGGTAATATCAGGCGATACAATCAGGAATATACAATCATTGAGCCGGGTCTAATCGCCGGAGAAACAGAAGCTGTTGCTAAAGTTATGAATGTATTCAAGGATTACGCATAATGCCTAAAACACAATCATACCCTGAAGATGCCATCCCCTGTCTGGATCGGGGTTTCATCCGCTTGGTGGATAGCATGGGCGGTGACGACGCCATCGTCCAGGCGGCTCGTGTAAGCTACGGCAAGGGGACGAGAAAAATGTCACAGGACCGTGGGCTCATCCGCTACCTCATGCGCCACCGGCACACCACTCCGTTCGAGATGGTGGAGTTCAAGTTCCACGCCAAGATGCCAATCTTCGTAGCTCGTCAGTGGGTCCGCCACAGGACTGCAAATATCAATGAGTACAGCCTGCGCTACTCCGAGGCACGGGATGAATTCTATATTCCCGATGAAGAGCACATCCTTTTCCAGAGCAAACTCAACAAGCAGGGTCGCAGCGGTGAAGTCCCGGCGGATCTTAAAAAGAAAGTACAGGATTACTTTCGTGATATTTCGGATAAGTCTTACACCATCTATTCCGAACTGAACGATGCCGGGATTGCCCGGGAGCTGGCGCGGGCTGTCCTGCCCGTAAATCTCTACACCGAGTGGTACTGGAAGAACGATCTCCATAACATCCTCCATTTCCTGAGCCTTCGGTTGGACCCTCATGCCCAGTATGAAATCCGTATTTATGCGGAAGCCATGGCAGAAATCGTGAAGAAGATTGCTCCTTTCGCTTATGAGGCGTTCAAGGACTATGTCGTCGGCGGTATGCGCTTTTCCAGCATTGAGCAAGCTCGGCTGACTGAGAAACTTCCTGATGGTGTAATTGATGATCTACTGGGTGATGCAATGTATTCCATTGTGGCAACGCTCCACCGAAACAAGCCGCGGAATGAAGATGAGCTTTTTCCGCTTTATCAGAAGAATGGCGGACAGGACAGCGAAGAAGATTTTCAGCTCAAGTGGTCGGCAGGAGAGATTGAGATGGGCAATGTCCGGGAACTACGTGAGTTCAGGTTAAAACTGGAAGGATTGAAAAATATCCGCTGAGCTGCAGAGTGAGCAAAGAAAGAAAAATTAACAAAAAATATACCCGGCACTTTCGAAGTGCCGGGTACTTAAAAGTATAGGAAAATGCTGTGAGATCAGCGTCTCAGCGGCAAAATAGTGAAGGGCACCGCAAGCGCCTCCGACAGAAATTCCTAAAGTCCGGTCTGGAAGGGTTCCACGATTACGAAATTGTGGAACTTCTCCTCACGCTTGGTACTCCCCGCCGGGATTGCAAAGCATCTGCTAAAGAAGTGTTGAAAAAGTTCGGGTCCCTCCGAAGTGTACTGGAGGCGCCGGCAGAAGAACTATCTACAGTTTATGGTATTGGGTCCAATAACGTAATTGGTTTAAAGCTGGCCCAGGCTATTGCCCTCCGGTACCTAAGAGACAAAGTTGTGGGGCAGGACTTTCTGCGTTCCTCTGAGGAAGTTATAGACTATTTGCGGCTTAATCTCCGTGACCGGAACCGGGAAGTATTCCTGGTGGTCTTTCTCAACGGGCGTAACCAGATTATGGCCATGGAGGAGTTGTTCGCCGGCACTCTTACTACTTCCGCTGTCTATCCCCGGGAGGTGATTGAACGAACGCTGAAGAATAAAGCGGCAGCACTAGTGCTCGTTCACAATCATCCGTCAGGAAATTCTCAGCCATCGACAGAAGATTTAAAAATTACTAAACGGCTGAAGGATGCTGCAGATTCTATTGATGTGACTATCCATGATCATATCATCATTGCAGGCGACAATTTTTATTCGTTTGCGGATCACGGAATTCTATAATTTCACTGTGGCAAAACAAAACATAATCGAAAAGATTGCCCAGCGATATGCTGTTGGACTTGAAAAAGGCCGAGAGGTTCACAGCGGCGATTATGTTTTCATTCAGCCGTCTTATGTGATGAGTCACGACAATACGGGTGCCATTATGAAGAAGTTTGATAAGATCGGCGCTACACAGATAGCCAATCCCCGCCAACCGGTCTTTACCCTTGATCACAATATTCAGGACAAAAGCCATGAGAACTTGGAGAAGTACCGCCGTATCGAAGCATTCGGTAGGGAGATGGGAGTAGATTTTTATCCTGCAGGTCGTGGCATCGGGCACCAGATTATCTGTGAAGAAGGATATGCTTGGCCTGGGACGATGGTCGTGGCATCTGACAGTCATTCCAATATGTACGGTGGGCTAGGCTGCCTCGGAACACCGGTTGTCCGGACAGACGCTGCCGGCATTTGGGCGTCAGGGCAGACGTGGTGGCAGGTGCTGCCTGTGGCGAAAGTGGAACTTCGTGGAAAACTTCTATCCGGCGTCTCAGGTAAGGATGTCATCGTCACTCTCTGCGGGTTGTTTAACAAGGATGAAGTCCTGAACCATGCTGTTGAGTTTGTGGGTGATGGCGTGAAAAACCTTACACTCAACGATCGCCTCACAATTGCCAATATGACTACAGAATGGGGTGTGCTGGCGGGACTGTTTCCGTGTGACAAGGTGACCATCGAATGGCTGTACAATCGGGCCGATTTTGTAACGGAGCGTGGGCTGGAAAACGTCCTATCCGATAAAGCTGGCAATGGGGGTCATCCTCGCCTGAATCACAGCCGAATTGATAAACTGAAGGGAAATATTCTTACCGCCGATCCGGATGCTGTTTACGCCAAAGAGCTGATGCTAGATCTGTCAACGGTTCGCCCCCACGTCTCAGGGCCAGACCACGTGAAAGTGATGAAGAGTCTCGTCCAAATTGAGAAGGAGGAGATCCGAATCGACAAGGCTTATCTAGTTTCCTGTGTAAACAGTCGAGTAGAAGACTTGGCAGAAGCCGCGGCGGTACTCCGAGGGGAAATGATAGCGCCACATGTAAAGTTCTACGTAGCGGCTGCCTCCAGCGTAGTTCAGGAAGAAAGCGAAAAACGTGGGGATTGGCAGATCCTTTTAAAGGCAGGTGCAAAGCCCTTGCCACCCGGATGCGGGCCGTGCATTGGTCTCGGCATCGGGATATTAGAGCCGGGGGAAGTAGGTATCTCCTCCACCAACCGTAACTTCAAGGGGCGAATGGGATCACGGGAAGCTCAGGCTTATCTTGCTTCACCGGCTGTGGTGGCTGCATCGGCCATCGCCGGGAAGATCGCTGGTCCCCAAAAGTACGACAATGTGGACGCGGTCTGGAGCATCAAAATTAATGAAACAGAGAAAAAGAAAAGTAAAAAAGCCAAGCTTCTGGAAGGTTTTCCGAAAACTGTTTCAGGGGAACTTCTGTTCTGCCACCAGGACAACCTGAATACCGATGGCATCTTTCCCAGCAAGTATACCTATATAGACGACTTCTCACCGGAGCAGCAGACAGAAGTAGTGATGGAAAATTACGATCCGGAGTTCGGGAAGATCGTTCAAAAAGGTGATATCCTCGTTGGTGGGTTCAACTTTGGTACGGGGAGTTCGAGGGAGCAGGCAGCAACGGCTCTGAAGTATAGCGAAATTCAGGTGGTGATAGCGGGGTCGTTTAGCCAAACCTATGCCCGGAATGCCATAAATAACGGTTTTTTTGTCCTGAAATGCACTGAACTGGCAGAGGATTTGAAGAAAATGTTTGGTGATGACGAACTGACAGTGCGGACAGGAATTAAAGTCACTGTTGACTTTGAGCAGTCGGTTATTCAAACGAGAGAAAAAGATTACGCTTTTCCGCCTGTTGGGACCACGGCTCAGGAGATTTTACTAGCAGGGGGTTTGGAGAGCTGGGTGAAAAAACGGATTAACAGTTAAATCGTAATGATAGTAGAAGTTTCTTAAAAAAACTCTTTAGGAACTTCTGCGGTTGAATTGAAGGAGAAATATGGCTAAGTATCAAATAGCATGGCTACCCGGTGACGGAGTTGGAAATGAAGTGATGGAATGTACCCGAATGGTTCTCGACCGTTTGAGTTTTGATGCAGAGTATGTTCACGGTGATATCGGATGGGAGTTCTGGAAGTCTGAGGGTGAAGCTCTCCCGGAACGTACGAAAGAGATGATGAAGGGGACCAAATGCGCCCTTTTTGGTGCTATCACATCTAAGCCTAAGGAAGAGGCAGC
>ENA-ORDI01001442-ORDI01001442.1-marine-metagenome-genome-assembly--contig:-NODE-1442-length-13027-cov-6.042780_pt1 | contig 13027 bp, 11 predicted proteins | sample MGYA00248628_ERZ508525 | MGnify/ENA primary metagenome ERZ508525 (study PRJEB26195, sample SAMN05422138) | marine metagenome | isolation source: East of Porto Seguro, South Atlantic Ocean | place...
CATCAATTTTTCCTGAGACATTATATTTACTTATAAATTTGTTTTTATCTTCATAGTTTTTTTTTCCCTTTAAAACAATATCTACTCCTCCCAAAGTTGCATTTCCTTCAATGTTGAACTCATTTTCATTTACTAAAAATTTCATATTTTCTGAATCTAGATCTAAATTATAAAAAATTTTTTTCCTTGAAATCTTTGTTAAAACTCCTTCAGCTAGAAAATCGGTTGGATTTAATTTTGCAGATCCTTCGTATAAATCTTCTTCTATACTTGTTGAGAAATTATCAATAATTATTTCATTATCACCTAGATTCAAATTACCTTCTAATAGAATAGAATTAATTTTTAGTGTTTTATTAAAAACTGTTGGTAAATCTATTTCTCCTTCAATCAGCTCTATTTTATTAGTAACTAATTTTCTTTGAGTAATTAAAGGTAAAAAGTTTATGTGAATTTTTAAATTTTTAAACTCTGAAACTTTATTTTTTTCTATTGAAAAAATATTAAAATTTTTTCCATCAACTATAATTTTCTTTTTTTTTTTATCAAATTTAATTATAGGATCTTGAATAGAGGTATAAAATTTTTCTGATTTAAACCTATCATTTATAAATTTTTCTAGATATTGGCTTGTGAATTCACCTTTATTTATAATCCATGCTAAATAAATTAAAGTAGATATTACTATTAATATTGTTAATGATAAAAATGTTTTGAATATTTCTTTCATTTTTTTTAATTTTTCTTAAATAAAGCAGCCTCTAAAAAAATATCAATATTTCCGTCTAATACTGAATTACAATTTGATATTTCTGTATTATTTCTAAGATCTTTAACCATTTTATATGGATGCATAATATAAGATCTAATTTGCCTTCCCCAACCTATTTCAGATTTACTCTGATTTTTTGATTGTTGTTCGGATTCTTTTTTTTGTAACTCCATTTCATAAATTCTTGCCTTTAACATTGATAGAGCAGTAGCTTTATTTTTATGTTGAGATCTATTATTTTGACATTGCACAACAATCTTAGTAGGTAAATGAGTAATTCTGACAGCACTATCAGTTTTATTAACATGTTGCCCTCCTGCTCCTGATGCCCTATAAGTATCAATTCTTAAATCTTTTTCATTTATATTTACCTCAATTTTTTCATCAATAATTGGATAAATCCAGACCGAGGCAAAACTTGTATGTCTTCGAGAATTAGAATCAAATGGCGATATTCTAACTAAGCGGTGAATGCCAGATTCTTTTTTTAACCAACCATAAGCATAATCTCCATCTATTTTCATTGTTAAAGATTTTATTCCAGCTTCGTCTCCTGAATTTTCTTCTAAGATTTCAAAATTGAATTTTTTTTTTTCACACCATCTAGTATACATTCGTACTATCATTTCAGCCCAATCTTGTGCCTCGACTCCTCCAGCTCCTGAATGAATTTCCAGAAAACAACTATTAGAATCTGCCTCGCCTGATAAAAAACTTTCAAATTCTTTTTTTCTAACTTTTTTAATTAATTGATTAGTATTTTTATTTATTTCTGAAATTAATTTTTCATCATCTTCATTGGTAATTTTAATTAATTCATTCAATTCATCATATTCTTTTTTTAATATTGAAAATGAATTCAATCTATTTTCTAAAATATTTTTTTCTTTGATTATTGACTGAGCTTTCTTTTGATCACTCCAAAAGTTTTCTTTTTGAACCATGTTTTCAAAAGATCTAATTTTTTTTAAAATATTATCTAAATCAAAGACCCCCCCTAAGTATTTTTAATGAAGTCTCTATTTTTAATAAACTATCTAAAATATTTTTTTTCATTAATACAACCCGCCTAGTCCTTGAAGTCTAGTTTTTAATCTGCCAGAAGTTTTTTCATTTATATAATCTTTTATTTGAGAATTTGGTGCAAATGCCTCTAAAATTACTTCTTTATCATTTTTTCTTGCCAAATCTCCTGTTTTTAAATTTATTTTGACTAATTGAGCCTTTGATGGGATTCTAAAAGGTGTTCCTTTTTCATTTTCTAAAGCTAAATACATAAAATCTCTAAAAATTGGCGAGGCAACACTTGCCCCTGTTTCTCTAGGACCTAAAGATTTTGGAGTATCAAAACCAACATAAATACCAACAACTAAATCAGGTGAAAATCCAATAAACCATGTATCATTACTATCATTTGTAGTTCCAGTTTTACCTGCAAGAGGTTTTTTGATAACAGAAACTTTTTTACCAGTACCTCTTAAAACAGCTCCTTCTAACATAGAAACAACTTGGTAAGCATGAACAGGATCAATAATTTGTTCTCGGCTATCAACAATTTTTGGTTCCAAGGAAGAATCAGGTTTTTCTATTCTACAATTTATACATAACCTATCATCATGCTTTTCAATTGTTTCTCCATTTCTGTTTTGCACTCTGTCAATTAAAGATGGTGATATTTTTTTACCTCCATTAACTAACATTGCATATGCTACAGTTAATCTTTCAAGAGTTGTTTCCCCAGCTCCTAAAGCCATAGATAATACTGGATCAATATCATTGCTTATATTAAGTTTTTTTGCATTATCGACAATAGATTCAATTCCAATCATTTGAGCTAAACGTATAGTCATTAAATTCCTTGATTTTTCTAAACCTAATCTCATTGTGCTTACACCATAAAATTTCTTTGAATAATTTGTAGGACTCCATTTTCCTAAATCTGCACCTTGGTCAATTACAAAAGGTGCATCTAAAATTTTTGTATTTGGCGCCAAACCTTTTTCAAGAGCTGTTAAATATACAAATGGCTTAAAAGCAGAACCTGGCTGTCTAAATGCTTGTGTTGCTCTATTAAATTCACTTTTATTAAAACTTATACCGCCAGACATGGCAAATATTCTTCCAGTATGAGGATCTAAAACTATTAGTGCACCATTAACATCTGGAAATTGTCTCAGGCCATAAAGAGATAACTCGCCGTATTCAATAAAATCTTCTTTTGCATTTTTTTCTTCAACATAAATTATATCACCAATAGCTAAAACGTCTTTTGGATGTTTGATTGGCGGGCCTAAATATTGATTCCTTCTCCATTGTCTTGCCCATTTTAAATCTTTTAAATTAATTCTTCCATATCTGTCATTATCAATAAAAATATTAACTCCTAGGTCATCAATATGAATAACAACCGCGGCTTTCCAATTGGGAAATGCTTCAGGAATAGTAATATTTGCTAAATCCCTTTTTAAATTTGTATCTTTGATATTTACATTAGCTAAAGGCCCTCTCCAACCATGTCTTAAATCATAATTAATTAATCCATATTTTAATGTATTATCAGCTATTTTTTGTAATCTAGGATCCAATGACGTTCTTACAGTAAGTCCGCCTTTATACAATTTATCTTCACCATATTTTTCTATTAATTTTTTTCTCACATCTTCTAAAAAATATTGAGCTTCTACAGGTTTTAGTTCTTTTCTAACAATAGTTATTAATTCAGTATTTCTTGACTTTAATTCTTGTTCCTCTGTAATAATTCTTTCTTGGCGTAATCTTTTTATCACCCAATTTCTCCTAGCAATTGCAGCTTTCTTTTTTTTAGTTGGATGATAATTATTTGGTGCTTTAGGTAAAGCAGCAAGAAAAGCGGCCTCTGAAATTGTTAATTCATTTAGAGACTTATTAAAATAATTTAAACTTGCTGCCGCAATTCCATAAGATCTAAATCCAAGATAGATTTGATTCAAATAAAGTTCAAGTATTCTATCTTTATCTAAAATCTGCTCTATTCTTAATGCTAGTAAAACTTCTTTAATTTTCCTTTTATAAGATACTTCACGTGATAAAAAAAAATTTTTTGCAACTTGTTGGGTAATAGTAGATGCTCCTTCTGGTCTTCCTCCAATATTATTAATATTTCTTTTTGCGGCTCTAACAATACTCGTAAAATCAATGCCGATATGATTATAGAAATTTTTATCCTCAGCTACTAAAAAAGAATTTATAACTATTTTAGGCACTGATTCCAATGGAACAAAAGACCTTTGTTCAGCAGCATATTCTGATATCAATCTTCCATTTGAAGCGTAAACTCTTGTAACCATTGGAGGTTCGTAATTAATCAATTGTTCATAGTCGGGCAGATCCAATATAAAATGCCATATTACAAATAATAAAAGCATAAAAAGAGCAAATAAAGAAATGAATGTTGAAGTAAATATGGTTAACAATTTTTTAAATAGTTTCATTTTTTTATATTTAACAATTAATTAATTTTTTTTACTTTTATTTTCGTTAAAATGTTATTATATATCAAATTATATATGTGTTAATTTAAAAAACGAATTTAAAGACAAATCATTCATGCAAAATTTATATCTAACATATTTTAAATTATTAACAAAAAAAAATTTGAATTTATCTTCAAATAATTTGATTAAAATTTCAATATTTCAAACATTTTTTTATAGGATTTTATCACAATGGACAAAAGAATTATTGTTGATTCTTCTTTTAACGAAGAAACTAGAGTTGCATTTATTAATGGATCAGAAATTGAACACTTTGAAGTTGATACATCTTCAAATAAGAAACAATTAAAAGGAAATGTATATTTAGCTAAGATTAGTAGAGTCGAACCTTCACTACAAGCAGCATTTATAAATTATGGTGGCAATAGACAAGGGTTTCTTCCCTTTAGTGAAATTAGCAATGATTATTTTAAAATACCTAAAGCAGATAAAAAAAATAAAAAAAAAGATGATGATTTTGTTGTAAAAGATTTTTACAGAGATAATAACGAAAATAGAATAAAAAAATTTCCAAGAATTCCAGATTTTAAAAAATATAAAATCCAAGAAGTAATAAAAAAAAATCAAATAATGTTGGTTCAGGTAGTTAAAGACGAAAGAGGAAATAAAGGAGCTGCATTAACAACTTATATAAGTATTGCAGGTAAATATTGTGTTTTAATGCCTAACAAACCATTGGGTATAAAGATTTCAAAGAAAATAATTAATTTTAATGAAAGAAAAAAATTAACTCAAATTTCTGGTAAATGTAAATTAACAAAAGAAATGGGTTTAATAATCCGAACAGCTAGTAGAGATTGTGATGAAAATAATTTAAAAAAAGATTTTGATTATGTTTTAGGAATTTGGAAATCAATAAAAGAAAAAACTATAAATTCGTTGGCTCCAACTATTATTAATGAGGACTCTAATATTGTTAACAAATTTATAAGAGATAGTTTTATTGAGGAATATAAAGAGATTATTATAGAGGGACAAAAAACATATGAACAAGCAAAAAAATATATGAAAACTTTATTACCTGGTCAAGAAAGAAAATTAAAAGAATATAAAAACACAAAATTACCAATCATGGAATATTATGATTTAGAAAATAAGATAAATTCAATTTATGATACAAAAGTTAAACTAAAATCAGGAGGATATATAATAATTAATCCTACTGAAGCATTAACAGCTATTGATATAAACTCTGGCCAATCAACAAAAGAAAGGAATGTTGAAGAAACAGCTTTAAAAACAAATATAGAAGCAGTAGACGAAATTTGTAAGCAAATAAGAATAAGAAACATAGCGGGATTAATTGTTATTGATTTCATAGATATGGGATTTGTGAGAAACAAAATTCTTATTGAAAAAAGATTAAAAGAAACACTTAGATATGACAGAGCAAAATGTCAAATATCAAGAATAAGTAAATTTGGTTTATTAGAATTATCAAGACAAAGAATTGGCCCTAGTTTAGAAGAAACAACTATGGAAGATGGTATAATTTCTGGTATTAGATGCACTCTAAGATCAACTACATCTTCTGTTGCTAAAATATTAAGAAAATTAAAGTATTTAAAATTTGAAAAAAAAATAAAAGAACTTGGTCTTCATTTATATGAAACGCTATATGAATATATTGTTACAAATAATCAAAGCTTTATAAAAGATCTTGAAAAAAAATTAAAAACAAAAATCCTTTTACTTAAAGATAATAATATTGCGCCTCCTTTTTTTGTTCTAAAAACAATAGAATTAAATAAAAAAAAAAATAAACCCACAGTCATATATGACGATATTCCAAAATTAGTAAGTGAAGAAGAGGATAAAAAAATAAGAAAAGATAAAAAAAAATTAGTAGAAAAAAAAATAACTACAAAAAGTAAAACTAAAAAAAAAGAAAGAATAAAAGAAAGTATTGAAAAAAAAAAAGAACCAATAGATGAAATTGGCTCTATAGTTAAATAAAAGAAAATTAAATTTTCATTTTTTTTCTAATTTTAGTCGCAGATATTTCTTCTATATCCTTAGGTAAAATAATTTGTTCTACTTTCCATCCCACTCCTCTACCATAACAAACATTAGTAATATTTGGAACTTTAATAACCTCAAACTTTCCTTTATATTCTTTTAAATTATTTTCAATATTTGTTTTTATGGTTTCAAAGTCAAAAGGATTTGAATTATCTGTGCCTTTTGTATCTCTTATCATTATGATAACTTGTCCAGTTCTTTTAAGTATCTCTTTAAATAGAGCTTTATGTCCATCATGAAAAGGTTGGTATCTCCCTAGCATAGATGCTGTAGGTTTTTTCCAGTTAATAGTCATTATTAATAATCCTTTCTTTTATATAATTAGACCAATATTTAGCATTTTTTGAAGTAACTCTAAAATGAAATTTTTTAGGTTCTTGGAAAATCTTGTTTGTATCTTCAAATCTACTTTTTTTCTCTGTATCCATCCAAATTATTATATCTGGTTTTAAAATTTTTCTAGTTTTTACTAAAGGACAAACAAAATCAGTAACTGCAAATATTTTTTGAGAAACTATGATATCAGATAAGCGTTTCATTCTTTCTGCCTGTCTTAATCTTCCTGTATTTGAAAAATCCCAATCATTAAAATGTCCTCTAATTTCATCAGCATTTAAATGCACTATGGGTAAATATTTTAATAATTTTTTTGCAAGTGTTGTTTTACCTGTTCCCGGCAAACCCATAATTAAAATTTTTTTAGGTTTACACTTAATTTTACTTGAAATTTTAAATGAATTTTTTTTAATCTCTTTATTAGCAAATTCTTTTTCTATTTCTAAAGTTTCTAAATCCATATCAATAAATTCTTTATTTGAAAAATTTTACCCACCAAGGTTTATTAGCACCATTAATATATTTTCCCCATGTAATAAAATTCCATCCTCTCTCATGCAAATAAAAAAGTATCATTTTAGTCATTATTTCTAAAGTAGCTACAGTTCCTGCCCATGATAATTGTTTAGTGACAAACCAAACAATAAGAAAAGTATCGATACTTGCAATAACTCTCCAAGTAACTGTTTTTATTAATGATCTTTTTCTTGAAACTTTATATGTCATAGTTTTTTTTTAAATTGTTGGATAATATTTTTTATCTTCTTCTTCATTGTCATGTATTCCGCATTCACTCTTTAATGAATCAACCCATCTACCATCTCTAATTGAATCCTTTGTTTTGCTAGTACATGTTTGGCAACCTATTGATTTATAACCTTCTTCAACCAGAGGATGTTCCGGTAAATTGTTACTTATCATATAATTTTTAATTTTGTTAAACGGCCAATCTGCTAAAGGATTAATTTTTATTAATCCATTAATCATTTCAATTTTTTTTAAATTTAATCTTTCTGAACCATGAAATCTTTTTCTACCATTTATCCACGCGCTATAATTTTTCATTGATTTTCTTAAAGGTAGAACTTTTCTAATATGACAACACTTATTGGGATTAGTTTTATATAAATCCTCATTTGGATCATATTTTCTTAATAAATCATGGTCTGGTTTAAATATTTTAATATTAGTTAAATTCAATTCTTTTCTTATAATTTTTAAATATTTCAAAGTTTCTGGAAAAAGTTTATTTGTATTTAAAAAAATAATTGGTGTATTGTTATCAATTTTAGATACTAAATGTAGAATTACAGCACTTTCCGCACCGAAAGATGATGTCACGGCTATTCTTTTATAAAAAAAATCTTTTATCATAATTCTTAAGAGTTTTTCAGAATCTAAATTAAAATATTTTTTATAAAAATTTTTAAAATTAAAGTTATTGAATTTTGTCATCTAACACCTCTTTAATTTTTTTAAATTGAATGTCTGTTCCAACTCTGTTACAGAAATCGCCGAGTGGTTCGTTATCTTTTCTTTGGTCCTTAAATAACAAAAATATTTGTTCTAAAGCTTGAGTTAAATCCTGATAAGAAACCTTGTCCAAAATTTTTTTATTTAATCTTGTTCCTTCAAAATCACCGCCTGAATATAAAGCATAAAGATTTGGAGCTCTTCCAACAATACCGATATCTCCGGCGTATGGCCTGGCACAACCATTTGGGCAACCTGTGATTCTAATACTAAACTTTTCATCTTGTAAATTATGTTTTAATAAAATTTCTTCGACTCTTCTTATTATTTCATCCCTTACCCTTTCTGCCTCAGATAATGCAAGTCCACAAGTTGGTAATGCTGGGCAAGCTAGAAACCAACGATCAACTTTAGATATTTTTTTTTTAACAATTGAATATTGTTTTAATAATTGGTCAACGATATTTCTATCTTTTTCATTTATATTCCCAAGAATAATATTTTGATCGGTTGATAATGTAACTGATGGATTAAATTTTTTTATTATATTTCTTAAGCCAGTTTTAATTTTTTTATTTTTATTATCTATAATACGACCTGAAGAAATAAATATTCCGGTGTACCATTTTCCATCACCTTGTTCATGCCAACCAAGATGGTCTATAACTTTTAAATTATTTAATTTTAAAGGATTATCAAAATTTTTATTTAATTTATATTCTATTAATCTTTTAAACCATTTGGTTCCTTCTTCTGCAACTAGATACTTTAAACGGGCATGTTTTCTATTCGTTCTATCACCATAATCTCTTTGAATTTTTACTATTTGCTCAAGAACTTGAATTAAATCTAACGGGTTACAAAATAATAAGGGCTTCGCTAGGTACGGAAAGGTTTCCGGCTTATTGTGGGTCATACCCAACCCACCGCCAATTGCAATGTTATAGCCTAAGATTTGATTATTTTTAAAGATTAAAAAAATAGCAATATCGTTTGTTAAAACATCTACTGAATTATCCTCAGGTATAGTTATCCCAATTTTAAACTTTCTTGGTAAATAAAGTTTACCGTAAATAGGTTCTTTTTTTTCTTTATCTGAATATTCGTACTTATCTCCATTTATCCAGATTTGGCCATAGCTTGTACTGGAAGGAAGAAAATGTGATGAAATTTTTAACGCATCTTGTCTAAGTTGGTTATGGATTTGGTCATTAATAGGCGCAGCAATTGTTGTAACGTTTCTAACAACATCTCCGCATGCTCCATAAGTTGATAAAAGCATCGTTGAAACAGTGTTTATAATTTTTTTTAAATTTCCTTTTAACACTCCATGAAATTGAATCGTTTGTCTGGTTGTAATTCTTAAAGAAGGATCTGAAAACTCATTTGTTAAATCATCCATTTCAATATATTGTTTGGAAGTTAACAATCCAGCAGGAATCTTTGTTCTAATCATAAAATAAAATTCTTTTTCTAGTCCTTTTTGTTTCAATTCTGTTGCAGTATCTCTATTATACTGTTGATATGTCCCATGAAATTTAAGCAATTGAACTTCATTTTCTTCAAAATAAGGATTTGAATTTTGTAATTCTGATGCTATTTTTCCAGCTAAATAATCACTATCAGTTTTAATTTGTTCAGTTTTAGATAAAATTATACTGTTCATATTTTTTTTTATTATGTTTTAAAAAACTTATATTTTCTTTATCTTCTACATACCAATTTAATATTGGACTCAACAAAACATTTTTACCAATCACAAGCAAGGCAGGGCTATCAATTATATTTTTATCAAGATCTTTAGAACAATTTTCTAAAGTGCTAATTAAAATTTTTTGGTTTTTGTTTGTTGCATTTGAAATAATGGCAATATTTTCATGCTTGTTTCTACCCCTTTTGATAAGTTCAGAGCATACCCAATTTATTCTCTCTAATCCCATATAAATTACTATTAACTGGGATGTTTTAGAAAAACTAGTCCAATCAATAGTCTCAGGTTTTTCACCGCCTGCACCATAAGCAGAAATAAAAGTAATTGAAGTATTAAAATCTCTATGTGTAGCTGGGATGCCTGCGTAAGCTAGTCCAGCTATTCCAGCTGTTGCTCCAGGAACAATTTTATAAGGAATTTTGTTTAGTTTCAGAGATAATGCTTCCTCACCACCTCTGCCAAATATAAAAGGATCTCCACCTTTTAGCCTAAGAACTCTTTTATTTTTTTTTGCTTCATTAATTAATAACTTGTTAATTTCTAATTGATTTATTGATTTTTTATTACCTCTTTTACCTACATAAATTAATCGAGCTTTAGATCTAGCCAAAGATAAAATTTTCTCATTTAATAAAGCATCATAAAAAATCACGTCAGCTTTTTTTATTGATTTATATGCTAGTAATGAAAGTAATCCCGGATCACCTGGACCAGCGCCAACTAACCAAACACTTCCTCTATCAAAATTAAAATCAAAAAGTTGCATAAATAGAATTTATCAATAAAAATTGATAAATCAACTTTTTTTTTTGTAAATTATATTATTTTACAAATTTTTTATGTAATTTTAAATTTGATTAAATTATTCATTAAATTAAATATATTTTTATAATTAGTTAGATGACTGCATAAAATAAATTTATTCTTACTTTTTTTATTTATTTCTTTTATAACAGATATTAAATTATCTAATAAATTTCCTCTAAATAAAAAAATAGGTAAAATTAAAAATCTATCGTACTTTAAATTTAAATTTTCTAATTCTTTTTTTAAATTTTCCTTACTTAAAGTAACAAGAATTTTTTTGTAAAAGTTTATTTTATTTTTTTTGGCAATCGTTTCTGCCAGGAAATTCATTTCAAATTTTGCCTTAGGATTTATTGTCTTGCTAGCTATAACAATTAAGCCATTATTTTTTTTTCTATTTATTGTTCTTAAATTTTTAATTACATTATTTTGGATAATATTAAAAAAATCTTTTGACTTAAATAAAGGAGGTATAACAAATATTTTTGGCGAAGTTTTATAGTTTTTTTTTAAATTATTTAAAATTTTAGGAATATCTTTTGTAACATGATTTCCTGAAAAAATCATAGCTGGAACTATTACTAAATTATCAAATTTTCTACGAAAAAAAAAATCTAACTGATCTTTAATTGTTGGTTTTCTAATCTCTAAATATCCAATTTTGACTGTGTAACTTTTATTTTTTTTTTTAAAAATTCTTAGTAATTTAATTGTATCTTTTATTCCTTCAATACTTCTTGTCCCATGACAACAAAGTAAAATACCCTTTTTCATAAATTATTTATTTAAAACCTCTAAAAAAAAGTAAAAGTATGAGAAGCGCTATTAAATATACTAAATGAACGTAATCATATTGTATTAATTCTGTATTCATTTGTTTAATACATGACAAAGAATTATAGCATTATAGTTCAAAATTAGAATCTTAAAGGTTGACAGCGGTAAGGAATAGATTCTGACCAAGGATACAAAAAAAGCAAGTATCATAAGGCTTTCCCGCTACTTGCCTACTCCTTAAATACATTATAACATACCATTTGTGAAGTTATCTGCGATGTAATTTGAGTAGTAAGGATTCCTGATCCGTGATACGGAATTAGAAACTATCTTTTTAATCCTACAGTTTTATCAAGACCAATAGCATTAGAAAAGTTATTTGCACCAAGTTCGGCATTACTGAAATTAGTATTAGTTAAATTGGCTCCGGTAAAATCGGTTCCGGTTAATTTTGCAAATTCTAGATTAGCATTAGAAAGATTAGCATTTTTAAATGATGCATATTCCAAATCGGTTCGTGATAGATCAGCGCCGCTAAGATCAGCATTATCAAAAATTGCTTTCTTAGCCTTAAGAGCCATTATTCCCATGGACTGGTTCTTCGTGTCTGCTCCCATTTTTGCATTTTTAAAATTAGCTCCTCTCAAATTTGCTCTATATAAATCTGCTGCAACAGTTGCCTCTTCAAGACTAGCCATAGATAAATCTGCTCCCAGCATTTGTGTAGAAAACATACTTGCTTTATCAAGTTTTGCTCCTTTTAAGTTAGCCTTATACATAAATGCAATATCTAAATTTACTCCTGTCAAATCAGCTCCTGATAAATTAGCATTGTTCATCCAGCTTGCAGATAAATTTGCTCCTTTAAAATCAACATTAGAAAAATCTAGATTGTTTAGGTTCTTTCTCCATAAGTATGCGGGTTTTTTATTGCTAGAGTTTTTCAAAATTTGCAATACTTCTTCTTTTGATAAAGTAGCATCTTTAACTTTTTGAGGAGTTTCTGGTATTGAAATTTGACTGGTACTAGGTTTTTGCTTTACTGTTGGCATCTCCATAGGTTTTGATTCAATTTTAGCATGGTAGCCTGCTTTAGTGATTGCCTGTATTAAATTTGTAACTTCAGTTTTAGTATCTTCAAATGTAACAACTGCTGTTTTTTTACTATAAGAAACTGTTGCATCTTTGACGCCATCAACGTTTGTAAGTACTTTTTTAATTATGGCTGGACATGCGCTGCAATACATCCCATCTACTTTAAAAGTAATAGTTCTTTCAACAGCAAAAGAGTTGTTTGAAAAGATAAAAAAACTTATCGTTAAAAATGATAAAATTGATAGTATTATTTTTCTCATACTTATACCTTTACCTTGGTTAACAATATACTTTTAAACACCTAAAAGAAAAGGAGCAATATAGGGTATTAAAAATACAATTAATATAATTATTACTGAAGACCATAACATAATTTTAATAGTTTTTTCCGAGAACGGTCTATAACAAGAAGTTGACTGAACACTTGGGATTGAAATTTGTGGTTTAAAGTAAACCATCCAAAATCCAGTTCCAATAAAAACTAATGAAATCATAACAAAA
>ENA-ORDI01001447-ORDI01001447.1-marine-metagenome-genome-assembly--contig:-NODE-1447-length-12979-cov-2.886529_pt1 | contig 12979 bp, 9 predicted proteins | sample MGYA00248628_ERZ508525 | MGnify/ENA primary metagenome ERZ508525 (study PRJEB26195, sample SAMN05422138) | marine metagenome | isolation source: East of Porto Seguro, South Atlantic Ocean | place...
GTCCTGCGTAATTCTTTACCTGGGGTCCATATGAGGCACGCGACGCCGTTTCTACTTTTGCATCTAAATACCATAGCAGCGTTTTGCCGTGCATCACGCCGCTATATCACCTGTTACGCCGTAATATGCGCCCCGTAATCGCTGGAGGTGGAGCGCATCCGCGGCTTTTCGCTGGGTTTGCCGGAGTGAACTGCGTTCTACGGGGTTTTTGGCCTGCGTTAACAGTGCTAGAAAGCGAAAAAGCCCCGAATTACTGGCTCCGGCGCTTCTTGGATCCGTATTGCAGCGTAAATTCGCAGCCCACAGGTCCACGGAGAGGCGTTTCGGAAAGTCTGAAGGTATCCCAGGGGCGTAAAAAGTGCCTCGACGCGGCGCTACGGGCATTTCCAGACCGGGTGTGAAGCGGCCAGCGTGTCGACGTTGCGTCGACCGGTCCTCGGAAGGCGATACGTTTCGGGCCATGCATATCTACGAATGGACGGACGCAATGATCGCTTTCTGCGGCGATCTGGCGACCTCGACCGAACCGTTTTCCAGAGGTGTTACCGAACCCGCCAAGACCGCGTGCTGCTCCCCCGGCAACGTCTCTCCCGGCGCATATTTTCGCGCCTCGATTTTCACGCCGCGTCCAATCCCGATTGCAGATCTCGAACGATCCCACTTTACGGCAAAATCCGGGCCACCAAGTCGCGGCACATTACCGCCGATATTTCCGGAGTGTTTAGCGTTGTGTATTGCATGTAATCCGGATGTAAGAAATGGTGTTTTGAACTCGAATCTGTACGAAGTCGAAATCTGCGAGTTCGGGCTCGCCTGTGCGCTCGGTACCCGGAATTCAGACAGGAAACGGCCCGGTGCAGATCGCTCCGCACCGGGCCCGATTCATACCGTATTTAACGGGCGAATCGAGGTCAAATTCGACTCCGAATTCAACCCGCGATTTGATCCCGTAATCGACGACCCCAACGGCCGAATTTAGTCGCTGCTGTCGGTCATTCCGCCGATGTTTCCGAGCATCCTTGTCAATTCCACCGGCAGCACGATTTTGGTCGAGTCGCCTGCACCGATTTCCTTCAACGCCTCGACGTACTGGAGCGTCATCGTGTTCGTGCCAACGCCCTTGGCGACGTCCTGTATTTTCTGGAGCGCCTCGGCGTAGCCTTGCGCACGGAGCACCGCCGCCTGCTGGTCGCCCTCGGCCGACAGGATCTCTGCCTGCCTCTCGCCCTCCGCTTTCAGGATGTTTGACTGCCTTTCACCTTCCGCGATGGTGATCGCCGCCTCTTTGGTCCCGTCGGCCTCAAGGACAACTGCGCGACGTACGCGCTCGGCCGTCATCTCCCGGTTCATCGCTTCCTGGATGTCGCGCGGCGGGTCGATCTCACGAATTTCTACGTTCGTGACCTTGATGCCCCAGCGCTCCGTCTCGCTGTCCAGGCGTGTACGGATCAATTCGTTGATCCGGTCCCGCTGTGAAAGCACGTCGTCAAGGGAAATGTCACCGATCACCGCACGAAGGGTCGTGGTTGCGAGACCCACGACAGCCGTCGTGAAATTCTCGACTTCCATGATGGCCCGCTCCGAATTTTCGACAATCACTCTCAGGTAAACGAGGAAGTCGATCTCGATCGATGCGTTGTCTTTCGTGATGTTCGCCTGTCGAGGAATATCGAGGACTGTCACCCGTGTATCGATCTTCTGGATCGTGTGAATGAACGGGAGGGCAATCACGATGCCCGGGCCCATCATCCCCTCGAACTTTCCGAGCCGGAAACGGGCTAAGCGCTCGTAGTCTTTAATAAAATTGATCAGTGCCATAGAACTCTCCTGTCAGGCACGGCTAACCGCCGGCCAACCTGTTGTTACTCGCTACTTGATTCGTTTTTCAAATCGTCTGCTCCCTGGGACACAGGGCGAACTTCCTTCACCACAACGTGATTTCCTTCGACCGAGACCACTTCCACACCCGACCCCACTGCCAGCGACCCCGCATCGCCATTCTCAATCTCGCCGGTCCAGCGTTCGCCGCTCACGAGAACCTCGAATGCCGGGTCCTTCGACGTGTATGTCGCCCCGACATGCGTCCCTGCTGGCGACAAGATAGCCGAAACCACCCCGGTCGCGCCGACCAAACTGGTCGAAACCGTCGGGCTTTGATAGAGCATGATACGCCTCGCCTTACGAAGCTCCCTGGCAAACCAAAACACAAAGAGGCCTGCGCCCGCGCCTATCCCGGCAAGCAACCACCGGTTCACAACCGGGGCATCGCCGGGAATGCCCGGACTCCCGAAAAATCCGACCAGGAACAGCCCGCCCAGGACCAGCGAGATCGTTCCCGCCGCCCCGAAATAGCCGAGACCCGGAGCCGTCGTTTCGAGATAGAACAACAACAACGACAGCGTGATTAGGGAAACCCCGGCCCACGAGAACGGCAGTTGCCCGATTCCGGCCCAGCCGAGGATCAGGAACAAAACCCCGAGCGTCCCGGGAATCCACATACCGGGATTCCACAGCTCGACGATCACACCGAGACCGCCAAGCGACACGAGCAGAAACGCGACATTGGGACTCGAAATAAACGCCAGCAGTCGTTCGAGCAGTGTCATGTCTACTGTGGTCGTGGTGACGGTGCCGAGATCGAGGGTGACAGTCTCTCCGTTCATCTCAACTTCATAACCGTCGAGCTGCACCACCAGAGACGCGTAATCAGCAGCCACGAGGTCGGCGATATTCAAATCGACAGCCTCTGACGCCGAGTAGGCCTTTGCAAGAAACACCGTGTCTTCAAGAGCAGAAACGTTCCTGCCCCGCGTCTCGGCGATGCTGCGGATGAAGGCCGCCGCGTCCTGCATGGCCTTGCGGCTCAGCGTATCGGGCAGGTCACTCCCGTCCGAACTCACCACAGAAGCCGCACCGATATTTGTCGTTGGCGCCATCGCCAGGATGTTGGCCGCGGCACCAACGAATGTACCCGCACTGGCGGCCTGTGCACCCTCAGGTGCGACGTAGACGGCAACCGGGACCTCCGATGCCATAATCACCTCTACGATGTCCCTCGTGGCGTCGAGAAGTCCGCCGGGGGTGTTGAGCATCAGTACGACGAGCTCGGAGTCCTGTTCCGCGGTTATCCGCAGTCCGCGCTCAATGAACCTTGCTGTGACTCCGTCGATTGCGCCATCGAGCCGGATCAACACGACATTCGAGCCCGGCGCTGCGCTCTGGGCCGCAACAGTGCGGGTACCGCCATACGAACCGTCTCCCGATGCGAGTCCCCACAGGCCGATGAGCGTCACGAGCGCTGCAATCAGCACCCGGGCGGGCCGTGCAAATTTTCCGAGCGAAAAATCGGCCAATACTCGTCTCCGTGGCGGCATGTTATCGAATCTGTGAGGACAAAACGGCGTCGGACGGGCCAATCGTGCCAAAATACACCGATCCGCCCGTGAGGTCTTTCGCAAACAGTCCCACCGATCCGAACAACAGGACAGCTCCGAGATCCGAAATGAAAATTACCGATATCGCAACGTTTCACGCATTCGACGGCCAGAGGAACAACATATTCCTGGAGATCAAGACCGATGAGGGGATCACCGGGGTCGGTGAGGCCTACTCGATCGGACCCGACATCAGCGTGATCTCCATGCTCGATGAAATGAAGTCGTGGTTCATCGGCCAGGACCCGGGCCGAATCGAGTGGTTGTTGAGGAGAACGAAAAACACCTTACGCTTCCCTCTGGGACAGGTCGCATGGTCGGCCATATCGGGAATCGACATCGCGCTCTGGGACATCGCGGGAAAAGCAGCCTCGATGCCCGTTTACAGCCTTCTCGGCGGTAAAACGCGTGAACGGGTACGCGTGTACCACGGTATTTATGGCGATTCGCCCGACCTGGTGGCCGAACACGCTCTGGAGTTGATCGACGAGGGTTATTCGGCCTTCAAGACGAGTCCCCTCCCATCGAACTGGCGCGAAATGCCCTGGCGAGCGGCTCTGCACATGGCCGACGAGCGGATGACGGCTATTCGTGATGCCATCGGTGACGGCCCCGACCTCGCGGTCGACGTCCACGTTGCGATCCGCGAGACCGCCCGCTCACTCGAACTGGCAAAAGTCATAACCCCGTACCGCCTGATGTTCATCGAAGAGCCCGCCCGCGCCGAGTTCATTGCATCGAGCGCCGTATTGAGAAAAGAGTTCAGGGTCGCCCTTGCCGCGGGCGAAAACCTGTACGGCCTGCACAGGTTTACCGAACTGCTCGACGCCGACGCCGTCGACATCATCCAGCCCGACATGCTCTGCTGTGGTGGGCTGCTCGAAGCGAAGAAGATCGCCGCCGTCGCCGAGGCGCACTACGTGACCGTCGCCCCCCACAACCCGCTCGGTCTTCTCTCAACCGCAGCCGGGGTTCATCACGCGGCGTCGATCAATAACTTTTCAATTCTCGAATGGCACGGCGACCACCGGAAGAAGAAGTCGGAATTTGTGAACGAATCGTGGGTTCCGGTGAACGGCGCGTTCGAATTGCCAACCCAGCCGGGTATCGGGATGACGCTCAATCACGAGGCGATTGCAGCCAACCCACCGGCACATTGGGACCGCGGTTTTGCAACCTACAGCGACGGTTCGCCGGGGTTTCTATAGTCCCAAGCCCTCCAATCTCCACTACTCCTCGCATCTCCCGGATTAAAAAAACATTGAAAATCACAAGCATCGAATGTCTTATCTCCAGCGACGAAACCGGAAGCAACCTGGTCTACGTCCGAACTAACACCGATGCCGGCATCCACGGAGTCGGCGAGGTCTATCACGTAGGACCCGACCGTGCCTCTGTCGATTGGGTCGAGTACTTTGCCGAGCAGCTCGTCGGTCAGGACCCGACCGAGATCGAACGCAACTGGGCGCTGTGCTACCAGGGCGCCCGGTTTCCAATCGGGTCTTCAGGGCTTGCGGCCCTTTCAGCGATCGACCAATCGCTATGGGACATCACCGGAAAAGCGCTCGACAAGCCGGTTTACGAACTGCTCGGGGGCCGGGTTCGCGACAAAATCCGCGCCTATTTCGATGTCCACGGCGAAAGCACGGGCGAACTCGCCGACGACGCCCGCCGGTCGGTCGACCGGGGCTTCACCGCGCTCAAAACAAGTCCGCTCCCGCCGAGCTGGCGAGAAATGCGTTGGAACGACGCTATCTCCGATGGAGTTGCAAGGTTCAAGGCGATACGTGAAGCCGTGGGAGACGACATCGACGTCGGGTTCGACGCCCATGCCGCGATTTTCGAACCCGTCAGGGTCCTCGAACTCACCGATGCGCTCATGGAGTACGGGCCGTGGTTCATGGAAGAGCCCATCCGCATGGAAAACCGCCATGAAATGGGCAGATTGCGAGAGAAAATGCCGTGCGCCGTTGCAACCGGCGAGTGCCTTTACACCAAGTTCGAACTCTGGGAGCTGGTACGGGAAGGCGGGGTCGATATCCTGCAGCCGGAGATCTGTATCGTCGGCGGGCTTACCGAGATGCGGAAAATCGCCTTTATGGCCGAGGCCCACGACCTCGTCGTCGCCCCGCACAACCCGATGGGACCGCTTGCAAGCGTTGCGAACCTTCACTTCGACGCGGCAACGTCAAACTTCCTCGTGCAGGAGTCACGCACACTCAAGCCGGCCGAAATCGCTTCGGTCACATCCGTTATCGAACCGGTGGACGGCTACTACCCGCTACCTGAAGGACCCGGACTCGGCATCGACATCGTTGAAGAAGAGTTGACCGGGAAGCCTTACCGCGGATCGTGGCACAGGGGCGACAGGGTGAACCCCGATAATTCAATCGCGTTTATTTGAGCCGTGGTTCAGGTCTGGACTGGCAGCCCCGGCAACCTGACATGCGAGGCTATTCCTTCTGCCCAGAAGGAGGCGCGAGCAAATAAAATGGTGTCTTTACGTGTTTGGAAAAAGCTAAGGAACACGCCAAATATCCGACGGTCCGCGTAAGGCCTGCCGCAAAAAGACGAAAGGCTGATCGAACGCATCGACGGCCTGCTTTCCGCCGCTCCAGTCCGCCGAAAAAACTTCTTCGGGACGGTCGCGTGGTTCCTGTCCCCTGAAGAAGAAGCGGTAAACCCGGACAGGAAAAAACCCGGCAGCGCCCCAAAATCGACCCAACCCTAATTCGAACCGTCGGCGCCAACGGTGTCAGCCCATGCACCCATCGCCATCAGGCCCCCGTCCACGTTGAAATACGAGCCTGTGATGAACGACGCCCGGTCGCTGGCAAGAAACAACACCATGTTCGCAATGTCTTCGGTCTGACCGATGCGTCCGAGCGGGTGCGCCTTACCGGTCGAGATCAACTCGTCTTCGAGATTCCCACCGGTCCCGGCAATCGCGTTCCTGACCATCGGGGTGTCGATTGCACCGGGATTCACGCTCACAACCCGGATGTTGTCAGCAGCGAAATCGAGCGACATCTGCCGCATAAGCGAAAGATCGCCGCCCTTGGAAGCGGCATACGCCGAAACGCCCCCCATCGACTGCAGGCCCTGCACGCTCGCCGACGAGATGATCACTCCCCCTCCCGCCTTGCGCATGTGCGGGATGGAATATTTTGCCATCAGGAACCGGCTTTTCAAGTTCACCGCGATGATCTTGTCCCATGTCTCTTCAGGCAGTTCGACGGCGTCCACGTACGAATCGGGTGGCTGAATTCCAACATTGCTGAACAGCACGTCAACACCGCCGTACGCCTCGACCGCCGCATCAACGGTTGCCCGGCAGCCCTCCGACGTTCCGGCATCGGCCTGCACGAACTGTGCCGTACCACCTGCGGAGGCAATCCGGTCGACAGTCGCATCGCCAGCTTCCCCGTTCCAATCGAGGATAGTCACGTTCGCGCCCTCATGGGCGAAAGCTTCCGATGCCGCGCCGCCGATACCTAACGCTCCGCCCGTGACAATTACCGATTTACCGTCAAATTCACCCATTTCAACTCTCCGCCGACTGATAGCGCCCCAATGTGCCGACCAATTAGTTCGTGCCAGGTTGGCAGTGAGCCAAATCTACCACCGGTGGAGCACGTACGACCAGCATCGAATAACGTTCCCCCCGCATCGAAAGCTCTGGACTCGACCTGCACGGTTACAACGCAACCACGTATACAGTTTCATTCAGCAATGGCCGACCGGCAGGAACCACATGCTTCCCTCCCCAATAAAAAACCCCCAGACACTTATCCTGTTTGCAGTCCTAGTGCTTGCGCTCGCGGCCTGCAGCTCGGACAAGGCATCAGGCGAGGAAGGCGATTTCGTTCTCACCTTGTACGTGGGCGCAGAAGAGGTCGGGGGCCAATCGGTGGCGTTCGACGAGTTGATAGCCCGCGAAGACCGCCCGATCATGCTCAACTTCTGGGCCGGTAACTGCCCGCCGTGCGAAGCCGAAATGCCCGCGCTTCAGGCAGCATGGGAGCAGTTTGGCGATCAGGTGCTATTCGTCGGCGTCGATATCGGTCCGTTCGTTGGCCTCGGAAGCACCGGCCAGGCAAAAGACCTGATCGAGAGGCTTGGAATCACATATCCCACCGGGAACACCGGAAACCGCACGGTCGTCACCGACTGGCGAGTTTCGACCATGCCGACAACGTTCTTCCTGAACAGGAATGGGCGAGTTCACGACACCGTGATCGGGGCCATGTCGTCGTCCCGGCTTTCGCAACGTATTCTCTCGTTGATCGCCGCGAACGCCGGTTAGCGAGTTTCCGAGTCGATTACGGGTAAATTTCTGTTTGGGCCGATTGGGCCGGTCGGGCTTGTTTGACCAGTGCTAACATGCCGCTGGTCATCGCCCAACCAGTAGAAACGCAACTTGAAATCGAACTCGCCCGACTCCGGCCCTGAAACGCCCGGATCCGAACCAAATGCCCCGCGCCGTGTACGCATAAGGCCTTGGTCGGCGTTCCAATTCCGCGACTACCGATTCCTGTGGATCAGCAGTGTGGCTGCGATGGCGACGATGAACCTGCGCGTGCTCGCCACGGCCATATGGCTGTACGAAGAGACCGGATCAGGCGTGACACTGGCGGGTCTCGGCCTCATCGAACTCGCGATGCGTATCCCCGCCAACCTGTACGGTGGCGCGCTCGCCGACGAGGTCGACCGCAAGAAACTCATGGCCTTTACGCAGATGGCCAGCTTCCTGCTGATCGCGGCGATGGCCGCGCTCGAAGGAACGAGCACCCTCCAGATCTGGCACATCTACGCAATCACGGCCGTACTGGCGGCTACAAGCGTGCTGGGTGGCCCTGCTAGGTCGGCACTCACGGCACGCGTCGTTCCACGTTCCCACCTGATGCACGCCGTTGCCACCAATACCGCGACCATGCAGATCGGCACGATGATCACGCCGATCATTTTCTGGCTGACAAGCCTGACGACCGACCTGACGCTTTCCTTCAGCGTGATTGCGGGCTTTGCTGCCCTTAGCGTGGTACTTCCGTTGATGATCGAAATCGACGGCCGGGCCGAAAATGCCAGCATCGGGCAGTCTCGCTTGAAAAACATCGTTGCCGGCCTCAAATACGTGAAATCTCACCCGATTCTGCCGGGCCTGTACCTGCTCGACGTTGGCGTGACTATAGTCAGCTTTTACCGGCAGTTGTTCCCGATTTTTGCCGACCACCTCTATAGGGGCGGCAGGGGTACCGCATCCGCCCTGACGTGGGCCAACTCGGCCGGTGGTCTTGTGGGCAGTCTGATCGTCATGTTCACCCGCGAATATCGGGCCAAGGGAATGCTTGTGCTCTGGGCGACGCTTCTCTACGGCTTTCTGTTGATCGCCTTCGGTGCCACGAGCGTTCTCTGGATCGGCATGATCGTCGTGATGTTCCTGGGTGCCACGGACGCCGTTGGCATGACCAGTCGACAGGCAATCGTCCAGCTCACAACTCCCGACAACATGCGGGGGCGGGCGGTCGCAGCCCATTCGCTGGCCGCAATGAGTGCCAACGGCCTGGGCCAGGCCGAAGTCGGTTTCATGTCCGAGATTTACGGGGCTGATAAAACGATGTACCTCGGGGGAATCATTTCGATCGTCGTCGTGTTCCTGGTCTGGTGGCTCGTAAAAGGCGTTCGCCAGTACCGCTACACTGAGGTCCCAGCGGGAGCGGCTGTAGACAACGATGATTCGCTCTCACCAATCGATTACGACCTGAGGAGCCTGAAGTGAAGATCACCGGCGTGAAGACTTTCATAGTCGACGGCGTGTTCAGGCCCTGGACATTCGTCAAGGTCGAAACCGACTCGGGCATCGCGGGCTGGGGCGATTGCACCGAATGGCAGGCCGCCTACTCGGTCGCCGCAACGGTAAACCAGCTCGGCGAGAACATGATCGGCAAAGACCCAATGGCCTCGGAGGCTGCATGGTGGGACAACGCCTCGTTCATGGTCCGCCAGCGCGGCGGTATCGCATACAAAGCGATGTCGGGCATCGATTCGGCGCTCTGGGACATCCGGGGCAAAGCACTCGACGCCCCCGTGTGGCAGCTCCTTGGCGGCAAGATGCGTGATGAACTGCAACTGTACTGGTCGCACTGCGGTTCGGATCGGAGAAGGTTCTCGACAGAGCTGCAAGTTCCCGGCCTATCGACGCTCGACGATGTGGGGGCACTGGCCGGGGAAGTACTCGACCAGGGGTTCGCCGGGATCAAAACAAACATTCTCGCCCTCGACGACCTGCCTTCCATACCTACGAAAAAGAACGGCGTCGGCAACAGCGGCCAGATCACTTACCAGCAGATTCAGAACGCAGTAAGCGTCATCGGCACGTTCCGGGACGCGCTTGGTCCCGAGATCGGAATCGCCATCGATACGGCACTGAGTTTCAGGCTTGGCGGTGCGATCAAGCTCGCACGGGCACTTGAGCCTTTCGACATGATGTGGCTGGAGACCGAAACCTGGGACCCCCGCTCGCTGCGCACGGTCCGTGAATCGACGACCACGACAATCTGCCACGGCGAAAGCCTGATGGGACCCGAAGAGTACAAACCGTTCTTCGAATCGCATGCGCAGGACGTGATCATGCCCGACTTTGCGTGGAACGGCATCACGATGGGCAAGAAGATCTGCGACCTGGCGCACATTTACGACGTCGCCATTGCGCCACACAACTGCCACTCACCCATCAACACGCTGGTTTCGGCCAACATTTGCGCCGTAATCCCGAACTTTATGACCCTCGAGTTCATCAACGACGACGCGCCGTGGCGGGACGACATCATGACGCATCCGTTTGAAGTCAAGAATGGCAACCTGCAGGTCCACGATCGACCCGGTCTGGGCTCGGATTTGATCGAGTCCGAGCTCGAAAAACACCCGTGGACCGGCGGGAACAACTGGTAGTTCTCCGGCAGGCCAACACCACCATGAGAATCCCGTTTACCAGATCGATGCCTTCACCGATAAACCGTTCTCGGGGAACCCGGCCGCCGTCTGCCCGCTTGCAGAGTGGATTCCCGAGAGCGCGATGCAGGTTATAGCGTCCGAGATGAACCTTTCGGAAACCGCATTTTTTGTCCCCAGGCCCGGAACCGCCAAGCGAAGTGAATACGATCTCAGGTGGTTCGCCCCGCTGCTCGAAGTCGATCTGTGTGGACACGTCACCCTCGCATCTGGGCATCTCATCTTCAAACACATGCAGCCTGAACTCGAACAGGTTACGTTCCACACCCGGAGCGGCCCACTCGGTGTCAGTCGGCGAAACGACCTGCTTGAACTTGATTCCCCGGCGATCGCAAGCCTGCACCAGTCTTGGGTAGTCGCCACAGCTCCTGCCGATGCCGAAGAATATGACTTCGTGAGCAGGTTTTTCGCACCCATGGCCGGCATCAACGAGGATCCCGCAACCGGATCGGCCCACACGGTACTCACGCCCTACTGGTCAGCCCGACTTGGCAAAACGCACCTTGTAGCGAGGCAGATCTCGAAGCGTGGCGGTGATTTTTACTGCGAGATGGCCGGTGATCGGGTAAAGATTACCGGGCACACGGTGGAAGTAATGACAGGGATGCTGGATATTCAGATCTAGCTCCGGTAATAAACGTACTGTTTCGGATTCAGCGCACAACCGGTAATCTCACTACAGGCCGTACACGCATCCGGGAACTGCTCAAGGCAGACCCGAGCCAGCAGAAACAAGCCAATGACCCCAACTCGATCCGCGTTTCTGGACGCCCTGAAATCCGGAACTAACGGTGCCATCCTCGCCGACGGTGGAATCGGTTCTCTCATCTTCCAGTTGACCGGTCGCCTTGCGTCTACTGAATATACATACGAGGCGCTGAACCTCCGCAACCCTGAACTCATCAAGGGCATCCACGCCTCGAGCCTCGCAGCAGGAGCGACCGTTCTCACCACAAACACGTTCGCCGCAAACACCGTGGAACTAACTGCGGCAGGAGGGGGCGACAGAGTCGATGAGATAAACCGTGCAGCAGTCGAGATCGCCCGCGTGGCCATCGCCGATCACCGGGCCGAATACCCCGAGGCGGGTGCAACTTACTTTGTAATCGGCTCAGTAGGCCCCGGCCGCAGGAACGTCGAAGCCTACACCGGGCAGGTCGATGCCTTGATCGGGGCTGGAGTCGACGCCTTCCTTCTCGAAACCTTCACCGACATCGAACTGGCAATGCAGCTCACGCGCTCCATATCCGGACGACCCGAAGCCCCACCGGTGATCGTTCACGGTGCACTCGACCCGGGCGTAGGCGAGGCGCAGAAATGGCCCGTCGAGCCGATCGAATTCGTAAAGATGGCGGCAGAGGCCGGGGCATCGGTGGCGGGAATAAACTGCGTCGCACCATGGGCCGCGGCCGCGTTCGTTAGCGAGGCGAAAGAAGCGCCTGCCGTTGCCGCCGGCGATATTCTTCTCTCGGCAATGCCGAACGCCGGTGGATTTGAACGCATCGGACACCGTTTCCTGGCCCGGGCAAACCCCGAATACATGGGCACGCTGGCACGTCAACTGGGAGATTCAGGCGCGTCGTTGGTCGGGGGTTGCTGCGAGGTCCACCCCGAGCACATACGCGAGATGTCCGCCTATCTCAAATCGCGAACCTCCTCACTTGAGCAGGATTCGGCCGGACCGGCCGCGCGTCCGGGCACCCTGGGTAACACCGGGACTGGCTCGGTGCCAGTAGCTGCAGTTCGGGACAAATCCGATTCGCGGCGGGCGAACGGCGAGTTCTCACGAAAACTGTTCGAAGGCGAATTTGCGATAAGTGTCGAAGTAGTCGCACCCCTAGGGGCCGAATCGAAGGCACTCGACCTGCGGGCGACGATGGTCAGCCAGGTCGTGGAAGAGGGGCTCGCCGATGCCGTGGACATCACTGACGGCTCGCGTGGAATGCCCCTGGTCCCACCCGGTGATCTCATCGAGTTGATAAGACAAAAACTGGACTGGCGCGACGGCGACAGAATCGAGTTCATCCCCCACTTCACAGGGCGTGACCTGAGTACGCTCGCAGTCCAGTCACGCCTGATGGGCTATCACTGGCGGGGGATCAAGAACGTTCTCTTCATCACAGGCGACCCGCCCAAGATGTCGCCCACCTACCCACGCTCCACCGCCGTATTCGATATGAACTCTGTGCAGATGATCCGCGCCACCGCCAGCCAGTTGAACCAGGGTCGCGATTTCGGAGGCAACCCACTTGGCAGCGAGTTTGCATCGAGCGCCGGGTTTACAGTCGGCACCGGTTTCGAGCCCGAAGCGATCAACATGCCACGGGAACTCGACCGGCTTCGGGCAAAGATCGACGCCGGGGCCGACTACGTGATGACACAGCCCGCGTTCGACAACTCGCCACTCTCCACGATCGAACCGGTTCGAGATCTCATCCCGGTCCTGCCCGGAGTGCTCGTGCTGCGTTCAGCGGATCACGCAAAGCGCATCGCACAGGTGCCCGGCCTGGATCTGCCGGTTGGCGTCCTGAACG
>ENA-ORDI01001450-ORDI01001450.1-marine-metagenome-genome-assembly--contig:-NODE-1450-length-12958-cov-2.977952_pt1 | contig 12958 bp, 9 predicted proteins | sample MGYA00248628_ERZ508525 | MGnify/ENA primary metagenome ERZ508525 (study PRJEB26195, sample SAMN05422138) | marine metagenome | isolation source: East of Porto Seguro, South Atlantic Ocean | place...
CGAGGAAGCCCGCGCGGAAGCCGAAGCCCAGCGCGGCGCTGCTTTCGGCCTCGAAGCTGAAGCTGGCATCGTTGAGCCGCAGCTTGCCGATGCTTTCGCGCAATTTCTCGAAATCGGCGGCATCGACGGGGAACAGCCCGCAGAACACCACCGGCTGGACTTCCTTGTAGCCGGGCAGCGCCTTGACCGCCCCGCCCTTCACCGTGGTGATCGTGTCGCCGACGCGCGCCTGTTCGACTTCCTTGATCTGCGCGGTGATGAAGCCGATCTCGCCCGGGCCCAGTTCGGGCAGATCGGTGCGCTTGGGGGTGAAGCAGCCGACGCGGTCGATCAGGTGCTGCGTGCCGCCCTGCATGAACTTGACGTTGAGGCCCTTCTTGATGACGCCGTCCATCACGCGCACGAGGATGACCACGCCGAGATAGGGGTCGTACCAGCTGTCGACCAGCATCGCCTTGAGTGGTGCATCGCGGTCGCCCGTGGGGGCGGGAATACGCCGGACCAGCGCCTCGAGCGTGTCCTCGATGCCGATGCCCGACTTGGCGCTGGTGAGGACAGCGCCGCCCTCTTCCCACGCGCCGGTCGCCTCGATGCCGACGATTTCCTCGATCTCCTCGGCGACCCGTTCGGGTTCGGCGGCGGGGAGGTCGATCTTGTTGATCACGGGGACGATCTCGTGGTCGTGCTCGATCGACTGGTAGACATTGGCGAGCGTCTGCGCCTCGACACCCTGCGCCGCGTCGACGACGAGCAGCGCGCCTTCGCAGGCGGCGAGGCTGCGCGAGACTTCATAGGCAAAGTCGACATGGCCGGGCGTGTCCATGAGGTTGAGCTCATAGGTCTCGCCATCGCGCGCGGTGTAGTTGAGGCGCACGGTCTGCGCCTTGATGGTGATGCCGCGTTCCTTCTCAATGTCCATGTTATCAAGGACTTGCTCGGACATCTCGCGGTCGGTCAGCCCCCCGCAATGCTGGATCAGCCGGTCGGCAAGCGTCGACTTGCCATGGTCGATATGGGCAATGATGCTGAAATTGCGGATTTTCGAGAGATCGGTCATAAAAACTGCTTAAGCGAAAATGATGGCACACAGAATGCCTTGCGCGCGCCTTAGCTGCGCGCGGCAATCTCGCCAAGCGTGCTGTGCGGTGTGATATTGCGAAGCGGGATTGCGGTTCAGTAAGCGGTACCCGGCTTGGGTCCGCCGACTTCGACCTCGACGAATTTGCGCTTCAGCGCATCGTTCACCGCATCACCCGCGATCAGCGCGTAGGGATCCTGCGGCAGAGCGGCGAGCGGGCGGCCGGCGGCCTCGATCTGGTAGGGCGAAACACGATGGCGGGTGCACAGGCCATCGGCGCCGTCGCTGATCAGGGGAGTCTCGAATTCGACCCCCTGCACCGCCCCGCGCGACCGCCGTACGGTGGCGACCGCCAATTGGCCGTTCCCGAGATCGAGCACCACTTGCGTACCCGGTGGCACGTCCATCACGCCCTCGATCATCGCGCCGGTCTTCGACAGGTTGCGCATCACCACGCGGTAGCGGCTATCTTCGTGGATCAGCCCGATCCGGCGGAACACGGTCTTGCGCGCAGCGCGGTGCTTGGCGGGCCCGCGCGGCTCGTATTTCAGTTGCTTCTTCTCGAGACGCTGGAGAAGGTCCTCGTTGGGCACGGCGCGCGAAAAGATATGCCCCTGCACCAATGTGGCGCCCCGCTCGGTAACGAGGTCGAGTTCGTCTTCGGATTCGACACCCTCGGCGACGGTCTCCATGTCCAGTGCAGCGGCCAGGCTGACGATCGCCTGCATGATCGCCGCATTGTTGTTGTCGGGCTCGGTGGCACCGCGCACGAAGCTCTGGTCGATCTTGATCTTGTCGAACGGCGCGGTGCGCAGATAGCTGAGCGAGCTGTAACCCGTACCGAAATCGTCGAGCGCCAGTTTCACCCCGATCGCCTTGAGATCTTCGAACACCCTCTGCGTGCCGCCATTGTCGCCGAGGAAGACGCTTTCGGTAATTTCCAGCTCGAGCCGTTCGGGCGGCAGGCCGCTCTGCTTGAGTGCGCGGCTGACGATCTGCGGGAAATCGTCCTGGGTGAACTGGACCGCCGAAACGTTTACCGCAACGCGCAGATCCACCGGCCAGGCCCGCGCATCGCGACACACTTCGTGCAATGCCCATTCGCCCATCGCCTTGATCACACCGATTTCTTCGGCGATGGGGATGAATACGTCGGGCCGGATGTCCCCACGGTCGGGGTGGTGCCAGCGCATTAGGGCTTCACAACTGCGTACCAGCCGCGTCTTGGTACAGACGACTGGCTGATAATGCATGACCAGCTGCCCCTTGTCGATCGCATCGCGCAAGTCCTGCTCGATCTGCCGACGCAACTTCGCCCCATCGGCGAGATCGCTCGAATAGAACCGATACTGTCCGCGCCCCCCGCCATTGGCGGCTTGGACGGCGAGTTCGGCCGCAGTGACCAGCGCGTCGGCATCGAGACCGTCATAGGGCGCGACCGCGACCCCCACCGTGGTCCCGATTATCGCGCGCGAACCTTCGACCGAATAGGGCTGCGAGAGCAGCTGAATGACCCGCTGCGCAAGATCGCCCAGCGTGCCGCGATCGTCCGTGTCGGGCAGGACGATCTGGAAAGCGTTACCACCGCGACGCGCAATTTCGGCCTTGCCGCCGGCAATCCGTTCGAGGCGTGCTGCCGCCTGCTTGAGCAGTTCATCGCCTGCCGCATGACCGAGCGTTTCATTGATGTGCTTGAACCGGTCGAGATTGATGATCAGCAGGGCACAGGATCGCTTGGTATTGCGATAGGCCTTGAGCATCTCCGTCAGCCGAAGATTGGCGCGCTGGCTGTTCGGCAGGCCCGTCACGGGATCGAATTGCGCGAGCCGTTCGGCATCGCGCTGGCTTTCGCGCGCCTCGGTAATGTCCTTCGCACTTCCGCGATAGCCGACGAATTCGTCATGGGCGTCGAATTGCGGCTTGCCGGCGATTTCCCACCAGACCTCGCGTCCTTCGATAGCCAGGCGCACGTTGAGCTGGCTGATCGAATTGCGCGCGCGCAGGAGGAAGGTCAGCGGGCGTTCGGGGCGATCGGGATCATCGGCCTGTTCGGCGATGAACAATTCACCCAGTGACTTGCCGATCGCCTCTCCCGTTTCCCAGCCAAGCTCGCGTTCGGCATTGGGAGAGAGGTAGATGAGCCGGCCCTCCGAATCCGTCGCCCAGAACCAGCCCAGGCCCGCCGCTTCGAAGCTGTCCAGCAATTCGACCCGACGCGCGATATCGGATGCCCCGATGGGGCGCAGGGCAGACCCGTCCGCAGTACCGCTGCGTTCAGTCCGCCCTCGCCCTGCGCGCGAGAAAAACCCTGCCATGGTGAATTCGGCTCCCGAATGATGAGGACGCGACGCATCCGCCGGTGTCCCGAGTAGACATAAAGGTAACCATGAATCCTTGCCAAACGAATAACCACGGCGCGATGCGCTGACGGGACGGGCTGCTTGCCAGCATAGGGGCAATCGTGCTTCATCGCGCGCTCCGGAAGGGAGAGATGCATGCGACATATCGCGATCGTCGGTTCGGGCCCGGCTGGCTATTACACCGCCGAGGCTGCGGTAAAACAATGGGGAGAGGATGCCAGGGTCGATATCTTCGACAAGTTGCCTGTTCCATTCGGTCTGATCCGTACCGGTGTCGCCCCCGATCACCAATCGATCAAGGCGGTTGCGCGCCGCTACGAAAAGACCGCGATCGGCGACACCGTCCGTTTTGCCGGAAATGTCGAAATCGGCCGCGACATTGCGATCGAGGAATTGACCGAACTGTACGACGCCGTGATTCTGGCTACCGGTGCACCGCGCGATCGCGACTTGCCCATCCCCGGCGCGGACAGTGCGAACGTCTTCGGTAGTGCAGCTTTCGTAGGCTGGTACAACGGCCATCCGGAATATGCCGCGCTCGCCCCGGACCTGTCCGGTCGCCATGCGGTCATTATCGGCATGGGCAATGTCGCACTCGATGTGGCGCGCATCCTGTCGAAGACCGAAGCCGAATTCGGAGGGTCCGACATCGTGGCGCATGCGCTTGAGCTGCTGCGCGACAGCAACATCGAGACGATAACGATCCTCGGCCGCCGCGGGCCTCACCAGATCATGATGACGCCGAAGGAACTTGGCGAATTGCTGCGCCTCGAACGCGCCGTCCCCCGCGTCGAGAACGCCGATCTCCCTCCTCCTGGGAGCGACGATATGCTCGATCCGGGACAGCGCAAGTCGGTCACGCTGCTGCGCGAATTCGCCGCGCTTTCCCCATCCGACCGCGCGGGCAAGGCTCTCTCGATCAATTTCGACTTTTTCGCCAGCCCCACCCTTATCGAACAGGAAGGAGGCAGGCTGTCGGGGCTGGTGGTCGAGCGCACCGAGTTGAAGGACGGGCGCGCCGTCGGATCGGGCGAAACCTATCGCATCCCCGCCGATCTGCTGATCAGCTGCATCGGATACCGGACATCGCCCATCGCCGGGGTTCCGTTCGACGAGCGCGCGGGCCGGTTTCCAAACGAAGAAGGACGAATAGCGCCCGCGCTCTATTGCGTCGGCTGGGCCAAACGCGGCCCCAGCGGCACGATCGGAACCAACCGGCCCGATGGCTATGCCGTGATCGAAAAGGTCGCGGAAGACATTGGCGAAGGAGCCGGAAAGCGCGGCCGCGAGGGCTTCGACGAGCTTGCGCAGAAGCGTGCGCTCGACGTCGTTACCTTCCGCGACTGGCAACGGATCGAAGAAGCCGAAATTGCCGCGGCACGCAGCGGTGCCCCGCGCGAGAAGTTCGTCGACATAGAGAGCATGATTGCCGCGCGGGGGGCGTGACCCGCCCTACTCTCCCCCGCAAGACGCTGGACTCATCGGTTGCATTGTGAGACCTTCCTCGGTGGAGAGAGGAGCACAAACATGCCCGCATATGATCTGATCATCCGCAACGGAACCATCGTCGATGGAACCGGACAGGACCGGTTTGCCGGCGATATCGCCATCAAGGACGGGCTCATTGCCCAAGTCGGAGAAGTCGGTGGCGATGCCGCCGAGGAGATCGATGCGGGCGGTCATCTGGTCACACCCGGCTTTGTCGACATCCATACGCATTACGATGGCCAGGCGACCTGGGACCAGGAAATGGCGCCCTCGAGCTGGCATGGCGTGACGACGGTCGTCATGGGCAATTGCGGCGTCGGTTTCGCACCCGCCAAGCGCGACAAGCATGAATGGCTCATCGGCCTGATGGAAGGCGTCGAGGATATTCCCGGCACCGCGCTGGCCGAAGGGATGAAATGGGACTGGGAAACCTTCCCCGAGTATCTCGACGCTCTGGAGAAACTGCCGCGCACCGTCGATGTGGGTACGCATGTGCCGCACGGTTCGGTGCGGGCCTACGTGCTCGGCGAGCGCGAGCGCCCCGGTGCGGTGCCGACCGAAAAGGACATCGAGGAAATGGGACGCATCGTCGAGGAAGGCGTGCGTGCAGGCGCGCTCGGCTTTTCGACGTCGCGCACCGTGCTGCATCGCGATATCGATGGCGAAGTCGTGCCCGGCACCACCGCCACCGCCGAGGAACTCGTCGCCATCGGCCGCGCGATGGGCCGTGCGGGCCACGGCGTGTTCGAAATGGCGAGCGACATGATGCGCGAATGGGACGAATTCGGCTGGATGGGCAAGATGAGCCGCGAAACCGGCCTACCCGTCACTTTTGCTGCGCTGCAGTCGATCGCCAAGGAACTGCCGCTCGACGAGCAAATCGCCAGCATGCGCGCCGAAAACGACAATGGCGCCAATATCGTCGCGCAGATTGCCTTGCGCGGCAACGGCATCGTCATGGCCTGGCAGGGAACGGTACACCCTTTCCGGCTGAAGCCGAGCTGGAAGGAAATCGAGGACCTCCCATGGGAAGAGCAGAAGGCGAAGCTCTTTGATCCCGAGTTCAAGGCGCGTATCCTGGCCGAGCAGCACGACTTTTCGGAGGTCAATCAGGACATCATGGGTCTGATCATGGTGGTCTGCGGCGGCTGGAACATGCAGTTCGAAATGGACCCCGATTTCAATTACGAACCCACTGCACAGGAAAGCATACTCGAACGCGCCAAGGCGGTGGGCATGTCGGGCGACGAATATGCCTACGACCTGCTGTGCAGCGATGATGGCAAGGGCTTCATCTACCTGCCGATTCTGAACTACGCCGACGGCAACCTGGACTTCCTGATGGATCTCCAGCAGTCCGACGACACGGTGAATTCGCTGTCCGACGGCGGAGCGCACTGTGGCACCATCTGCGACGCGGCTTCACCCACCTTCATGTTGCAGCACTGGGTACGCGATCGGGCGCGCGGCACGATCGGATTGGAAAACGCCGTCAAGCGCCAATGCAGCGACACAGCCCGGCTATACGGGCTGGAGGATCGCGGGATCCTGGCGCCGGGCTATCTGGCTGATCTCAACATCATCGACATGGACCGGATCAGGCTGGGCAAACCCTGGCTCGCCTTCGACCTGCCCGCGGGCGGCAAGCGCCTGCTGCAGAAAGCCGACGGCTACATTGCGACGATCAAGAACGGCAAGGTCACCTTCCGAGAAGGGCAGTGGACCGGTGAAACGCCCGGCGGGCTGATCCGCGGCCCGCAGCGAGCAGAACTGCTGGAGGCGGCCGAATGAGAGCGATCCGCACGGGCGCGACGCCCTCCACGCTCGAAGCACTCGAAGTGACAGAAATTGACGAAGCGGCGGCTCCCGGCCCCGGAGAGATTACCGTCGATCTCAAGGCCAGTTCGCTCAACTACCACGACTATGCCGTGGTCAAGGGCATGATCCCGACTGCGCAGGGGCGCATTCCGATGTCCGATGGCGCGGGTGTGGTAACGGCTGTCGGCGACGGGGTCAGCGAATTCGCCGTCGGTGACCACGTCGTCAGCACCTTCTTTCCCGATTGGCTGGACGGTGGTCCTCCTTCGAGTGCCTTCACCCGGGTCCCGGGCGACGGGATCGATGGCTATGCACGCGATGCGGTGACTGCGCCCACGCATTGGTTCACGCGCGCGCCGCGGGGATACAGCCATGCCGAAGCGGCGACGCTGACCTGCGCCGGGTTGACTGCATGGCGCGCCCTGTTCGTCGATTATGCGCTCAAGCCGGGGGACACGGTGCTGGTCCAGGGTACCGGCGGCGTCTCGATCTTCGCATTGCAATTTGCCAAGGCCGCAGGCGCAACGGTGATCGCCACCAGTTCATCCGACGAGAAGCTCGAACGCGTCGAGGCGATGGGCGCCGACCACCTCATCAACTACAAGGAAGTGGAGGCCTGGGGCCCCAAGGCGCTCGAGATCACCGGCGGTCGCGGGGTCGACTGCGTGGTGGAGATCGGCGGCGCGGGAACGCTCGACCAGTCGATGCTGGCCACCCGCGTGGGCGGACACATCGCATTGATCGGCGTGCTCGCAGGCTTCGCCGGCCCGGTTCAGACGGCGGTGCTCTTTTCCAAGAACCTCACCGTTCAGGGGCTGACCGTGGGCAGTCGCCGGATGCAGCAGGACATGATCGCCGCGATCGAGGCGAATGGAATCAAGCCGGTCATCAGCGACACGTTCACTCTCGAGGAGCTCGCCAAGGCGTTCCGCCACCAGGAAAGCGGCGGACATTTCGGAAAGATCGCGATCGAGATCTAGGGCTCGATCACGATTCCCTTGGCAGGTTCCACTCTGCCCGCCACCATGTGCACAAAGACATCGCGAGCGGCGGCGAGACCCTGTTTGCGCTCGATCGTGACGCTGTCGCCCGCGTCGGCAAGGAAGCCGCGCCAGCTTTCGGCCATCTGGCGCCCCGCATCCTCGGGTCCGACCTGCTTGAACAGCGCGACCGCATGGTCGGGGGCGAAGAACAGCGTTGGCGTCGGCCCGGGGATGTCACCCGTGCCGCCCTCGCGTTGCTCGATATGCGTTGCACCGACGAGGCATGAATAGGCCAGCGCACTGCCGAGATGTTCATGCAGGCTTTTCAGCAACCCGGCGTTGCCCGCGAAGTCCACCGACACGCTGGGCTCGCCAGCAATCTTGCCGACATCGTCATAGGCGAAGACTTCGTCATAAAGCCCGCTGTCCTCGACGAACCCGACATTTCCCGCCGAGGTGAGCCCGATACGACGGATATCGGGCGAACGGTGCTTGGCGACGCTCGCCAGGCCCATCGCGGTCTTGGACGAGGCGCTGGTGAGGATTGCCTGGCGCGCGCCGAACCAGCTTTCCGAGCGCATGAAATATTCGATCAGGAAGCCCGTCTTGAACAGCGGTCCGAAGATCATCCGTTCTCCCTCGCGCGCGGGATCGTGTTCGGGATCGGCTGCGAGGCGCGTGTAGCTGTTGTAGACCGGGCTCATCGGCTGCCGGTGTTCGGCCATGTCGGTGAACCCCGCGGCGCTGACCTTGCCCGGGACCACGTCGAGATGGGTTGCCATGGGCAGATAGCCGTAGACGCGTTCGTCCACTGCGACCTCGGGATGGTTGCTCTCGATCACCCGCGCATGGCCCCACATGGGAACGATGCCCCGACCATCGGGCGCGGGGAAGAAGTTCCAGTATCCGAAGCCGTCACCGACCACGGCATAGGTCACATTGTTCGCAGTGACCGAAAAGCTCTCGATCGCAAGCCGCACCGCGCCCGCGGCCAGTGGCCCCTGCGCGGTTTCAACCAGTTCGGTCTCGCCGATGGAATCCTTGCGGACGTGGACCTGCTGCATTCGAAATCCTCCCTTTGCGGGGAGGACGCTAGCGGCAGGCGCGCGGCAATGCGAGCGCTTAGACGCGCATCGGCATCAGGACATAAAGCGCAGGCGAGTTCTCGTCCTTGCGGATCAACGTGGGCGCGCCCGCATCCGCCAGATGGATCTCCACCGTGTCGGCATCGATCTGGTTGAGAATGTCCTTCAGATAGCCCGCGTTGAAGCCGATCTCGAAACCGTCGGCGCCATATTCGGCGGGCAGTTCCTCGGTTGCGCTGCCGTTGTCCGGACTGGTGACGGTCAGCGTCACCTTGTCCTTGTCGAGCCCCATCTTGACTGCACGGGTCTTCTCGGTGGCGATCGTCGCGACACGGTCGACCCCCTCGTGGAAGCTCTTCGGATCAAGCTTGAGGAGCTTGTCATTACCCGTTGGAATAACACGCGAATAATCGGGGAACGTGCCGTCGATCAGCTTGCTGGTGAGAACCACGCCGCCTTCCCCACCAAGCGTGAAGCGGACCTTGCTGGCCGACAGATCGATCTGGACATTGCCATCGAGCGATTCGTCCAGCAGCTTGCGAAGCTCGGCCACGGCCTTCCGCGGGACGATCACATCGGGCATGCCCTCTGCACCATCGGGCCGCGGCAAGGTGAAGCGCGCAAGGCGGTGGCCGTCGGTCGCGGCGGCCTTGAGCACCGGCTCGCTGTCGTCCGAAACGTGGAAGAATATCCCGTTGAGATAGTAACGCGTCTCTTCGGTCGAGATGGCGAAGCGTGTCCGGTCGATCAGCTCGGCCAAGGTCTTGGCAGGCAATTCGAAGCTGGTCGGGAGATCACCCTCGACGATCACCGGGAAGTCGTCGCGCGGGAGCGTGGGCAACGAGAAACGGCTGCGCCCGGCCTTGATCGCCATGCGGTTCTCGGCCGCTTCGAGGCTGACCTGCGATCCGTCGGGGAGCTTTCGGGCGATGTCGAACAGCAGATGCGCCGACACGGTTATCGAGCCCGCGCTGTCGACATTCGCGTCCATGTGTTCGATCACCTGGAGATCGAGGTCGGTCGCCATGACGCGCAGCGAATTATCGCCTTCCGCCTCGATCAGCACATTCGACAGGATCGGAATGGTGTTGCGGCGTTCCACAACCGACTGGACGTGACTGAGACAACGCAGCAGCGTCGCGCGTTCGATGGTGGCCTTCATGGTCCTACTTTCGTCCCTCTAGGGCGCAGGCAGGGCCGGAATCGCCCCTGCAGCGCCGGAATATGAACGGTCACCCTAGCGGGGCGCTCGGGTGGAGCAAGCCGCAAGCCGCCCGCGTCCGATTTCCTTGGGGAAAAGTGGGCGTTTATCGCTTCGGGAAGACCATATGCGGCGTTTGCGAGTATCCGCGAGGCGGACCGGGCCCCTGCGCCCGGTTCGCGCCCGCTGGGGCGTCTCAGCCCGGCATCGCCATGCCGCCGTTCACATGCAGCGTCTGGCCGGTGACATAGGCGGCCTCGTCACTGGCGAGATAGGCGACTGCGGCACCGATTTCCTCGCCCTCGCCCATACGGCCCATGGGGATCCGAGAATTGATCGCGCTTTTCTGGTCGTCGGTCAGCGCATCAGTCATCGCAGTGCGGATGAAGCCGGGCGCGACGCAATTCACGGTGATGTTGCGGCTGGCCAGTTCCTGCGCGAGGCTCTTCGACATCGCGGTGAGGCCCGCCTTCGCCGCGGTGTAGTTCATCTGGCCGGGATTGCCGGTATGGCCGACGACGCTGGTGATCGAGATGATCCGCCCGCCCTTGGCCTTCATCATCGGCCGCGCGCTGGCCCGCATCAGGCGGAAGCTGGCTTCGAGATTGATGCGGATCACTTGGTCCCATTCCTCGTCCTTCATCCGCATCGCGAGATTGTCGCGCGTGATGCCGGCGTTGTTGACGAGAATGTCCATGCGGCCCAGCGTGTCGACGGTGGCCGGGATCAACTCCTCGACCTGCGTCGGATTGGAAAGATCGCAGGTAATCTCGACATGGTCGTGTCCGAACTCGTCGTTGAGCTGCTCGCGAAAGGCGCGCAGCTTGTCGGCATTCGATCCCGACAGCGCGAGCCGCGCACCCTGCTTGGCCAGCGCATAGGCGATCGACGAACCGATCCCGCCGCTGGCACCGGTAACCAGAGCGGTCTTTCCTTCGAGACTGAACATCATGCGTTCTCCTTGGCGAAATTCTCGAGGTCTTCCATCGTCACGAGGCTGACGGTTTCGGCTTCCTTGGCGATGCGCCCGACCATCGGGGCGAGCACCTTGCCGCCTATCTCGACGAAGCGCGCAATGCCTGCGTCATGCATGGCCAGCACGCTTTCGCGCCAGCGGACCCGCCCCGTAATCTGTTCGACAAGCAACCCCTGTTCTTCCGCCGGGTCGGTAACGCGGGTTGCAGTGACATTGGCGTAGATCGGCACGGCGAAAGCCTGCGGCGGAGTTTCTGCCAGCGCATTCTTCATCCGCAGAGCCGCAGGGCCCATGAGCGAGCAATGGAAGGGTGCAGAGACGGGCAGCTTGATACCGCGCTTGATGCCGTGATCCTTCGCCAGCGCAATCGCGCGTTCGATGGCCTCGGCGTGACCCGAGATGACCACCTGCGTCGGATCGTTGTCATTCGCGACTTCGCACACCTGCCCTTCGGCAGCGGCTTCGGCCAGCGCACTGGCCTTCTCGATATCGGCACCCAGCAATGCGGCCATCGCGCCCACACCGATCGGCACCGCGTCCTGCATCGCAATGCCGCGCAGCCGTAGGAGCTTGGCGGTATCCGTCAGCGAGAACGCACCCGCGGCGCACAGCGCACTGTATTCGCCGAGCGAATGGCCGGCAACACATTCGGCCTTGTCGGCCAGCATGATCCCGAAGTCCTTCTCCAGCACGCGCGCGGTGGCAACCGAATTGGCCATGATCGCGGGCTGCGCATTGGCAGTCATGGTAAGCTCGCTCTCCGGGCCGTCCTTCATCAACGCCGACAGCTTCTGCTTGAGCGCCTCGTCGACCTCTTCGAACACCTCGCGGGCATGCGCGCTGGCTTCGGCGAGTTCGACGCCCATGCCGACCTTCTGGCTGCCCTGACCGGGAAAGATAAATGCAGTCATCGATATCTCCTCGTGGGCGCGCCTAGGCCCGTGGGCCGCGCGCCTCAAGTCCGAAGGGGACAATCTTGTTGGCAGCATCGTGGCCGATATCGGCACGGCCGAGATAGGCAATCCCGCTGCGCGCGCACCAGTCCTGCGCAATGGCGATCTCGTCGCTGCCGAAAGGACGGTCGTTTTCCGGCACGTCGCTGATCCGACCGAGCCGTAGTCCCGCAATGTCCTGCAGGTGCTGGCTGATGTGGAAGAACAGCCGGTCCACGGCATAAAGATGCTCTGCCACTTCCTCGATCATGACGACATGCCCGGCCAGGTCGGGCATCAGTTCGGTCCCCACCATCATCGCCAGCGTGGTCAGGTTGAAAGCGACCGCAGGCCGCTCGTCCAGGCCTGGTTCCAGGCCGCTCGCCCCGCCTGCCAGCCAATCGAGCGCGCGTTCCACCGCCGCCTCGCCGCCGGCGCGCCTTATGTCGCCCGCCAGCGGTCCATGCGCCACCTGTCCAATCCCGTGGCGATACAGCGCGCCGAGCAGGAAACCCGTGTCCGAATAACCGATGAACCGCTTGCCCCGCGCATGGTCGTTCATCTGCCTCGCCGCCTCCGCCGCGATCCTGTTCGATCCGTAACCACCCATGGCAAACCAGACCGCATCGAATGCGGGATCGTTGGCACAGTCCAGCAAGGCGGCAAGGCGCACCGCGTCGCTGCCGGCAAAATGCCCCTCTTCCAGAAAGCACTGTTCGTGGAACATCAGTTCCACGTCCTCGCGGCCCGCCACCAAGGCCTGGACCGCCTCGGCCCTGTCGCGCTTCAACCGTTTTCCGGGGGCGCAGATCGCAATTTTGACCATGTCCGCGTGCTAGCGCGCTTGTGTCGGGCGACACAACTCAATAGCTGCACCGGCATGAGCGATATGCCCACTCCAGACGAATTGTTTGCCCGCCCCTTCTTCTTCTGCGGCATCGGCGGCTCGGGAATGCTGCCGCTTGCGCAGATCCTCAAAGGGCGCGGCTGCACGGTCGAAGGATCCGATCGCAGCTACGATCAGGGCCGCACGCCGG
>ENA-ORDI01001454-ORDI01001454.1-marine-metagenome-genome-assembly--contig:-NODE-1454-length-12933-cov-4.421904_pt1 | contig 12933 bp, 10 predicted proteins | sample MGYA00248628_ERZ508525 | MGnify/ENA primary metagenome ERZ508525 (study PRJEB26195, sample SAMN05422138) | marine metagenome | isolation source: East of Porto Seguro, South Atlantic Ocean | place...
CACCGAGCCGATGGACTCCGTTCCTTTTTTTGCAATGAATGCGGCAGAGGGATCCTCAACCTCTTTCAACCCTGAGCTGGTCATCTCAAACACTCCAACCTCGTTGGTGGAGCCGAACCTGTTTTTCATCGCCCTCAGCAGACGCCACGCGCTCACCGGATCGCCTTCCATGTGAAGCACGACATCAACCATGTGCTCCATGATTCGCGGCCCCGCGATGTCGCCGCCCTTCGTTACATGCCCGCTCAGAATCATTGGGATATTGGACGATTTTGCATGTTCTAGAAGTCTTCTTGTGCATTCTCGAATCTGAGCGACGCTCCCAGGTTCGGACGATACGCTTTCGTCGAACATTGTCTGAATCGAATCGATTATGACAAGGCTCGGCTTCAGGGATTGCGCCTGCTCGATCACCTGATCCACGTTGGTCGCAGGCAGAACGTACAGGCCGTCGGTCTGAATATTCATCCTGTTGGACCGCATCTTTATCTGCGCGGCAGATTCCTCGCCGGTCGCATACAGAGCTTTTGTTCCGTGGCCCGTTTCCGATGCCAACTTCAGTAGCAGAGTCGATTTGCCGATGCCCGGATCGCCGGCAACCAGCGCAAGAGACCCCGACACGATTCCCCCGCCCAGAACCCTGTTGACCTCGGCAGAGGAGAACACCATTCGCGGCGTCGATTCAGTGGAAACCTCGGCCAACGGCGTCGCGCTGGCTGTTGTCGAGCCGGTCCACCCGCCCGTTGCCGGACTCTTGGCCGAGACTTTCATCTCGCCCAGGGTGTTCCATTCGCCGCATGAAGGGCATCGCCCCTCCCACTTTGAAGACTCGTTTCCGCAGGAGTCGCAGACGAACACTGATCTGGTTTTTGTTTGCCTCGGCATATCAGTAATCCGCAGTTTTAATCATAAACTGAGGCCTGGAGACTCAAACATCCCCAGGCCTCAGTCAGTCATCGCCATGAACGGTTTTCTATGTGGAGGCGACCGGGAAAGGCGACCTCGTCTTGACGACGATATCGTCGTCTTCAACCTCCACGACGGCCGTGTCTGCCGGGCCGAGTTCTCCGGCCAAAATGGCATCGGACAGCTTGTCTTCCAGGTTGTCCTGGATGACACGCCTCAGCGGCCTGGCCCCGAAAACAGGGTCGAATCCCTTGTCGCAGAGCCAGTCCTTGGCTTCGTCGGATACCTCCAGATCAATCCCTTTTTCGATCAGGCTGGAGACAACCTCGTTGAGCATCAGTCCCACAATCGTGGTCATGTGCTCTCGGCTCAATTGATGGAACACCACCGAACCGTCGATACGGTTCAGGAACTCGGGACGAAAGAAGCGTTTTACTTCGTCCATCACATTGTCCCTCATCCGGTTGTGCTTCTCTTCTGATTTCGAGTCAGACTCGTTTCTGGCCGAGAAACCGATGGAGCGGTCTTGCCGGATCAGATCGGAACCGATGTTGGACGTCATCACAATGATGGTGTTTCGGAAGTTCACTTTCCGACCCTTGGAGTCGGTCAGGTGTCCATCATCAAAAATCTGTAGCAGAATGTTGAATACCTCTGGGTGGGCTTTCTCAATCTCGTCGAGGAGAATCACGCAGTAGGACTTGCGCCGAACCAGTTCCGTCAACTGGCCGCCGTCGTCATATCCCACGTATCCTGGAGGCGCGCCCACAAGGCGGGAAACTGAGTGGCGTTCCATAAATTCCGACATGTCGATGCGGATCATCGAGTCCTCGGAACCAAACAGGAATTCGGCGAGCTTCTTGACCAGATAGGTCTTGCCAACACCGGTCGGGCCGAGGAATTGGAAGATGCCGGTAGGTCGTTTGGGGTCCTTCATTCCTGCGCGGGCACGCCGCACGGCTTTGGACACCAGGTTAATCGCCTCGCTCTGACCGATAACCTTCTCTTCGAGCTTTTCTTCCATATGCACCAACCGCTCGGTTTCGGTGGCGGCCAGTCGAGTGACAGGGATGCTGGTCCACATGCTGACAACTTCAGCGATATTCTCTTCGTCAACCAGTGGTTGTTCAGAGCCTTGATCGTCTTTCCAGGTCTGCTCAAGCTCGCTCAGCTTGTCCGCGAGTTTGGCTTCCCGGTCCCGAAGCTCGGCAGCGAACTCATACTGTCGATCGGCTATCGCCTCATCTTTTTCCTTCTTGACGCTCTCTAGAAGTTTGGTGGCTTCCTTGACCGAAAGAGGCGTAGTGCTGTGGTTGATGCGAACCCTGGAGGCGGCTTCGTCGATCAGGTCGATGGCCTTGTCAGGCAGGAATCTGTCGGAGATATAGCGGGCCGCAAGGTTCGCGGCGGCTCTGAGCGCCTCGTCATTGATCTCAAGCTGGTGGTGTTCTTCGTAGCGGCCCTTGACGCCCCGAAGAATCTCGATGGTCTCGTCAACGGACGGCTCTTCGACCCTCACGGGCTGGAACCGGCGTTCCAGAGCTGGGTCGCGTTCGACGTATTTGCGATAGTCGTCCAGGGTCGTCGCTCCGATGGTCTGAAGCTCGCCTCTGGCGAGGGATGGTTTGAGTATGTTGGCAGCGTCAACCGCGCCTTCTGCGGCGCCTGCGCCGACCATCGTGTGAATCTCGTCAATGAACAGCACGCAGTTGCCGGAGTTTCGAATCTCTTCGATGACCTTTTTTAGGCGCTCCTCGAACTCGCCGCGATACTTTGTGCCTGCGACCAGCGCGCCCATATCCAGGGTCACAAGCCGTTTGCCCTGCAAAGTGCCTGGAACGTCGTTGGATGCGATTCGCTGGGCCAGAGCTTCGACGATAGCGGTCTTGCCAACTCCTGGCTCACCGACCAGAACCGGGTTGTTCTTAGTGCGGCGGCTGAGAATCTGGGTGACTCGCTGAATCTCCTGTTCGCGGCCTACTGTTGGATCGAGCTTGCCCGCTCGCGCCGCGGCAGTCAGGTCGATACCCAACTGGTCGAGGGTCGGAGTCCCTGTGCTTTTGCGGCCACTGCCGCTGCCCTGAGACTGTGAAGCGCTCTGGCTCAGAATCCTGCTGGTCTCACCCCGGACCTTATCCAGGTTGACACCCAGGCTCTCCAGAACGCCGGCGGGAACGCCTTCGCCTTCGCGAAGAAGCCCGATGAGCAGATGCTCGGTCCCGATGTAGTTATGGCTGAGTCGTCGAGCTTCATCAACAGCAAGCTCAATGACCTTTTTTGCTCTTGGCGTGAGGCCAATCTCCCCAGGGGTAGCGCGTTCACCTCTGCCGATGATGAACTCCACCGCGGATCGGACTTTGGTTAGTTCTACTCCGAGGCTCGTGAGAACCTTGGCGGCTACTCCGTCCGTCTCGCGAACAAGGCCGAGCAGAATATGCTCCGTGCCAATGTAGTTGTGATTGAAGCGTTGGGCTTCTTCCTGGGCCAGGGAAAGGACTCTGCGTGCCCTCTCCGAAAACTTTTCGAACCTGCTTGCCATTATCAACTTCTCCTCAAGAGGAATGTCATGGTCGGGCTAGACTTGGAAGCATGCCTCTTCGGCAGCTTGCTTTAGACTGAGACCCAGTCGCCTGCGATCAGGCTCTATGCGAAGGATCTTAACCTGCACTTCTTCGCCTTCCTTAACGACTTCCCGAGGGTGAGTTATCATCCTCGTTGAAAGTTCGGATATATGCACGAGGCCTTCTACGCTATCTTCTACGCGCGCAAAGGCCCCAAAGTTTGTTAATTTAGTAATTGTCGCCTGAACTATGTCACCAACGGCATGCCGTTCGTGAATTGTCTCCCACGGTTCCGGTTGCAACCGGCGGAGACTCAGAGCAATCTTTTTGTTCTCGGCATCGACCCGCAGAACGTAAACGTCCAACTCATCGCCGACCTTCACGACCTCGTCCGGTGAGTTGACTAGGCTCCACGAAAGCTCAGAGATATGGATGAGGCCGTCAGCGCCTCCCAGGTCCACGAAGGCCCCGAAACTGCTGATGCCTGTGACCTTGCCCATCCGAATCTCGCCTTCGGTAAGCTCTTCGATCAATCGCGCTTTCTGTTCGTCCCTCATCTCCTGAACAGCTTGTCTCTCAGAGAATATGGCCCGATTGCGCCCTCGATTAACCTCCAAAACTTTCATCTGGAGGGATTTGCCTATGTCTTCAGCTTGCGCCTCTTTCCTGGCGGCGTCAATTTCTGGGTCAACCTCTCCCTCACCGTCCTGATACATACGGAAATGGTCGCGGGACACGCTGACAAGTTGGGACATTGGCACAAAACCTTGCACGCCCTCAACTTCGACGATTGATCCGCCTCTGTTGAAACCTGTGATCGCGCCAATAATCACTTCGCCGTTATCCAGGGCTTTTTCAAGGTACCTCCAACCCTGCTCGCCTACCGCGCGGTCGACAGAGAGAATTGCAGGTTGATCGGCAGTCTCAGGTCGCACTACCATCGTTAATACTGACACGCCGACATCCAGTTCGGCGAGTTCATCTTCGTTAAGCGTCCGCATCTCTGTTGGAGGCACATGGCCTTCGGCCTTCTGGCCGATATTCACGAAGATGCCGTCTGCATCCGCCCGCATCACGACGCCTTCTACGACATCGCCTCTGCGAACTGGTTTTATGGGAGCCATGGAGTCAAGAAGCTCGCCCATGCCCTGTTCCTGGGAACCGAGGAGATCATCCATATCCTCGCCATCGGCGTCCAAGAGCCCATCCATGTCATCGAGCATGTCTTGCTCTAGGGTACTGTCGCGTTCTTCTACGTTCATTTTACCGCTTTCCCGAGTGGGGTTCGGACGTTTTCATTATAGGCGTAATCACTGGGTAGTGTAAAGCCATCTAGGGGTCATGTGCATGGCTTGAATGTGACCGAAAACTGGCCCGTCTGAAGTGTGGCTGTGAGCTGACTCCTGCCTACCTCTTTCTCTGAAGAGTGCGTTGATTGTAACACGCAAGGAAAATCGTGGAAACCCGTGTTTCAGGAACGTTTTTCAGCTACGCAATACGAGGGGGACGTGCATTCGTAGGAGGGAAATGGGTGGTCGCGAAAATATCCGGAAAAGGAAAATCCCCTGGCAGTGACTTATTTTCCCACGCCATTACTAACGCAGTATCGTCGGCGCTAAAGCGTTTCACTGCCGTGTTCGAGATGGGAACGGGTGGGGCCGCTTCGCTCCAACCACCAGGGGGATATGCAAGCAGTATAAAGCGCCCAAAGAAGCAGTGTCAACGCGAATTTGACGCCTGACACTCAATGAATGGAAACGGATTTCGCCATCGGGATACCTCCAATCTATTTTAAAACAATGCCAACCCCATTTCCAAAACTCAATTGTCTGCACTCATCACGATTCACGTCAAGGTTTCGAGGCCTCTATAAAATAGGTTGATTTCAACAGCACGATACTCCGCCCACGTCCAAAATTCGAACGCTAATATAATTGACCCCATATATAGCGCGTGCTAGCATGTTTCAAATGAACGCTCGTGATTCGTTGGAATTTAGCGGCTATCAATGTAAATATCATTGAATCGGGGCAATTAACCGGACCGTCAATCAAGACGACAATTGGAGGTCAGCGAGTGGCAACAACCAAGATTCTCGAGGTCAGCGCACTGGCAGCTGAAAAGTTCCATGACATTCTCAAGGAGCAGGGCGAAGACGATGGTATGCTCAGGGTGGTGGTTATGCCAGGAGCCCAGGGCGGAATGCAGTACGTTCTCAGCGTCGAAAAAGAGGCTGGCGACGGCGATTTCGTCATCGACACCAGCACGATACAGGTGTTAATCGACGCCGACAGCGCTCCTTTGCTGGACGGTTCTGAGATCGACTATGTCGAAGGGCTGATGCGATCTGGTTTCGTCATCAGCAACCCCAACTTCCAGAGCGCTGGCGGATGCGGCTGCGGCGGTGGGGGCGGAGGATGTGGTTGCGGCGGTGGCGGTGGCGGAGGATGCGGTGGCGGGGGCGGTGGCGGAGGATGCGGCGGCGGCGGCGGTGGAGCCTGCGGTTGCGGCGGACACTAGGCCAAAAAGCCTAACTGAACAGGTTGTTCAAGACGGGGCGCAAATTGCGCCCCGTCTTTATTTTGGCAGCAGCCCGATTTTCGACAGATCAAATCTGACCATCTTCGCCTAAGAGAATAATTCATGCTAATTCGCATCCTGGATGATTTTCAGCGAGACCCTACTCAGGCAATCATCACTCTGGCAGCGTTTTCATTTTCACTTGTTATTGCCATCACAGTGCACGAGTTCAGTCACGCTTTGGCGGCTACGTCGCTGGGCGACCGCACCGCCCAGAGCCAGGGCCGCCTGTCCCTGAACCCCGCCGCTCACCTTGACCCGGTGGGCACTGCGCTGATATTTTTCGCTGGATTCGGCTGGGGCAAGCCGACACCAGTGAACCCATTTTTGTTCCTGAGAATCAGTCCTCGCCAGGGAATGGCGTTGGTGTCCATGGCAGGGCCGATCTCGAATATCGTAGTGGCATCGCTTTTCGCCATCCCGATCAGAGCCGGACTGGTTGACCTTGGAGGATTCGGTTTCGAGCTGTTTGGGGAATCCGCCAACGACATAGCCGACGTTATACTCATCAACATGGTGTTTTGGAACCTGCTCTTGGCAACATTCAATCTGCTGCCCATTGCTCCGCTTGATGGTTTTAAGGTAGTTCTGGGTATCCTGCCGCCTGAGAGCGCTCGCGGTTTCGCCCGACTGGAGCAGTACGGCCCTGGAATCCTGATGATGACAATCATGCTGGAGTACATCCTGCCAGGGCCTGGAATACTGTCCAGCTTCATCAATCCGATATTGAACCTGCTCACCACGGTGGTATTGGGTGGACAGGTGTTGTGATAATCTGGTATCTAATACCATCGGCGCATACGAATATACGGGGCACGGAGGTGATGGATTGGAGAGAATAACAATTATCGGTGTGGGGCCTGTGGGAGTCTCCATGGGTCTGAGCCTGATGAAACGCAAGCTCAACAACACAGAAATCATCATATCTTCGGGCGACCGAGGGGTTATGAGCGCGGTGTCAAAGATGAACGCCGCGAATGAGACCGTAAGCAATCTCCGATCCGCTGTCGAAGGGGCGCAGCTTGTGGTGCTCGACTTGCCGATCGGTGAGATGCGGGAAATTTTGGAAGCAATAGGCCCAGTTCTCGACGAGGGGGCTGTAGTCACAGACACATGCGCGACCAAGACTCCGGTGTTGGAATGGGCAGAATCCTACATTCGCAGCGATGTCGACTTCGTCGGCGGCCACCCGCTGCCAAAACGGCTGCCCAACACCATTGAATCCGCTGACCCCAGCATATTCATGGACGCCCGCTATACTGTGACGCCCGGGAAAAAAGCAGACGAATCCTCAATTCGGACAGTTGTCGGACTCATCGAGGCCCTCGGTTCCAAGCCTCTGTTCCTCGATCCTGCCGAGCATGACAGTTACGCCGCCGCTATGCACTACCTGCCGCTCGTGATGTCATCTGCGTTCGTCAACGCCACCGCAGGCAGCGACGGTTGGAGAGAGATGCACGAACTGGCGGACGCCAATTTCGACAATTTCTCACGTCTTGCATCCAACGACCCGCTGGACAACGAGGCGGTCTGCTTAGCCAGCCCCGACGCACTGGTTCATTGGGTTGATCAATTGATCGGCCAGCTATACGCTTTCCGCAACCAGATAAAAGACAAAGATGAACAACTTCTGGAGCGGTTCGTTACTTCGTGGGAACTGCGCGCTCGCTGGGAAGCCGACGCAGTGGTGCCAGACAACAGCCTGGACTTACCATCTGCCTCCCAGTCGATGGCAACGGCGTTTTTCGGCGAAAAGCTGGCGAAACGCATGCAAGGACTTCGCGGTGAAGGCGAGGAAAAAAAGCGCTTCGAATACTTCCGAAAGAGCCGCGACTAAGCATGGCGGCGCCGGTTCACCTGATGGCAAATTTGCGATGGGACGCGTTTTGTCTGAGTTCGGGGATTCCTGAAGTTCTATAGTGCGAACCGACTCGCCGGGCAGAGACCGCGACCCTATACGAAACAAGGGGCAGCTGTTTGTGTTGTCAGGCCCGTCTGGCGTTGGCAAAGACGCCGTTCTCTCCCTTATGAGAGAGAATGGCCTGCCTTTGCACTTCACCGTCACTGCGACCACCAGGCCTCAGCGCCTTAATGAGGTCGATGGAGTAGATTACTTTTTCTACTCCGACTCAGAATTTGCCGCAATGTTGGTAGACAACGCATTTCTAGAATCCGCAATCGTCTACGGGTACCGGTACGGTGTGCCCAAAGGCCCAGTGAATCAAGCACGGGATCAGGGAATTGACGTCATAATCAAGGCGGACATACAAGGTGCGGCGAGCATCAGGACAGAAGCTCCGGACGCCGTGCTGATCTTCCTCGACCCGCCCGACATCCCGGAACTCACCCGGCGCTTGACTGAACGAATGACCGAATCTTCGGACGCCTTAAAAATCCGCATCGCCACAGCTCAGCGTGAAATGGTCGAAGGCTCAAAATTCGACCATCGCGTCGTCAATCACAATGGAAGGCTGGACGACGCGGTAGCCGAGATTGAACAGATAATCTCCGATGCAAAGTCCCAGCCTCCACAACACAACCAAAACCTCGAAACAGGAGATTAACGACATGGATCGTGCGCTTGAGGATGTAAAGGTGCTGGACCTGACCCACGTTCAGGCTGGGCCGTCCTGCGGCCAGATGCTTGGATTCCTCGGCGCCGACGTCGTGAAGATCGAGGACACCCGTGGCGGAGACTCCACGCGCTGGGAGTTGGCCCACCGCGATGACTCCGACAGCTTTTACTTTCTGATATTCAACAACAACAAACGCGCCATAACCCTCGACCTGAAGACTGAAAAAGGGAAAGAGGTGTTCAGGGGTCTGGTCAAGTGGGCTGATGTTCTGTTGGAGAATTTCTCAAAAGGAATGCTGAACCGTCTTGGTTTAGGCTGGGACGTCCTCCAACAGATAAATCCCAGGCTAGTTTACGCCACGATCAAAGGCTTCGGAGAGTACGGCCCGCAATCCGACTACAAAGGCTTCGAGTTTGTCGCTCAAGCCGTGGGCGGAGCGATGGCGACCACCGGCCACCCAGACCGACCTCCCGTGAGTATCGCTCCGGGCGTCGGAGACTCAGGCAGCGGCCTTCACGCCGCAATCGGAATCCTGGCCGCTCTTCACAAGCGAGAGCGCACCGACAAAGGCCAGAAGGTCGAGGTCTCCATGCAGGACGCGGTCGTCAATCTGATGCGTATGCGCCTTACGCCAACGCTGGCAGGCAATGTCCGCCCTCGTCAAGGACATATGGGATTTCGCGGAGTTCCAATGGTGTTTCCGACCTCGCCGGGTGGCCCGGACGACTACGTGATGATCCATCCCAGAGGTGACGGTTGGGACATAATGCTGGCTGCGATGGACAAAGCTGAGCTTATCGGCGACCCAAGATTCGACAGCGAGGAAGAGCGCAATAAAAACGCCGAGGAGGCCACACAGATTATCACCGAATGGACATTGCAACACACCAAGCAAGAAGCTATGGACATCCTGGCCGGAACCGGAGTCCTTGCAGGCGCCACCTACACGCCGGAGGAGCTGCTTGAGCAGCCGCATCTCATAGAGCGCGAGATGATCGTGTCTGTGGACGACTCGGTGCGAGGCGACTACCTGATGATCGGAATGCCCATCAAGCTATCCGACGATGACACAGTCGTCACCCGCGCTCCGAGATACAGCGAGCACACCGTAGAGGTGCTAACAACCATCTTAGGCTACACTGAGGCCGAAGTCGCCAAAATGCGAGATCAGGGCGTCGTCCGGGAGGCTAAATAAACCACTTTCGAATCCGACGCTTGTCAACTTGGCATCACCATATCGTATCGGTTCATGAGTTCAGCCATGACGTCGGGGGCGACGGAAACCCGTGCTTCTCGACCAATCCAGCCAATTCATCAAAATACCCTTCAAAGCCGCCCGGAGACATGATGACCATAAATCGAGAGGTCTGATTGCTCGGGTTGCCGAGGCCATGCAACACGCCTGTGGGAACTACGACAAATGCTCCCGCTGACAGCGTCATCCACTCAGACGCTAGCTTGATCTCCAACGTCCCTTCGAGAACATAGAATGCTTCCACTGTCTGGTTGTTGATGGGCACAGGAGGTCCGCCGAAGTCAAGAAGAGCCTTGTACTCGAATATTGACAGAAAACCTCCGGCACGAAATTAAGGCGCCTGCAACTCCGCGACCATGCTCTTCAGCTTGTCCTCATCTTCCGGAGATTCGACCGGGATGTCGAAGCCGATGGACGACGCATAGCCCCCATATCTAGCCTTCAACTTCGGCACGATGTCGTCGTGAGTTCCGACGACTGAAAATGCGTCGACCATATCGTCAGTAATCAGCGAAGGCATTTCGCTCCACTTGCCGTCTATAGACATGCGGTAGAGTTTGGCAGCAGTGTCGTCCCAGCCGTGAGTGGCCATGACCGGCAAATAGCTTCTCGTCGAGGCGTAGAAAGAGATTCGTCCCTTCGTGATCTGAACCTGTCGGTCCACTTCCTCATCGTTCTTGCCTGTGACGATGAATCCGCCGGCGGAGACTTCGATGTCCTCCAGCGTTCGCCCCGCCCTTGCCGCGCCACGGGCGATCTGGGGGAGAATAAATTCCTGAGTATATTTGTGAGTGCTGAATCCGTGAACCAGCACCCCGTCACATACCTCGCCCGCGACACCCAACATGTTGGTGTTCACCGCAGAGATGTACACCTTGATATCTGGGTGATCGATGGGGCCTGGATTGAAAAACGGAGGCATCAGGTTGAAGGTAAAATTCTCGCTAGTGTAATCCACCGGGGTTTTGGTCTGCCAGGCGTTCCAGATATGTTTCATTCCATTTATGTAATCGCGCATACGAGGAGCCGGAGGCGTCCAGTTCATCCCGAAACGTCGGACGATGTGCCCCTTCACCTGACTGCCAAGTCCCAGCACAAACCGGCCGTTAGACATAGCGGCCAGGTCCCAGGCGATGTAGGCTGTGTCCATCGGGTTGCGAGCGAAGGCCAGCGCGATGGAAGTTCGCAGGGTTATGTTCTCCGTATGCTCGGCGGCAATCGCCAGCGGAAGGTATGGGTTGTGATTGGTCTCGCTGGACGAAAAAACGTCGAACCCGCGACTCTCGGCATTCCGAGCCGACTCCGCAATCTCGCTAGGCGACCTTCCTGTTAACCCTGTTCCAACCTTCATCGCTTACGCCTCCTGATTTTCATTTGTGGCTTCATCGAAGCGCGCACATTCTAGCAGACGGACATTATCAACGCACGAGTTCTCATTCTGTTCTCCTCTCCTTTCTTGCGATAGGCACACAACCCACGTAATATGAGGGTCGCCAGACATTCACGGCGCCGCAAGACTCCCTCCGTCGACCCGCGCACAACTCAAAAATTCCTGGAGATGAACATGACCGACCAGATTGGATTTTTCGACGCCATATACACTCAACGGGCCATCCGGCACCTAAAGCCCGACCCCGTGCCGCGCGAGACCATTGAGCGACTTATCCGTGCCGGCACCAAAGCGCCGAGCGGCGGGAACAGCCAGGGCTGGAAATTCATCGTCATCACAGACCCGGAGACCAAATCCGCAATCGCCGAATACTATCTACAGGCATGGGAGATGGCCTACGGGAACCAGAACCCTTCGCCTCCGAACATTCAAAGCCACGTCCGATCGTCGGCAGATTATCTGGCGCGAAACATGGCCGACATGCCGGTCCTGCTCATGGCGTGCATCCATCACGACGGTTCGCCGTCGACCATAACTCGCGGCTCCTCCATCTACCCCGCCGTTCAGAACATCCTGCTTGCCGCCAGAGCGTTGGACCTGGGAAGCGCGATAACCACGCTGCACAAACGGTACGAAAAGGAGATCAAAGACCTCCTGGGCATACCGGACAATGTGGAAACTGCCGCCCTTTTGCCCATCGGATTTATCCAGGAAGGGTACAAGTACGGCCCAACCAGCCGCGCTCCGGTCAGCGAAGTCACATACTGGGAGAAATGGGACGAATCATAATCTGCCAACCCCGTTCATCATACCCAACAACCGTCGATTGAATGGCACCTGGAAATACAAAGATTGAAACAATTTCAACCTGAACTCACATTCTGCAGCGAGGCAATTTAGTGACTTACGAATACCTGAAATACGAGACAAAGGGCCGCATTGCCTACGTCACGATCAACCGACCGGAGCGTCTGAACGCCCTGCATCCGCCAGCCAACATGGAGATGTACAAGGCGTTCTGCGAATTTCGAGACGACCCCGACGTGTGGGTCGCTATCCTGACTGGAACGGGAGATCGAGCATTCAGCGCGGGCAACGACCTGCGATACACTGCAGAACAGGACCAGATCCGCGACAAGCCCGGAGCGAGAGCCGACCGCGCGCCGTTCGGTGGCATCACGTCGGACTTCGAGTGCTGGAAGCCCATCATCGCAGCCGTTAACGGCTTCGCTTTGGGTGGCGGCTTCGAATTGGCGCTGGCATGCGACATTATCATTGCTGCGGACCATGCGGAGGTTGGCTTGCCAGAGCCGCGAGTAGGCTTGGTGGCGGGCGCAGGCGGAGTGCACAAGCTCCCACGTCACATCCCGATCAAGATCGCCATGGGAATGATGCTGACGGCGACCCGCATCGACGCCGCAGAGTCGTACAGGCTTGGGATCGCGAATGAAGTTGTGCCGCAGGCCGATCTCATGGCGACCGCAGAAAAGTGGGCAAACCAGATCCTGGAGGTGGCGCCGCTTTCGGCAAGGGCCAGCAAACAGATGGCTTACCAGGGCCTTGGGACCTCAGTGGAGCTAGCATTCGATCGCAAGTACTCGGAAGAGGCGAAATTCCTGGCGTCCGATGATCGCAGAGAAGGCCCCCTGGCCTTCGCCGAGAAGC
>ENA-ORDI01001456-ORDI01001456.1-marine-metagenome-genome-assembly--contig:-NODE-1456-length-12910-cov-2.960882_pt1 | contig 12910 bp, 10 predicted proteins | sample MGYA00248628_ERZ508525 | MGnify/ENA primary metagenome ERZ508525 (study PRJEB26195, sample SAMN05422138) | marine metagenome | isolation source: East of Porto Seguro, South Atlantic Ocean | place...
AAGCTGTTGGCAAGGTTACATTTGATGATGTTGCTGGCATTGATGAAGCTAAACAAGAACTTGAAGAAGTTGTAGAGTTTTTAAAAGATCAAAAAAAGTTTTCACGTTTGGGTGGGAAAATACCAAAAGGAGCTTTATTAATAGGCCCTCCAGGAACGGGCAAGACATTGCTTGCTCGAGCAATTGCAGGAGAAGCAAGTGTTCCTTTCTTTTCTATATCTGGCTCTGATTTTGTTGAAATGTTTGTTGGAGTAGGAGCTAGTCGTGTGAGAGACATGTTTGAACAAGGAAAAAAAAATGCACCTTGTATTATTTTTATTGATGAAATAGACGCAGTTGGAAGACATAGAGGTGCTGGATTAGGAGGAGGAAATGATGAAAGAGAACAAACACTCAATCAATTATTAGTTGAGATGGATGGATTTGAAACAAATGCCGGGGTAATCATTGTAGCAGCAACAAATAGACCAGATGTTTTAGATCCAGCACTGTTAAGACCAGGACGATTTGATCGACAGGTTCATGTTCCCCTTCCTGATATTATAGGTCGAGAAAAAATTCTAAAAGTACATATGAAACAAATTAAGGCATCAAAAAAAATAGAAGCAAGGGTTATAGCAAGGGGTACCCCTGGTTTTTCAGGAGCAGATCTAGCAAATTTAGTTAATGAGGCAGCTCTTTTAGCTGCTCGTAAAAATATGAAATTAGTAACTGCTAAAGAATTTGAAGATGCAAAAGACAAAGTTTGGATGGGGGCAGAAAGAAGATCTAAGGTTGTAACAAAAGAAGATCTAGAGTTAACAGCATATCATGAAGCAGGACATGCAATTGCTGGACTTTACTCTCCTTTTAAAGATCCAATGCATAAAGTCACAATAATTCCAAGAGGTAGTGCTGGCGGTTCAACGTGGTTTTTGCCTGAACATGACAAAGACTTTGGTAGATTGAATGAATACAAAGATGATCTAGTGGTAACTTTAGGTGGGAGAATTGCTGAAGAACTAATTTTTGGTAAAGATAAAATATCAAGTGGTGCAGCTAGTGATATTCAACAAATAACACGAAGGGCTAGAGAAATGGTTACACGGTTTGGTATGAGCGAAGAAATAGGTACGATATCTTATGAAAGTAATAACGAGGAAGTTTTCCTCGGTCATTCAGTTACACAATCAAAAAATTTATCTGAGGAAACGGCAAATCTTATTGATAAGGAAGTTAAAAAATTGGTTGATGAAGCTACGATTAAATGTAGAAAAATTTTAACTGAACACCTAGATGAACTTCATATTGTAGCTAAAAGCTTGAAAGAATATGAGACATTAACATTAGATGAAATGAAAGATTTGATAAAAGGGATACCTCCCACAAGAGATGATTTTAATGATGAAGCGGAAAAGCAGCCTTCTGTTACGCCTTCTGTTCCTAAAACTAGTTCTAAAACTAGTTCTAAGGCTAGTCCACAAACTTCCTAATTATTAAAAACACTTTCTATTTATTTAATTTTTAAATAGAAGTGGATATGAAAAAAATTTTTGGTACTGACGGTATTCGCTGCATCGTCAATCAGGAGCCAATGACTACTGAAACTTGTTTAAAAATAGCGAAGGTGACAGGATATTTACTATCACATACTAATAAATACAAAAGAAGAGTTCTTATATCAAAAGATACAAGACTTTCCGGGTATTTATTTGAGCCCTTACTTACTGCAGGTTTTATTTCCATGGGAATGGATGTCGTCCTAGTAGGTCCATTGCCAACTCCAGCACTACCGATGTTGATTAGGTCTCTTAGAGCCGATTTGGGGGTAATGATTACCGCTTCTCACAATACGTATGAATACAATGGCTTAAAATTTTTTGATTCTGAAGGTTATAAATTTAATAGAACAATAGAAAAAAAAATTGAAAACATTATATCAAGTACAACAAAGTATAATAAAATTATAAATTTAGGTAATATATCTGGAAAAGCCTTAAGACTAAATGATGCCCAGGGACGTTATTCAGAATATTTAAAATCTACTTTAAATAATAAAACTATATATAAAAATTTAAAAGTAGTTTTAGATTGTGCTAATGGCGCAACTTACAATGTTGCTCCAAATCTTTTTTGGGAGCTTGGATGTGAAGTTATTGTTATTAACAATATCCCTGATGGTAAAAATATTAATTTAGAATGTGGGGCGGTAAATGTTACAAGTTTATCCAAAAAAGTAATTAAAGAGAAAGCCGATATTGGTTTCGCATTTGATGGAGACGGTGACAGAGTGATTGCTGTTGATGAAAAAGGCTCTTTAATAGATGGAGATAATATTATTGCATTGTTTGCAGAAAGTTTTTTACAATTAAATCAATTAAATAAAATGACAGTAGTGACAACAGTAATGTCCAATTTGGGATTTGAAGAATTCCTCAAAAAAAAACTTGGTATAAAATTAATTCGCACAAACGTAGGCGATGTAAATGTTATCGAAAAAATGAAAAAACAAAAATATAGTTTAGGCGGAGAGCAATCTGGCCATATTATATTAGGGAACTATTTGGGCACTGGAGATGGTATATTGGCTGCTTTAAAGATTTTGGAAATATTTTATTTCAAAAAAATCAAAGCAAGCAAATTATTTGATTTATATGATAAATGTCCTCAGATTAAGATTAACATACCTATTAAAAAAATGATAAATAAAGAATTGCAAAGACGCTTAAACAAACTTAAGAATCAATATATAAAAACACATCCTGACTTACGTTTATTGGTACGAGAATCTGGAACTGAACCTCTGATAAGAATTTTAGTTGAGGGAAAGGATAAAGGTCAAGTAAAATCTATTTCTTTAAAACTTAGTTTAGACGTAAAAAGAATATTAAATGCCTAGAAACTTAATTCCAGAAGGTTTTAGAGATGATGTTTCAGAACAAGTGTTAACTGAACATAAATTTACAAATGAATTTATAAAACATTTCCAATGTCATGGATATGAATTGGTTAAAACTCCATTAATTGAGTTTTATGATAAAAGCTTTGGAGATAATTCATTTAATATCAAGGTAAAAAAAAATGAAAAAAGATTAATTTTACGTGATGACATTACTTTACAAATTGCAAGACTTTCATTTGCCCGTTTATCAAAAAAAAAAAGACCTTTAAAACTTTGTTATTATGGTGAAGTAGTAAGAAAACAAGGATCGATGCTTCGGCCTGAAAGACAGTTTTTACAAATTGGTGCTGAATGTATTGGTGAAAAAAATAATTTAGCTGATGTTGAGATGATGGATCTGGCCTATTCATCTTTAAAGCTTGTTGGAATAAAAAATATATTTATTGAAATTTCATCAAGAATTTTTCTTGATAAATTCTATAGTTCAATAAAAAAATCACAAAGGTTAAATGATATTAAGACACTAATTAAACAAAAAGATTTAAGCGGTCTTTTAAAATTAGTAGAAAAAAAAAATCATCAATATTTAAGGAATATTTTTTCTTGCACAGGTTTGTATAAAGATAAGGTTGGAAATTTAGAAAAATTAAAAATAGATAAAAATAATTCTCAAGAAATCCAGAATATAAAAGATATAGTAAGCAGTTTTTGTATAAATAATAAAGGAGCTAAAGTATTTTTGGATTTATGCGAAATAGATGATAAAAATTATCATAAAGGAATTCGTTTCACCTTTTTTTCAAACAATATTAGAGGAGAAATTGCCAAAGGTGGCAGATATTTTGCAAAAAATCTTGATCAAGAGGAAGAATCCACCGGATTTACTTGTTATATGGATACTATTTTGCGTGCTTCTTCATTTAAGCAAATTAACAAAAAGATAATGATAGAATTTAAATTGAGTAAAACTAAAAAGAAACAATTAATAGAAAAAGGTTATGTAATTGTTACACATTTTGGTGAAGCAAAAAATATAAAGAAAAAAGCCAAGGAACATAATTGTCAATTTTATTTAAATAATAATAATATAAAGTCTCTTTAAAATTTTATGTTTTATACAGTTATTGGAACTCAATGGGGTGATGAAGGGAAGGGTAAGATTGTTGATTGGCTATCATCAAAAGCCGATGTTGTTGTAAGGTTTCAGGGAGGAAATAATGCAGGTCATACCCTAAAGATTAAAGAAAAAATATTTAAACTAAATCTTCTCCCATCAGGAATCATTCGAGGAAAGCAATGCATAATTGGTAATGGAGTAATTTTAGATCCTTGGGCGTTGGAGGAAGAAATTCAAATATTAAAAAAACAAGGTATAGTGATAAATTCAAAAAATTTGCAAATTGCCGAAAACATATGCTTAATATTACCATTACATATAATCTTGGATGAAATAAATGAAAAAAATAGAGGGGAGGAAAAACTTGGCACAACTAAAAAAGGAATTGGCCCTGCCTATGAGGATAAAATCGGAAGACGTGCAATTCGTTTATGCGATCTGTCTGATGAAAAATTACTTAGAAAAAAAATCACCAACTTGATTTCTTTTCATAGTGTTCGTTTAATACATTTTGATAAAAAAATTAATGAGGCTGATTTAATTAATAAATTATTAAAAGTTTTTAATAAAATCTCTCAATATTTAGCTCCTACATGGAAAATATTAAATGATTATGGTAAGAAGGAGAAAATCATATTATTTGAAGGTGCGCAAGGAGCGTTATTAGATATTGATTTTGGAACTTATCCCTTTGTTACATCATCTAATACTTCGTCAGGTCAAATATTCGCTGGAACAGGGTTTGGTATAAAAGATAATCATCAAGTTTTTGGGATTACTAAAGCTTATACGACAAGAGTAGGCTCAGGTCCTTTTCCGAGTGAATTGTTTGATGAAATAGGAAATTATTTAGTTGTTAAGGGAAAAGAATTCGGTACGGTTACAAAAAGGAAGAGGCGATGTGGTTGGTTTGATACAATCTTGGTTAAACAAACAGTTCAAATTAATGGTGTGAGCAATATTATTTTAACTAAACTTGATGTCCTAGATGAATTAAATGAAATAAAAATATGTGTTGGCTATAAAATTGATAATTCTAATTATGATTATTTGCCGTTTAATGAAAATCTTCAACAAAGAATATTACCTATTTATAAGATAATTCCTGGTTGGAAATCTTCCACTTTCGGAATAACCGAATGGTCTGATTTACCTAAGAATGCCCAAAATTATATTAACTACATTGAAGAAGTCATTAAAATAAAAATTTCTATAATCTCCACAGGCCCTGAAAGAAGTCAAACAATTGATAGAAATAATATTTTAAGTAATATTTGAAATCTCTTTTTGTAATTTTTCGATTGCTTTTTCTTCAATTTGGCGAACTCTTTCACGACTAATATTGAACTGTTGACTTAATTCTTCAAGTTTTTTTGGTTTATCCCTTAATCGTCTAAGCTTAATTATCTCTTTTTCTCTTGGATTGAGAATTTTTAATGCTTCATTAAATAATTTTTTACGATGAAGATATTCATCTTTTTTTTCAAAGACTTTATCTTGTGCTTCGCTATCATCTACAATCATATCCTGCCATTCAGTATTCGCTTCATGACCAATTTGAACATTAAGGGATTGATCACCTGAAAAAAGTCTACCTTCCATATCTTTTACTTCTGCCTCCTTTACATTCAATCTGTTTGCAATTTCTCTAACATTTTCAGGTGAGAGACTGCCATCATCAATAGATCCCAATTGATTTTTTAATTTTCTCAAATTAAAAAAAAGTTTTTTTTGCGCAGCTGTTGTACCTATTTTAACTAATGACCAACTATGTAAAACATATTCTTGTATTTGTGCTCTTATCCACCACATTGCATAGGTTGCTAATCGAAACCCTTTTTCAGGGTCAAATTTTTTGACCGCTTGCATAATTCCAACATTGCCTTCTGAAATTAAATCCGTAACAGGTAGTCCATAACCCCTGTACCCCATAGCTATTTTTGCTACTAATCGTAAATGACTTGTTACAAGTTTATGTGCAGCTTCGGCATCTCCATGCTCTTTGTATCTTTTTGCAAGCATATATTCTTCTTCCGCTGTAAGGATCGGAAACCTTTTAATTTCTTGTAAATATAAAGAGAGACTTCCCTCTGATGACAGGATAGGTAAATGCATGGCCGCCTATTATCACAATTAATATTTAATTTTAATATTTAACTACGAAATTTAGTAAATCCTGCATATCTTGTGGTAAATTACTATTAAATTCTATGTATTTCTTGGACTTTGGATGAATAAAACCTAAATGAAAGGCATGAAGAGCTTGCCTATTAAAGTTTTTTAAAATTAAAAACTTATTAAAAGCATCTTGATTTTTCCCAAATTTATTCATCTTATTTTTTCCATAAATTTTATCCCCTACAATTGGACAGTTTATTGAGGCCATATGTAATCTTATCTGATGTGTTCTTCCAGTAGCTAATATGCATTCAATCAGACTTACAATACCATAAATTTTTTTTAATTTAATACTTGTTTTTGAATACCTGCCTTCTTCAATATCGTTTAATGACATTTTTTTTCTGTTAATTCGATGCCTCTCAATGTACCCTTCAATTGTTTGATTTTGTGGCGTTCCCCAAACTATGGCATTATATTTTCTTGAAATGGAATGATCTTTAAATTGGTTTGCTAAATTTAAATGCGACTTATTATTTTTGGCAACAACCATTATGCCACTTGTTTCTTTATCTAATCTATGAACAATTCCCGGCCTGTTAGTTTTATCGAAGTTACTTAAATTATTATTTGTATGATTTAATAAAGCGTTGACTAAAGTGCCACTATTATTACCTGGGGCAGGATGTGTAACCATGCCTGCAACTTTGTTAATAATAATAATATCTTCATCTTCAAACATTATATTAAGCGGAATATCTTCTGCAATAAATTTTTCTTGTTTGGGAATATGTAAGTTCAAATCATATACTTCATCTTCTTTAACTCTATAAGATCCATTTTTTGCAGTCTCTCCATCTTTTTTGATATTATTATTATTGAGTAAAATTTTAATTTGGGACCTTGTAAAATTTGATAGCTTAGCTAATGCTTGATCAAGCCTTTTTGAGTTTTGTTCTTTATTTATCTTTATTTTACAACTATAAAACTTTTCCATGTCAAAAAACTTTATTCAATTTGTTGTAATAATTTTAGGCGTTTTCATAATAATAGCTTTTTTAGCTATTATTTATGGAATGTATTTAAAAATATCAAAATCATCTAATAATTTAATTAATACCCCATATATTTTTTCTACAAAACTTAATAATAATGAAAAAATACTGAATATTGAAGTAATAGATAAAAATAAACTTCTTATTTTAATTGAAAGTGCTGACAATATTAAAGGAGCGATATATGATATCGAAAATAATGAAATTATTAGGTTTATTGAGAGGTAAATATACAGTTGTTTAGAATGAGGATGAATTAATGGTGAAAACGAATAAAAATTTTACTTTTGAAGAGAACTTAAAAAAATTAGAAGATATAGTTGATCAACTTGAGTCTGGGGAAATAGATATAGAAAAATCAGTAGAATTATATGAAAAAGGAATGTTACTTAAAAATAATTGTGAGGCAAAGTTAAAAAAAGTAGAGCTTCAAATAAAAAAAATAAAGATGGAGAATAATAAAATTCAAAAGGAAGATTTTAAATAATATGAAATATAAATTTTTGGACCAAATTAATTTTCCTGATGATTTGCGTAATGTTTCAATTAACGATCTCAATCAAGTAGCAGAAGAATTGCGCCATAAGACTATAGAAGCAGTATCAAAAACTGGTGGACATTTGGGTGCAGGCCTAGGTGTTATTGAATTGACAATAGCACTTCATTATATTTTTGATACTCCTAAAGATAAAATTATTTGGGATGTGGGTCATCAAGCCTACCCTCATAAAATATTGACTGGCAGAAAACATCAAATTGAGACGTTGCGTAAAGAAAATGGTCTTTATGGTTTTGTTAAAAGAAGCGAAAGTGAATACGACACATTTGGTACAGCACATAGTTCCACCTCTATATCAGCTGGTTTAGGAATTAAAATTGCTCTAGAATTAAAAAAGGATAATTCAAAAGTTGTTTGTGTAATAGGTGATGGAGCCTTGAGTGCAGGAATGGCATATGAAGCATTAAATAATGCAGGAGCTATGAGTAAAGAGTTGATTGTTGTACTTAATGACAATGACATGTCTATTGATCAACCAGTTGGAGCTATGAGTTCTTATTTGTCCAAACTGTTATCATCAAATTCTTATTCAAATATACGATCAATAATTAAAAAAATATCAAATAAATTCCCAGATTCCTTTCAAAAGACTTTATATCGTGCAGAAGAATTCTCTAAAGGATTTCTATCTGGAGGAACATTATTTGAAGAATTAGGTTTTTTTTATTTAGGGCCCATAGACGGTCATAAGTTTGATCATTTAATTCCAGTGCTTAGAAATATTAAAATAAACAAAATAAACAAGCCTATTTTTTTGCATGTGATTACGAAAAAAGGTAAGGGATATAAGCCTGCGGAAGAATCTTTAGATAAGTTTCATGGTGTAAATAAATTTGACATTGTAACTGGCTCTTCATTGTCCAAGGTTAAGAAAAAATCATATTCACAAGTGTTTGGGGAGACCTTGTCAGATGAAGCTTTGAAAGATGAGAAAATTGTTGCTGTAACAGCAGCTATGGCTTCTGGAACGGGCTTGAATGTTTTTTCACAGCGGCATCCAAAAAAATTTTTTGATGTAGGAATTGCTGAACAGCATGCAGTAACATTCGCTGCAGGCTTAGCGGCTGAGGGAATGAAACCTTTTGTTGCAATATACTCCACGTTTCTTCAACGTGCATATGATCAAATAATACATGACGTATCAATACAACAATTGCCTGTTAGGTTTGCAATTGACAGAGCCGGCCTAGTAGGGGCGGATGGTCCCACTCATGCAGGATCATTTGACATTACTTATCTTGCTAATATACCTAAAATGATTGTTATGGCAGCTGCGGACGGAGAAGAATTAAAAAGAATGTGTTTAACTGCAGCAAATATTAATAATAGGCCATCGGCATTTAGATACCCAAGAGGAGAAAGTACAGGCTTTAAAGATAACAGAAACCTTACACCACTTACTATTGGAAAAGGACGTTTGATTTCTAAAGGAAATACGATAGCAATATTATCCTTCGGAGCAAGATTGCAGGAATGTATTAAAGCCGCAGAATTACTTGAAAAAAGAGGACTTAGTACATCTGTGGCTGATGCAAGGTTCTGTAAGCCTTTAGATAAAGGGCTAATAAAAAACTTGTATACGAAACATTCTTTGTTAGTAAGTGTAGAGGAAGGAGTTATAGGAGGATTTGCTTCTCATGTATCAAAATATATTTCTGATAATCAAGAACTAGGTTTGCTCCAAAATCAGGTACAACTGGGGGAGTTGTACCAGAAAGATCCACTCCTGCGGCAGAAGCTCCAGTCTTCCATTCTGCATCTACCCAGCCACCTGAAAGAGAAAGGTTTAAGTTGTCATTGAGTACCATGGTCACACTAGCTTCCAGGCCCTTCTGTTCAGAATCACCAAGGTTGACGATTCCTTCAATAACACCACCCTGTGGACTTTCAGCCTGATACTCAATTTGTCGATTATCATAGTCGATAAAGAAAGCAGCAACTGTTGCAAGCCACCTGCCATCCGAGGAAGCGCCCTTCCATCCAATTTCAAGACTGGTTGCTTCTTCGGCACCAAAGCCGTGGAGTCCTGATTCGTTTGCAAAATTAGCCAAGTTGTAGCCACCTGGCTCGTATCCCTGAGCAGCAGTAAAGTAAACCATGGAATCATCTTCCAGCAACTTACTGACAGACAAACGAGGTAAAATCTCTGTATGATTTTTGCTACTGGTTAGACCAGAAGCAAGGTTCGCGCTTGCATTCTTCCATCTATCAACACGCAGTCCTACACCTAGTTCTATATCATTGTCCATTTCATAAGTTACATTCACAAAACCAGCAACATGGTCTTTGTCACGATTTCTCCATTCAAAATCAGTATTAATGGTTTGCTCCTCCTGGCTTAACGGTATTATCTCACCCGCCCAAACACCTGAACAGGTAGGCATCCCTAATGCACAACCTAGAGGGCCTGAGAAATTGTCGCCAACCGCTCTGGCATCAAACCAGATCAGATCCGACATCATCTTTTCATCAAACTTGGAGAAATAAATGCCCGCCAGCCACTGAACTGGGCCTGAGTCTGTTGAGGTAAAACGAATTTCCTGTGTGGAAACTTTCATATCCTCTGGCCGAATGAGATCAAGCAGGTATTCCTCTCTGATGTCTAGATCGGTGTAACGAGTGCTTTCAGTGTCTGTTTGAGAAGCAATAAAAGTAACATCCATTTCATCCAGCTCCCAAGTCAACTCCAACATTGTTGAAACCGTTTCACGCACGTGACGGGGATTTTGGGTTGTGTCAACTATATTGGAGTAAGTTAAGTCATTTTTATCTAGATCACGAATCCAAACATTGTTTGGTCCCTCGTAGTCGTTGTAACGGAATGAAAGATAAGCCGACAGATTATCGTTTACAGGACCTGCAAATGATAAACGCAAGCCTTCTTCTTCCGATGCGCCAACGTTTGGATCATTTGTGGTGCTTAACCCGTTTACACGAGCAGTATTTCTGTTCTTTAGGTAACCATCATTCTCAACAGAAAAGGCAAAAGCACGCATTGCCCAACCGTTATCCATCGGAGAATTGATACTTGCTTCAATGTCTTTTATACCCTGTTCACCTATAAGGCCTTTCACCCGGCCTGAAAATGCATCAGGATCAGGTCTTACGCTTACAAATTTGATGGCGCCACCTATGTTACTGCCTCCGTAAAGAGTGCCCTGGGGTCCTTTGAGGACCTCGATTCTTTCCAAATCACCAAAACGCGAAGAGGCATCGGAAAAAACCTGGACATCGTCAAGGTAGAAACCTACACCTTGGGTATTTCCAAACGCACCCAGTCCTCGCATTGATACATTTGGATAACCGTCAGCTCGCACGGAAAGATTTAGACTCGGTACTAGTAAACCCACATCTTCTAAGTTTTTGATGTTATGTCGATCAATATATTGTCCTGAAATAGCCACAACAGATTCAGGTATGTCCATCAAATTCTCTTCCCTCTTCCTTGCGGTCACAATGATTTCTTCCAAGAGTCCCTGATTAGCTGCAGCATTACCTGTATCCTGTGCCATTGGCGTGGAAGCAGGAAACGTTGCTAACGTAATAAAAAATAAGGCCCATGTGGAATATGTAAATGTTTTGAAATGACTCATGAGATAACCCCCTAATTGTCTTTAACAACCATATACTCGTGTCAACAAAAAGTGACACTTCTTAGATATTAACAGTTCAGAATGCCAAATAAGAGAGAAATATTCTGTACTTTTAGTGCAAATACATTTGGTTTTAAATGTAACCTATGAATTAACAAAAAATTAAACATTCATAATTGGTAGAATAAATTACGGAAAATTATATTGGAGGTATATTGTGGCATTTACAGAATTAGAAAAAATACCTGCTGAAGGGACGGAGGAATTTGTTTTTAATCAAACCATGATGAGGATCAAAGATCCTCATATTTCATTAGATTTTTATCAAAGAATACTGGGAATGACCTTGTTGAAAACTCTAGATTTCCCAGAGATGAAATTTACACTTTACTTTTTAGGTTACCTAAGAGAAGAAGATCTACCAGTACCAGAGAATGCAGTGGAAAGAACTGAGTATGCTTTTAGGCAAAAAGCATTGTTGGAGTTGACACACAACTGGGGAACAGAAACTGATGACTCTTTCGCATACCACGACGGTAATTCTGAACCTAGAGGTTTTGGACATATTGGAATCAGTGTTCCAGATGTCTATCAAGCATCGAGAAGATTTGAAGAATTGGGGGTTGAATTTGTAAAAAAACCTGATGCTGGAAACATGAAAGGCCTTGCATTTATTAAGGATCCAGATGGATATTGGGTAGAAATCTTATCAGCCAAGTCACTGGCAGGATTATCGCTACAGACGGATTAATAAATTACTTCGGTGGTCAATCATTGCTTAATTTAAACATTTCTATACTTTGACGGGGATAAGCCTACTTGCTGTTTAAAACGCCTGCTAAAGTGGGTGCTGTCATTAAATCCGCAAATGAAGGCAACATCAGTTATGCTAAAAAAAGTATTTGCAGAACTATTGAGTAATGTTTGAGAAAATTCGATTCTTTTTCTCATAATGTATTGGGAAACAGTTTCATCCTCTTTCCTAAAGAGCCAATGCAAGTATCGAACAGAAAACCCCATTTCCTTAGATATTGTTGTTGGAGAAATTGAAGAATCTGTTAAATGAACAAGGATATGTTCTTTAGCAGCATCCAGTTGAATTTCTTTTATTGTTTTTACTCTGTCCTTGTTAGGACTCAACAAGGCGTGTACCAACATAGCCGAATTGGCAGCCATCAAAGGAACAAATGCTTTTTTAGAATTAGAAGCATTGGTATTTTCATGGTCCCATTGTTGTGTATCTGAGTATTTTTGAATTAATTGCATAAAACCTTTAAGCAAAGATCCCTGTTGTGTGTTGGTCTTGATTTTTCTCGTATCAAGTGTATTCCAAATTCTTGGGATCCAACTCTTAATAAGGGCCAATGGCATATAGACAGCCAGACAATGCATGCTCTTTGTCACTTCCAATTTTATAAGTTTAGTGGAATCTAGAATAAAAATATCACCTTTATTTAATGCAACACTTTCGCCTCCAAAAGTTAAATTGCATGAACCTGAAAGAATTAAAGCCTGACAGACTAAGTCCTCTTTTGTGTCTTTTTTAACACTTTTTAGGTCTCTAAATACTTTGCAAGCACCCACATA
>ENA-ORDI01001458-ORDI01001458.1-marine-metagenome-genome-assembly--contig:-NODE-1458-length-12891-cov-2.833151_pt1 | contig 12891 bp, 11 predicted proteins | sample MGYA00248628_ERZ508525 | MGnify/ENA primary metagenome ERZ508525 (study PRJEB26195, sample SAMN05422138) | marine metagenome | isolation source: East of Porto Seguro, South Atlantic Ocean | place...
CATGGGAACCTATTCCTTCCCCTGATATTTTAATTGCACAAGCTTTATTAAAAACAAAGAATATTCGACTTGGTGCAGGGGCTCATTTATTACCATATCATCACCCTGTTGAATTAGCTCAAAGAATCTCATATTTAGATCATTTAAGTAAAGGGCGTTTACTTGTAGGTATAGGAGCAGGTGGGCTGCCAAGTGATGCCGAGATATTTAATGTAGATATTAAAGCTGGTGAAAACAGAGCTATGACAAGAGAGGCATTGGATATAATGTTGTTTTTATGGGATCAAGATACAACGGGTGAATTCCATGGTAAATTTTGGACTGTGAGAAAACCAGATCCAAAGAAATGGGAACATGTATCATTAAGGCATTTTTTGTTACCTTATCAAAAACCTTATCCACCTATTGGATTAGCAGGAAGTAGTTTTAATTCAAGGACATTAAAAGTTGCGGGTGAGAAAGGATTTATTCCAATGAGTATTGGTGCAGGAGGTGATTTTTTGAAATCACATTGGGACTCTGTTAGAGAAGGGGCATTGAAATCAGGATTAAAACCTGACAGGCAAAAATGGAGAGTTTTAAGAGATATCTGGGTTGCAGATACAGATGAAGAAGCAATTAATTATGCGAGAAAAGGGATGCTTTCAAGAGCATGGAGAGAATATCTTTTGCCACTTTTTAAAGAGGGTGAAAACCCAACTATTCATGGCTATAAACACGATCTTTCTGTTAAAACAGAAGATGTTAATGTTGATTACATGCTAGAACATATATGGATAGTAGGTTCTCCGAAAACTGTTGCTAATAAAATTAGAAATTTATTTGAAATATCAGGTGGATTTGGAGTTTTATTGGGTCAGGTCTTAGATTATTCAGAAAATAAGGAAAATTGGCATAAATCTTTAAGATTATTATCTGAAAAAGTTATACCTAGTTTACAAGACCTGAAAATAAATGAATAGTTACTTTGATTTTTTAATTATATATGAAGAAATAATATGACAAAAAATATTGCTTTAAAGAACGGTTTGATTATTAACGGCACTGGAAGCCCAGGATACTTTGGTACTGTATTAATAAGAAATAATAAGATATCTATAATACGGGGAAATCAGGAATATTCAAAATCTGATTATGAAATTGATTGTACAGGAAAAATTATTACTCCAGGATTTATTGACTTACATTCTCATTCTTCTTTAACAATATTTGGCAAACCTACTCATGAACCTAAAGTTTTTCAGGGAGTTACAACTGAATTGGTTGGTATTGATGGAGTTTCTCCTGTTCCTTTTAAAAATAAATCAGAACTTGAAAGATATATATGGCTGGATTCTGGCTTTAACGATTATCCGCCTCATGCTGACTGGTTAAAGACAGTGGAATATTTAAATAAAATAGATAATAAAGTTTCTGTAAATATTGCCTGTATGATAGGCAATGGACCTCTGAGAATATGGGGGGTTGGCTGGAATAATATAAGAGCCACAAAAAAACAAATAGAAAATATGTGTTCGGTATTAAGAGAGTGTATGGAAGAAGGAGCTTGGGGATTATCCACCGGACTTGATTATCCACCTGGAGCATATGCAGATACTGAAGAATTAATTTATCTCAGTAAAGAAGCTTATAAATTAGATGGTTTTTATCATACTCATACAAGAGCAAAATTAATAACGAATAAAAATATACTTGCTCCCTGGCAAGAAGCTATTGAAATAGGGAAAAAATCTGGTATCCCCGTACATTTGACTCATTACAAGCAAAGAGACCCTGGAGTTGGTAGTTACAATGATTATTTAGGATTAGTAGAGAATGCCAGAGAAGATGGAATGGACGTAACATTTGATTGTTATACTTATCCATATTCTGGTACAACAATTACAATTCTTCTTCCTGATTGGAGTAAAGATGGCGGACCTGAAACTTTAATGGATCATCTTAAATCACCAATTTCGAGAAAAAAAATGTGTAAAGAAATTAATCATAATGCTTTTAAAGAAAATTGGCTTACTAATTTTAAGAATAAGCATAATAAAATATATGAAGGTCTTTCGGTTTCTGAAATAGCATTATTTCAAGATAAAGATCCATGTGAAACTATTTTTGATTTGTTAATTGATGAGAACTTAGGTATTTCAACGGTAGGATTAGGAAATACTCCTCATAGTATCCCTGAATTTGTTAAACATCCTGCAGGAATGATAGCATCAGATTCATTAATCTTTGGAGATTATCCAAATCCAAGAACATACGGTAATTTCACTAAAGTTATTGCTGAGTTTTCAAGAGATGATAAACTGTTACCAATTGAAGATGCAATTAGAAAAATGACTTCTTTCCCTGCACAAAGATTAGGGCTGGGTAAAAAAGGGTTGTTGATAGACGGATATGATGCTGATATTGTAGTTTTAAATTTACCAAAAGTTAAAGCTCTGGCGACTAAAAATAATCCCAGATTACTTTCTGAAGGTATTGAGCAAGTGATTGTAAATGGGGAATTTGTAATAAAAGATAAATTTCATACAGGTAATTTACCAGGTAAAGCTATAAGAAGAGGAATTAATTCTTAAAAATTATTTGTTAATATAATCTGCAATATTAGTTGCATATTTTCGTGCTAGTGGGCCTATAATAATTGCTATTGGTGTTGCAATTGACCAAGCAATTACCCAGGCTTTCATCCATCTAGATAAATATCCATCATCTATCCCAGTATTTACAATTGTTATTATTCCTGACATTATAAATGACATACCTGTGCCAATGATTAAGCCTGTAATTATTTTAACTAGCATGATTCAAATTAAATTTAATTGGAATTTATCATATGGCTTCCTTTGAAGATATTGATATTGTGTTTATTATTTCAAAAATATTATTATAATTTTGTTATAAATAATCACAAGAAATAATTATGTCATTTGTAGAAAAACCAAAGCGAAGTATATGGACTTGGGGTTATCAACAGAATGAACCAACAAATTCACAAAGACAAAAACATGCTGTTGAATTATCCAGGAAAATTGGTATTGAGATAATCCCTCCTAAAATTCCTCTTGCAGAAGAATTAATATTAAGACCTTCCCGGATTAAAATTCCTGATAATCTTTCAAGTTATTGTTTTACTGATAACTATGAAAGAGCATTACATTCATATGGCGCAGAAAGAGAACTTGCGGCTTTGGGTGAATTCCCAAACCCTCCTGATGTGGTTTCACATCCTTCTACTGAAGATGAACTTGTCCAAGTTCTTGAATGGTGCGATAAATATAATTATGTAACTATACCCTATGGAGGAGGATCTTCTGTTGTAGGAGGAGTGACCCCACCTGATGACAAAGGTCCGATAGTTACTATTGATATGGATCAATTTGATAAAGTACTAGAAATAGATGAAATTTCAAGAACTGCAAAAATTCAGGCAGGTATATATGGACCTGAACTTGAGAGACAGTTAAAGCCTTCTGGGCATACGTTAAGACATTATCCGCAGAGTTTTGTTGAATCTACACTTGGAGGATGGATCGCCACGAGATCCGGAGGGCATTATGCAACTAATCATACACATATTGATGAATTTGTTGAATCTTTAAAAATGTTAACTCCTTCTGGATGGTGGGAATCAAGAAGATTACCAGGTAGTGGTGCAGGGCCTAATCCAGATCGTATTGTTATCGGAAGTGAAGGGATATTAGGGATTATTACAGAAGCTTGGATGAGAATCCAAAAACGACCGCAATATAGAGCTACCGCAGCTGTTATGTTTAATTCATGGGAAAATGCGTATGATGCAGTAAGGCAAATAGCACAGGCAAAATTATGGCCTTCTAATTTACGGATTTTAGATTCTGATTTGACTGCTGACAGTACTGGGATTAATAATGGTATGAATTTACTGATTATTGGATTTGAATCTTCAGATTTATCTCAAAAATGGCCTCTTGATCAAGCTATAGAAATTGCAAAATTATGTAATGGAATTGTTACCAATGACAATATAATTATTGATGATGGAACAGGTACTCCTACTGGTAGAGGAGGAGCAGTGGGTGCGTGGAGGAATGCTTTTATAAATGTAGATGGAGGCCTTACTGCAGGACTAGGGATGGTTACTGGCACATTTGAGACTGCAATAACATGGGATCAGTGGCCATCATTTGATAAAAAAGTAAGAGAGGCAACTCAAGCTACGCTTGATGATGTTTGTGGTGGCGGGACTGTAAATTGCAGATTTACTCATGTGTATCCTGATGGACCAGCTCCCTATTATACCTATGTGGGAAATTATAAAAAAGATGGTTACTTTGAACAACAGGATGCGATAAAAAAAGCAGCTTCAGATGCTATCATATCTGCAGGAGGAACCATTACACATCACCATGCTGTAGGGAGGTTACATAAACCTTGGTATGATGTTGAAAGACCAGAGTTATTTGCAGAATCGTTGAAAGCGATGAAAAAAGTTTGTGACCCTTCTGGTATTTTAAATCCCGGGGTATTAATTGATCCTGCGTAATATATTATATTAATTATAAATTTTATTTATTGAATAACTAGGAGTAAATTATGGGCTCTATAAATCAACTAAACCAAGCTTTAAATAAATTGTCTGATGAAGTGCAATTTGATGTTAAGTGGTATGTTAAAGATCTGCAAACAGGAGAATCTTTAAATAGAAACGGAAATGAGATTGGACCATCGGCTAGTACTAGGAAAATCTCAATCCTTATGGCTGCAATGAAATATGTTAATGAAGGTAAAATATCTTTAACTGATGAAATAGTACCTGATTCAAAATATTTTGGTACCCATTCAGGCTGTTTTCAACATTTTCTTCCAGGTTTTAAAGTAAAGTTTCACGATTTGTTAACAATGATGATAATTGTTTCTGATAATGTTTCTACTGGTACAGTAACAGAAATTCTTACTTTAGATTATATAAATGAGTTTTGTCAGAGTATTGGAATGACAAACACTAATCATTTAGTAGGATTTCCCACAGAACAACATCTTTCATCAGATGTAAGTAAAGTTAATTCAACAACACCTAATGATGTAGGTGGATTGCTAGAACTTATACATAAAAGTATTACTGATGAAGAATATGCTCGAAAATTACAGTCTACTACCGAATTATGCCAACTTGCTATGGATATACTATTAGCACAGAAATTAAATAATAGATTACCTTTGAAATTAGCTGCCCCTTCTGCAGCAGGACCACAGGAAGGAAACGTAAAAGTTGCTCATAAAACCGGAAGTTATCAGACTGGTTATTCTGATTCGGGAATTATTTATCCTCCTGGACATGAAGGTGTGATTTTATGTGCATATACAGATAATGTACCTCAGTACTTAGATAATGGTGATTCAGGTATTTATTCTGCTAATAACGTAATGGGCTCATTGGCATTAGAGTGTTTTTTGCATACAAAAAATTAATAATAATTTAAATTTTTAAATGATTTCCTTACAAATATTATGTTCGGGGACTCCTACTCCCAGTGATGTTAGATGGGGGTCTGCTTATGCTTTGAAGATGGATAATGAATGGTTTATGTTTGATTGCGGTCCAGCCGCGACTTATAAATTGATTAAATCAAAAATTAACCCATTAGATATTTCTAATTTGTTTTTTACACATCATCATTCTGATCATGATGCGGATTATGCCTGCTTTCTACTTACAAGATTTGATCAATCAATAGGTAAAGAAAAAGAATTAAATGTTTATGGGCCGCCACCTACTCAAGAATTAACTAATAAACTTATTGGCGAAAATGACGGTGCATACTGGCATGATTTTGTTGCAAGAACTAATCATCCCTTAAGTTTGTGGGCTTATCAGGAACGGGGAGGGAAGTTACCCAGGCCAGTTCCAAAAGTAAATTCTTATAATATAAATCCTGGTAAAGTAACCTCAGGTAAAGATTGGGAAATTAGGAGTGTAAGAGTTGAACATGTACAACCTTATTTAGACTCTTTAGCTTATAGAGTGGATTATAGCGAAGGATCAATAGTGTTTTCAGGAGATACAAAACCTTGTCAGGCATTGATAGATTTGGCTATTAATGCAGATGTTTTAGTAATGGAATGTATCAGATTGGAAAGTGAAATGAAAGGTAACGCAACTTCATTGTCAGAAACAAGTGCTATGCAAGCAGGAAAAATTGCTGAAGAGACAGGTGTAAAATTACTAGTCTTAACTCATCAGGCTCACTATCTTGATTCTGTAAAAGATGAAGTTCTTAAAGAAGTTAAAAAGAACTATAACGGCAAGGTGATTTGGGCAGATGAACTTATGAGGGTGAATTTATAGCTTCTTTTTTAACTTAGTTTCTTTTTGGGCTAGCCATATTCCGATTAAAACGAGTATAAAAGATAACCCATGGTATATTTCAAATGATTGATTTAATAAAAAAATGGCGAGAAAAGAACTGAAAATCGGGACTATATTTGTATAAACTCCTGCTTTTCCCGGGCCAGCTAAATCTACGGCTCTGAGATAAAATATTTGAGCGAGGCAGGATGGAAAAATTGAGACCAGTAACGTTATGATCCAACCTTCAGTTGTAGGATAAGTTATTCCATATATAACAAATTCAACGATGAACAAGGGTAATGCAATAAACATAGCTATTACAGACATTAATGTGAAGAATACAATTCCAGAAATTTGAACACGTGATTTTAGTGCAATTGTGTAATAAGAGTACATAAAACATGCAAAGAGCATTAATAAATCACCGCGATTCACCTCTAGATCTAATAATGAATTTATATCCCCAGTTAAAGTAACTATAATTACTCCAACTAAAGATATTGATACTCCAATGCTTTGGATTAAATTCACTTTAGTCCCATATGCTATATAAGCGCCGATAATTACAAATATAGGAACGGCACCCTGTAAGATTCCAATATTTATTGCAGTAGTTTCGTGTGAAGCGGTATAAAAAAGTATATTAAAACCACTGAATCCCATGAATGCCATAAAAATAATTTTAAAAATATGTGGTTTTATCAAATTCCAATTTGACTTTACTTGATTACCAAATGTTATCCATAAAAAAATACTTACAAATATCCACCTTAAAGGAACGATCTGAAGGGGAGATATTTCACCTACTGCTAATTGTCCAAATATAGTATTAAACGCCCAGCATAAAGCTGTGCTTATAAGCAATAAAGATGGCATATTATAGAATTTGTTTATTATAATTTTCATTCTGTATTAATTTCCAATGAATCAAGCATTAAATCAAAAATTTCAGAATTCAAATACCATTTTTCAGGTTTACTGTTTATAGATATGATAACAATTCCAGTATCTTCTACTGCCATAGTAACAATTTTCCCCATACTGCCATCTAAGTATTTGCCTTCACTAATATAACCTATGAATTTTGCAGACACTGTTTTAGATATTTGATTGTAATCCTTATTACTGCTTAGCAAATATGCTGTGAATGGAACCAGGTCTGATGCAGGCATTTTTGTTATTTCAAAATTAAAGGTTCCAGATAAATTTTTTAATTCGATATGTGATGCTGTTTCTTTTTCTATTTGCCATAAATCTGAATATTTTAATTTGAATTTATCTATAGAAAGTTTGGCATTTAATTCTTTGGCTTTAGCATCTTCTTTAGTTTTTTGCTCAGCTTTTATTTTAGCATCTTCTTTAGCTTTTTGTTCAGCTTCAGCTAATATTATACCCCTTTCTTCTGCTTCTGCTTTTGCCTTTGCTTCTTCTCTTATTTTATTTTGTTTTTCTGCGTCTATAAGTATATGTATGCCATTTGAATTCTTCGTGATATTATCTGATTTATTATTTACTGGAATATCAATTTCTTTAATATCATCAGATTTATTACAAGATATAAGCATAGAAAGCAGTAAAATTAATACCAGTAAATTTTTCATGTCATCTATTCTATCTATTCTAATTCTGTAAGTGTATATTTATTAGATCTATAATATTCTATTATTATGAATGAATTTGACATAATTATTATAGGAGGCGGTATAGCTGGTAGTTCTGCAGCTTTTCATCTTGCAAATAAAAATAATAGTAAAATTTTAATGATTGAGCAACAAACTATTTCTTCTGGGGCATCAGGTTTAAATGCCGGACAAATTGGTTCAACAGGGTGGGGTAATATCCCTGATCTGAATTCATATTTAACCCATGGGAGTCTTGAGATATTTAAATCTTTACAATTAGATTCAAATTACGATATTGAATTTCGACAATCTGGTTCATTGGCAGCAATTCAGACAAAATCTCAATATGATTTTGTTATGGATACTGTTATGCAGATGAAAAAAGTTGGTAAAAATGTAGAAATACTTTCAACCAGAGAAGCACGATCCATAGAGCCTGAAATTTCTGAAAACTTCTTAGGATTTGTATTTTATCCACTTAGAGCACAAGCAGATCCGGTAAAATCAACCATTGCTTTTTCAGATGCTGCATTTAAATCAGGTGTTCAAATAAAAATTAATGAAGAAGTTACAAATATTGAACAAAATTCAGATAATACTTATAATTTGCTAACTTCACTTAATAACTATTACTGTAAGGATCTTATTTTAGCTACAGGAGCATGGAGTAATAAATTAGGAAAATTATTAAATCTTGATATTCCTATTATTCCGATCAGAGGCCAAATGTGGGCAACCAAACCAATATCACCCAGATTATTTAATACTTTTTCATCACTAGAATCATCATATGACTGGCATAATGATGACGGCTCAGATGTTAATACTCCTCCAGACTTAACACATATTAGTGGTGCAAGAAAAACAAGGCATTTATACGGTCGTCAAAGAAAAAATGGTGAAGTGATTTTTGGAGGTGACAGAGAAATGTTAGGTTTTAATAATGAAGTAGATTTTAATGGTATTGAATCCAATAAAAACCATGCAACTGAGATATTACCATTTTTATCAGAATTGCCTATCAGTAGAACATGGGCAGGGTTTATGCCATTTTCTATAGATGGTGACCCTATTATTGGTAAAATTCCAGCTTGTAAAAATTTATACATAGTTTCTGGTTTAGCTTCATCAGGGTTTGGAAGAGGACCTATGTCTGGAAAATTTATTGCAGAGTGTGTGGATTCTGGTTTCGTACCTGAAATTCTTAATGATGCTGATCCTGGAAGGTTTAAACAGTTAATAGGATGAAGATTAATCCATTATTGTTCCGCCATTAATATTTAAAGATTGCCCGGTGATATTCAATGAATTATCAGAAGCAAAAAATACTACTGCGTTGCCTACATCTTCAGTTGTCTGCTCTCTTTGAAGAGGGCAGTTTTCTTTTATATATTCAAGAAAAAGTTCTCGAGGGGTAATATGGCTTTTTGTTTCATCATTACTTAGAGTCTTTTTAGCATTTTTTTCCCACATTGGAGTCCATATACTCCCAGGGCAAAGTACATTGATATTAATATTATATGGAGCCCATCTTAATGCGAGAGATTGTGTTAAATTTATTACTGCAGCTTTTGATGCAGAGTAAGCAGGGTTATCTGGATTGGGGAATTTACCACCATGTGATGATATATTTATAATTTTTCCATAATTCCTTTTTTTCATTTTTTTTGCAACTTCTTCTGACACAATAAATGTTCCTCTGACATTAACAGAATAAGTTGAATCCCAATCTTTAAGTTCAGATGCGTTTGGCTTTTCGAAGTTTGCAGATCCTATTACTCCTGCAGCATTAACCAAAATGTCGGTATTGCCCATTTTTTCTTCGATTAAATTAATAGTGTTTTTAACATCATTTTGATTTGTGACATCACAGGTGAACAAAGAAATCTTAGTATCAAAATTAGTAATTTCATCAGTTGTTTTTTTTAATTTGTCAGAATCTATATCTATGAGTGAAATATTAGCGCCCTGTTTGGCAAGCACACTTGCAATTCCTGCCCCTAATCCGCTTGCCGCCCCAGTAATAATGGCTGTTTTATTATCAAAATTTTTATAATATGTTGACATGCTTTATTATAACTATTAATTAAAATGATTTTATACATTAATATAAATTTATTAAAATATTTCATATGAAAACTAAAGTGATAAATGATTGGTTAGAAAAATTTGAAAAATCAATAAAAGAAAAAAATATTGATGCAATTTTAGACTTGTTTGATGAAGAAACTTACTGGAGAGACTTGATTTCTTTTACTTGGAATATCATTACTTTAGAATCAAAAGAAGATATTTCTTTAATGTTAAATAAAACTATTGATAAGATTAATCCTGAAAATTTTAAAATCCAAAAAATGCTAACCATCAATAGCGATGTTCATGAAGCCAGATTTACATTTGATACCACGACCTCAAAATGTATAGGTCATATTAGATTAACAAACGGTAAATGTAAAACTTTATTAACAGTTACTGAAGAATTAAAAGGGTATGAAGAAAATAAAGGATATAAAAGAGAATTAGGTACTGAATTTGGTTTTTTCAAAGATCGTAAAAACTGGCTTGAAAAGAGAAATATTGAGATACAAAATCTTGAAGAAAATAAAAATCCATATTGCCTGATAGTTGGAGGAGGGCAGGGAGGATTAGCATTAGCGGCAAGATTAAGACAACTAAATGTTCCAACTATAGTAATAGATAAAAATAAAAACCCTGGGGATTCCTGGAGAAATAGATATCATTCGCTATGTCTTCACGATACAGTCTGGTATGACCATATGCCTTATTTACTTTTTCCAGATCATTGGCCTATATTTTCTCCAAAAGATAAGATTGGAGATTGGCTTGAGATGTATGCAAAAATAATGGAAATAAATTATTGGGGATCTACAGAATGTTTAAAGGCATCTTATGATCAGGAAAAGCAAGTATGGGAAGTTATTGCTGACAGGGAAGGAAATAAGATAAAACTTACACCTAGGCATTTGATTTTGGCAACTGGTATGTCTGGTATACCACAATTTCCAGAAATTAAAAATATTGAAAAATTTCAAGGGGATTACTGTCATTCAAGTAAGTTTAAAAATGGTTATGAATATCGAGGTAAGAATGTTGTTATTGTTGGATCAAATAATTCAGCGCATGATATTGGAGCTGAATTATGGGAGCAAGGTGCAGCAAATGTTACCATGATTCAAAGATCACCTACTACAGTTGCCAAATCTAAAACATTAACAGAATTATCTAGCAATGGAGTTTACTCAGAAAATGCTGTACATTCAGGTGTTACAGTAGACATTGCTGATATAACTGTGGCTTCAACTCCTTATAAATTAACACATCTTGAAGGACAAAAAACAGTAAAAGACTTAAATGAAATTGATAAACAATTTTATGTAGAATTAAAGAAAAGCGGATTTATGTTTGATTGGGGAGAAGATGAATCTGGACTATCTGTTAAGTATCTCCGACGTGGATCGGGCTATTATATAGATGTCGGTGGTTCTGATCTTATTATTAATGGAGAAATAAAATTAGAAAGTCCTGCAGAAGTAGAAGAATTTAAAGAAAATTCAGTCGTATTAAATAATGGTAAGGAGATTAATGCAGATTTAGTTGTATTTGCAACCGGATATGGTTCAATGAATGGATGGGCAGCCAAACTTATTTCTCAGGAAGTAGCAGACAAAGTGGGAAAATGTTGGGGACTTGGATCAGATACAAAAAATGATCCGGGGCCATGGGAAGGTGAATTAAGAAATATGTGGAAGCCAACACATCAGGAAGCATTATGGTTTCATGGAGGTAATCTTGCTCAATCAAGGCATTACTCAAAATATCTTACTTTTCAGCTTAAAGCAAGATATGAAAATATACCTTTTGAAGTTTATGGCATACCAAAAGTAAATCATTTAAGCTAATTTTTGCAACCAATTACTAAATGTTTTATCCCAAGATTGATTGTTTTTATTCATTGCATTTGGTTCATGATAATGGTCAACTTCTTTAAATTTATAAATTAAATTATTAATATTGTTATTTTTAATTTTAGAATAAAAGTCTTTTGACTGATCTTTGTATATTTGTTCCTCAATCTCGGTATAGGTCAAAAGTATTGGAGTTTTGATTTCCTCCTCATCATACATGGGGCTTATTGATTTAGCAGAAATATTTTTACTGGTTATTTGATCAACATATTTTTTTGTATATTTGGTTAGATCATAAACAGCACTTGATAAAATTAAGCCATTTACCTGGTGATATTTACTAGCATAATACGCAAGATGTGCACCTGCGCTATGTCCTGCAAGAATTATATTTAAATTTTCTCCGTATTGTTTTTTAATAAAATTTATACTGTTATTTATATCTTCTATTTGTTCTTTGAATTTTGATTTAGGAGCCAATCTATATCCGGGAACTACTAGATTCAAGTTATAGTTTTTAAAATATTCATATGTAAATAACATCCATTCAGGATATCCAAATTCCCAAGCTCCGCCATGGATATTAAATAAAAAAATATTATTAAGACTAGATTTGAATGTCCCTTTGGAACGAGACAAGATAACAGACACAACAAGAATCGATAAAATTCTTCCTACATTAAATTTTTTGATTAAAGAAAAAGCTAAAATTATAATTTTATCTCATGTTGGAAGACCAAAAGGTAAAATAGTTAAGGAACTTTCATTAGAACCAGTATCATTGATTATAAGAGATAAGATAAAAAAGAATGTATCTGATTTTTCATCGTTGCCTGAAAAAATATTTCAAGAAATGGAACCAGTTTTTGTTGTTTCTACAGGGAGAGCCGGGAGTGAATCATTGGTCAGGCTTATGAAAAAAGCAAACATGGGTTCAATTTTTCATGAACCGCATCCTAGAATGTTTCTAGGGTCCAAACTTGCATATAAATTGGGCCCAGGACAAATTGATGCAAAG
>ENA-ORDI01001460-ORDI01001460.1-marine-metagenome-genome-assembly--contig:-NODE-1460-length-12881-cov-3.296157_pt1 | contig 12881 bp, 16 predicted proteins | sample MGYA00248628_ERZ508525 | MGnify/ENA primary metagenome ERZ508525 (study PRJEB26195, sample SAMN05422138) | marine metagenome | isolation source: East of Porto Seguro, South Atlantic Ocean | place...
ATCGCTACGAATATTATTGATGTCGTGTCCTCGGCCCAACGGCGTTTGAACCTTCTGGCAACTCTCAGGTTGATGCCGCACAGGTCGGCATGGGTCAGGGTGGCCTTACCACGGCAGGTCGGTTCAGGATTTACGGGGCGAATATCCATGGATGCGATAACAAAGTCGTCACGATACGCAACGCTGGCCGGAGCCGAGCCTACCACTATCTCACAGAAGACGCAGTAGTCGCTTGGCATGATGCTATAGGGTTAACCGTTTTTCTCAGAGTCGCGAAGAATACCAAACCCACCGTTCTGATCCAAAAGGAAGAATCGTCGAATATCGACTCCTAGATTCTACACTTCGTGCCAGAACGGCGATAAGCGCAACCTCACACGCCAGCAACTCGCCGTCCATGCCCTTCCCAATACGGCTCCCTGAGAACCCGTTTTAGAACCTTGCCAGTCGCGTTTCTTGGCAGCTCAGTGACGAAATCCACCGACCTAGGTCGCTCGAAACCGCCCAACTTTCCCAGGCAAAACTCCATGATCTCCTCATCGGTCGCTGAGGCCCCCTCTCGTAGAACTACCAGAGCTTTGACGGCCTCGCCCCACTGAGCGTCGGGAACTCCGATCACTGCGCTGTCAGCCACCGCCGGATGAGTGAACAGAACATCCTCGACCACCCGAGGATAGACGTTCTCTCCGCCGGACACGATCATGTCTTTGACCCTATCCTGAACATACAAGTATCCCTCGTCATCAACAACACCAGCGTCGCCGGTGTGCATCCAGCCCCCCTTGAGGGCTTCGTCGGACTCGTCCTGAAGGTTCCAGTATCCCTTCATAACCTGGGGGCCGTTGACGATAATCTCGCCGATGGTCCCGTTGGGCAGGTCGTTGTCGTCTTCGTCGACAATACGGATTTCTGCGCCGACCACAGGCCTGCCTGCTGAGAGCAGCAGTTCAGATTTGCTCTCCAGAGCGCGACTGTGATCTGAAGGACTCATAGATGTTACACAGGCAGTCAGTTCGGTCATACCGTAAACCTGCGTGAAATCACACTTGAACACCTCCATCGCCCTTCGAAGGGTCTGCTCGGCGATAGGTGAAGCCCCATAGGTGATTCCTTTGAGAGTGTCGTAGTTCCGCTCGGCCACATCCGGCACATAGACTAGGCATGCCTGAATCATCGCAGGAACCATCGTTGTGTAAGCGATATTGCCTTGGCTCAGCGCGCGAACAACATCCGGTGGAATGAAGTCTTCGTGAATGACGAGAGTTCCGCCCATCCCAACAACAGCGAAGGCTGTCAGAGCGGCCGCAGCGTGATACAGAGGAGCGATGATCAGATCACGGTCACCCTGTTCTATGTTTATGATCTGCGTGGCCTGTGTCATGTTGGCAGTAACAGCTTCGTGTGCCAGAACCGTGCCCTTAGGTCGTCCTGTTGTGCCGCTGGTGTACATCTGGTAAAGGTCATCGCCGTGGTCGACTTCACGGGCAGGCCGAGAGTCTGGCTGACCATCAACCCATACATTGAAATCATCCCACCTTGACTCGCCATCTCCTTCAATCGAGATATACTTGCCGACGGTCTCCAGTTCTCCACGAATCGCGTCGATCCCTTCCTGATACTCCGCGGAACTCAAGAGCATCTTCGATTGGGAGTCGTTGACGATGTAGGCCCATTCAGGAGGAGCAAGCCGGTAGTTCAACGGCACCGGAACCACGCCTGCCTTGGACGCGCCGAAGTACACGATCGGATACTCCAGGCTGTTCTTGGAAACGTAGGCGAAGCGGTCGCCTTTCTGAAGTCCTGCCGCGGCGAAAGCGTTTGCGAGTTGGTTCGCCCGCGCGTCAGCCTCCGCATAAGTGAGGCTTCGGTCCCCCATGACGACAAAATCCACATTTGGGCGTTCTCTCGCGTAAAACTCAAGGTAATCGTGAAGACGCATGACACTGATCCTCCTCGTCGAATGAGGTTATTGGGGAAACGTAACATCCCGTGATCGAGGCGTCATTTATCTTTGGCTTGCGGCTAATTCACAAAAAACCGGCTTTCCAAATAGAGGGGCGCATGCATTCCATCCACTGGCACGAAATCATCTGTAACCAGAACATTTTCCTGGGAGCCTTGCCATACCTCAAAGTCTGAATGAGGCTTGAACTGAGTTATGGACGAGGGACGACCTTCCAGGAAGTTGGCTTCTTCAATCTGGCGAGACGATATTTGCGCTTCCTAAGCAGCGACCACAAAAGTGTAGCGGTCGTCCGAGGTCCACCGCGTATCGTCCCGCATAACGTAGACGTAATTGAATGTCCACCGCATAGTATGGACGAAGGAGCGAAGGAACCGCCCTCCGTGCATGTCCCGATGTTCACCGCGTATACGCCACCGTCACTGAGCAGGTCTCTAACGTGTTCGTTGAACTCCAGTTTAGTCAGGTGGTGCGGCACAGACTCATCATTGAGAGCGTCACCCATCTCCATCTCGTATTTGCCCTCGTCCAACTGCTGGAGTTTGGTTCGAGCGTCCTCATTGTAAGTAACGATCCGAGTCCTGGCGCCGAGGCCCAGATAATCGGTGGCAATTTTCGTCACCTCTGGATCGATCTCCACAACTTCCAGGTTGCTGCGAGGAAACATCACTTCTAGAAATCGGGGTATTGTGTATCCGCCACCGCGTATGAATAGGACATCCATGTCCGGGTCGGTGTGACCGAGGTAGGTTGCCAGATCAGCGAACACCTTCTCGTAGGAGTACAGAAGATAGTAGGGGTCGCCAACGTCAACATAGTTGTGGAGCAGGGCATCCAGGTACAGAACGCGGACCTCGCGGCCATCCACATCCCGCGCCCGAACCTTGATGCAGAAGTTGTTGCTCTCCCAGATACACAGCGTTTCCAGAGCGCCGCTGAATATCGCGAAGACCGCGACGCCTATGAAGACCGCGCCCATCGCGAGGCCCGACCAACTATTTCCAACTGGTGGAGGGCTGGATGTAATGCACCACTACTCATTGCTGAAGGAGTGCATCCGTTTGAATGATAGTGGCGGTCAGGCAGAGGCTAGGAGATTAGCAAATGAGTGGGTCAGCAAGTTGACGGGCGTTACGGCGGTTCCTTTGGACAAAGGTTGGCTTGCTCCGAAGTTAGCACCCAACGAACCTGATGCTCTCATGAATCTGGAATGACGCCACAACGTCGTCGCTCATTCTCTGGATAATCTCAGGCAATTCGCAGATTTTGCAGCGACGAGGAAACAACAGCTACCAGCGATTCTGATCAACGGCTGGATCGGTTACTTCTAGTGGGAGCTTCGACAAGACCTCGAGGCCGGGTTGACGATCAAGACCTGTGAGCGGTGCGGAAACGTGATTCGGTGCGGACATCGTGATCGACGGTTTTGCACGCGAGATGAGGACATCGATTGCTTCAGGACCGGAAATCGCGAAGCGCAACGTCGAAGGCGTAACATGCTGGGCGCGAGTCGCAGGAGGTTACATCTTTCCAGACTACCTCGGCGGCAAGAAATTCACCGATCTCGACTGGTAAGCCCGCGCCTAATCAGTCCTAAAATAAGGCGGCTTGGGGCGATCGTGGTTCCTCTGGATAATCTATTCCCAGGTGTTCGTATGCGCGGCGTGTAGCGACTCGGCCTCGTTTAGTCCGGTCGAGGAATCCTAGCTGGAGCAGATAAGGCTCGTAGACGTCCTCAATGGTGTCCGATTCTTCGCTGATGGATGCAGCCAACGTGTCGAGTCCCACCGGCCCACCGTCGAATTTTTCTATGATGGAGCTTAATACCCGGTGGTCCAACCCTTCGAGCCCCAGTTGGTCAACTTCAAGGCCTGTCAATGCTTCGTTCGCGACCTCGGCGTTAATGACATTATCGGCCATGACTTGCGCGTAGTCTCTCACCCGACGCAGTAGCCTGTTCGCCACCCTGGGAGTCCCCCGCGCTCTGCGGGCTATCTCGATGATTCCATCTTCATCCGATTCGATTTCCAAGATTCTAGCGGAACGGGTGACGATGGTCCGCATTGCTTCTTCATCGTAAAATTCCAGGCGATAAACTGAGCCGAATCGGTCCCTCAACGGAGCGCTTACCATGCCGAATCTGGTGGTCGCGCCAATCAAAGTGAACGGTTTGATCGTCAGGTTCATGCTCCGGGCTTTAAGACCTTTGTCGATAACCCAGGACACAAAAAAGTCTTCCATGGCCGAGTATAGAATCTCCTCAACCACTCGACTGAGCCTGTGAATCTCGTCGATAAACAACACAGCGTCTTCGGGCAGTTGAGTCAGTATCGCCACCATGTCCCCTGGCCTTTCGATGGCGGGGCCTGAGGTGATCTTGATTTGAACGCCCATCTCGATTGCGATGATGTTCGCGAGCGTGGTTTTCCCCAGGCCTGGTGGGCCGTATACGAGGAGATGGTCCAGAGGGTCGCCCCGCTGTTGAGCGGCCCTGATGCCGATGTCCAGATTCTGCTTTACACGGTCCTGGCCGATATAGTCGACGAGCCTTCGAGGTCGCAGGCTGTTGTCTTGGGAGTAGTCGTCATCCTGGCGACTGCCGGATACAATGCGCTCTGACTGGGCCATGCCGAGTCCACCTCTCAGGACGATGTTCAACCCGATCCTGCACTGGTTTTGGAGCTCGCAGTCGCAGGTTTGTGTTCACTTTCTGGATATTAGAACGTGTGTTCATTTTAAGTTTAATATGGTGAAGTGTCAAGGAACGGTGAGAGCCCGAAATGAAGTATAATCGGGCGTTATCAGTCGACCGGAGGCTCCAATTGAATCAACAAAAACCGCCACATGAGTTCCCACAGTTCAACGACGATGTGCGCGACGCGTGGGACACCAACGCAGACTTTTGGAACGAGCGAATGGGCGAAGGAAATTCGTTCCACAATTCGCTGGTCCGGCCTTCAATGGAGAAACTACTCGCCCTGAAATCAGGAGAAAAGCTGCTGGACATCGCCTGCGGGAACGGCCACTTCGCCCGCCAAATGGCCGAACACGAGGTCCGAGTGACTGCCATCGACATCGCCCCTCGCCAGATCGAAAATGCCATAGCTGCCAGCACGGAATATGGAGAACAGATTGAGTTTGTGGTCGCTGACGCCACCGACAACGAATTGTTGACTCGACTGGAATCAAAAAGATTCGACGCAATATCTTGTGGAATGGCGATCATGGACATGCCAGAGATCGAACCACTGGCAAATTCCGTTGCTCGATTATTGAAACCTGGTGGACGTTTTGTGTTCGCCGTGATGCACCCCGCTTTCAACTCACCCAACGGCCTATCCCGCTCTGTCGAGCGCGTAGAGATGGAAGATGGGAGGATCGTGGACACCCTCGCGATTAAATTTCTCACTACATCAATCCAACGTCGTACGAGGGCGCAGCGATCGTCGGTCAGCCAGTTCTCCAGCTCTACTTTCACCGACCGATGAGTGTGTTGTTGAACGTATTTTTCACGCGGGGGTTTGTCGCCGACGGTATCGAGGAGCCAGTGTTTGGCTCGTCAACTCCCAGCCATGCATTGGACTGGGACAATTTCCACGAAATTCCGCCGGTGCTAGCGGTGCGACTTCGTGTGTTGGATACTGGAAAATGACTGGCAGCGATACAGACTGGTCCGAAGATGATTTATGGGTATATTCACGCCTGGCCGACATTGCGGAATGGTCGCGGCGCGAACAGATGGCGGCCTTGATAACTCAGATACGTTTCAAAACGACCGACGCGTTCAAGTTGGTCGATTTGGCTTGCGACGAGGGCGGGTTGACCAAAGCGATTCTGACCCTCTATCCCAGGGCGAGGGCAACCGCGCTGGACGGTTCGCCGTCAATGCTGACTGTAGCATCCCTGAACCTCGCCGAATTTGAAGACGGAACAGAGACAGGCGTATTTGATATTACCGCCGAAGACTGGCTGCACCAGATTGACGGCGTCGATCTCGTTGTGTCGTCCCTCGTCATCCATCATCTCGACTCAACAGGAAAACCCCGACTATATCGAAACGTATTCAATTGCATCGCCGAACGCGGCGCGCTGTTGGTCGTAGACATTGTGGCTGGACGTCGACCCTCGGTCTGGAGCCTCCACGCCAATTTGTTCGACCGTATTGCGTATGAGCAGTCGATGACCGCGACTGACTCAACCGAATTGTATGACATCGTGCGAAAAGAGTGGAATATCTTCATATATCCACAGGAAGGCGAAATGCCGGACATATTTTTCGACAATCTAAATTGATTGGAAGACAGGGTTTCAAGACGTTGATCTCTGTGGCTGAGGGCCAGACACGCAGTATTTGGCGGGCACAAATCCGGCTGGGCACGACCGTCTCAGGGTGCGCCCAGCGACGGGCCTTCGTTCGAGGATGCCGTGGAAGCCATTTCGGACGCCCTGGAAAATTGACACCTATCTACCTTGTTAACTAAACTCATTCCAATCTCTAAATGACCAACTACCGCCGTATTCAGGAGTGACCGACGTGCCTAGCAATAGTAAACAAGAATGGCAGAAAAACACCCTCGGACCACTTCAACAGCGATTCGGCGAGCGTCAATCTCAGTTCGAGACAAATTCTGGGTTCGAAGTTGACGGCCTTTATACCGCCGAAGACCAGAACGGCGCCGACGGCCTGGGCTACCCCGGAGAGTACCCGTTCACACGGGGCATCCAGCCCAATATGTACCGAGGGCGTCTCTGGACCATGCGCCAATACGCAGGACTGGCGTCTCCAGAGGAGTCAAACCGGCGCAACCGTTACCTTCTGGAACAAGGCCAGACCGGTCTCAGCATAGCCTTCGACCTTCCAACTCAGACAGGCTACGACTCCGATAACGCCCTAGCTCAAGGCGAGGTCGGCAGGACCGGCGTCCCGATTTCCAGCCTGGCGGACATGGAATTGCTGTTCGAGGGCATCCCTTTGGACAAAGTCAGCACATCTATGACCATTAACGCCACGGCTTCCATTCTATTGGCGCTATATGTTGCGCTGGCGAAGAAACAAGGCGTCGCGATAGACAAGTTGAACGGGACAATTCAAAACGACATACTCAAGGAATACATCGCCCGCGGAACGTACATTTACCCGCCTCAACCTTCGATGCGGTTAGTGACTGATGTATTTGCATACTGTTCGGAATTCGTTCCTCGCTGGAACACAATAAGCATCAGCGGTTATCACATGGCCGAAGCTGGAGCGACGGCTGTCCAGGAATTGGCATTCACTTTTTCCGATGCCATCGCCTATGTGCGGGCCGCGATCGATGCAGGTCTCGATGTCGACGCATTCTCCGGCAGGCTCTCATTTTTCTTCGTGGCCCAGAGCAATCTGTTTGAGGAGATCGCCAAGTATAGAGCGGCCCGCAGAATGTGGGCCAAGATCATGCGGGAGAGATTCGGAGCGAAGAACCCCCGTTCGTGGATGTGTCGTTTCCACACCCAGACTGCCGGAGTGACTTTGACGGCGCAACAGCCTGACAACAACATAATTCGCACCACGGTGCAGGCGTTAGCCGCAGTGCTTGGGGGAACGCAGTCCCTACACGTCAACTCCTACGACGAAGCCCTGGCGCTGCCGACCGAAGAGTCGGTTCAGCTTTCGTTGAGAACACAACAGGTTCTCGCTCATGAGACGGGAGTGACGGATACCGTTGATCCGCTCGCTGGTTCTTATTATGTCGAGAGTCTGACAGATCGGTTGGAGTCCGAGGCACTCGACTACATCCGTCGGATGGACGATATGGGCGGAGCGTTGGGCGCTTTGGATTCTGGATTCCAAATCAGCGAAATTCACGAGAGCGCATACGACTATCAGCGTCGGGTGGAGAGCGAGGACCGCATTGTCGTCGGCGTGAACCGCTACCAGTCCCCTACACCGCCGATTGAACAGCTCCAGACCATTGATCCGGCCCAGACCCAACGTCAGTTGGACCGCCTGGCCCGCGTGAAACGAGACCGAGACGATTCGGCAATGAACGCCTCCCTTCAAAACCTGGAGAACATCGCCAGAGGCACAGACAACACTATGCCAGCCATACTTGCGTGTGTCGAAGCCTATGCCACTCTCGGCGAGATTTCCGACGTGCTGAGAGGCGTTTTCGGCGTCCAGCAAGAGTTCTCGCCCTTCTAATCGGTGCAGGTGTTGCGTCCGGAAGAAATTTCGCCGAACAATAAACTGATTTTGATCAAACATTCCTTGCCGGGTACGATTCCTGAGGTGCCAGCGAGTCAGTGTGAGTTAAATGATGAAGGCCGTCGTCGCTATCGTCCTTCCGCTCAACGGCTGAAACAATATCTGCCTGCGTCGCTCTACTCCAGTGCTGAGTCCAAGGCTGTGGACACAGCAATGCTATTGGGGAAAAATCTGGGAGTGACTCCAAACACGCTTCCTGGCCTCGAAGAACACCACCGCGACAGTGAACCGTTTCTGACAAACCTCCAACAGTTTCATGAAGCCATCGACAGATTCTTCGCGAACCCCGGCAAACTGACCTACGGAACAGAATCTGCAGACCAGGGGGTTGAGCGTTTCGACGCCGCTGCTGAATCAGCAATCGACGGCTCCGATGCTCGAAAATCATAATGGTCTGCCACGGCACGGTAATCAGCCTGTTTCTGTCCCGCCACACCGGCATCAGCCCGATGGACATATGGCGACGCCTGAACCTTCCTGAGCGCGACCTGCTGGACATCGTGACGGACATCACATAGAGTAAATTCGTAACATCACCTAGAAAGGACGCAGAGATGGTTGGACAGTTGCTGACCGAAGAAGAATTGATTCTCCGAAATACCGTTCGCGAGTTCGCGGAGAAAGAAATCGCTCCACGGGCGGCCCACTACGACGAGACAAGCGAGTTCCCGTGGGACAACATTTACGGCCTCGGGGAATTGGGCCTGTTCGGGTTGGGGATCGACGAGGAGTACGGCGGAAGCGGCGGCACCACTCGGCAGGTAGCTATTGCCATCGAGGAGATCGCCCGTGCCTGTGCCGCCACCAGCACCACCTACGCGGCACACCTGTCGCTGGCCGTCCAGTTCATCCAGATGTACGGGACGGAAGGCCAGAAACGCCAGTTCATCCCTCCATTAACCACTGGCCGAAGCATCGCCGCATTTGCCCTCACAGAAGCTGGCGGCGGAAGCGATGCAGGCGCCATTCAGACCACGGCAACGCGATCAAACGGTTCCTACATCCTCAACGGCTCCAAAACTTATATAACGAACGCTCCTGAAGCCGATATATTCGTTCTGCTTGCGACAATGGACAGGAGCCTGGGAACCAAGGGTATCATCGCCCTTGTAATGGAAAGTGACACTCCGGGACTCACAATCAATCCGCTCCATGGAAAGATGGGCATACGAGCGTCGTCCACCGCAGAGGTTGTGTTCGACAACTGCGAGGTGCCTATGGAAAACCGACTTGGCAACGAAGGGGAAGGTTTCCGGGCGACGATGGAGATGCTGAACCAGAGCCGCATATCTATCGCGGCCCAGTGCATCGGTCTCGCTCAGGCATGTTACGACGCTGCCCTTAAGTACGCCCAGGAACGACGGGCATTCGGTCAGAGAATTGCCGATTTCCAGGGGTTGCAATGGATGCTCGTCGACATGGCGACAGCTACTGAGGCAGCTCGGCTCCTCGTCCAAAAAGCGGCCACGTTGCGAGACGAAGGAAAACCTTTCGCCACGGAGGCTTCGATGGCGAAACTCTACGGGTCACGAGTCGCCGTCGAAAATGCCGACAAAGCCGTTCAGATACACGGAGGCGCCGGCTACTTCGCGCCAACCGACGTCGAGCGATACTACCGTGACGCCAAAATAATGGAAATCTACGAAGGAACTTCTGAAATCCAGCGACTGATTATCGCCCGCAACCTCATACCGAAAGAGTAATTTCATAACTCTCTCGCCTCATTCAAAAAATCCAAAGGACAATGATGCCTGAAAATTCCAAAGGCAGCCCATGCGCCGCTCGACACTTGAATCACGTCTGCATAGCCGTGAATGACATCGAAGCGACGCTGGGCTTCTACAAGACTACCTTCGGAACCGGGGATACCGAGATCGAGGACATTGAAGATCAAGCGGTTAAAGCCGCGCTTGTCCGCGTCGGAGGCTCTCAGCTTGAGTTCATCCAGCCAACCGACCCAGAGGGCGGCGTCGCGAAATTCATTGAGCGTCGCGGCGAAGGCGTTCATCATATCTGCTTCGAGGTCGAGAACCTCCAGGGGACGCTGGACAGCCTGGGTGAATCGGGAGTGCAGTTAATCGACAAATCTCCGCGTGAGGGACTATCGGGCATGATCGGATTCATCCATCCGCGCTCCACTGGCGGCGTTCTCATCGAGCTTGTGGACCAGGACACGGCCAGGAGATAGCCGAATATGAGCAACGACATAGTGCGAGTGCTGGTCGCAAAACCCGGATTGGACGGACATGATCGAGGGGCCAAGATCATCGCTCGCGCCCTTCGCGACGCAGGCATGGAGGTCATCTACACAGGCATTCGCCAGACGCCTGAGATGATCGTCGAAGCCGCTCTTCAGGAAGACGTGGACGTGATCGGCCTCAGCATCCTTTCTGGAGCGCACATGGTTTTGTTTCCCCAGATTCTTGACGGTCTCCATGAGAACGATATGGACGACGTTTCGGTGATCGCCGGCGGGATCATCCCGGAAGCTGACCGCTTGGAACTGGAAAAACTGGGTCTCAAGGCCGTGTTCGGGCCTGGAACGCCAACCTCCGAAATCGTAAGTTTCGTGAGGAACTTGGTGGCTGAAAAGAATTAAGGAATCGTCGGAGCTTCGATGGCCACAGGCTTTCCGAAATCGGACAGTTTGATGGACAGGCCGATTGTCCCGGTTCCTCCTAGCCCCATGTCGCCTACCGGCAACCCCATTGCATCCAGGGCCACGTCGGCCTGAACAGTGATTTCTCGTAGCAGCAGATCGTCGACCCCTATCCATATCGTGGCTTCTGACTCCTGCCCCGCCGCGTCCAGCGTTCCGAATTGCGCAGTTCCAACTAGCTTGTAAACATCCACGCCGTCGCGGTTTTTTTTATCAAGAAATCTTGCGTTTGATAGCGGCGGTTTACCGCCCAGTGAAAAGTCAGCAAGGTTCGGAATTCCTAGCCCGCCACCTTCTGAAATTTCCCACGCTCCAGATTCCGGGTTCGTGGTGTATGTAACTGCACCGATGGTGATAATCTCCATCTCCAGCGCGAATACCACTACCGACAAAGAGATCAACCCGTGGCTCTTGTCAGGAGTTTGGACGTCGCCGACATAACTCAGCGGAACTTCAATCGAAGATTGTCCGGTTGATACCGAGAACGTTCCTGAAACATCGAAATGGAACGACCCCACCTGGGACATCGCGTCCGATGATTTCAACAACAGTTCGTCAGGGTGAATCCCAACCGACTCCACAGAATTGGCAACCGAAGGAGGAACCCCGACGACCCCTCGCGGCGTGGCCGTCGAAATCGCCGGCGTGGGACACCACCTCGCCCAGCACGCGGTTCATCAGCTCCGCATACGGCCGGCCGGCCATCGCTGCCTGCTGGGCGCGCCCCATCTTCGCCTGCGCCACCTTCTCCATGGCGCTGGTGATCTGTGCGGTTTTCTTGACGGAAACGATCCGCCGCCGGATGTCGCGGGTGCTGGGCATTTAAAACTACTTATTCGCCGACTTGTACTCGTCGAGGGCTGCCTTGAGGTTGGCTTTCACTTCGTCGTTCACTTGGCCAACGGTGGTGATCTGTTTCAGCAGGTCGGCCTTGCGATCCTGCAGGAAAGTCGTAATCGAGGCTTGGGATTTCTTGAGATCGTCCACTTTCACGTCGTCGAAGTAGCCGTTCTGCACTGCCCACAGGATGCACACCTGCACCGGCACTGCCACGGGCCGGAACTGTGCCTGCTTGAACACCTCCACGATGCGTTTGCCGCGCTCGAGCTTGGCGCGCGTCGCCTCGTCGAGGTCGCTGCCGAACTGCGCGAAGGCGGCCAGCTCACGGAACTGCGCGAGGTCCAGCTTGATGGTGCCGGAAACCTGTTTCATGGCTTTGATCTGTGCCGCGGAACCCACCCGGCTCACGGACAGACCCACCGAGATCGCCGGTCGCACGCCCTGGTAAAACAAATCGGTTTCCAAGAATATCTGGCCGTCGGTGATGGAAATCACGTTCGTCGGGATGTACGCTGACACGTCTCCCGCCTGCGTCTCGATGATGGGCAGCGCGGTGAGAGAGCCGCCGCCGGCGTTGTCGGAGAGCCGCGCCGAGCGCTCGAGCAAACGGCTGTGCAGATAAAACACATCACCCGGATACGCCTCGCGGCCGGACGGCCGCTTGAGCACCAGCGACACCTGGCGGTAAGCCACGGCGTGCTTGGATAAATCGTCGAAAACGATGAGCGCGTCCATGTTGTTGTCCATGAACCATTCGCCCATCGACGCGCCGGCGAAGGGGGCGAGAAACTGGTTGGTGGCGGAGTCACTCGCCGTGGCGGCCACCACGATGGTGTTCTCCAGCGCGTCGTTTTCCTCGAGGTTTTGGATGACCTTGGCCACGTTGGCACGCTTTTGGCCGATCGCCACATAAATGGAATAGAGCGGCCGAAAATCCGGGTCGCCACTCTCAAGCCCCTCACGGTTGACGCGCGCGTTGTTGATGATGGTGTCGATGCAGACCGCTGTCTTGCCGGTTTGGCGGTCGCCAATCACCAACTCGCGCTGGCCGCGGCCGATCGGGATCATCGAGTCGACCGCCTTGAGGCCCGTCTGGAGCGGCTCGTGGACCGGCTGTCGCATCACGATGCCCGGAGCCACAACGTCGATCTGCCGGTTTTCCTCGATCGGCTCGA
>ENA-ORDI01001462-ORDI01001462.1-marine-metagenome-genome-assembly--contig:-NODE-1462-length-12858-cov-3.279634_pt1 | contig 12858 bp, 10 predicted proteins | sample MGYA00248628_ERZ508525 | MGnify/ENA primary metagenome ERZ508525 (study PRJEB26195, sample SAMN05422138) | marine metagenome | isolation source: East of Porto Seguro, South Atlantic Ocean | place...
ATCCCCTGCTTTATCCAAGCGCGCTTCGCAGGGACCCTAACGATGCGTCGCTGGTCTACGTAACCCTGGAAGCCACCTTTCAGCATAGGTACTACGAGCACATCACCCACTTGTACAATATCCAAAGGCTGAAACGGGCCCAAGGGTTGGATAACAGGGTTGAGGTGCCCTTTGAGGGGTACTGGGCCTTGCCGGAGTGGGACAGGAGCGAGCCTTAGGGCCGCTGGGGAAAACTCTTTTACAAAAGAGGTTTCCCCAGATCCCTTCCAGAAAACTTTATCCCACTTAGAGTTCTTTAGGCTAGGCCTCGAAACTCTATGCCGAGGCGCAGGCTACGCTGATTACGTTGGTGGCGGTTTCGGGGACGGTGTGCTCCTTCCAGCTGGCGCCGCCATCATGAGTTCCGAAAACCTGGCCCCGGCGGCTGCAGAAATAGACCTGCTCCGGCGCCTGGGCGAGCGGTCCGGAGGACTACGCCCCCGACGAATACCAGTGGGGATACAACCGGATGATGACCGTCGAGGGACTTTTCGGCGCCGGCGACACCATCGGCGGCACCGCCCACAAGTTCTCGTCTGGATCGTTCACGGAAGGCCGGATCGCGGCAAAGGCGGCGGTCAACTACGTCAACGATTTGGGGACCGATCAGCCTCAGATCAGCGAGCAGGAATACCAAGATTTCGAAAAGGTCATCTTCCAACCTATGGAGAACTACAAGGTCGGCCGCAACGAGATCGTCGCCGGGACCGTATCGCCGAGCTATCTGCTGCCGATTCATGGTCTGCAACGTCTCGAGAAGATCATGGACGAATACGTCGGCGGCACCAGCACCAACTACATGACCAACGAATGGGGGCTTAAGCGCGGCCTCGAACTTTTGGGCATGCTTAAGGAAGATATGAATCACATCGGGGCTGAGGACCTGCACCAGTTGCAGCGGACCTGGGAACTAGATCATCGGCTCACCGCTTCAATCTCCGTCACCCATCACACCTTGTTCCGCGAGGAAACGCGGTGGCCGGGGTATTACTATCGGGGCGATCATATGAAGCTTGATGACGACAATTGGCATTGCTTCACCCTGTCGCAATACGACCGGAATACCGGCGAGTGGGCTATGGAGAAGGCTCCCGTGTATCACATCATAGACTAAACGGAGTCCACCGAAGCACCCTTTGATGTAATGAGAAGCCCCTGATGGTGCCCGAGGCCGGACTCGCCGAGGAGGCCCAGCGCGCGGCGGTCCTGAAGAAGGTGCCCCTGGACGGCTTCATGGGCAAGGCCGATTGGAACGGCGTCTGCCTCGAGACGCGGACCCGGGGCGGCGTCTTCTGGCCGATCCCGGTGACCCTGTCGGCGTCAGACGAACGAGCAGGAAGGCGGCTTCCGGGACCATGATCATCGCTCAGATCACCGACACCCACCTCGCGGCCGCCAACGCGGCGGACCCGGTGTTCCGCGCGCGGGCGGAGAACCTTCGCGAGTGCATCGCCGACATCAACGGCCTCGACCCCATGCCCGACGCCGTCATACACACCGGCGATATGACCCAGCACGGCCAAGCGGCGGAATTTGCCCATGCCCGATCGCTCCTTGCGGCGCTGGAGGCGCCCCTCTACGTCATCCCCGGCAACCGCGACGGCCGCGAGGGAATGGCGCGGGCCTTCGCCGGCGACGGGTACATGATGCCCGATTGCGCTTTCGTCCACTATGCAGTCGAGGAGCATCCGGTAAGGCTGGTCGCCGTGGACTCCCTCGCCGCCGACGGCAGCGCCAAGGGAGATCTTTGCCACGACCGCCTAGCAGCGCTCGACGCCACCTTGGCCGAAGCGCCGGCGCAGCCGACGGCACTGTTCATGCATCACCCGCCCTTCGACGTGCCGACTGCTCCCGACCCGTTTGCCTACCAGCGCCGCCGGGCGGCGGCCGATCTGGCTGCGGTGGTCTCGCGGCACCCGCAGGTGGTCCGCATCTTCACCGGCCACATGCACCGTCCATGGACGGCGACGGTGGGGGGCGTTGCCGCCAGCACCGTTCCCAGCGTCGCCGTCGACCTGCGCAAGGGTCACTATGCACCAACGATGGCTGGGCGGCCGGTCTACCAGGTGCACCGGTTCGAGGGCGATTGGGGCTTCGCCAGCGAGACCCGCTTGGCCGGTTCCGGGGCGATTTCTCGATAAGCGAAACGACCAGTACCCGATGTGGATGTAAAACTATTTACCGAATTCAGTCAGTCGAGGCTGGCGTAAAACTCATACAGAATCCTCACCACTTCGGGGCGGCTGAATTCAACGGGAATGTCCTCACCCTTGGAAAGCATCTCGCGCTGCCTGGTACCGGAAATACTGATGTGGTGCTCGGAATCGTGGGGACAAGTCTTGGCCGTCGCCATGCCGTCACACTTTTCGCAGAAAAAAGTGACGCCGATCTTCAGCGGCTGGATGATCAGCGCCCCGTCCCAAAGGGTGTCGAAGACATGCTGGGCGTCGAACGGCCCGTAATAGTCGCCGACGCCCGCGTGATCGCGCCCGACGATCAGGTGCGAACAGCCGAAGTTCTGACGGATCAGGGCGTGGAACAAAGCCTCGCGGGGGCCGGCATAGCGCATTTCGATGGGGTATCCGGCCTGGATGATGGTGCCTTCGACGAAGTAGTTGTCGATCATCGCCTGGATCGCCTTGGTCCGTACTTCGGCCGGGATGTCGCCGTCCTTCAGTTTGCCCAGCACCTGATGGATGAACACCCCGTCGGTGACCTCGATGGCGATCTTGGCCAGGTGTTCGTGGCTGCGGTGCATGGGGTTGCGGGTCTGGAAAGCGGCCACCCGCGACCAGTCCTTGTCGGCGAACATGGCCCGGGATTGAGCCGGGCGCAGGAACAGATCGGGATATTTCTCCGGATATTCGCCCTCGCTGAGCGCTATTACCCGCCCGCCCAGGTTGATTTCGCCCTGGTCGAGGACTTTCCGCACCCCCGGGTGCCCGGGGTCGGTGGTGCGGTAAACGTGATTGCATTCGGATTTTTTATCTATGGCGTATTTTTCAAGCACCTTCATCACCGCCATGATCTCGCCGCTGTCGCCGTCGACCAGCGCCACCTCTTCCTCGATGTCGATGCCGTCGGCCAGTTCCTTGGCCGCCGAAAGGGTCACCGGGATCGGCCAGAACAAACCGTCCGACAATTTCATTTCCTCGCAGCACCCTCGCCAGTCGGCCTCGCCCATGAAGCCGGAAAGCGGCGTATAGGCTCCCATGGCCATCATAATCACGTCCGAGGTCTCGCGGCTTGTCATCGGAATTTTTTTTAAACCTTCGGCGCGCTTGAACTCGTCCGGGCGCTCGGCCTGTAGATGGATCAACGGTTTCAGCTCATCACCGCCGTGCGGGGATATGAGTGTCGACATGGTACCTCTCTTCTGGTCCTTATTGTTTCGACGCTGGGTGATAACGACGTTCTACCAACCTTATTGTGGTTCACTCCCCCCGACAAACAAGCCAAGACCGCCAAGATTACTGCCAATCATGAAGCTGGGAAAGGTGTCGAACCAAGGTCCCGAAAGCCAAACCATCCTCGAGGTGGCAAAAAAATCCGCCGCTGAGGTTATCGCCACGCCGTGCCCGCTGTGCCGGCAGAACGTCGAGATGTACCAGGATACGGTTACAAGAAGTACGGCACCGATTACCAGATTCCGGTCGTCTTCCACAGCCAGCTGATAGCCGTCGCCTTCGGCATGGACGCCAAAATATACGCGTGCCTTGACCGCAACACCATCCGGTCGGAAAAACTGGAAAAGATGGCCAGGAAGGGCTGAGCCCTAAATCCTCGGCCGCCCGTCGATCATGGCGAGGAAGTTCTTCGCCGATCCGGCATGCAGTAAAGCCAAGGCGCAACCCAGTTGCCGGTCTTCTTTTTCGCCGACGGGAGGGCATGCGTCTTCGGGCACCGTGGGCCGGTTTATGGCCTTCCATTTTTCCTTGCCGACGGCGGGAAGGGCGCCGGGAAGATCGGATTCGCGGCGCTGCTTGGTTTCCTTGGACGGGCTGAGGAAGATATCCGGCGCCACGCCCCGGGCCTGGATGGTATTGCCGTTTGGCGCATAGTAAAGCGCCGTCGTCATCCGAATCCCGCCTTCCACCGGCAGCGGCAGGATCGTCTGTACCGACCCCTTGCCGAAGGACTGCCCGCCCATCAGGGTGGCACGGCCGTGATATTGGAGGGCGCTGGCGACGATTTCCGAGGCCGAGGCCGAGCCGACATTGATCAGCACCACCATCGGCGCGCCCTTGGCCAGGTCGCCCCGGACCGCCTTGTGGGATCGGTCGCGGCCTGGATTGCGGCCGCGGATGGAAACGATTTCGCCTTCATTGAGGAAGCTGTCGGAGAGGACCAGCGATTGGTCCAAAAGCCCGCCCGGATTGTTGCGCAGATCGAGGACCACCCCGGCCAGACGGGACCCGAGTTTTTCGTGGATGTCGGCGAATGCCTTCTCGATGCCGGTTTCCACCTTTTCCGTGAAACGGGCGACGCGGACATAGCCGATGTCGCCCTCGATGCGCCAGCGCACGGCCTTGATCTTGATGATCGCCCGGGTAAGCGTAATGGGGAAGTCACCGAAACCGGCGCGGCGGATGGTCAGGGAAATCTGCGTTCCCGCCCGCCCCCGCATGCGCTTGACCGCCTGCAGCAGGGTCTTGCCCTTGATCGCCTCGCCGTCGACATGGGTGATCAGGTCGCCGGCCTTCAAGCCCGCCTGTTCAGCAGGCGTGCCTTCGATGGGGGCGATCACCTTGACCAGGCCGTCCTCCATGGTGATCTCTATCCCCAGGCCGCCGAATTCTCCCTTGGTCTGGACGAAGCTTTCGCGGAACTCGTCCGCGTTGAGGTAAGCCGAATGAGGATCCAGCGACGCGACCATGGATTCCAGCGCCGCTTCCACTAGCTTCTTCGGCGGTAATGTCCCGGGCTTGGCCTTGGTTTCGCGCACCCCCTTGACCGCGGCGTCGATCAGGGTGGCGTCGGAGATTTCCTTGACGTAACTGGCGCGCACCCGGCGGTAGGCGAAATCGAAATATTCCAGCCGTTCCGTCTTGTCCGGTTCCGTCGAATAGGCCTTGTAAACCGTCTCGAACCGCTCGAGCTGCTTTTTCGCCTCCGGCGGCAGCGGCTTTTCATCGTTGCCGAGGGCCTGGAGGACCCGGCTCAGAGTCGATTGTCCGGCACTGCAACCACTTATGGAGGGCAGCAGCGCCAATGCCATGAAAGAGGCTACCGCCAAATTCAGTAACCGGGGTGAACCTCGCCAAATCATCAGTCGTTACTATTCCGACGCCAGGGGGACTTGCCCGCTAACGCCGGAAACCTTTTTTTGCTGTCGACACCTTTTTATTATCGACACTGGCGCCTTATCCGTCGGCGGTGATCTGTTCGATCAATTCACTCAGCACGCGCTCCGCGTCGTCGTTTTCGATCTGGCAGGTGCCGGCGCTTTCGTGCCCGCCGCCGCCGTATTTCAGCATCAAATCGCCGATGTTTGTTTTCGATGTGCGGTTGATGATCGATTTGCCGGTGGCGAACACGGTGTTCAACTTGTTCAGCCCCCACAAAACGTGGATCGAGATGTTGGTGTCCGGGAACAGCGCATAGATCATGAACCGGTTGCCGGCGTAGATGGTTTCCTCGTCGCGCAGATCGAGCACCGCCAGGTTGCCATGGGCCGTGGTGCAGCGCTTGATCTGCTCCTTGATGTCAGGAAGGTCGAGGATATCATCGACCGTGTGATCGCGGCAGAAATCGATCAGCTGCATCATCAGGTTATAGTTGGAAACGCGGAATTCGCGGAACCGGCCGAGCCCGGTACGGGAATCCATGAGATAGTTCAACAGCGCCCACCCCTTGGCGTCGACGATTTCGTCTTCGCTGAACTGGGCCGAATCGCCCTTATCGACGGCCTCCATCATGTCATCGGAAACATTCGGGAATTTCTCCTTGCTACCGAAATGGTCATAGACCACCCGCGCCGCCGACGGCGCTTGGGGATCGTTGATGTAATTGTCCTTCTTGTCCTCGACCCGGGTAATTTCGCTGGAATGATGGTCGAAGGCCAAGCGCACACCTTCCACATAGGGAAGGTTGGTGGTGATGTCGGTGTCTGAAATCAGGATCGTGCCATCCTGCATGTCCTTGGGGTGGACGAACTTGATGTCGTCGATCATATCCAGTTCTTTAAGCAGCACCGCACAGACCAGGCCGTCGAAATCGCTGCGGGTGACCAAACGGAAATAATTGTCACTCATTATCCATAAACCCTTCTCAAACTCTCATCCTTCCCTTCCAGAAACGGACCTTTCTCGAAACGGGCCGGGTTGCCGGATCATCATAGACTAAATGATATATCCGCCGAAACCCGCAGCCGGAAAAGGAGAAAATACATAAACCCAGGGGGTAAACAATAACTGAATCGAAGAAGATCAGTCACCGCCGGGGGGGCAGTTCGTGCGCCAACCAGACGGCGGCAAGGAACAACGCCACCGCACCCGCCTGATGAAGGGCCGCCAACGGAACCGGAACCACCAGCAACAGGGTCGAAATGCCCAAGGCCACCTGGGCCACCGCCACCGCCGCCAGGACGTTCAAGGCCAGGCGCTGGCCGGGGGCTAATCCCGCCCTCCGGGCCCGCCACCAAAAGACCATCACGGCGGCAAAGACGGTGGTCGCCAAAATCCGGTGGTCGAACTGCACGGTAGTGATGTTTTCAAAAAAGTTGCGGTAACCGGGAGCCAGCTCGAACAGGCCGTCGGGAACCCAGGCGCCGTCCATGAGCGGGAAGGTATTGTAGACAAATCCGGCATCGAGCCCGGCAACGAAGGCGCCTGATAGCGCGGTAACGAAAATCAACGCCGTCAGGCCCCAGGACCAGCATCGAAGCCGTTCCGGCCCCCATTCAGGCCCCTGGCCCGGTACCCGTTCCGGCGGCGCGGCGGGCCTTTCGGGACTCAATATCCCGAGCCCCACCCACACCATGGCGCCGAGGATGACCAGGGCCAGGGACAAGTGCGCAGCCAGCCGGTACTGGCTGACATCGGGGCGGGAAACCAAGCCGCTCTTGACCATGTACCAGCCCAGCATCCCCTGCAGGGCGCCGACAACGAAAAGCCCGACCAGCTTCAACCCCAGCCGCCGGTCAACCCATCCCTTGAGCCAGAACACCGCCATCGGCACGAAGAAGGCGGCGCCGATGAGGCGCCCCAACAGGCGGTGGGTGTATTCGAACAAAAAGATCGATTTGAACTCCCCCAGCGTCATGCCAAGGTTGAGTTTCTTGTATTCGGGATATTCCTGGTAGCGGGCGAAGACCCTTTCCCACTCCGCCGCGTCTAAAGGCGGCAGCCAGCCAGTCACCGGCCGCCAATCGACCATCGACAGCCCCGAATGGGTGAGCCGGGTGACGCCACCCAAGACGATCATCGCAAAAACCATCAGGCCGACGACAAAAAGCCAGGCCACGATGGCCTTTTGATGCTTAACGCTCATGCCGGCAGATTAAACGTCCGGTGCCTGAATGTCCCGGCCGAGCGCGCGCGCCAGCAGCATATAGACCTTGCCGACGTCCGACGACAAGAAGGTGCCCTTGAGCAGGCCCTCCTGGTCGCGCTTCTTGGCTTCGTCGAGCACGGCCTCGAACTCGGTGAAATACCGGGATACGTAATCGCGGAATTCGCTGTCGGTTTGGTATTTTTCCTTGATCGAAGCCAATTTCGCCTTTTCGCGGAACCCCAGCATCTTGCGCACGAAGACGCCTTTTTCGCCCCTGTTGAAGCGTTGCCAGTCGTCCTCGGAAATCTGCGTTTCAAGCACCCGGTTCATGTCGACGGCCAGGGACTGTAGGCGTTCGTTAATGAAGCTCGATTGATGCATGAAGTACGCAAGCCCGGCCTCCTGCTTGCGCTCTTGGAGGGCTTCGAGGATGGCATTGGTCTCGTCGGACGCCTGGCGCATTTTGACGGTTTGATATTCCACCGCCTGCGTGACCTGAGAGGCCCGCTGCGCCACAGAGGCGGTGATCTGGGACAAGGCGTCGGAATGGGAACGCACCCTTTTGTCCCATGTCGCAACCTTGCCGAGGGCGACTTCGGTGACGCTGCTTAATTCGTGAGCGCGCTGCCCGATAGCCTTGCTCAGCGAATTGATGCCCTGTTCGGCTTGGTGGTAGGTGGTGGCCATGGATTGCAGTTGCTGGCGCAGCGACCCGGTCGTCCTTTCGAGGCTCGATGCCGCCTCTTCGGCCCGGGCGCCGGCGTCCTCGGTCTGCTCGCGGAAGGCCCCCGTGACCTTGGTCAGCTTGGCGGCGTTCAAATCGGACGCCACGGTCGCTTCGGCCGAGTACTGGGTGAGGGATTCCCCGACCCGGGCCAGCCGGGCCACCGCTTCCTCGGTGGCAGCGCCCAGCAATTCCGCTTGATGACCCAGGTTGTCAGCCGTTTCCTCGACCCGGGCCGACGACCTTTTCTCCAGGGCTTCGAGTTCCTGAAACCGGTTGCGCAGGTCTTGGCCGGCAGCGCCGAGCCCGGACGTCGTCTGCTCGGACAACGCGGTCAAGAGCTGATAATGGTTTTGCAGGTCGATACTGAGTTTTTCCATTTTCCCGGACGCGCTTTTGGAAACCGCCGACAGGTTGTGACCGTGGCGGTGGAGCCGATCAGCCACCTGGGTCATCTGCTTGGAGGCCTCGTCGGTGCTGACGGTGACTTCGCTGCTGCGCGCCTGCAAGGTTTCGCTGACCTTATTGAGTTCGGCGGCGGCGTTGTCGGACGCCGAGGTTAGTTCGGCGGCCTCCCGGTGCAGGGTGTCGGAAAACGCCTGCACGTGCGACGACGCCGTATTGTAGGTGCTGGTCAATTCCTGGCCGCTGCGGTTGAGGAGCCCGCTGACATCGTCGAAACGGTCGCGGGCCCGGTCCAACCCCTCATTCAGCGCCTGGACATGACTCTGCAGCGACGTCGCGATGCCTTCCAGGTTGGACGTCGCATGGGCCGACGCGCTGGTGGCGGCATCCACGTGTTCGCGCATCGACTTGCTGACCTTGCTGATGTTCGACACCGCGGTTTCCGACGACTGGTTCAATTCCCCCGATCCGGTCTTTAGGGCCGCGGTAACGTTGGTTACCCGAGTCACCGCCAGGTCCGAAACGGCGATCAACTGGTCGGCCTTTTCCCGCAGATCGTTGTCGGCCAGGGAAAGCATTTGGGTGGAATCGCCGCTCACCTGCTCCAGATCCTGGGCGCGTTGCTGGAGGGCTTCGGCCATTTTGTCCATCTGTGTCGCCGCCTTGTCCGATGCCCGGGTCAGGTCGTTGGCCTGGCGGTGCATGACTTCGGTGACCAGGGACAGCAACTGGGCCGCCCCGTCGGCGGCGTTCTCCAGATCGTGGGAGCGGTCGTTGAAGGAGCTGCCGGCCTTATCCACGTCGACAACAGCTTGGCTGCTGGCCTGAGTGAGGCTTTCGGAATGGTTTTTGAAAATCTCGGCCACGGTGCGAATTTTTTCGGCGGCCCCGTCCGACGCCGAGCCCAGTTCGTTGCTTCTTTGGCGCAGCGCATCGCCGGTGGCGCTGATCCGAAGAATGCTCTGGTCGGCGATCTTGGCCAACACGTCGGCGCGTTCGTTCAGGGCATCCCCGACCTCGCCGACTCGGTTGACGGCCTGGTCCGCGGATGTGGCCAAGTCCGAAGACCGGACGGCCAGTTGTTCGCCGACCAGATCGACCCGGGTCATCACCTTTTCGGTGATCACCGTCAGTACCTGGGAACTGCGCCTCAGCCGGTCGCCGACGGCTTCCGCCCCGGCCGCCGTTTGCGCAGCCAGTTCGGTCATTTCGCGGGCCTGGTGGAGTAAGACGTCGCCGGCGCCGCGGACCTTTTCCGCCGACTGATCGGCGGTGGCCAACAGCGTTTGCGACTGATCCTTGAGGGCTTCACCCATCTCATGGATCTTGCCGATGACTTTCCCAGTGGTTTCGTTCACGGCTGCGGACTGGCGGCACAGATTGATCTCGATCTCCGATGTCCGGGCCTGGGCCAGCTCGGCGACGGAACTCAGGGTATCGGCCTGGCTTTGCAGAGATTCGCGCATGACCTCGGCCTGGCCGGAGGCGCGTTCGGTCTGTTGCGCCATTTCGCGGATATGGCCTTGCAGGTTCTCGCTGTCGGCGCGGACCGTTGAAATGGCCTGTTCGGAGGCTTCGCGAAAACGCTCGATCCGTTGATCGAAAACATCCCCCGCCTCGTCGGTGCGCGATGCGGCCTCGACCGAGACGGCGGCCAGGTGCTCGGCCCGGGACTTCAGGGTATCGGCCGATTCATGGGCCCGGGCGGCGGCGCGGTCGGCGGCCTCATTCAAATCCTCGGTCTGGCGGCGCAGGGTTTCCACCAGGTCCTCGGCCCGGGCCGAGGTGCGGTCCGAGGTCACCGTCAGGTCGCGGGTGTGCAAGCTAAGAACGTCTCCGGCTTCCCTGGCCCGGTCGGCAGCACGTTCGGAAACCGACTGCAAATCGACGGTCTGGCGCTTCAGCGCCTCGGCGACGGCATGGGACCTGAGGTCGGCGTCTTCAGACACCGTCGATAACTCCATGGCCCGCTGGTGAATCAGGCTGGAGATGGTTTCGCCCCGTTTCGCCGCCTCGTCCGAGGCCCGGGTCAGGTCGCGGGTCTGGCGGCGAAGGATTTCGCTAATCTCGTGGGCCCGGGTTTCGGCCTTGTCGGACGGATAGATCAATTGCCGCATGTGCCAGCGTAGCGCCTCGGTGTCGCGCCGGAGGCTTTGCCCCCGCTCCCAGAACGCAATCACCATCCACAGAAGCGCCAGCGGCGTCAGGGCCCCGGCGGCCAGCCCGCCGACTTCGTGCGGCAAAAGCTCGGTGACGTTGTTCCAGCCCAGCACCGCCTCGACGTAATCGTGGACCCCCCACACCCAGGCGGCGCTGAGGATCAGCCCGCCGAGGGTGTAAAGCCGAAAACGGAGGTAAAAAGGCGCTTTCCACGGATCGGCGTCGTCGAGGCCGGTGTCCGGGACATCGCCGGTGGAACCGGCGCCGCCACTATCGGGTATTGCCAGTGGGTCGAGGCCGTCGTCCTTGGTCGCATCGGCGCCGATTAGGCGCTTGGCGGCGCTGCCTTCCTTGCCTTGCCCTTTGGCCATGACTATCGCCTGCCCTTGTTTAACGTAGCGCGCCCAGGGTCAGGGGAGATCATACACCGCTATATATAGCAGGTAAATGGGCCAATTATCACAAAATGTGGGTAATAATTGCCGGAAGAAGAGGCTCAGAAATCGCCGACCACGTTCGACGGTTCGCCTTTTACAAAATTATCGATGTTGTCCATCATCTGGTCGGCCAGGGTCTGCATGGCTTCGCGGCTGGCCCAGGCAATGTGCGGCGTGAGGATGAAGTTGGGCCGCTCCAGCAGATCGAAGAACGGGTGGTCGTCGGCCGGCGGTTCCGGCGCCAGGACGTCGATGGCGGCGCCGCCGATCAAGCCCTCCTTTATCGCCGTTGCCAGGGCCTCGTCCTCGATCAGGCCACCGCGGGCGGTGTTGACGATAAGGGCGGTTTTCTTCATGCGACGAAATTCGTCGATGCCGAACATGTCGCGGGTCTGGGGCAGCAGCGGACAGTGAAGCGTGATCACGTCCGAAGTTTCTAGAAACTCATCGAGCGGCAGGAACGTACTTTTCGCCCTGGCGTCGTCGCTGACGAATTCGTGGTTTAGGAATACCGTCTCCATGCCGAAACCGTTCTTGCCGACCGCGGCCACGGCCTGGCCGATGGCGCCCTCGCCGACGATGCCGAGGCGGCTGGCGTGAAGGTCGTCGATGGGATGGTTGAAAAAGCAGAACTGAGCCGCTTTCTGCCATTCGCCCCGGACCACGTCTTGACGGTAGCCGATGATGGATCGCCTGAGCGCCAGGATCAGAGCGAAGGCGTGTTCGGGAACCGTATGGACGGCGTATCCCCGGATGTTGGAGACGATGATACCGTTGGCCTTGCAATAGTCCAGATCGACGATATCGATGCCGGTGGCGGCGATGGCGATCATCTTAAGGTTCGGGCACTGTTCGAGGATCTCGGCCCGGAGCGCCACCTTGTTGTTGATGATGATGGTCGCGTCTTTCACCCGCTCAGTGACTTCGTCGGCGCTGGTGCGGTCGTATTCAGTCCATTGGTGGTCGAAACCGGGCCGCCGGACGTCGATATAGGGCGCGATGGTGTCGCGGTCGAGAAAGACGACGTGATGGGTCGCGACCTCGATGGGAGAATTAGCATCCACGGCAGGAATCCCCTACATGCAGGCGACGGCTACTGGCTTCGAGGCCACCGGCGCGTACGCCTCGCGGTAAAATTCCTGGGCCGCGGCAACGCCGGACCCGGGCTCGACCATGATACCGGAATCGCGCATCGCCATTTCGGCCCCGGCGATCGCCTGCAACAGCATCAATTCGTTCTGCCAGCCGAGATGGCCGATCCGAAATAGCTTGCCGGCGACCTTAGTCAGCCCGCCGCCGAGCGACAGGTTATAGCGCTCGTAGGCGTTCTTGAGGACTTCGTTGCCGTCGTAACCTTCGGGCACCAAAATGGCGCTGACGGTGTCGGAATACCATTTCGGTTCCTTGGCGCAGAGGTCCAATCCCCAGGCGGAAACAGCCCGGCGCACGCCCTCGGCAAGACGATTGTGGCGGGCAAAGACGTTTTCCAGCTCCTCGTCCAGCAGCATCTTGCAGGATTCTTTGAGCCCGTTCATCAGACCCACGGCCGGCGTGTAGGGGTAGGCGTTGTTGGCATAGCCCTTGGCCATGTCATGCACG
>ENA-ORDI01001463-ORDI01001463.1-marine-metagenome-genome-assembly--contig:-NODE-1463-length-12858-cov-2.999609_pt1 | contig 12858 bp, 13 predicted proteins | sample MGYA00248628_ERZ508525 | MGnify/ENA primary metagenome ERZ508525 (study PRJEB26195, sample SAMN05422138) | marine metagenome | isolation source: East of Porto Seguro, South Atlantic Ocean | place...
TTTCGAGGACTAAAACCGCGATCGCGCCCCCCGACAGCGCCGAAATGGTTTTGACCTTCCGCAACGTCCACAACTGGATGAAACGGGGTTACGAAGCGACCATTTTCGAAGCCATGTTCACGGCCCTTAAACCGGGCGGCGTGTTGGGCCTGGTCGAACACCGGGGCAATCCCGAAGTTTGGCAGGACCCGCAGGCGCTCAATGGTTATGTGAACGAGGACTATGCCGTCGAGCTGGCCGAGGCGGCTGGTTTCCGCCTTGTCGCCCGGTCGGCGATCAACGCCAACTCGAAAGACGCCAAGGACCACCCGCAAGGGGTTTGGACCCTGCCGCCGTCATTGAGGCTGAAGGACCGCGACCGGGAAAAATATCTAACCATCGGCGAAAGCGACCGCATGACGCTGAAATTCATCAAGCCGGAGGAATAGGACAGGGGCCGGCATCGGTCGGCATCCGGTGTGCAATCGGTCGATATCGGGTGGACATTTGATAGCCGGGGGGGGGGTGCGGGTTACTGAAACACCGGGCTTTCCGTAACCCTGCAACACGGGCCACTAGACGCTAACCCGCACAGCAGGACAGTTTGCTGACGTCCTTGTCGAACGTCTGAGCGGCGAGTTTAAGGCCTTCGACCATCGTCAGGTAGGGGAAAATCATATTGCCGAGATCGGTGGCGGTCATTTCGGATTTGATGGCGATGGCCGCCGTCTGGATGCTATCCCCGGCCTCGGGCGCAATCATGTGGGCGCCAACAAGGCGGTCGGTGGTTTTGTCGGCCACTAGCTTGATAAGGCCCCGGGTATCCCTTGTGGCAAGCGCCCGCGGGACATGCTCCAACCCCAATACCGAGGTCTTCACATCCTTGCCCTGCTCACGGGCTTCTTTTTCCGTCAAACCGACCGTAGCGACCTGTGGATCGTTAAAGGTGACCGCGGGCATCGCCGTTGCATCATATCTGTGAGCGTCGCCGTTAAGGGCATTTCGGACCGCCAGCTTGGCCCCATAGGCCGCCATGTAGACATACATATCGCGGCCCGTAACATCGCCCGCCGCATAGATGTCGGGGTTGTTGGTGCGAAGGTATTCGTCGATTAGGATGCCGCCGTCGGGCCGGAATTCCACTCCCTTGTTCCCCAGCCCGAGTCCATCTGTATTCGGATTTCTACCGACGCTGGCGAGAATCTGTTCCGTTTCGACGACTTCATCCTTTCCGTCGAACGCGAGTGAAAGCGCGACGCCGTTTCTAATGCGCCGGATCGACTGGTAAGACACACCCCGGAGGATGGTTACCCCCTCGTCGGAGAGGAAATCCGCAAGCGCGTCGCTGATCTCCGGTTCCGCATGAGGCAACAAACGGCTGCGGCAGACGATGGTGACCTTGACACCCGCACGGGCGAACATCTGGGCCAGTTCGACGCCGATGTAGCCACCTCGTACGGAGGGTGGACACCGGGTTTACCGGGAACAAAACCTAAAGCGGCTCCCGTCCGTTTCGTGTTATGATCGGTGGGTCTGGAGGAGAAACCTTGAATCGTTTTGCAACCATCATCACCGGGGCGGTTTCCATCATCATCGTTTCCTGGACGCCGCCTAATACCGCATGGGCTTTGCACGAACTGGACTGCAGCCCGATCAGGGCTTCGGTGGTCGACGAGAAAACGGGTCGGCGCCGATGCCTGGCTCTGTCCCTGGATGCGAAAAAGCAGGTCTTCAGGACCCGCAAACTTCTACAGGAACAAAAAAAGAGAACACGGAATCTGTTGCTCCAGAAAAAGCAACTTGCCAAGAAACAGAAGTTGATCGAAAAGCGCGAACGGGTTCAGCAAAAATCCCATAATCGTCGTCATGCCGATCGCCAACGGTTGTTGGAAAGCAATATCGAACGCCGGCGGAACCAGTTGGAACAACGCCTTGAGCTGCCGAGGTCCGATCTTTTGGACGACCAGAAGGCGTTGAACCGGCGCCTCAAAAAGGATCAGCAGGGGCAGTAAAGGACTAGGGTTTTCCGGGGCGTTGGGATTATTTCCTTTGCCGGCGGACCCTGGCCAACAAGAAATCAGACCACGAAACATGCCTGAATACGGGCAATCCGCCTTGTCGATAAAGCCAGACGACACCGTGACGGTCATCCGGGGGTAACGACCAGCGAAGATCGTCGATCTCACGCACGTCAAGGATTCCAGGGGCGGCGCCTTGATCTCCATTTTTCCCGCCTGCCCTTTGGGGCCCTATCCACCGGGCGGTGCGGTTTTTACGATTGGGTTTTCCGATCATCACCACCCAAATGACGGGCTTTTCCGTTGGCGGGCCTAATAGTTTCGAAAAATGCTCGACGATGGCGTCGAAATTGCCGGTGGGAAACAACGTGTGGAACTGTGTCGCCACCTCTTCGTCGTAACGGACGATGGATTTCCGTCCCCGGTAAAGTGTCGTGTGGACCTGGAAGGAGGGAGCGATTTCCTGGGGCCAATCCACGGGCTCTATGCAAAACAAACTCCTCCGCGACCGTTTGCTGACGCAAGTGTGTTCGGTGTCCTTTTGCCACCGTTTGCCGAGCTTCTTGGACGTGCCGATAAAGGGTTCGATGGTTGTTGATTTCGGCGCCGCGGATGGCTGAACCGCCGGCGAAGGGGAGGGTGTCGGCTCCGGTATCGGCCGGGGCGCCGGCGCCGAAGCGGGGATGGCCGCGGTTTTCTCGGGCTTTGACGTCGGCGGCGCTTCCTTTTCGGGACCGATGGAAAGCATGTCCTGTATGCGGGCGATGATGTCGGATCGGTCCTCCGGCTTTTCCGGGGGGTGGGGCGTGAGATTTTCCGCCGCCTCACGGACGGGCTCGGCAAGGGGCGTGTTCTCGGGAAGGGGCTCTTGGAGGCGGCCGGGGGAGATATCGGTTTTCAGGACCCGGTCTGGCCGCCCGACGCGGAAACGGGGCGCCACGGCGGCCCGAAGTACGCCTTGGATTCCCTCCAGGGCGGCGTCGGCGACGACCTGGGCGACTTCGCCCCAGGGACCGGCAAAGGTGCCGGCCTCGACCAGGTTTTTCTGTGTGGCGCGGCCGATTTCCCGGCCATCGGGGGTCCGCACCGCCCAAACGATTTCCACCCGCTGCAGGTTGTCGTTCGGCGGGTCGACGCGGACCCGCCCGTCGAGGACGAACTCGGCGTAACGTTTCTCCTCGGCAACGGCGATTCCGGCGCCCTTGATCACCGCCTTGATGGCCCGGGTCAACGACCGGTCGCCATCGCCGGGAGCGTTGGTCACCGGATTGACCCACAACCCGGCCAACCGGGGACGGACGGGCTTTAGGTCCTGTTCCTGCTTGTCAATCATGGCGGCGATGATTTCCGAGCCGTTGTCGCCAACTTCCTTGATGATCGTCGGCGAGCCGTAATCCCAATCCCGGCGGGTGGCGGTGATACCCTGGGTTTCGGTGCCGATGACCTTGCCGTGGTAATCGAAAAGGGTCCAATGGATCAGCGCCATATAGGGAAGCGACGGGTCGTCGTCGTTGATTCTGGCCCGTCCCTTCAGCCGGTAACGGCTGTTGCCGCGGTCCTCGGTTGTGGTGCCGATGGAGTAATTCTCGAATCCCTCGGCCATGGCTTCGGCCAACAGTTTCGACATCGGTAGGGATATGCCGTCGATGGTCTGAATCCAGATTCCCGATGTTGCGACTTCCCTGACCAGGGGGTTGAAGGAGAATTCCGGCGGCGGCTTGAAGGGCCTCGGCAGCGGCCCGCAGGCGGTGGTCAAGGCCGCCACGGCCAGGGCAAGGGCGAGAACCAAAAACCGTAATCGCATGAACATGAATAAATCCCGCATGGTCCGACCGCCTACATAAACACGCAGGAAACCATCAATACGATTAAAAGGGCGATCACCAGGATGGTCATATGGGGCATGGCGCGCTCTCCCTAGCCCGTCAGGAAGATGGCGGCCAAACCCCGGCCATAGTCCTTTTCCCGGCGCCGGGTGGCCCGCCGGTAGCTGAAGAACCGGGACTCGTCGTCGCAGGTGTCTTCGTCCGAACCCTTCACCGACGCCAGCTTCAGGCCGTCCAGGCAGCGGCCCAAATAGCCGGGCAGGTCGAACATGAAATGGCCGTCGCGGTCCGAGGGCTTGAAGAAATCACCGCTCAAAGCCGAGGTGCTTAGGTTTATGGCGCGCAATTCCGCCCCCACCTCGTAGGAGTCTTGTTGGATGCAGGGCCCGACGGCAACGCCGATTCGCCCCCGTTCGGCGCCGAGGACGCACATCGCCTCGACGGTGGCTTCGACGATGCCGGCCAAGGCGCCGCGCCAACCGGCGTGGGCGGCGCCGATGACGCCCGCCTCGCTGTCGGCCAGCAGCACCGGGGCGCAGTCGGCGCTCAGAATGCCCAAGGCGATTCCCGGCCGCCGGGTCACGGCGGCGTCGGCGCGCGGCGCCTGGCCCGGTTTCCAGGGTTTGTCGACCACCACCACATCGGCCGAATGGACTTGGAACAGGGTCACCAGGTCATCGCCCTCGAGGCCCAGACGCCGCATGGCCAGCGAGCGGTTGGCGGTAATGTGGTCGGGATTGTCGCCGGACCCGAAACCGCAGTTGAGAGAGCTGAAAAGCCCATCGCTGACGCCGCCTTCGCGGGTGAAGAACCCGTGCCGGACCCGGCTTTTTCCGTTCAACGCTTGGCTGGTGATCATGGCCTCATTATTCACCAAACGACGGCGTTGGTATAAGGCCTTTTTGCGCCCACTCCCTACTCGAACCCCGGCGGCGGCGCCAGGCCGGGGCTGACCAGCGCCATCACCTTGAACAGCCGCCCCATGGCGTCTTCGGACGTGAGGCGCGAAATCGCGGCTTCGATTTCGCGGCCTTGGGTCGGTTGCGCCGCCATCAGGGATTCGGCGCGGACTCCAATTCCCAACCCTTCCAGGAACGTCCCCTGGCCGATGGGACCCAGGATTAGTGCTCCGGCCCCGGCGGCGGCGCGGCCGAAGGCGGCGAAATCTACATGCGCCGTCAGATCCGCCTCGCCCGGCGCGGCCAGGGGATCGTGGTATTCATGGTTCTTGACCGCCTGAAGGGTATCGCCGACGGCGCTTTCCGCGTGGCCGTAATCGATAAACAAGGCAGCCCCCGGATGCCGGGCCAGGCGTCCGGCGATGGCCTCGGCCAGGGCCGCCGCCACCGGCCGGACCTCAATGATATCGCCGTCGCCGGCCCCGGTCGCCGAAAGGTGCGTCGGGAGGACGCCGTCTTCCGGTGGACCGTCGGCGAGGATGAAACGAAATTCTTTCTGGTCATCGGAAACGCCGACCATCCGCTCGCACCAGCCCTGAGAAGTCTTTTGGAATTGGCGCACCGGCAGCGCGTCGAGGAATTCATTGGCGACAAGGAGCAGCGGCCCTTCCGGGACTTCGGAAAAATCGCTCCACCATTGCAAGGTGCGGACCGGGAGCGCGTCCTTCGCCCCCACCAGGGCGTCTTCCTGGGCCGTCTTCAGCACCGGGCTAATTTCCACCAGCGATACCGACCACGATTCGACAAACCCCTCGGTGGCGCCCCCGGCGCGCAGCATGTCGGCCATCAGCGTGCCGCGCCCCGGCCCCAGCTCGACCAAGTTGACCGGGTCCGGTCCGCCCATGGCCTGCCATTGGACGGAGCACCACAAGCCGATCAGCTCGCCGAACATCTGGCTGATTTCGGGCGCGGTGATGAAATCGCCGCCGCGGCCGAAAGGATCGCGGCTCATGTAATAGCCGAACCGGGGATGGGTCAGGGCGGCGTCCATGTATTCGGCGACGCTCAAGGGGCCGTCATCGACGATCCGGCGCCTCAGGTGATCGGCCAGGGAAGTCATGGCGATTTAGTCTTCCGGCCGGTCCCTGAACATCAGGACCAGCCCCATAGCCAGCAGCGGCACCGACAGCCATTGCCCCATGGTGGTGCCGAAACTCAGGAAGCCCAAATGCGCGTCGGGTTGGCGGAAAACCTCGGCCACGGTGCGTGCCGCCCCGTAGCCGGCCAAAAAGACGCCAGTCAAAAAGCCGGTGCGCCGGCGCGGCCCCTCCTTGCCCGCCAGCCACAACAGGACGGCGAACAGGATCGCCCCTTCACCCAGGGCTTCGTAGATCTGGCTCGGGTGGCGAGGATCGGGGCCGCCGCGGGGAAAGACCACCGCCCAGGGCACGTCGGTGACGCGCCCGAACAGCTCGCCGTTGATGAAATTGGCCAGGCGGCCGAAAAACAGCCCCAACGGCGCCACGCAGGCGACCCGGTCGGCGAACGGCCATAACTCTATTCCCCGCTTGCGGCAGAACAGCATCGTCGCCGCCATGACGCCGAGGAGCCCGCCGTGAAACGACATGCCGCCGCGCCAGACGGCGAATATGGACAGCGGATTTTCTACATAATATCCGGCGTTGTAGAAAACCACGTAGCCGAGCCGTCCGCCCAGGACCACGCCGAGCGTCGCCCAGATCAGGAAATCGTCGACGGCGGCGTCATCGGCAACCACCGGCGAACGTGCAACCAGGCGGCGCATCAGCCGCCAGCCCAGCAGAAGCCCGAAGATATAGGCCAGCGCATACCAGCGGATGACGAACGGGCCGAAGCTGATCAGCACCGGATCGATGACGGGGAAAGGAAGGACGAAGGTCATGGCGCGTCAGCCCGCCTCACCGGCCCGCTTCATCGATAAGTGTCACCGGTATCGAGGAACCCGGTCACGTACTGGCCGACGCCGTCCTCGAGGGTTGTAAACGGCTTGTCGAAGCCGGCGGCGCGCAGCCGGTCCATCTTGGCCTCGGTGAAATACTGGTACTTGGCGCGGATTTCAGGCGGCGTATCGACGTATTTGATGTCCGGCTTCTTGCCCAGCGCGTCAAAGACCGCCTTCGTCAGGTCCTCGAAGCTCCGTGCCTTGCCGGTGCCGCAGTTGTAGATGCCGTTGACGTCCTGGTTTTCCAGAAGCCAGGTAACGATATCGATGCAGTCGCCGATCCAGATGAAATCGCGGAGCTGCCCGCCGTCGGCGTAGTCCGGGTTGTGGGACTTGAAAAGCACCGCCGGCTGGCCGTCGGTGGCATTGGCATAGACCTGGGAAACGACGCTGCGCATCCGGTCCTTGTGGTCTTCGTTGGGGCCGAAGACATTGAAGAACTTCAGCCCCGCCCACTGCGGCGGCCGGGGTTCGTTGTCGGCGACCATGCGGGCGACCCGGCGGTCGAACAAATGCTTGGACCAACCATAGGCGTTGAGAGGTTTGAGTCGGGAAAGCGACTCCACGGAGTCGTCGTCGCCGAAACCCTGCGAACCGTCGCCGTAGGTGGCCGCCGACGAGGCATAGATGAAGCGGACGCGATGCTGGGTGCACCAATGCCAAAGGTCCACCGACAGCCGGAAATTGGTGTCGATGATCAAATCGACGTCGGTTTCGATGGTCGACGAAATGGCGGCCATGTGAATGACCGCCTCGATGTTGGTGGCATTGGCCTCAAGAAAGTCGAATAAATTCTCCGGCGGCACGATACCGGCCAGTTCGCGCTTGGCTAGGTTGCGCCATTTGTTGTCCTGGCGCAGCCGGTCGCAGACGATCACCTTGCCGACGCCTTGGCTTTCCAGCGCCCAAACGATGTTGGAGCCGATAAACCCGGCCCCTCCGGTAACCAAATACATCTAAATGTGCCTCTTTGAATCCAGAGTCTTATAAGAGCACCGGTCCGTGGCCGCAAGCGGCCAGGGGGACAAACAGGGGGTCAAGCGTTGCGCCGCCCGGCGGCCGGGAACATAATGAGCGGGGGCCCAGGGACCTGTGCGGGAACCTATACGGGAGCCGAGAGGGAGTGAACGAAAATGCAGACACGGAGCAGGATATTTGACGATCTGGCGAAAGTCGCGGGCGGCGCGGTTTCGACGTTCACCGGCCTCAAGGCCGAGATCGAGGTCCTGATCCGCCAACAGATCGAACGCTTCCTTCTCGATGCCGACATGGTGCCCCGCGATGAATTCGACGCCGTCAAGGAATTGGCCGCCAACGCCCGAAGCGGCCAGGAGGCGCTTGATAAGCGGGTCCTGAACCTGGAAAGGAAGCTCGGCGTCAAGGTCCCCTCTAACACCAAGGGCAAGGCGAAGACAAAGAAAACCAAGCCAAAAAAACAAATGAAAAAGAAATCCTCCGCCAAGGGCAAGCGCGCCTAGTCGTCCTGTTTTTCCCCTTGATTTCCCCCTGATTTCCCCTGTGCCCCCCCCTGGCGGGGCTTATCCACAAAAAATTGACCTTCGGGATCATTCGGCGCTTGCGTGCGAGTCCGGCTTAGGGCAGGCTACACCTAGTATCGATCGGGCATGGTTCCACCATATATGGTGGCAATAACCATATATGGTGGTTATGCTCCTTCCTGTCGGTACTTCGGCGGCAGCCAAGAACATAGGGGAGCCGCCGCCAACGCCAACAGGGGGAGCGGACATGGCGACACTCAACGTCCTACACGAGACCTTTTCCGACAATCCGCTGGATATTGTCGAACGATTGGTGGAGCGCAACGACTGGGCCTTCGACCGCCGCGGCGACGATGAAATCGCCTTTCAGGTTCCCGGCACCTGGTGTGATTACTCACTCTTTTTCGCCTGGAACGACGAAGTCGGCGCGATGCACTTTAGCTGCGCCTTCGACATGCGGGTGCCCGACGACCGGCGTCCCTTCGTGCACGAGCTTCTGGCCATGGTCAACGAGAAGCTGTGGATGGGTCATTTCGGCGTCTGGGCCGACGAAGGGCTGCCCATGTTCCGTCACGCCATGCCCATGCGCGGCACCCGGGGACCGACCCTGGAACAAGTCGAAGACCTGGTCGACGTGGCGATTTTGGAATGCGAACGCTTTTACCCGACGTTCCAGTACGTGATCTGGGGCGGCAACACCGCGTCCGAAGCGATCGCCGCCGCCATGGTCGAAACCATGGGCGAGGCATGACCTAAGCCGATGTCCGGGACGCTGGTCCTCGCCGGTGGTGGCAAAATGGGCGGCGCCCTGTTGGCCGGGTGGCTGAACAAGGGGATGGGCGGCGCCGATATCATCGTCGTCGAACCCGACAGTAAAACCGCTAGCGCCATCAGCGAAAAGCACGGCGTCGCCGTCGTCGAAACCGTCGGCGACCTGGACGCCGATTTAACGCCTGAAACGGTGGTGTTCGCCGTCAAGCCGCAGTCCATGGACGATGTCGCCCCCGCCTATGGCGGATATGCCGGCCCGGACACGGTGTTTCTGTCGATCGCCGCCGGCAGGACCATCGCTTATTTCGAGGATAAACTGGGGCCCGAAGCCGCCATCGTCCGCGCCATGCCCAACGCCCCGGCGGCGGTCGGCCGGGGTATCACCGTGGCGGCGGCCAACGGCCAAGTCACCGGCCAACAGAAAAGCCGCTGCGACGGGCTATTAGGGACCGTCGGCGACGTCGCCTGGATCGACGACGAGGGCCTGATGGACGCGGTGACGGCAGTTTCCGGCAGTGGCCCGGCCTATGTTTTCCTGCTCGCCGAATCTCTGGCCGAAGCCGGACGCGAGGCCGGGCTGCCGGCGGAATTGAGCGATCAGTTGGCGCGGGCCACCGTCGCCGGCGCCGGCGAGCTTCTGCATCAGTCGGGCGATTCGGCAACCCGGCTGCGTGAAAACGTCGCCAGCCCCGGCGGCACCACGGCGGCGGCCCTGGAAGTGTTGATGGGCGGGGACGGCTGGCAGGCGTTGATGGCCAAGGCCGTCGCCGCCGCCGTCAAACGGTCGAGGGAACTGGCCGGTTAATATTTTTCACCTTGATTTCCTGCCCCTTGGTCCCGCCCTTTGACTTTGCGCCTTAATCGGCGATGATATCCCCTTCCTGGGGATCGAAAATGGCCAAGAAAGCCCGAAAAAAAGCGGTCGGCCCCACGAGTAAGGCCCGGGGCAAGACCCGGGGTAAAACCGACGCTGCGGACCGCATCATCACCGCCGCCCTGGCCCAGGCCGCCGGGCGCGGCTGGCGGCGAGTGCGGCTTGTCGACATCGCTATTGAGGCCGGGGTGACCTTGGCCGAGCTTCGCGACGCCTTCTCGTCGAAAGCGGCGATCGTCAACGGCTTCATCCGCCGCACCGATGAACGCGTCCTGGCCGCCGGCCCGGCCGAGGGGTCTTCGGCCCGCGATCGTCTTTTCGACGTGTTGATGCGGCGTTTCGACGTCCTACAACCCGACAAGGAGGCGGTCGCTATGATCGTCCGCGACGCCCTTTGCAACCCCCTGGCCGCCCTTTGCCACGGCCCCCAACTGCTGGCTTCGATGGCCTGGATGCTGGAAGCCGCGGGACTGTCGTCGGCGGGCCCGACCGGGATGCTCCGCACCAAGGGGCTGGCCCTGGTCTATCTGGCGGCGCTGCGGGCCTGGCTGGGCGACGACAGCGCCGATAAGGCCCGGTCCATGGTCGTCCTCGACCGCGGCCTGAGCCGGGCCGAAACCGTGGCTTCGGTTCTTTGCCCCGGCAAACAGGCAGGGACCTCTGAAAAGGCCAAAGCCTGATCTCCTTCCCCGTTGCCGGCGCTTGGCCTTACCCCTTTTAGCCGCCCTTTCCAGCCGCCCCACGGGCCACCTCGGCCCCTGGGGCTCGCGGTTTCCCTGCAATCCTCGGGCAGGGGTGGATTTTTTATTGTGCAGTGCACTATTTATGTTGACACGGGCCTTATATACAGCCATATTAGACTGATATTGCAGCGCAGCATTAAGGCAATTGCAAGCGCACTGTCCCCCGAAAAACAGACCGAATGAATTTAGGAGCACCAGAGATGACCACGCAAAAAACCGCTACCGGAAATCCGTTCTTCGATTTCGACGTTACCAAGGTCTTCGCCCATTTCGACCCGGCCAAATATGCCGGCGAATTCGCCAAATTTGCCGACCGTTACAACGTCCCCGGATTTGACGTCACCGCCGTGCTTGAAGCCCAGCGCCGCAACGTCGAAGCCCTGATCGCCGCCAACCAGGCCGCCACCGAAGGCGTCCAGGCGTTGGCCAAGCGCCAGTCGGAAATCTTCCAACAATCCCTAGACGCCGGCAAGAAGGCGTTCGCCAAGTTGGGCAAGGCCGGTTCCCCGCAGGATGCGGCCGCCAACCAGGCCGAGATAGCCAAGGAAGTCTTCGAGAAGGCCGTCGCCAACGCCGGAGAACTGACGGCCCTGGTCTCCAAGGCCAACGCCGAGGCGGCGGAGGTGATTACCGGCCGCATCGCCGAAGGTCTCGACGAGATCAAGGAACAGGCGGAGACGCTTAAATAATCCCCCCTCTCTCCCTTCATCGACTTGAAAAGGCCGCGCCTTAAAGGAGCGGCCTTTTTTTGCCCCCAATACTTACTTGCGCGGATTAAACGGTTGCCACACGGTGGCCTTTTGAATAGTGACTTTGGGGGCATGGGTGAGCCTGGTCGCGCTGCCACCCCTCTGGATGGCCGCAGGATAAATCGAAGCTCCCAAAAAAAATGGAGGGACATTATCAGGTGTAAATTGGAACCACGAAATAGGTCCGCTATGCGTAGAAATGCGGAAATTATTCAGAATGGCCGTTCAGATCGGCTAAAACTAATAATAGACATATCGGTTGATCGGTTTTGCCTACTGGCTTATTAGATTCCCTTGGTTATTCGTTATTCACAATGGGATGGGGGCTTCTATCGAATGGATTATATGCACCAAGAGACACAGTCCGAGAAAAACTTAACACCGGCCTGTGACTTGCCGAAGGCACTGGCTCGATATCGTGAGCCCGATCACATGCGCAGTGTGATCGAGTTGATTATAACCGGCGTATTGTTTGTCGTGTTTTGGGTCGCTGCCTGGTGGGTGCTTTCGATCAGCTACTGGCTGACCCTTGCCATCAGCATGCCGGCGGGCGCGTTCCTGGTCCGTCTTTTCCTGATCAAGCACGACTGCGGGCATGGAGCTTTTTTCCGCCGCAGGATCTTCAATGATTGGGTCGGGCGTGTTATCGGGGTATTGACGCTGACGTCATATGATGTCTGGAGGCGCGAACATGCGATTCATCACGCGACATCAGGCAACCTCGATAAGCGTGGGACCGGCGACATCGACACCTTGACGGTTAAGGAGTATCGGGCGTTGCCGCGCTTGCGTCGCATTGCTTATCGTCTCTATCGTCACCCCCTCATCATGTTCGGGGTTGGGCCGACCTACCACTTCTTGCTCCGCAACCGCTTGCCGCTCGGGTTTAGCCATGCCGATAGGCGATTTTGGATCAGCACCATGGGAACGAATGCCACAATAGCCCTGGTGGCCGGCATCATGATCTACTTTCTTGGTGCCACTCCTTTCCTGTTCGTGCAACTTCCGATCACCCTTCTTGCCGCGTCGATCGGCATTTGGCTGTTCTACGTCCAGCATCAATTCGAAGATACGGTCTGGGCTGAGGATCATGCTTGGAAATCGCACAATGCCGCGCTCTATGGTAGTTCGCATTACGATTTACCCGGCATTCTGAGCTGGATCACCGCCAACATCGGTGTCCACCATGTGCATCACCTGAGCAGCCGCATTCCGTTTTATCGCCTGCCGCAGGTGTTGCGCGACTTGCCCGAGCTCGCCAAGATCAGACGCCTGACACTTATGCAGAGCTTCGTATGCGTGAGGCTTCGACTTTGGGACGAAGGTCAGCGGAAGCTGGTCTCGTTCTCCGAGGCCCGCGCCCTACAGGCGGAATGAAACGGCATCGCTCGACCTCTCCCTGCCGCGGCTTTTTTTCAGTATCTTCACAACCCTTGCCCAGGGGCCTGTATCACCTAAATTGTACCCCTACGACGGCGCTGCGAGGTTTCCGGCTAGGAGCGCGGTGCGCCTGCCTGCG
>ENA-ORDI01001464-ORDI01001464.1-marine-metagenome-genome-assembly--contig:-NODE-1464-length-12854-cov-2.510996_pt1 | contig 12854 bp, 9 predicted proteins | sample MGYA00248628_ERZ508525 | MGnify/ENA primary metagenome ERZ508525 (study PRJEB26195, sample SAMN05422138) | marine metagenome | isolation source: East of Porto Seguro, South Atlantic Ocean | place...
AGACTCGGCGCGCCTGGGTTGATTTAATGGATGTTTTGCTCACCGCTTCGGCCTTTTGGACAGTTCGTCCTCCCAGACGCGGCCAACATCACCCAGTCGGGCCACCGGTTCAAGCAGCAACCCGGATGCGGCGTGGCGCCCCCGATCCTTGTCTTTTTCTTGGGTCAAGTATTCAACCGGCGACTTACCGTCAACACGAGCAAGCAACAATCCAGGCAACAGGCGAGCCGTGCGGGCTTCGATCCCAACATTTCCGTCGCCACGAAGGTCTTCAGTCAACGCATTCAGATAACCACCCACCATGGCATCAAAGCATTTCATCAGTTTCACCGCCCCGGCCGGGACAACCAGGCATTTCAGCATCAGGTGTTTGAGGCAAAAGGCCAAATCAAATGCCGGGTCCCCGTACCAGGCGCATTCGGCGTCCAGGAACACCGGCCCGTCGGGTCCGGCGAGGATGTTCTTGGGGCTGACGTCGCCGTGGACCAGGGCCGCATGGGTGTTCCCGGTGACGCGGGACAGGTCGATCAGCGCCGGCGCCAGTTCGGGATGCGCCGCCGCCGTGGCTTCCAGGTAAGGGGCGAGGCGGATGGCGTGAAAGATGGCGTCGGTCGGGAACTGGGCCTTGATGGCATCGTCGCCGGCGGTGGCGGCGTGGATTTGGGCGATCCGGTTGCCTACCCGGGCGGCGAAATCCGCATCCACGCGCCCGGCCAGCAGGTCGTCCTTCCATGACGGGTATTGGCCGGGGTCCAGATATTCCATGGCGAACATGCCGGCGCCGGGATCGTGGGCGAGGACCTTCGGCGCGGCGCCGGGAACGATCCGGTTGGCGGTTTCCAACCACGCCGCCTCGAAGGTGTTGCGCTCCACCGGCGCCCGCCAGTTCTGGGCGACCTTCAGCTTCGCCCGCGCCCGTTTGACGCAGACCGTCCCGCGGCTGAGATCGAGGCGCCAGATATCGGAGGCGACGCCACCCGTCAGTTCCTGTGAATCCGGTGTCTCATCCGTCGCCAGACCGGCCCGGCGCAGCATTTCAAGGAACTCTGGAGGCGGTTTTGTCATGGCTGGGTTTGGGGTTTTCGCGGAAAACGGGGGAATTCCGCCATTGATAAGGTTTCAAGGGAATTACATCTCGTTACATTTTGAAACCGGAGGGTGAAATTCCTGACATATACTTACCCTAGTATGGCGACACTCGAGTTGCCGCTTCCCTCATCGCCCCCCTAAATAGGCGGCAACTCAGGTTCAAGGGCCATCCCCCCCCTCGCCCCTGAACGCCTCCCTGTTTAACTCGCCGGGTTTGAAAAAAACCCGGCTTTTTTTGTTCGGCTTTCCGGGATTTCATTTACAGGGCGGGACGCCCGTGGGCCAAGTCGTAATCGCGGAAGACCTCGGCGACGCGGATTCGGTAATCCTGGAAAATCCCATTTCGCCCTTCCTCCTGGGCGTCTCGGTGGCTGGGCACCGCATACCACGCCTCGATCGCCTCGCGGTCGCGCCAGAACGACAGCGACACGTATTTGTCTTCGTCGGCCAGGCTCTGGAACCGCTCGATGGAAATGAACCCGTCGGCCTGGTCCAGCTTTTCCCTGAGCGCCTGGGCCAGTTCGAAATACCTTTCACCCTGGACCGGATCGACATTGACTTCGAAAATCACCGCGATCATTTCCGTTTCCTCCGTTTAGAGCGTGGCGGGCGTCAGCCCCCAGTGACGCATGTACGGGCGTCTGAACACAGGGTTGATCGTGTGATTGCGATCAACCCTGACACGCTATAAAGGTCCGATCCATCCTTAAACCATGCCCGGGGCGGATTGAAAAGGCGGCTGGCCAGCGCCGGCCGGGGGCCTATGACTTTTACCGAAATCCCGGCCGGGCAGGGGGGCAAAGGAGGAAAGAAATGACGGGGCGGTTGTTGCCGACGATCCTGATCTTGCCGGGAACGGCCCTGGTTTTGGTACCCGCGATCATCTTCTGGGCCGCCGCCGGCACCGGATACGCCGGCGCCTGGGCGGGGCTGGGCCAGGGACAACTGTGGGCCGGTGTGGGAAGTTTGGCGGCCGGCCTGTTGCTCGCCGGCTGGACCCTGCGGCTGTTCGCCACCGTCGGCCAGGGCACGCCGGCGCCGTGGGACCCGCCGCAAAAGCTGGTGGTGCGGGGGCCTTACCGGCACGTCCGCAACCCGATAATCTCGAGCGTGCTGTTGATGCTCGCCGGCGAGGCGCTGTTGTACCAATCCTGGCCGCTGGCGGCATGGGGGCTGTTGTTCTTCGCCGCCAACGCGGTCTACTTTCCCCTGTCGGAGGAGAAAGGGTTGGAACGCCGGTTCGGCGGCGATTACCGGACCTACAAGGCCAACGTGCCGCGCTGGTTCCCGAGGATTAGGCCCTGGCAGCCCGCTGACGAATAGGGCGGACGAATGAGGACGGCCGAAAAAGCTCCGGGCCCCTTGGGGGAAAGGGGCCCGGCGGAGAGACAGGGATGAGATGGGAGAAGTTGCTCTCTTGGCGCCCATATTGGCCCTTTTGACCGGCCCATGCAGTGACGGCGGTCACAGGGCGGCATTTTTTCATATTTTTTAATAAAAACGGCGGATTTCTAAGCTAATTTAATGTTTTGGAGGGGGATTTCCGGCCCTTTCGTGCTCCCCTCGGGGGAATAGGGTAAAATTCGGCCATGGCAGTGGAATTAAGCGCCGGGACGGAGTTTCAGATGTGGGTGGTCTTCGCCCTCATCCTCGGGGCCTTGGTTTTTTACCTATTCGAGCGCGCGGCGATGGAGATGACGTCGCTCGGCATCATCTGCGTGCTGTTGATATTTTTCCATTTCTTCCCGGTCGTCGGCGCCGACGGGGCGGCGGCCCTGCCTCCCGCCCGCATCCTCCAGGGCTTCGCCAATCCGGCCTTGATCACGGTGGTGGCGCTTCTGGTGATGGGCCAGGGCATGATCCGCACCGGAGTCCTGGACCGGGGCGCCGGGCTGATCCTGGGCCTTGGCGGCGGCAACGCCGGGTTGATCGTCTCCATGTTGGTGGCCCTGGTGGTGACCATTTCCGTCAGCGCGTTTCTCAACAACATTCCCGTCGTCGTCATCTTCATCCCGATCATGGAAGCCCTGGCGCACCGTTACGGCCGCTCGGTGTCGAAACTGATGATCCCGCTGAGCTACGCCGCCGTGCTGGGTGGCATGACGACGCTCATCGGATCGTCGACCAACCTTCTCGTCAATTCGGCTCTCATCGAGATGAAGGTCGCGCCGTTCTCGTTTTTCGACTTTTCCATCCCCGGACTGGTGATGGCGGCGGCGGGGCTGGGGTATGTGGTTTTTATAGCGCCCCGGTTGCTGCCGGACCGGGCCGGACTGGCTGATGACATGAGCGACGAAACCGGCAGGCATTTCGTCGCCCAGATCACCGTTTCGGCGGATTCCAAGCTGGTTGGCAAGGGCGCGCCGGGAGGGCATTTCGCCAGCCTGCCGGAAAAGACCCTGCGCCTGGTGCAGCGGGGCGAACGGGCGATCCTGCCGCCGTTCGAGGATTACCTCGTCCGGCCCGGCGACGTGCTGGTGGTGGCTGCGACCCGCAAGGCGCTGGCCAAATTCCTGGCCGGTGATCCGGGCCTGCTCTATCCCAACCTGGAAGAGGGCCGTTCGTTCCCTTCCGATACGGACCGGGGCGGGCGCTGGCAGGAAGGCGGCCAGACCCTGGCCGAGGTCATGGTCGCGCCGGCGTCCGTCATGAAGGGCCAGACCCTGCCGCAGATCGGGTTCCGCTATAAGACCCATTGCATCGTGCTCGGCATCCAGCGCCGGTCCCGGATGATCCGCCAGCGGCTCACCGATATCCGGCTAGAGCCCGGAGACGTGCTTCTAGTCCAGGGGCAGCCCGACGACGTGGCGGCGCTGCGACGCCACCGGGACGTGGTGTTGCTGGAATGGTCGGCCGAGGAACTGCCGGCGCTCGATCATGCCAAGCGGGCGACGGTGATTTTTCTTTCCGTCGTTGCCCTGGCGGCATCCGGCGCGGTGCCGATCGTCGTCGCGGCGCTGACCGGCGCTGCGGCTTTGGTGGCGTTCGGCGTGCTCAACGTGCGTCAGGCGTTCCAGGCCGTGGATCCCAAAATCGTCACCACCATCGCTTCGGCCTTGGCGCTGGGCGTCGCCTTGCAGGAAACCGGCGGCGCCCGTTACCTGGCGCATGGGTTGGTGACGACGTTTCAGGGTGCATCGCCGGCCACCATATTGTCGCTGTTTTTTCTGTTGGTGGCCGGGCTGTCCAACATCATCAGCACCAAGACGGCGGCGGTGCTATTCACGCCGATCGCCGTCGACCTGGCGATAGAGCTGGGGGTGGAGCCGCATGTCTTCGCTGTCGCCGTGATCTTCGCTGCCAACTGTTCCTTCGCCTCGCCGCTGGGTTATCAGACCAACCTTCTGGTGATGGGACCGGGGCATTACAAGTTCACCGACTTCGCCCGCGCTGGGCTGCCGCTGATCGTCCTGTTGTGGGCGGCGTTTTCGCTGTTCGCGCCCTGGTATTACGGGATTTAGACCAACAGCAAGAAGGGCTTTCTCCGGCCCCTTATTTGCCCCCGGCGAGCTTGTTGTGCCGGCCGGCGATTTGGGGCAACGGCAAAACGTGGCTGCACAGCCCGGCCTGGGCGACGGCCGGGGCATGCCCCAGATGACGCTGGTCTCCTCATTCTGGGCGATGACGGTGCCGTCACCGAGGGGGACAGACCTTCGAGCACAGTCAAAAGCGCCGTCGGGCCGCCGGTGGAACTGGCGATCAGCAATATTTCCGGCGCAAGCTTGGATTCCCGGCGCAGCTCGATGGTCTTGGCCGGGGCTTCCGGGGCTTTCTTAAGGCCCCGGCGATGAAATCAGGGGCGCCGACGACCATCGCCTGGACGGGATCGTTGCCTGTTTCGGTGGCTGGCGGAGATGTCGGTGTCATGGAGAAAAGTTGTTTAGTGTCGAAACGGCCGAGACACAAGGCTTTTGCGAAAAACGGGCGCCCCCGAACGCCGTCCTTGACCGGCCGGGGGGGCCTTCCTATAAGGACCGCGGGCCACGGCCCCCCAACGGGCCGCGACCTTCTGCAAGGAAGGAGCAAAATTGTGAACCCCAACCCGAAGCCGGACGTGCGTCCGGCGAACCCCCGTTTTTCATCCGGTCCCTGCGCCAAACGCCCCGGCTGGTCCGTTTCCGGCCTCGGGGACGCCTTCGTCGGCCGCTCGCACCGCCACGCCATCGGCAAGGCGCGCCTGCGGGAAGTCATCGAGCGCACCCGCGCCCAGCTTTCGATCCCCGACGGCCACCTCATCGGCATCGTTCCCGGCTCCGAGACCGGGGCCATGGAGATGGCGCTGTGGTCGCTCCTGGGCGCGCGCGGCGTCGACGTGCTGAGTTGGGAGAACTTCGGCGATACCTGGGCCAAGGACGTCCGCGATCATTTAAAGCTCGACGACGTGCGGGTGCTGGAAGCGCCTTATGGTGAGCTGCCGGACCTGAGCGCCGTCGATTTCGACCGCGACGTGGTTTTCTGCTGGAACGGCACCACGTCGGGCGTCTGTGTCCCCGACGGCGACTGGATCGCCGCCGGCCGGGACGGCCTGACCCTGTGCGACGCCACGTCGGCCGTCTTCGCCATGGACCTGGCGTGGGACAAGCTCGACGTCGCCACCTGGTCGTGGCAGAAGGTGATGGGCGGCGAGGGCGGGCACGGAATGCTGGTTCTATCGCCCCGTGCCGTCGAACGGCTGCAAAACTATACCCCGCCGTGGCCGCTGCCGAAGGTCTTCCGCCTGATCCAGGGCGGCAAGCTCAACGCGGAAGTCTTCGAGGGCGTCACCATCAACACGCCGTCCATGCTCTGCGTCGAGGACGCGCTCGACAGCCTCAAATGGATTGAATCCGTCGGCGGCGCCAAGGGTATGATGGCGCGGACGGATGCCAACTACGCGGTCCTCGAAGCCTGGGTCGAGGCTTCCTCCTGGGCCGGTTTCCTGGCCCAGGACCCGGCCAGCCGGTCGCACACCTCAGTCTGCCTCAGCGTAACCGATCCGTGGCTGGAGACCCAGGACGACGGCTTCAAGGCCGGGCTCGGCAAGCGCCTGGCGGCGCTGCTCGACGGCGAAGACGCGGCCTATGACATCCCGTCTTACCGCTCCGCGCCATCGGGGCTCCGGATCTGGGCCGGGGCGACGGTGGAAACGGCCGACCTGGAGGCCCTGCTGCCGTGGCTCGACTGGGCGTGGGCGACGCTGAAGGCGGAAGGAGAGGAAAATGGGTAAGTCAAAAGCGAAGCGTAGAGTCCTGATCGCCGACGACATGAGCTCCCTGGCCCAGGAATGCTTCAAGCAGGCCGGCATCGAGGTCGACGTCAAGACCGGGCTCGACAAGCAAGGGCTCGGCGCCATCATCGGCGGCTACGACGGGCTGGTGGTGCGTTCAGCGACCAAGGTGACGTCGAAGGTTCTGGAGGCGGCGGACAACCTCAAGGTCATCGGGCGGGCCGGCATCGGCGTCGACAACATCGACGTCGAGGCCGCCACCGCCAAGGGCATCGTCGTCATGAACACGCCGTTCGGCAATTCCATCACCACCGCCGAGCACGCGATTTCGTTGATGCTGGCCGTGGCCCGGCAGATCCCCCAGGCCAACGCCTCGACCCACGCTGGCAAGTGGGAAAAATCACGCTTCATGGGCGTCGAGCTGATGGGCAAGACGCTCGGCATCATCGGCTGCGGCAATATCGGCTCGGTGGTCGCCGACCGGGCCCAGGGCTTGAAGATGAAGGTCATCGCCTACGATCCGTTCCTGACCGAGGAACGCGCCGATGACCTGGGAGTCGAGAAAGTGGCATTGGCGGCATTGTTCAAGCGCGCCGACTTCATCAGCCTGCACACGCCGCTGACCGAGGCCACCCGTTCCATCATCGACGCCAAGGCGATCAGGAAGATGAAAAAGAGCGTGCGCATCATCAACTGCGCGCGCGGCGGCCTGATCGTCGAGAAGGACCTGAAAAAGGCGCTGGAAAAAGGCGACGTGGCCGGCGCGGCGCTCGACGTGTTCGCCCACGAGCCGGCCCTGGAAAACCCGCTGTTCGGCATCGACAACGTGCTCGCCACGCCGCACATGGGCGCCGCGACGACGGAGGCCCAGGAAAAGGTGGCCCTGCAGATCGCCGAGCAGATGGCCGATTTCCTGGCCACCGGGGCCGTCGCCAACGCGCTCAACATGGCCTCCGTGTCGGCCGAGGAGGCGCCGGCGCTGAAACCCTACATGACGCTGGCCCATCAACTGGGCAGCTTCGCCGGCCAGGCGACGCGCTCGGCGGTCAAGGAGGTCACCATCGCCTACGAAGGGCTGTGCGGCGACCTCAACTGCCGCCCGCTGACGGCGGTGGTGCTGCAGGGGCTGTTGTCGCCGTTGATGGAAGACGTCAACATGGTCAACGCGCCGGCCATCGCCAAGGAGCGCAACATCCACGTGCGCGAGGTGCGCTCCGGCAAGGCCGGGGCCTTTCAGACCCTGGTGACGCTGACGGTGACGACGGAAACCCAGACCCGCTCCATCGCCGGGACGCTGTTCAACGAGGAGCCCCGCGTAGTCCGGATCAAGGGCATTCCCATCGACGCCAAACTAGGTCCGAACATGCTCTACCTCACCAACGAGGACAAACCGGGGATCATCGGCGGCGTCGGCACCATCCTCGGCGACGCCGGGGTCAACATCGCCACCTTCCACCTGGGCCGGTCCCAAGAAGGCGGCGACGCCATCGCCCTGATCGAGATCGACGGCAAGCCGGCCGACGAACTGGTGCGCAAGATCACGGCCCTGGAAAGCGTCACCCAGGCGATCCCGATGACGTTTTAGGGGAGGGCGCGTCCTGGAGGACGGTGACCACCTGGCGGTGTGGCCGCCAGTGGTGGGGGCAAAAAAGAATCGGCGGGTAGGGGAGCTTTCCCAGGACCCACAATCATTTTCACCGACAGACCGGGCGGGGCCGGCGAATGTCCGGTTACTGACTCATAGCGGACCTTACCCCGAGACCGTGTTTACTTCCGCTAATAGCCAGGAGGCGGATGTTTTTAAATTGTGCAATTACAAAGTGTTGAGATATCGTTTTAAGTCAAGTTCCGGTGATGGTGCTTGCCAACGCACCAGACGGCTGCTTCAGCACACCTGCGTCGAAAGCCGAAAAGCTGGCGAAGGCATTCACGGGTTCCTCCTCCGTCGATTTAAAAGTATATGGCGACGGGGGCCCAGGGTCTGGCGGTTGCAAGTGGGGAGGTCCACATCATTTTGCAGGGTTTGAAAGTGATGTTGAAGCCGCCATCATGGGGTTCATACAGGCAAATTCCAAATAGCCACTTCGGGTCAAAAGCAGACCTCGGATTCCGCCGTCAAATATGTCCGCTAAGGGGTCATTAGCAGACATAAATCGCACCCTTCGGTTATATCTGCTTTCAAGGGCAAAGCGGACATCACCGGGAGAACTGTCCCCGCTTCGGCGGAGTTTTTCTTTACGTCCGCCGCCTGAATAAACGAAGCCGCGCAATTAACCTTGGCCCCACCAGAATCGCGGGGTTATCCTTTCCGCCAAACAGAGGACAGTAAAATGGAAAAACCGAGGGAGCCGCTTCTTGATCTTTGGGACGAGTGGAACCGCCTTGACGCCGAGATCGAGGCGCGACGGGAAGATCCCTCCGAAACGGAGATGATAGGCTGGGGCAAACGAAGAGAGGAAATTGTAAAGCAAATGGTGAAGCACGTTCCCCTGACGCCAGAAAGCGCGGCGGTGCTGGTTCAGCTTTTAACGTACTGGGCCAAGTGTCATAGCTGGCCGTTTGACGACCAGCCGGAAAGGATTTTAACAAACCTTGGCACCTGGATTGAGGGCGGGCAGGAATAACTTGAATCTGATCGATGCGTCCCAATATTGAATGGCAGGGTGACTGGGAAATCATCTTGGATCTCCCAACCTTTCCCCTTCATCACCGTAGAACTTAACCGGCCCCGTGTGGGCCGGTTTTTTGCGAGCCTGTGTCCGCTTTGGGTCATTAGCAGACATAAATCGCACCCTTCGGTTATGTCTGCTTTCGGGAGTAAAGCAGATGCCATTCACTGAGCTGATGAACATTTGTTCATAGTCAAAAACTGCCCTCCGCCCTGCGGCCCCAAGCCTCCCGCCTTCGCGAAGCCCGCTTCGGCGGGCGAAGGAAGGTCGGGCGACGGGCCGTACAACTTCGGGAGGCGGGCGGACTTTCGGTTAATCGGCCCGCCCCATTGAAAATCCCGGCGGCCTTTAAATTGAGGCTTGGGTTTTTCCAAGAATGCCTTGCTGCCGCCCTAGCCCTTCCCTTTACCCTTCCTCTTGCTCTTAACATACGGGTTCTTGCCGGCCCGGAGGTGGACGCGGATCGGCACCGCCGGCAGGTCGAAGCTTTCGCGGAGCCCGTTGATCAGGTAACGCACGTAACTTTCCGGCAGCGCATCCTTACGGCTGGCGAAGACGATGAACGTCGGCGGCCGGGTCTTGGCCTGGGTCATGTAGCGGATCTTGATGCGCCGGCCCTTGGCGACGGGCGGCGGATGGGCCTCGGTCATGGTCTCGAGCCATCGGTTCAGTCCCCCGGTCTCGACGCGGCGGTTCCAGGTCTCGTAGACCGAAAACACCGCCGGCAGCAGCTTGTCCATGCCCTTGCCAGTCTTTGCCGAGCATGGGATGACGGGGATACCGCGGACCTGCGGCAAGGACCTCATCAGCCGGTCCTCGATGCCCGACATCACCGCTTTGCGGTCCTTGGCCAGGTCCCATTTGTTGACCGCCAATACCAGCGCCCGGCCTTCCTCGATCACCAATCTGGCGATCGAAAGGTCCTGTTTCTCGAGTCCTAAGGTGGCATCGACGGTCAGCACCACGACCTCGGCGAAGCGGATGGCCCTGAGCGCGTCGCCGACCGACAGCCCCTCCAGCTTGCCGGTGACCCGGGCCTTGCGGCGCAGGCCGGCGGTGTCGATCAGGCGGATGGGGTGGCCTTCCCAGTCCCAGGAGACGGAGATGGAATCGCGGGTGATGCCAGCCTCGGGCCCGGTCAGCATGCGCTCGTCGCCCAACAGCTTGTTGATGATGGTCGACTTGCCGGCGTTTGGCCGCCCGACGATGGCTAATTTCAGGGACTTCGTTTTCCAGGCGTCGTCGGCCGCTTCGCCCCCGGCGTCGGTTTCTTCGCCGTCCCCGGGGGACGCGAAGGGCAACAGCGCCTGGTAAAGCCCGTCCAGGCCCTCGCCGTGTTCGGCCGACAACGCGACCGGGTCGCCGAGGCCCAATCCATAGGTTTCCAAAAGGCCGCCTTGGCCGGCGCCGCCCTCGCACTTGTTGGCGACGACGATCACCGGCGTTTCATGCCGGCGCAGCCAGTCGGCGAAGTGCTCGTCCAGGGGCGTGACGCCGGCCCGGGCGTCGATCAGGAACAGCGCCACGTCGGCATCGTCCAAGGCGCGCTCGGTCTGTTCGCGCATGCGGGCCTCGAGGCTACCGTCGCCTGCGTCATCCAACCCGGCGGTGTCGATGACGGTGAAGTCGAGCCCGGCGATGCCGCCGTCGCCCTCGCGGCGGTCGCGGGTGACGCCCGGGATATTGTCGACGATGGCCAACCGCTTTCCGGTCAGGCGGTTAAAAAGGGTCGATTTCCCGACATTGGGACGGCCGATGACAGCGACGGTGAAAAACATGAACTTGGGCCATTTTGCTCTGCCAGAGACTGACGGCGGTTACCGGTAGACCACCAGTTCGGCGTCGTCGGCGAGGAAATAGATGCTGCCGCCGGCGATCACCGGCGGCACCGAAACCCCGTCCGGCATTTCCACGGTACCCAGGAAGCGGCCCGTATAGGGCGAGATCGCCATCGCCTTGCCGTGGGAGCCGGCGATGATCAGCCGGTCCGAGGCCAGCAGCGGCCCGGTCCAGATGATCGAGTCTTCCTGGTTCTCCGGGTCTTCGTAACGCGGCAGGGCGCGGACCCATTGGATGCGGCCGTCCTGGCGCGACACGCAGGCGATTTCGGCGTCGTTGGTGATCACGTATATGTAATCGCCGGCGACCCAGGGGCTTTGCAGGCCGCCGATATCCTTCTGCCACAGCCGCCGGCCGCTGCGCAAGTCGATGGCCGCCATCAGGCCGCCGTGGCTGATGGCGATGACCCGGCCGCGGTCGATCATCGGGCGGCCACGGATATGCGCCAGGTTGGACACCACGTCGGTGCGCTTGACCGACGCCAGGCTTTCCTGCCACAGAACCCGGCCGTTGGTGGTCTTCAACGCCACCAGTTCGCCCGAGGTATAGGGAACGACGACGACGCCGCCGCCGACGGCGGGGCTGGCGCTGCCGAGGATGCTGGCGGTTTCGGAAATGCCGCTGTGTGTCCACAGGCCGGCGCCGTTTTCGGCATTGATGGCGAACAGCCGGTTGTCCACCGTGACCACGAAGACGCGCCCGCCGCGCACCGTCGGCGCGGCGCGGGACGGGCCGCTGACCTTTTCACGCCAGATTTCGGCCCCGGTTTCGGCGTCGAGCGCGATCACCTGGGCGAACCCGGTGCTGACGAAAAGGCGGCCCTGATCGTACGCCAGGCCGCCGGAGATATGGCCTTCGTCCTCTTCGTCGGGGGTTAGGTCGGTTTCCCAGAGGCGGTTGCCGTCCTTGGTGTCGAAGGCGTTGACCACGGAAGTGGAATCCATGACATAGACCCGCCCGCCGGCGATCACGGGAGAACCCGACAGCCGCACATCGTCGTCGACGCCGTCGCCGATATCGACGGACCAGGCCTTGGCGAGGTTTTCCGATGCCTGCATGTGGTGCATGGCGTGGTTGGGATAGCCGCCCGATTGCGGCCAATCGTTATTGAGCGTCGGCGCTGGCAAAAGGATTTTCACGTCCGCCAGTTCCGGGGCGGGAGACACGCCAGTCGGCTATCTCTGGAGCGGCTGGCAAACCGGGGTCAGCAACACCCTGAATTCTGTGAGTGCCTCTTCCATCTACAAGGTATGGGTTGCCGGCGATAGCGGCTACATCGCCCTCTCCAAGAAAGGCGGCAAGGACTTCGTAAACCAAACCTACCCGGGCGAAATCAGCAGCGATTTCCATTCGGTCTCGATGGTGACAGGCTTCTACGGTTTCGTAATTGGTGACGACGGGGTCGCGCTCCACACCGACCGCGAGGGGACCGACCCCGCTACCATCCCAACGGCCCGCAAGTTCAGCGGATTCCAGGATTATGCGAGCTACGCCTATCCCAAACTGGTAGAGGGGCTGAAGAATACCCTCAAGATAATCTACATCAGTATCCTGTTCGGTTTCACGATTGGAATCACACTTGCCACTTTCAAGACATCACAGTTTAACGTCAATGTCCCGATTTCGCTTACCGATAGTGAAGGCGCCTGGCGCACCTTCAGCTTCAATCCCCTGAAACTGTTCGCCACGTTCTATACAGATATCTTCCGGAATACGCCCTTGCTGGTCCAGTTCTTCTTCATCCATTTCGGGCTGGTCCAGATCGGAATTGACCTTACCTTCGACGGCACCTTCGAGCGGGCCTACGGCAGCGCCATCGTCGCCCTCGGCCTTAACTCAGGTGCCTACCAGACCGAGATCATCCGCAGCGGCATCCAGGCCATCCCAACGGGGCAAATGGAGGCGGGGCGCAGTCTGGGGCTGACCTACCTGCAGACCATGCGTCATGTCATCATGCCGCAGGCAATCCGGATTGTCATCCCGCCGCTCGGTAATGAAACCATCAACCTGGTCCTCAATTCATCACTCGCCTCAGCCATTGGCTACGGCGA
>ENA-ORDI01001465-ORDI01001465.1-marine-metagenome-genome-assembly--contig:-NODE-1465-length-12853-cov-2.976518_pt1 | contig 12853 bp, 16 predicted proteins | sample MGYA00248628_ERZ508525 | MGnify/ENA primary metagenome ERZ508525 (study PRJEB26195, sample SAMN05422138) | marine metagenome | isolation source: East of Porto Seguro, South Atlantic Ocean | place...
CCGGAGGGCTCGGAAGGCTGACCTAGATGGCGTAGCACAGCATGCTACGAATCGGCGGTCGTTCTCAGCTCGGTCCAGCCCTCCTCGGTGCTCCATGACATCACCGGGGGCGCCACCCGCCCGGGGCAGGACTCGGCGGTGTGGTCGAGCTTCCGCTCCAATTCGAGCAGCCGATGGGCGGGCCAGTACGAGTCTCCCGGCGTGACTCGGAGTAGATCGAAGTCCGTCGAGAAGTGGTAGACCCACACGATGTCGGACCAGCGATCTCCCTCCCTGACCGTGACACGGATCTGGCGTTCACCGGCGTCCACTCCGACCGTCTCGTTGTACGGTAGGCCGGTTGCCATGTTCACGTCGGTGGGTGGGAAGACGAGGTATCGCAGTGCCCCCCCCGCGGGAGCAATCATTGCGCTGCCGGTTGCCGTCTTCTCGGTCTGGCTATTGGTCCCGTCGATCGTGATCGCGATACCTCTCGAGGTGATGATCACCATCCCACTCGTTCTCCTGGTGCTCCTGGCAATTGTGCTGTCCAGCCACAAGCTGCGCGACCGCGTACCCGGCTTCCTCATGGACACCTTGCTCGGCACGGTGGGGTGGTTCGCATCCATCCTCTATCTGCGCCTTTTCAACCGGAGGCAATTGGACCTGGGCTCCATGAGCCGATTGCCGGATGAGGACTAGTGGGCGGAGGACCTAGGCTACACTCCTCGGCACTCGAATCGAGTCCACCATTCGCTGCACATGTTCGGGTGGCTCAGGTGTGAACCGTGATACCGTCATCGTCACCGCGAAGTTGAGCAACATGCCCACGGTGCCGATTCCTTGCGGGCTGATGCCGAACCACCAGTTGTCGGTGTTGCTGAGCTCGGGATGCATCAGCGTGAACCAGACGATGTAGGCCCCCGTGAACGCGATGCCCGCGATCATGCCGAGGATCGAGGCGATCTTGCCGGCGGCGATGGAATCGGCGCCGAGGCCGGGGCCGACGCTGCGTTCCTCGAGGATCGTCAACGGTGCCGGCAGGGCTCCAGCCCGAAGCAGCAACGCCAGGTCCTGCGCCGACTGAAAGGTGAAGGAGCCCGATATCTGCCCGCTGCCGCCGAGGATCGGTTCGCGGATGACAGGGGCGCTGATGACCTTGCCGTCGAGGACGATGGCGAACAGCTTGCCGACGTTCTTCGACGTCGCCAACCCGAAGCGTTTGGCGCCGGCGGTATCGAAGCGGAACGTAACCACCGGTTCGTTGGTCCGCCCGTCGGTGGACGGTTGGGAATCGATCAGGGTATCGCCGGAAACCATGACCCGTTTGCGGATCAGGTACATGCGCGACTGGCCGTTGGGATCGACGTCGTCCGACGACAGCAGCCGCGATCCCGGCGGCACCCTTCCGGCCATCGCCGCTTCGACCGAATTGCGGTTATCGATAAGGTGAAAGGTCATTTTCGCGGTCTTGCCCAACAGCCGCTTGATCCTTTCCGGGTCGTCGAGGCCGGGAAGCTGGACCAGGATGCGGTCGTCGCCCTGGCGCTGGATGGTCGGCTCCCGGGTGCCGGTTTCATCGACCCGGCGGCGGACGATTTCGATGGACTGCTGAACCGCCGCCACCTTGCGGTCGCGGATGGTCTTTTCGGTCAGGGTCAGGAAAATCCGGTTGCCGTCGGTCGTCGTTTCCGTATCGGCGTCAAGCGCCCTCAGGAGCTGCTGGGCTTGCTCGGTCTTGGCCGGGTCCTTGATGGTCACCTTGGCGGCATTGCCCTCGACGCCCAGGCCCTGATAGCGGATGCGGGCCTTGCGAAGTTCGATGCGCATGGTATCTACCAGGGATTCCAGGTATTCCCGGATCACCACCTTGGAATCGACCTCCAACAGAAGGTGCGAGCCCCCTTGCAGGTCGAGGCCCAGGCTGATTTGCTGGTTCGGCAGCCAAGCGGGCACCGCGTTGGCCTGGTCGCGGCTAAGGAAGGTGGGGACCGCGAACGCCAGGCCGAGCGCGCAAATCGCCAGCACCAACACCATTTTCCACTTGGCAAAGTAGACCATGGAGAAATCTTCGCGCCCGAAACCCTCGTTGAAACTCTATTTCTTGCCGCCGAACAGCATTCCCAAAATTCCCGATACGCCGCCGGATTTCCCGGAATCGCCGGAACTCTCGGATTTCTTGTCTCCCTTGACCGGTTCGGTCTTCGACAGAACCGTCGAGATCAATCCCCGCTGCACCCTGACCTTGACGCCATCGGCGATTTCGACGGTGATCTCGAGGTCGTCGATGACCTTGGTGACGGTGCCGACGATGCCGCCGCCGGTGACGACTTTGTCGCCGCGGCGGATGGCGCTCAGTGTCACCTTGTGCTCCTTCATCTTCTTCTGCTGCGGGCGGATGAGCAGGACATAGAAGACACCGAAGATAAGGATCAGCGGCAGGAAGGCTTCAAACCCGCTGCCGCCACCGCCGGCAGCGGCTTGTGCGTAAGCTGGGGGCACGAACATTCGACACTCCTAAAATTGGCCCGGGACGGGCCCGTTCTTTTCAATATTGATAAGAAACGCAGCCGGACTATAGCCATCAGGACCATAGTTGCAAACGCAAAGGAATGGGAGGAATGGGTTATCGTCAACCGGGACCGGCGGCGTTTCGGCGGAACCGGGAAGGGGCTTTTCCCATGCTTGGGATAAATTCCATTTTTTGTCATTCATAATATAAAAGTTCAAATTAATTATCTGTTAATATTATATTATTTTGACATTTACAAAAAAAGAATAAATCCCATTATGGGGTCCCATGAGCATCTCTTCCGACCTCCTGCGGGAAATTGACGCCTTCGTCCGCCGGGCCGGCATGGCGCCAACGACGTTCGGGCGATTGGCCGCCAACGACGGCAAGCTGGTGGCCCGGCTTCGAAGCGGCAAGGGCATCACCACCCGCACGGTCGAGAAGGTCCAGGCCTACATGCGTGCCAGGGGAGACCGGGGTGGACCGGAGGCAGCAGTGGCCGGTGAGGCCGACCCGGAAATCCTGAACCGCATCGCCGGGGCGCTGGAACGCCTGGCGCCGACGCCTTGGCAAAGCGCCGATCTGGATGACGCCGACGCCCTCGACGCATTCGTCTGGCATGCCGACCTTCCTTCGCCCACCGAAGCGGGCTTCGCAAAGGCGGGAGGCCGCCTGGAGGCGGTCGCCAACGTCAACCGGGTCGAGATCTTCCTGCTCAAGGGCATCGACGACCAGATGGACCTGCTGCTCGACAACACCCGGCGATTCGCCAACGGCTTGGCGGCCAACAACGCGCTTTTGTGGGGCGCCCGGGGGACCGGCAAAAGCTCGCTGGTCAAGGCCGTGCACGCCAAGATCGCGGCCGATAAGCCGGGCTCCCTGGCGCTGGTGGAAATCCACCGCGAGGATATCACGTCGCTGCCGAAACTGCTGTCCATCCTGCGCCAAAAGGAGCGCCAGTGCCTGCTGTTCTGCGACGACCTCAGCTTCGAGGGCTCCGACGCCTCGTTCAAGTCGCTGAAGACGGTCCTCGAAGGCGGCATCGAGGGGCGGCCCGCCAACGTGCTGTTCTACGCCACGTCGAACCGCCGCCACCTGATGCCCCGCGAGATGATCGACAACGAGCGCTCGACCGCCATTAACCCGGCCGAGGCGGTGGAAGAAAAGGTGTCGCTCTCGGATCGCTTCGGGCTGTGGATCGGTTTCCACAACTGCGACCAGGAAACCTACTTCGCCATCGTCGAAGGCTACGTCAAGCACTTCGGCCTCGACGACCCGGCCCTCGACCTCACCGGCGAGGCCAACGAATGGGCGGTGACCCGCGGCGCACGTTCCGGCCGCGTCGCCTGGCAGTTCATCCAGGACCTGGCCGGGCGTCTGGGCAAGCCGCTGAACTAGGCTTTCTCCTTCTATCCCGGCGTTATGGCCCGGCGTTATGGAATATCCCGGACAAAGCGTTTTCACCACGGCCACTCGCCCGAAGGCTTTGGGCCGCAGGGCGGAGTGCAGGCGAACGGTTAATCAGTTCTTCCGCCTGGTCGAACCTTCGCAGCTGGCATTCGAAGACGCCGAGGTAATTCAGCGCATCCGGGTCGTCGGGGTTTTCGTCCAGAATCCGCAAATAGAGAGCCTTGGCGTCTTCGAGACGGCCCGATTTGTGGTGATCGAGGGCACGCGAAAGAAGGTCGGGTTCGGCCATTCCCCGCCCCTACGCCCCGCGCAGGTGTTTCCGCGGGTCGAGGACGCGGTTGCCGCGGCGCAGTTCGAAATGAAGTTGCGGGTTCTTGACGTTGCCGGTCGATCCCACCGTGGCGATCTGCTGGCCCTTGAGGACCCTGTCGCCGCGCTTGACCAGCATTTTCCCGGTATGGGCATAGGCCGACACCCAGCCGCCGAAATGTTTGATCAGCAACAGGTTGCCGAAACCGCGAAGCTCGTTGCCGGCGTAGGCGATGACACCGTTTTCCGCCGCCTTGACCGGCGCGCCGAGCTTGGCAGCGATGTTGATGCCGTCGTTGCGCAGCCCCCCGGCCTTGGCCCCGAAACCGGAAACCACCCTTCCCTTCACCGGCCAGATAAAGCCCTTGCCGGTGGCCGGCGGCGGCCTCGGAATGGCCGAGGGCGGCGGCGAGGTCTTTTGGCTCAACGCCGGCCGCCCGAAGGTCCTGACGGGGGCGGCGCGTTGTTTTCTGTTCGCCGTCCGGATGGCCTTGCCCGCGCTCCCCGGCAAGACCAGCCGTTGCCCGGCCTGGATCGGATAGGGCGGCCTGAGGCCGTTGGCACGGGCCAGGGTGTAGGGGTTGACCCGGTATTCCCTGGCGATCCCGTAGAGCGTTTCGCCGCGCCGGATCATGTGCTGGCGGCCCCGGGGCAGGACGACCTTTTGGCCGGCCTTCAGGTGATAGGGGGGCCTGAGCCGGTTGGCCTCGATAATGGCGCGGACCGGCACCCGGTGGCGGCGCGACAGCGCATAGACCGTATCGCCGCGACCGGCGATGACGGCGCCGGCGACGACGAAGGCGGCACTCGATGCCCGGGGAGCCGGCGGTGGGGTGTTGGTGTCGCGGGGAACCGCCCCGGGGAGCGGCCATTCGATGGACCCGCAACCGCCCAGCATCGACAAAGCGGCCAACACAATGAGCAGCCCGGAAAAAGGGCGCGGTCGGATCAACGGCGGCATGAACGGATTATCGCTTATGCCCGCCCGCCCTATCAACGGCGCACCGGAAAGCCCATGCCCAAGCGGCCCCCAGCCTTCAGTCCTCGACCCCGGCCTCGATCAGTGGCACGAATCGGGTGGCCCCCAAATCCTCGGTCTCGGCGCCGTTTTCGGTGCGTCGGACGCGGATCAGGTGCTGATCCTTCTCGTCGAGGCCGACGGGCAGCACCATGATGCCGCCCTCGGCCAACTGGCCGAGCAGGATTTCCGGCACGTCGGCGGCCGCCGCGGTGACCACGATGCGCTCGAAAGGCGCCTGTTCCGGCCACCCGAGGGTGCCGTCGCCGGTCAAGGCGGTGATGTTGACCAGGCCCAGCCGCTTCAGCCTGTCCTCGGCCTGATCGAGCAACGGCGGATGGCGTTCGATGGTATAGAGCCGCCGGCACAGCCGCGCCAACACCGCCGCCTGATAGCCCGACCCGGTGCCGATCTCCAGCACCTTCATGCGGTCGGTGACCTCAAGCGCCTGGGTCATCAGCCCGACGACGGAAGGCTGGCTTACCGTCTGGTGGTGGCCGATGGGCAGGGCGACGTTCTCAAAAGCCCGGTCCTTGAACTGCTCGGGCAGGAACATCTCGCGCGGGGTTACCTCAAGGGCCTCCAGCACGCCGACCTCGGTGATCCCGGCCTGGCGCAGTTCCAGCATTAGTTTCGCCATTTGCGACGCCGGGTTCATTTGAACCTGGCTTTTAGTTTTTTACACGTCGGCCCGTGGGTCAGGTCCATGGTCAGCGGCGTTATCGAGATGGCGCCGCGGCTGATCGCCTCCAGGTCGATGCCCGGGCTGTATTTTTCCTCGCGCCGCTGGGCGCCGATCCAGTAATAGGGCTCGCCCCGGGGGTCGGTGCCCCGGACCAGTTCGCTGCCGATCTTGCGCCGGCCCTGGCGGGTGACCTCGATGCCGGTGACGCGGCCCGCTGTGACGTCGGGAAAATTGACGTTGATCAGCACGCCCGGGGGCCAGGACTCGGCGGTGAGTTTTTTTAAAACCTTGGCCGTCCACTTCTCCGCCGTCGCCCATTTGACCGGATGGCCGTCGGCATAGACCTGGCTCAAGGCCACCGACGGCACGCCCAAAAGCGTCCCTTCCATGGCCGCGGCGACGGTGCCCGAATAGGTGACGTCCTCACCGAGATTCCCGCCCCTATTGACGCCCGAGACCACCAGGTCTGGCGGCGTCGACTTCATGATCTCGTTGATACCCATGAGAACACAGTCCGTGGGCGTGCCGTCGAGGGCGAAGTGGCGCGCAGACAGCTTGCGGATGCGCAACGGGCGGCGCAGGGTCAGCGAATGGCTGACGGCGCTCTGCTCGGTTTCCGGCGCCGCCACCCAGACTTCGCGGGCCAGCGAGGTCAGCACTTTTTCCAGGAGTTTCAGCCCCGGCGCGTTGATGCCGTCGTCGTTGCAGACCAGCACCTGCGCTTTTTTGAGATCGACGGAATTACGCGCCATCGGCGGAGATCGCTTCGAGCCCGCCCATGGAGGGACGTAGGGCGTCGGGGACGACGACGGAGCCGTCGGCCTGCTGGTAGTTCTCCAGGATCGCGATCAGCGTCCGCCCGATGGCCAGTCCCGAACCGTTGAGGGTATGGACGAATTGGGTCTTCTTGTCGCCCTTCTTGTCGGCCTTCTTGTCGCCTTGGGGCCGGAAGCGGGCGTTCATCCGCCGGGCCTGGAAATCGCCGCAGTTGGAGCAGCTTGAAATCTCGCGGTAGCGGTCCTGGCCCGGCAGCCAGACCTCGATGTCGTAGGTCTTCCGTGCCCCGAAACCCAGGTCGCCGGTGGAAAGCACCACGGTACGATAGGGAAGGTTGAGCCGCTTCAGGACCTCCTCGGCACAATCGGTCATTCGTTCGAGCTCTTCCGATGAGGTTTCGGGCGTCGAGATGGTGACCATTTCGATCTTGGTGAACTGGTGTTGGCGGATCATGCCGCGGGTGTCCTTGCCCGCCGCGCCGGCCTCGGAGCGGAAGCACCAAGTCATCGCCGCATAGCGCCTCGGCAGGGTGTCGGCCTCGACGATAGTGCCGGCGACGATGTTGGTCAGCGGCACCTCGGCGGTCGGGATCAGCCACAGGCCGTCCTCGGTCTTGAACAAGTCGCCGCCGAACTTCGGCAATTGCCCGGTGCCGAAGAGGGCCGAGTCGTTGACCAGGGCCGGCGGGTTGACCTCTAACAAACCGTGCTCGGTGGTATGCAGGTCGAGCATGAAGTTGGCCAGCGCGCGCTCCATATGCGCGAGCGCGCCCGACAGCAGCACGAAGCGCGCTCCGGACATCTTGGCCGCGGTCTCGAAATCCATCAGGCCCAGCGCCTCGCCGATGTCGAAGTGCTCACGGGCCTCGAAATCGAATGTCGGCTTGTCGCCCCAGGTGCGGATTTCCTCGTTTGCCGCCTCATCGGCGCCCTCGGGGACGTCGTCGGCGGGCCGGTTGGGAAGCTTTGCCATCGCCTCGCCCAGCGCCGTTTCGGCCTCGGCAGCCGCCATTTCGGCCTCGGCCTCGGCGTCCTTTGTCCGCGACACCTTGGCGATCAGGTCTTCGGCGTCCTCGCCCTTGGCCTTGAGCGCGCCGACCTCTTTCGACAGCTTGTTGCGCTCAGCCTGAATTTCCTGGGCCTCGAACTGTAACTGGCGGCGCTTTTCGTCGAGTTCGATTAGGCCCGCCGATTGTGGGTCTAGCCCTCGGCGCGCCATGGCGTTGTCGAATGCTTGCGCGTTTTCGCGGATCCACTTGATGTCGAACATCGGCGTTGGCGTCCTCAGCCCCTAGGGCGATTCGACGATGTCGGGATCATGTGGATCTTCGGGGAAATCGTCTTCCCCTTGGCCGCTCTCTTCTTCCTCGTCGTCGTCTTCGTCCTCGTCATCTTCCTCTTCGACGTCGCCGCGCCCTTTCTCCACTATTCTGACGCAGACGATGGAAATCTCATAGAGCACCATGGTCGGCAGCGCCAGACCGATCTGGCTGATGACGTCGGGCGGCGTCAGGATGGCGGCGGCGACGAAGGCCAGGACGATAGCGTACTTGCGTTTTTCCGCCAGGCCCTTGGACGAGACCATGCCGACCCGGGCCAACAGCGTCAACACGACCGGCAGTTCGAAGCATAACCCGAAGGCGAAGATCAGCCGCATCACCAGCGACAGGTATTGATCGACCTTGGCCTCCAATTGGATCGGCAAAGCGCCTGCGCCGCCCACCGATTCGAAGCTGAGGAAGAACTTCCACGCCAGTGGGAAGATGAAGTAGTAGACCAGCGCGCCGCCAGCGAAGAACAGGATCGGCGTGGCGATCAGAAACGGCGCGAAGGAGCGTTTTTCGTTCTTGTAAAGGCCCGGCGCGATGAACATCCACACCTGGATGGCGATGAATGGGAAGGACAAGAACAGGGCGGCGAAAAAGGCGACCTTGATATAGGTGAAGAAGGCCTCGTGAAGGGCGGTGAAGATCAGCCGGCGCTGGCCCCCCATTTCCTCCAACACATCGGCCAGGGGCGCGACCAGGAAGTCGTAAAGCTCCGGGGCGAAGTAATAACTGACGAAAAACAGCACCACGATGGCGATGAAGGAATGCAGAAGGCGCGAGCGAAGCTCAATCAGATGATCTAGCAGCGGCATCGCTTTTTCGGTGAGTCCGGCGTCGGCCACGGCCGCCTACCCGCTTGCCTTCCGGGATGTCTTTTGGGCCTCCCCCTCCGCCGGGTCATCGTCCTTGTGGGCATCCTTGGCGACGTCCTTGGCGGCGGAATCGGGGTCGGTGATTTTCTTCAAATCGTCCACGGCGCCGCTCATTTCGTCGTACAAGTCCTTGTCCAGGTCCATGTCTTTGGTAATCTCGCCGGTCGGATCGACGGCATCCTCGATCTTCTTGGCTATGTCCAGGCCGCCGGGGGTGTCCAGTTCTTTTTTCAGATCATCCAGGTCGGCCTCGCGGACGACCTCGTCGAGGCCGTCCTGAAAGTCGCGCGCCATAGACCGCGCCTTGCGGATCCATTTGGTAATGGTCCTGATGGCGCCGGGCAGGTCCTTGGGACCGATGACGATGATGGCGAGAACGGCAAGGATGAAAAGTTCTTGCCAGCCGATGTCGAACATGGCGGATCAGAGCTCCCTGCAGAGGGCGGGGTTGGCGGGTTGGCGGGGCGCAGGGGCGCGGTTTCAAGGGCGGCGGCCCAGGACGGCCCCAAAAGAACGGCCCGGTCAGCCTTGCTGAGCCTCGTTCTTTTTCGGCTCGGGTTTGGAAACTTCCTCCGCTTGCTCCGATTTAAGGGCCTTTTGCCCTTCTTCCGGCACCGCTTCGGCCTCCTCCTCCTTCATGCCCTTCTTAAAGGATTTCAAGCCCTTGCCGAAATCGCCCATCAGCCGGGAAATCTTGCCGCCGCCGCCGAACAGAACCAGGACAACGACCAAGACGATCAGCCAATGCCAAATGCTAAACGTTCCCATTGTGGTTTACTCACTTGTTTTTATACGGATTCGGTGGCGGATAATGGCAGAAAGCCTAGGCCGTAGCAATGCACGGGATGGCGAAGCCCGATTGGCTGAATCCAGGGCCGATTTCGGCCGAGTTGGGGGCCGATCAGCGGAGCCCGGCGAGCAGCCGCATGGCCTGTTTTTCGCACCCGTTCCGGGCCATCCACACGGCCCGGTGGGCATCCGACGGCAGGTCGCCGAGAACCAGGTGCAGCTTGATCTTGCGGACCGCCCGCGAGCCCTTCATGCGAAGCAGATAGCGGGCGCCGTCGGTAAGGTTCACCTTGGACGGCCATTTCAGGGTGGCGCTTCCGGCTGGCCATTCGGCCTTCGACTTGCTTTTGTCGGTGAGGTTCTTGAGCGTCAGGATCCGGGCCTTGACCGCCTTTTCCCGCCATAGCATCGCCGGCCCCTTGGCCTTGACGCAAAAATCGCCCGATTTGCCGGTGTTGACGACCCAGGCGTCGGAAGGCGGTTTCGCCGGCTCAATGTGCATGGGGGCGGAATACGTCAAGGTGCCGCTTTTCGGCGAAGGCAAAGAAGACAACTATTCCCTGGTTCGTATCACCTACCCCGAAAGCACCACCCACCCATGCCTTGAAGGGCACCAAGGAAGGAGGCCAGGCCGAAGCCCTGCTGGCCGAGGTCCGGGGCCTGAAAAAGCAGGTCGAGGTCACCAACAGGGGCCTGACGGGGAAATCCGTGATTGACATCAAGGGGATCGAGTTCGGCAATTACCATGCTCTCGTCATCGGCATTGACGAATACAAGCACCTGCCGAAGCTTGAGACCGCGGTCCGCGACGCCAAGGCGGTGGCGCAAGTGCTGGAAAAGGATTACGGCTTCAAGGTCAGGCTGCTGGTCAACCCGGACCGCCTGGGCATCATCGACGCCTTCGACGAGTACCGGGAGTCACTCGGCGGCAAGGACAACCTGCTGATTTATTACGCCGGCCACGGCTGGCTCGACGAGGACGCCGACCGCGGCTATTGGCTGCCGGGCGACGCCCAATCGAACCGGCGCGGCCGCTGGGTATCCAACGCCACCATCACCGACACCCTGAAGACGCTTCTGGCCAAGCATGTGATGGTGGTCGCCGACAGTTGTTATTCCGGGACCCTGACCCGTTCCGCCAACATCGGGCTGCGCTCCGGCGACCACTACAAGCGGATGGCCAAAAAATGGGCCCGGGTGGCGATGGTTTCGGGCGGGCTGGAACCGGTGTCGGACAAGGGCGGCGGCCATTCGCCGTTCGCCAAGGCCTTTCTCGACGTGCTTAGGGGCAACGACTCCATCCTCGACGGTACCGAGCTGTTCACAAAGATGCGCCGTCCGGTGATGATTTCGGCCAACCAGACGCCCGAATACTCCGACGTCCGGAACGCCGGTCACGACGGCGGCGATTTCCTGTTCGTAAAAAAGAAATAGCCTTTCGTTTCATTGATTGATTGCGCCCGGGGAAAACGAATGAACCCGGAGGGTAAACCGCGGCCCGGGTTCAGGCGCGCTCTTCCTCGCCGCCGTCCGAGTCGAGGGGTTCCGGATCATCGAGGGAGGTTGACGGGGAATTTAACCGCTCGGCCGGTTCCCGGCCGTCGTCTTCAGGGGACTCGATCAATTCCAACTGGGCGCCGCCCCCCTCGGAGCCTTCATCCCCGTCGCCGCCATTCCTGTTCGAATCCCGGGACTGATAGATGCTGATCGCCGGTCCCGAATCCAAAAGCCCGGCGGCCTTTAATTCGTCCATGCCGGGCAGGTCGTGGATATCCTCGATGCCGAAATGGTCCAGGAACCCATCGGTGGTTCCCCATGTCGTCGGCCGGCCGGGCGTCCGCCGGCGGCCCTTTGGCCTGATCCAACCGGCTTCCAAGAGCACGTCCAGGGTTCCCCGGCTCAGGCTCACGCCCCGGATCTCTTCGACCTCAGCCCGGGTCACCGGCTGGTGATAGGCGATGATGGCCAACGTCTCGACCGCCGCCCGGCTGAGCTTGCGCGGCACGTCGATTTCCATGTTCAACTGTTGGGCCAGGTCAGGCGCGGTGCGAAAGGCCCAGGAACCGCCGCCGCGCACCAGGTTGACTCCGCGATCGGCGTATATCCCTTGCAACTCGCCCAGCAAGGCCTCCAGGTTGACACCTTCGGGCAGCCTGTGGGACAAGGCGCGCTCAGACAGCGGCTCGGCGGAAGCGAACAGGATTGCCTCGAGAAGCTTCAGGTGCCGGGGGTCGTTTTCGTTTTCAGGCGCATTCATTCCTCAATCGGCTCCAAATTATCCCCTGCCGCGACTCCGTCGCGATGGGTGGATTTTAAGTAAATGGGCCCAAAGGCATCATGTTGGCGCAGCTTGACCTTGCCTTCGCGGGCCAGTTCCAGGCTGGCGGCGAAGGTAGAGGCAATCGCAGAGCGCGCCACCAGACCTTCTAGCGCCCCTTCCGGCAGGAACTGCCAAAGGCTTTCCCAGTCCGGAGTCGAGCCGAGAAGCTTGTGCAGGCGCTTTAAGGCATCCTCGACGGTATAAATGTCAAACGGCTCGATATGAAGCGGTCCCCCCGGGCCCCGGCGCTTTTGATCGCCATAGGCCTTCAACAGGTCGTACAGGGTTACCTCGAGGATCGGGTTGACCAGGGCCCGGAAGGTTTCCGGGGCGCCGCAGGGAAAGAAATCGTGCCTCAGCCGGGACCGTGCCATCAACCGCTGACCGGCGTTCTGCATGGCCTCCAGCCTTTGCAGTTGAAACGCCAGCGCCGCCGCCATTTCCTCGCCCGTCGGTTCGTCCTCGCCGCCGAGATCGGGAAGCAACAACCGGGATTTCAGATAAGCCAGCCACGCCGCCATGACCAGATAATCGGCGGCCAATTCCAGGTTCGTCCGCCGGACTTTGGTGACGAATTCGAGGTATTGATCGGCCAGCGCCAGGATCGAGATCCGCGTCAGGTCGAGTTTATGTTCGCGGGCCAACGACAACAAAACGTCGATGGGACCCTCGAAACCGTCCAGGTCGACGACAAAGGACTCGCCGATGGGAAGGCCGCCGGGGCCGATACCGTTTTCGAATGAGTCGAAGTCATCCATGAGGTTTCTTTTTTCTTGCCTTCCCTGATCCCGGCCTAAATCCCGGCCGACTTTAGCCATGTCCGGTGATCACGAAGACGGCCTCCAAGAGATACTC
>ENA-ORDI01001467-ORDI01001467.1-marine-metagenome-genome-assembly--contig:-NODE-1467-length-12848-cov-2.446872_pt1 | contig 12848 bp, 8 predicted proteins | sample MGYA00248628_ERZ508525 | MGnify/ENA primary metagenome ERZ508525 (study PRJEB26195, sample SAMN05422138) | marine metagenome | isolation source: East of Porto Seguro, South Atlantic Ocean | place...
AACCGCAAAAGTTTATCGCAGTCCTAAAAATCTGGAACTTGCAAAGTTATATGAAGCCATGATGCAGGAAGGATTAAATGAACTGGTGTATCCCATTCAAATGGCGGGACTGTCTTATGGCCTATCCATACAAAAAAAAGGAGTGCTCCTGAGTCTTGGCGGCTATTCAGAGCGCATTGGCGATTTGATCAAACTGGTGACAAAAAATCTAAAAGAAGTGAAAGTGGATGAACAGAAATTCGCTAATATTAAAGAAGCCATGATACGCGGATTGAAAAACCGTAAACTAGGCCAGGCCTATTCACGCGGAGGCTATTACAACTGGTTGATGCTCCTCAAGGATCAGTATACGGATGAGGAAAAACTATCAGCACTGAGCCCGATCACTTTGAATGATGTCAAGGCTTATGCTAAAACACTTTATGGCAAAGTGTATATTACCGGAATGATTCATGGTAACTGGTCCGATAAAGAAGCCTTGGAAAGCGTGGACATCCTGCTATCTGCTTTGGGCAGCAAACCGCTTCCTGAAAACGAGCGGTTCGAGCAGGTGGTGGAAGTCATGCCTGAGGGAAAGCGGTTCCGGTTTAGCCGTGAGGTGGAGGATAATAATAATTCGCTGGCCTACGCTATCCAGGTCGGCGAGAAAGATTTTTCTCTCCTGGCCAAGACTTCGATTATAGCTTCTATTGTAGAAAGTGATTTTTATACCCAAATGCGCACCAACCAGCAATTGGGATATATTGTGTGGAGCTTTAGTCAGCGCATTGAAGATAGAATATTTTTCCGGTTGGTGATCCAGTCTTCTACTTACGGTCCTTTTGAATTGAGCAAGCGGGTCAACGCCTGGTTGGCGAGTACTGAAAAGCTTTTCTCTAAATTGACCGACCAGGAATTTGAAAGGCATCAGCAAAGTTTAGTCGTTGCGCTGGAAAAGGAAGGCGACAGTATCGGCGCAGTTGCGGGAGACCTTTACTCTCTTGCTACGGATGAAAAAGGGGACTTCCGTTTTAAAAAGAAGCTGATCCTGGCGGTGAAAGGCCTCAAAAAAGAAGATGTCTCCATTTTAGCGGTAAAAATATTCCGCGACGATGGCACCCCACGGCTTGAAGTATTAATGAGAGCCAAGGGAAGTAAAGAAAAGGTGCCGGCAGGGGTCATCACAGAAGTCAGCCAATTTCCCACCCACTAGGCCCGGCCAAGCGGCTGGTGGCAATGGACCCCTTTGTTGAAAGACTCAAGCCTGATCATTTAAGGGGTTGATGGCTGGGGTGATTTATATTATTTCAGAGTTTTACCGAAAAAAAATTATGAAACTCGGAGCTATTTTTAAAAGAGGGGCCAATCTTCTCAAGCTGGGGGTTGCCGCAAGAAAGTTGCGTAAGTCCACGACGGAGGACCAGCGCCATTGGGCGCAGAACTACCTCATCGAACTGCTGGGCCGGTCGAGAGGTCTGCCCGCCAAAATCGGCCAGTTCATAACGATAGACTCAGGCGATCAGGCCCTTAGGAAATCCCTCAACAATTCCATGGAACCCATGCCTTTTGAAGAGGTTGTGGAGCTGATTGAAAAAGCCTATGGCAAACCCTGGGACACGGTCTTTAAAAAACTGGAAAAATCCTGTAAGCCCGCATCGCTGGGCCAGGTGCATTTTGGCAAACTTAAGGATGGCACAGAAGTCGCGGTGAAGGTTCAGTATCCTGACATCGCAAGCACGGTGGAAGCGGAGATGGACCTCATGGGCTGGTTACCCAAAGTGGGGCCGGTGGCTAAATGGGGATTCAAGATGGATGGCTACCGTGACGCCTTCTGGCATAATTTCAGCGAAGAACTGGACTACTGCATTGAGGCGAAGCATCAGAAAAACTACCGCCAGAAAATTCCGCCGCTGGAACGCATTGTAGTTCCCGAAGTCGTCAGCGATTTAACCCAGCCTACAGTACTGGTGCAAAAAAAGGAAGAAGGATTCAGTCTGGATAAAGCCGAAACCATGATGCCAGCGCAGAAGCAGGCTATGGGGCGGTTACTGCTCCAGCACTATCTCCATATGCTGTTTCGGCACGGGTTTGTCCATGCCGATCCGCAGCCGGCGAACTTCGCTTTCCGACAATATAAAAAAGATTATTTTGTTTTGGTTCTTTACGATTTTGGCAGTGTTCTGGAGATTCCGGATAATGTCCGGCTGGCACTTTTAAGAATCATCCTGGCTCTACGTGACCGGGAGAACCTGGACCCGGTGACCTGCCTTTCGGCTCTGGGCTTTGATGCGGAAAAACTAAAAGACCTGCGCCCGACTCTTCCGGCCCTGATGTCTGTTTTGTTCGAACCGTTTTTGGTCGAAGCTCCCTACCATGTTAAGGACTGGAGAATGAGCGAACGTTTTGACCAGATAGTAGGAGAGCTGAAATGGTGGTTCCGTTCTGCCGCACCTCCTAAACTGATATTCCTGATGCGGACTTTGCATGGCTTGACCACCATGTTAAGACGGCTGGATGTTCCGCTTCCCTGGCAGTTCATCATGGATCAAATGTTGTCCGATATTTATCCCCAGGCGAGGGCATTGACCTTGCCGGAAGTGGATTCCAAAGGCCCGGCGTTTGATTCCATAGCCCGCTACTTGAAAGTTCATGTGGTAAAACCCAATGGCAATAAAGTCAGCCTCACCATGCCAGGCCGATGCGCCGATGATATTGAAGGAATCATGGATGAACCCGTTAAAGAATCTATCCTTCGACAAAATATCGACTTGCAATCCATTCAAGACAAAGCCCGGAAATCAGGTTTTATTTCCCAAATCCTGTTTGAACTTCACGACGAAGAACGCGATATGAAAGTCTGGTTGGAATAATCGCTAGGCGCGAGGCCAATGAAAACCCTTTGTGAACGGGGGCGGGGGGGGGAGTGTTTGTGTCATGCTGAGTTGCCGTGGTATTTGACCTTAACTTTCGTGCCCCGCAGGGGTAGAAGCATCTAGCTTTGGATATACAATGAAAATATGGGTGGATGCAGATGCTTGCCCCAGGGCGATCAAAGATATTTTGTTCCGGGTGGCGGACAGGACAGAAATACCGGTGACATTGGTTACTAATCAGGGATTACGTATACCGGACTCCGCTTATATTAATTTAATCCGAGTAGGGCAGGGAGCAGATATCGCCGATGACGAGATTGTAAATAAATGCCAGGTCGGGGATTTAATCATCACAGCGGACATCCCTCTTGCGGCCCGCATTGTAGAAAAGGGGGCACTGGCCCTCGACCCGCGCGGAAAGATATACGACAAAAACAATATCGGGCAAATATTGGATATGCGCAATTTTATGGACACTTTACGCGGTAGCGGCGTCGAAACCGGCGGCCCCGCCAGTTTTGGCCAGAAAGAACGGTTCAAGTTCGCTAATGAACTGGATAAGTTTATCGGCCAGAGCCACTAGGCGTGGGGTCAGTGGGGCGGTGATGCTAGATTCAATGAGCCATAGCTTTTACTACTAGCAACAATGCTCTCGGCTTGACGGTCCAAGATTTCTGGATGGCTTCGTTTCTGCTCGCAATGACAGCTTTTCAAGCCGAGGTAACTCTTTACTCGCCAGATCAAGCTATTGCCAGTTACCACCGGCGGCTCGCCGGGGCTATTGGCAAGCATTTATTTCGTTTTCAAGTTTAGGTTGGATCGGCACGAGTTCTACGGTTTTGTTGACAGACTCTTTGGTATTTTGCACCGCCAATTTGTTGAACAGGAAATCCATTTTGGTTTCCAGTTCTTTGCCAATGCCTTCCCGAATCTCTTTGGACAGGCCCCAGAATTTGGATTTGAACTCACCGAATCCTTTTTTGCGGGTTTTGTAGATGAACTGCTCATTGGTCTGATCCGATTTTTTCTCGCCGACGAATTTTTTCCTGAGGTGAGTGTAGATTTCTTTTTTAAAGTCGGCGGGGAATAGTTCGCTTTCGTAGATCATATTTTGAAAATCGGTGGCCAGGTGAATTTCGGCGGTTTCCAGTTCCGGGAATTTATGGAAGAGGTCCTGGGGCAGAGTGGACGCGCCGTGCTGGACGGCACCGGCGAGGCCATAACTTTCGCGCGAAATGCGTGACAGGTTTTCCAGAGTATCGAAATCGAGGTTGACCTCGGCGACTGTTCCATCGGGCAGAGGAACACCGCCATGCGAGGTTCCGGTCTGGATGGAGATTTTGCTGATGCTTTTGGCCCCGCTCCGGGCTTTTTCCAGCAATTCATTGAAGTTGTCGAGATAAGCTTTCAGTTCCTGCTCGTTGCTGTTTTCTTTTCCTACCTCGCCGATCTCGCCGCCAACGGAAATGGTGACACCAAACGGTTCCAGTTCGCGGATATATTGAGTGAGTTCCACGCCGACTTCAAAATTTGCCCGCTGTTGTTCGACTACATTATCTTTACTGAGGTCGACCAGAGTGGAAGTGTCGATGTCGATATTATAAAATCCCCCGGCGATACCACTTTTGATCAATTCTTTGAGTCCGGCAACCTCTTTCTCAGGGTCCTGGGCATAGTTTTTGGCGTTGACTTGAAAATGATCACCCTGAATAAAGACCCGACCTGTAAATCCTTCTTTAATGGCGGCGGCCAGAATGACGGTGGACAGCTCGTGTGGTTTTTGGAAGGTGTAACTCATCTCCGATTTAGCCAATTCAAAAATAAACGCACCGGCATTGGTTTTGATGGCGGTGCGAAAAATGGCCCGGCACAGTTCATAAGGCATGCCGCGGATGTTGAGGGCGGGAACCGTGAATCCTTTGACTTCGCCTCGGCCTCGGGCCTCATAGAGTCCCTGAATCGACGAGTTGACGATGCCGAGTTCCAGTGCCGCCGATTTGATAAGGAACCGGCTCAGACCTTTTATTTCTGCTGAAGGGTTGAGAACAGCATTCTGGACCAACTGATCCACCACATCTCCCCGAAACTTGTCAGCGTCTTCTATTTTCACGCCACCATTGTTCTGAGCGGCGATATTCTTGAGTTGGCGGGTTATTTCGTCTATATGGTTAAAAAGCATCAGGCTCTCCGCTAAATGTCCTTGATTAAAATGAATATCATGGATAGGGGTGTCGATTTAGGTATTGAATTGGAAAAAAAGTTGATCCCAGGTTTCAGCGTAGTTGCACTTTATGTCACCGACCGGGACCACAAAAAGACAAAACTACGCTTGTTAAGTGCATTGTAACCAAAAAATCGTTTTCAGGCAAAACATCTTTCATAAAAGTATTAAATTTAATATAACCATTTAGATTCTTATGGTTATATGAAATTTGCTAATCTTTATTCTAGGAATAATTTAGTTGGGGGGATTGCCTATTTGAAGGTGAAATCTGGTTCGTGATAAATGATTGAGAGTTTAAATACAAAAGCTTTTTGATTTGGTACACTTAAGCTCTTAAAACACCTACAATTACAATATTATCTTGGCTTAATTCTTATTGACACAGTTGGATAATTTGCTAGAATTCTCAACGTCTGTAAAGCGTAGGATACCACCTGATTCCGCAGTTGATTACTGAAATTTTTTAGGGGTTCATTAATTTTTTAATATTTAGAATTCCAATTTTTCAAAACTATATTTCCCAGGTTTCTAGAACGGAGAAATTCACCTCATGTTTAAGAATATATATATACCGGTAGATAATTCTGATTACTCCAACGCCTGCGTTGAATTAGCACTCGAATTTGCCAAGGGATCAGATACGACTATTACCGCAAGCCATGTTTATGCCGCCAAAATGCACGATGTCCGGTTTCGGCAAATGGAGAGCGGACTTCCTGAAGAATATCAGGATGAGCAGGAGTTAGAAAAACAACGGAATATTCATGACCAATTGATTACCAAAGGGATGGAAGTCATCAGTGACTCCTATCTGGATGTCCCCAAAGATAAATGTAAAGAATTGGACATTCCTTTTGTTGGTAAATCCCTGGAGGGTCGTAACTGGACGGAACTGGTGCGTGATATCAAAGAATCTTCCTATGATTTGGTTATCATGGGGGCTTTGGGGCTTGGCGCGATTAAAGACAGCTTGATTGGCACGGTTGCTGAAAGGGTGATCCGGCGTTCCCAGACAGATATGCTGATTGTGAAGTACTGCCCAGAGATTCTAGAGGACAGACCTTCCAGCGGGAAGATTGTGATTGCGGTGGATGGCAGTGGTCATTCTTTTGGAGGATTGATGACGGGTATTGAAATGGCCAAAAAGTTGAATCGTCCTCTGGAAATTATTTCTACTTTTGATCCCTACTTCCACTATGCCATGTTCAACAGCCTAATCGGCGTATTGTCCCGGGAAGCTTCCAAAGTGTTCAAGTTTGAGCAACAGGAAAAGCTTCATGAAGACATTATCGACAAGGGACTGGCAAAAATCTATCAGGCTCATCTGGAGATTTCCCGGAAAATTTGTGAAGAAGAGGGTATCGAATGCACCATCCGCCTTCTGGATGGAAAGGTCTTCGAAAAAGTTTTGCAATACGCCAGGGAGGAGAATCCCTATCTGCTGATTCTGGGACGGATCGGGGTTCATAGTGCCCCGGATATGGACATTGGAGGTAATAGCGAGAACCTTCTGCGTCTGGTTCCATGCAATATACTGCTCTCCAGCAAGGTGTTCAAGCCGTCGATAGATATGCAGGCGGAAGAAACAATTGAATGGACCGCTGAAGCCAAAGTGCGATTGACGAAGATCCCGGGTTTTGTACGCCCCATGGCGACTACAGCGATTCTGCGCTATGCGTTGGAGAGGGGACACAGCATGATCACATCCAGCGTTATTACCGAAGCGGTGCAGGAAATTCTGCCAGCCGGCGCGATGCAGGCCATGTCTGCCATCGGTGAGAGGATGCGCAAAGAGGGTATGGATCCAAATAATCCGGAAGGTCTTGGTATGCTGAAAGAGGAAATGGCGGCAGCCCATGCCGGTAAAACCGAAGAAGAGATCACACTAAAATGTACCAGTTGCGGCACTTATTATAAAGGTGATGTTGTAAAATGCGGTGTTTGTAATGCGGGGGCTGAGCGATTACTTCCGGTCGATAAAGAGGAGTTCAAAGCAACGGAAGAGGAATCTAAAGAAGCCACCACGTTTACCACCTTTGATGATGTCAAAGTGTCCTGGACCCAGGAAGCGTTGGATCGGTTGAATGAGTTCCCGCAGGGGCATTTGAGAAGGAAAGCCCATGCCCGGGTTGAGAAAAATGCTCGGGTTCAGAAAGTCGATACTGTCTCTCTGGCATTCCTCAACAAAATCCTCAATGAAAAGATCAAAAAGGATGGCAATGGTAATGGCAATGATACAAGCGAAAAAATTCCCGGAGACATCCTCAGTATAGGGGCCGCATTGAATTCCGATGATTTCAACTGGTCTCCGGAGGCTATAGAACGGCTGGAGCGTGTTCCCCAGGGGTTTATGCGGGACAATACCCAAAACCGGGTTATGGCTTGGTGTTCTCAAAATGATATCAAGGATATTTCACTGGAAGTCTGTGAGGAAGGAATCCGGGAGTCTGTGAAGATGATGGAAGATGCCATCAAGAATGGCGCAGGCCTGGAAGATTTCATACCTCAAAAAGAAGTGAAAGCCTAGATTTTCTGCGTATTAGATATAACAGTTTTTTTTAGCCCCTGGATATTGAATCGGGTTCAATTTCAGGGGCTTTTTGTTGCATTTTCTGTCCCGTAGACTCCTGTCCCGATACCCTGGTGGCTAATTGTCCCCCCAACTTTATAAGCGCTTATTCCGTAACTTAAAACCTTATCTTGGCCGTTTGTATCTGGCAATTTTCTTTTCGGTTACCGTTGGCATCATCGCCACTTCCCCTGTTCCAATTATTCAAAAAACCTTCGATAATATCTTTGTAGAAAAAGATTATTTTATGCTCAAGGTAATTCCCCTTGCCTTGATTGTTTTATACGTTTTAAAGGCTGGATTAACCTATGCGCAAAACCTGATTATTTTTGGGATCTCATGGGAGTTGGTGGTGAGATTCAGGGAAAAGTTGTTCACGCATATTCACAGGCTTCCTTTCGTGTTTTTTGAGAACCATGAAACCGGCCAACTCATGTCTCGCATCAATAATGATGTCGCAATTATGCAGTCTACCTTAACGCGATTATTGAAAGAGTTTCTGCAGAACAGTGTGATGCTGATTGGGCTTTTAGCGTGGGTGTTTTATTTGAAATGGGACTGGGCGCTGATGGCCCTGGTCATATTTCCCATAACAGTAATCCCGGTATCAAGAATTGCAAAAAAACTGCGGCACCTGTCGCGCAGAGGTCAGGAGATTCTGGGCGATATCAACGCAACCATAATGGAATCTTTTTCGGGGATAAAAGTTGTCCGGGCCTTTGGCATGGAACCTCGAGAGATAGAAAAATTCAGGATTGATAATGAAAGCTATCTTGAAGTGGTGAAAAAAAATGTGAAGTATGTGGAATTTACTTCACCCTTTCTGGAGGTGTTGGGAGTTATCAGTTCCGCATTCATCCTGTGGTATGGGGGTAATCAGGTTTTGAACGGAGAAATCAGCCAGGGAACCTTCTTGGCTTTCCTCGTTGCACTGTTCATGATGTATTCTCCCATGCGAATTTTGTTCAAAATCTACACCAGTGTCCAGACAGCACTGGCGGGAGCGGATAGGGTGTTCGATATTCTTGACCAGGATGTGGAATTACTGTGGGAAGGCCAGCATGAACTTCAAAACTTCAATGACGGTATTGAGTTTAAGAATGTTTCTTTTCACTATCCGTCGCGTAAGGCAATAGTTTTGGATGATATCAGTCTCTCTGTTAAGAAATCAGAAATTATCGCCATTGTGGGGATGAGCGGTGCTGGTAAGACAACTTTAGTGGATCTGCTGTTCCGGTTCTTCGATGCAACTTCCGGTTCTATCCTGATCGATGGAATAAATATTCAGGATTATAAGTTGGCTTCTTTGAGGCGGCAGTTGGCTCTGGTGACCCAGGAGACTTTTTTATTTAACGATACGATCTGGAATAATATTGCTTTTGGCTGTGAACGAAAGGCCACTCACGATGAAATTATGGAGGCGGCCCAGGCCGCCCATGTGGATCAATTTGCGTCGAACCTGGATGATGGTTACGAAACCATCATCGGAGAACGAGGAGTCAAGCTTTCTGGCGGTCAGCGACAGAGGATTGCCATCGCCCGGGCTCTCTTAAGGAACGCTCCGATTCTGGTTCTCGATGAAGCTACGTCTGCACTGGACTCCGAATCTGAAAGGCTGGTTCAGGATGCTCTGTATAATCTCATGGAACACCGGACATCTTTTGTTATAGCCCACCGTCTATCAACGATCAAACACGCCAACCGGATCATTGTTTTGGACAAAGGCCAGATTGTAGAATCTGGAACCCATGAGTCCCTTCTCGCGAATAGTGGGTTGTATCGGAAATATTATGAAATGCAGTTTGCCGATCTGGAAGACAAAAATAAGGATATCAAGGAATCGAGTTAAATGCGTTTTGAAAAAGTTTATATCGAAAGTCTGGCCTACCACCTGCCTGATAATATTGTGACTTCGGCTGAAATTGAAAAAAGGCTGGCCCCTCTTTATGACCGACTCAAACTTCCCCAAGGTCGCTTGGAGTTGATGAGTGGTATTCAGGAACGCCGTTTCTGGGAGAAGGGAGTTTTACCCAGTGAGGTGGCAACTATTGCCGGAGAAAAAGCTATTGCCCGGTCAGGGGTGGACCCGAATCAAATAGGTTGCCTGATTTCTGCATCGGTTTGCAGAGATTTTCTGGAGCCCTCGACGGCCTCCGTAATTCATAATAACCTGAAGCTTCCTGTGGAAGCATTTGTGTTCGATGTCTCCAATGCCTGTCTGGGTGTGCTCAATGGCATGTCGATCATTGCCAGCATGATTGAGCAAAATCAGATTCTGGCAGGATTGGTTGTGGCTGGAGAAAATGGGGGTCCGCTTGTGAATAGCACGATCGAGACTTTGCTGGCTCAAAAGGATATTACCCGTTCTGAGATCAAGTCCTCTTTCGCTTCCCTGACCATTGGCTCTGCAGCTGTCGGTGTTGTCCTGGCCCATGAAAAGATCGCCAGGCACGGCCATCGTTTGCTGGGTGGCGTTTCTATGGCTGAAACCCAGTTCAATCAGTTATGTCGCGGCAGTGATGACAGCGGGGCGGGTGGAGAATGGTCGCCTCTGATGGAAACCGATTCTGAAACTTTGATGCTGGAGGGATGTCGGCTTGCAGGTAAAACCTGGGCGCGTACCCGTGAAGTACTTGGCTGGAACAATGAAGAAGTAAGCCGTGTCTTCTGCCATCAGGTGGGCAAAGGCCATCGAAAACTAATGTATGAAAATGTTGGGCTGGACCTTGAAAAAGATTTTTCCACTCTGGAATTTCTGGGCAATACCGGTTCGGCCTCATTGCCAACGACATTGGCCATGGGAATTGAAAAGAATGTGCTGAAGACGGGTGACAAAGCCGCTTTACTTGGTATAGGCAGTGGACTCAATTGCCTGATGATGGGTATTGAGTGGTGACAGAGCTTTATCCCTTTTCTTCGCATTCCCTGCAACTGGATCATTTGCGCTATCATTACCTGGATGAAGGTTCCGGCCACGAACCCCTTCTCGTGCTCCATGGTAACCCTACCTGGTCCTTTTATTACCGCAACCTGATCCTGGGTCTCAAGGACTCTTATCGGTGCGTGGTGCCCGACCATATGGGGATGGGAAAATCAGATAAACCGCAGGACTATCCTTACACGCTTTCTCAGCACATCGACAATCTCGAAAAACTAGCTGATCACCTTAAGCTCAATGACATTACCCTGGTGGTGCATGACTGGGGTGGGGCGATTGGCATGGGTTTCGCGGTTCGGCATCCTGAGCGAATCAAGAGGTTGGTGATTTTCAATACCGCCGCGTTTTTATCCAGTGAGATCCCGTGGAGTCTGCGCTTGTGCCGCATACCTGGGTTTGGGGCCATAGCCATTCGCGGTTTTAACGCTTTTGCACGCGGCGCCATCCGCTGGGCCTGCCGCAAGCAAGAAAGAATGACGGAGGAAGTCCGGGCCGCTTATCTGGCTCCTTATGATAATTTTGCCAATCGGGTGGCAAATTTGCGTTTTGTGCAGGATATTCCCATGAGCCCCGATTCACCCAGCTACTCTGTGGTTCAGCATATAGAAGGGAGCCTGAAACTATTTCGAGAGCATCCTGTTCAAATTATTTGGGGAGCGCATGATTTTGTTTTTAACGATCATTTCCTGAAACGTTGGCAGGAGATTTTCCCCCAGGCAGAAGTGCACCTTATGGAAGATGCCGGACATTTTGTAGTGGAAGACGCTCATGAACGCATTCTTCCTATGATGAAAGAATTTTTACAGAAAAATCCAATTTAATTTTAAGGTATAAGAAAAACCGGCTTCCCTTTTAAGGGAAGCCGGTTTTATTTTTCTGGTTAACCTTAATATCGGTAATGTTCAGGTTTGTAGGGGCCTTCGACTGGCAAACTAAGATAACTGGCCTGCTTTTCTGTAAGTATTGTCAGTTTCACTCCTAGTTTATCCAGATGTAGGCGTGCTACCTCTTCATCGAGTTTTTTCGGCAAAGTGTAAACGCCTACCTCATATTTGTTGTTGTATAGTTCTATTTGTGCCAGCACCTGATTGGTGAAGGAATTGGACATCACGAAAGAAGGGTGACCGGTCGCGCAACCCAGATTCACCAATCTACCTTCCGCCAGTAAAAGGATATTGTGTCCATCCGGGAAGGTGTATTTATCCACCTGCGGTTTGATAACAACTTTTTTAATTCCCGGAAATTTATTTAAAGCCTCCACTTGAATCTCAATGTCGAAGTGGCCGATGTTGCAAACAATGGAATCGGTTTTCATTTTTTCCATATGCTCGATACAGATAATATCGGCGCAGCCTGTTGTGGTGACAAAAATATCACCTTCCTTAACAGCTTCTTCCATGGTGGTGACTTCATAACCTTCCATTGCAGCCTGCAGGGCACAGATGGGGTCGATTTCAGTAATGATTACCCTGGCGCCTAACCCTTTCATGGCGTCGGCGCAACCTTTACCGACATCCCCAAATCCGGCAACGACCACCACTTTTCCGGCTATCATGATATCGGTCGCCCGTTTGATGCCATCGGCAAGCGATTCCCGGCAGCCATAAAGATTGTCGAATTTCGACTTGGTGACCGAATCGTTGACGTTCATGGCAGGGAGCTTTAAAGTTCCTTTTTCGATCATCTTGTAAAGATTGTGCACGCCGGTGGTGGTTTCTTCTGTTACCCCTTTTATGTCAGGCAGTAATTCGGAATGTTTTTCGTGGACGTAAGCGGTGAGATCGCCTCCGTCATCGAGGATCATGTTGGGACCCTGGTCATTGTCAAAAAGCAGAGTTTGGCTGGTGCACCACCAATATTCTTCTTCAGTTTCTTCCTTCCAGGCGAATACAGGAATTCCTGCCTTGGCCATTGCGGCGGCATCGATGAGAGGTCGGTCGTTTTCTAAGGTGAATCCGCGCACCCCGTGTTTCTGAAAGTATTGATATACTCCATCGCGCCCGATGCCGTGGCTCTTAAGCAAATCATCGTTCAAGTACATCTCGTGAATAGGTCGCCATCCTGGTAGGAGATTCGCGAGGTACAAAGGGCCCCAGTCCAAAATAGTCCCCGAGGCGAATAAGTTCTGAGGGACTTCCGTTACCTCATCCTGCGATATAAAGCCATTAAGAGAGGGCGAGGGAGTCCCGCCCGCGTCCTCTGAGATGATCAAGACGGTTGCGTTGATGATCTCATCGGGAAATGTCCACGACGCCGGAAGGTCTC
>ENA-ORDI01001469-ORDI01001469.1-marine-metagenome-genome-assembly--contig:-NODE-1469-length-12830-cov-3.479338_pt1 | contig 12830 bp, 16 predicted proteins | sample MGYA00248628_ERZ508525 | MGnify/ENA primary metagenome ERZ508525 (study PRJEB26195, sample SAMN05422138) | marine metagenome | isolation source: East of Porto Seguro, South Atlantic Ocean | place...
TTTTGTCCCAAATGATTGTCCAGCGATTCTTTGAAGGAGTCCAAAGCAATGAATCCTGCAAGTCCCAGGGCGAGATTGAAAAGAAAAAAGAGACTGAAACGGCGATTATTCAGCAACTCCCGCAAGGCCAGTTTAGACCAGAAAAAGGGCGACGGATTTTTCATTGAAAAGTTCCGGAATGAAGGGTCATTTGTCTTGAGCAGCGTTGCGCCAATTCGGTGTTGTGTGTTACCAGCAACAAGGTCATGCCTGTCGTTTGCACAAGATCAAAAAGCAGATTGGCAACCTGTACGCCGGTTGCATTGTCCAGATTTCCGGTAGGTTCGTCTGCAAGCAGGATTGCAGGACGGATGACGATTGCTCTGGCGATGGCGACTCTTTGTGATTCACCACCACTGAGTTGATGTGGAAAGTGTGTTTCACGCTCAGCCAATCCTACTTGCTGCAGGGCTTCCTGGGCACGTTCCTGGCTATCTTTGTGACCAAACATTTCCAAGGGCAGACTGACATTTTCCAATGCCGTCAGATGCGGCATCAAATAAAATTGCTGAAAAATTATTCCTATGTTCTCTGCACGGAATTGCGTCAGTTTTTTTTCACTCATTGCGGAAATTTCCTGCCCGCGTAAACGAAGTGATCCAGAAGATTGGCGGTCCAATCCGGCCAACAAAGACAAAAGGGTAGATTTACCGCTTCCGGATTGTCCAACTACCGCTACCTTCTCTCCTTCGTGGACTTCAAGATTTAAATTTTTCAGGACCTCAACTCGGCCGTGACCCGCCTGTGGGAAAGATTTATCGAGCCCCTTTATTTCAAGAATCATAATAATGTCTGCATATTTTTTGTTTGTTTGTTGAAAATTTATGTTTTAAGTTTACAAAAACCACTAACTGAAATCAAATTATGACGGGCTTTTTTTAGTATCATTTTGTATCGTCAGAATCACAACTGTCAAAATTAGACCACTTAAATTTTTACTTTTGCAGCATATTGTTTTTAACTTGGAATTGTCGTAGTTACTGTTATTTTTATAGAGAAGTATTTTCACTCCATTTTTAAGAAATATCATGGAAACATTAAACATTTTTCTTATAGGCGCGGGAACAGGGGCCTTCTTTTCGATTATCAGCATGGTGCTGATCAATGCCTCCAACTCCGAACAATATCCTCTTGGTGGATTTCTACCCGCGTTATGGATGTTCGCAGAGTTGGGTGGTTCATCCCAAATTGTGGTTGCTGGAATTTTAATGATGGGTGGTTTGATGGGTTTTTATCTGACTCTTACATTTTGGAAGGAACGTCCGGCAGCATTGAAAAATAAACTGCCACAGGAAACGCATAGTGTAAGTAACTCAAAAGCAGCAGTTGCAGACGAACACACGACCATAATAGTCAGCGGGAAATCTTTAACAGAGTTTCTGTAAAACTGCATCAGATTTTAGCTGATAATATTGTATTCCGGACCAAATGGGAACCCGGTGATATTTTCAGCACCATCTTCTGTCACAACAAGAATATCGTGTTCACGATAACCTCCGGCGCCAGGCAGAGTTTCCGGAAGCATTACCATTGGTTCAATTGAGACAACCATGTTCGGTTCCAGGACAGTTTCAATATCCTCACGTAATTCCAGTCCCGCCTCACGTCCGTAGTAATGAGAAAGTGTACCGAAGGAATGTCCATAACCAAAAGTCCGGTATTGCAGCAAATCATGTCTTATAAATATCTCATTCAGTTCCTCCGCGATATCACAACATCGTACCCCGGGTTTAATTAGTTCCAGACCACGCCGGTGCACCTCGACATTGGCCTCCCAAATTTCTAGATGACGCTCTGATGCATGATCAAAAAATAAAGTCCTCTCTAAAGCCGTGTAATAGCCTCCAATCATCGGAAAACAATTCAGGCTTAGAATGTCCCCTTTTTGGATTTTGCGGGTACTGACAGGATTGTGAGCACCATCCGTGTTGATTCCGGACTGAAACCAGGTCCAGGTATCCATTATGTCACTTTCCGGATAGCGTTTTGCAATTTCCCGTACCATCGTCCGGGTGGAATGCAGAGCAACTTCATGTTCCGGAACGCCTTCCCCGATTGCCTCCACACATGCCGCTCCACCAATATCACCCACTTGAGCACCATTCCGGATCAATTCTATTTCTTCCGCGGATTTAACCATCCGCTGCCGCATTGTCATTTTTGAAATGTCAACCAGTTCGGCGTCAGGAAGAGCATCCTGAAGCTTTTTCAGGTTTTCCAGATTGATGTGATCATACTCAATTCCAACACGTCCGGAATTCGCTATTTCATGCTGGATAGCCCTGAAATAATTATCACGTTCCCAATCCGTGAAAATAATATTGTCACCAAAACCACGCCTCCATGGTTGCCCGCCGTCAATATTCGCGGTTATAGACTTGAGTTTATCCTGCGTTACCACCAAACCATAAGGACGCCCGAATGAGCAATAAACAAAGTGATTGTAATAATTGATGTTATGGATGGATGTAAAAAAAACGGCATCCACTTTTTCTGATTCCATTTCTGACCTTAACTTGGCCAAACGGTTTTCCATTTCAGCTGCAGAAAAAATTGAGCTTTGTTTCCTGCCGTTTTGAATTGAAATAAGGTGCTCCATAACCAAACTTTTTCTGTCGGACTCTATGTATAAAATTTATTCAGCTGGTTATTCACACAGACAAAAGTTGTACATTTGGAAATGTCTTTTATTTTTTTTGCTCCAATATATGTACACGTACTCCTGACACCGCCCAGCAGATCTAGCAGTGTATCTTCCAATGCGCCCTTGTACGGGATTTTCACCAGCTTCCCCTCATTCGCTTTATAATCTTTACCCTTGTTCTCTCTGTAATATTTCTCGAGGGCAAAGCTGCTTGCCATTCCATAAAATTCAACGGTTTTTTCACCTGTACTTTTATTTTCCGTAATGGTCTCACTATTCTCATCATGTCCTGCCAACAATCCGCCCAGCATCACAAAATCAGCATTTGCTCCAAAAGCCTTACTGATGTCACCGGAACACGTACAACCGCCGTCGGACATAACCATCCCCCCAATCCCGTGCGCGGCGTCTGAACAATCGATTACAGCGCTCAGTTGAGGAATTCCGACACCGGCCACATTTCTGGTTATACATGCCGAACCGCCTCCAATTCCTACTTTAACGATATCGGCACCTGACAAAATCAACTGCTCTGTCATTTCAGGAGTACAAACATTTCCGGCAATGATAATTTTTTTCTCAAATTCAGCACGAACCTGCTTAATGAAATCTGAAAACTGTTCTGTGTAGCCGTTGGCAACATCAATGCAGATAAAATTAAAAAGTTTTACTCGTTCACCCAGCTCATACAAAATCTGCAAACCTTCCGCGATTCCAATTGTAATGGCAACATTTTTCTTGATACTATTGGGAATCTTGAGCAACTCTTCCGCAGTATGAAATTTGTGCAAACATGTCAGTGTGTTGTACTTGCTCAAAACTTTAGCCGAGCCGATTGTGCCGACTGTATCCATGTTAGAAGCGACAACAGGAATCCCTTTCCAGGTTAGTTCCGACCACTTGAACTTAAATTTTCTTTCTAAATCAACCTCTTTTCTGGAAGTATAATAGCTGCGTTTCGGTTTAATGAGAACGTCTGAAAAATCATATTTAACTTCTTTTTCTATATGCATTTTTAATCCGTAATGTATTCTTGTGTGTTTTCAAATTCCCATGGAAAATGAATCCAGAGATTTTCAGAATCCTTTGCTACTTGTCTTGCAAAAAAATGCGGCTTAAAATCACATTCATTGTTCCACCAGAGGGAAGCAAATTGAGGTTCCTGACAAAATTCTTTGATTTCCTCAAGAATTTTATGGAATGTTTCACCTCCATCACAAACGTCATCCACAATGAGTACTTTTTTGTGTGCTTGTTCAGGTTTATATTTAACCCAGGTTGGAAAATCTCTCAGTGCTGTTTGAATTGGGACCATCGGTAATTGAAACCAGTGACTGAGAGCAACACCAGGAACAAGTCCGCCTCTTGAGACACCCACGATGACATCCGGTTTAAAATCTGATAAAGAAACCTGACGTGCGATTTTCTGAATATCGATCAGGCATTCTTTCCATGAATAATAGTATTTTTTGGACATCTGACTTAGAAATAAACTGTTTAAGGAGAATTAAAGTGAAGTTTAAGAATCATGAGAAATTGTCTGTATATCAATTATGAAAAACTAGTAAGTTTGTCTGCAATCCACAATATGTCATTTCGACCGTAGGGAGAAATCTTAACGATATTAGTAAAGTAGATTATGCAAGATTTCTCGCTTCGCTCGAAATGACAAGGTTTTAGGATTTTTACGTGACAGTCAATTATAACTAATGCAACTACTACAGTAAAGACCATAGAACTAAAAATGGAGTTTTAATGGAAACTGTTTTTAGTCTGTATCCACCAAACCGGCACCGGCACCTGACTTGCGTGACTCCTCAGTGGAAGGAACGAGACAGCGTGAAAAAAAGCCATGGATAATCGGCCAGGCTTCATAAACAGGAACTCCTGATTCCAAAACACGTTTCCTGTTTTTCTCAGTATAGGTTGTTTTCTCATTCCACTTTTGAGAACTAAACAAGCTACTTTCCACGGATTTGATAGATACATTTGCGGAATTGTACTGTTCCTGAATCTCTGTTCCGCCCCAGGAAGTTTTCCAGCTTCCATGTAGACAAGTCAAAACGCTACAAAGAGTACCTCCGGAATCCTGCCAGCAAATCTCCCAGTTTCCGGAATTTGAAGCGCCAACCGCCGCGACTATCAGAAAAGGGATATCAACTTTTTTTGCGATAAAATGCTGTGATAAAATCGAATCTTCGGTTTTTGCCGAAATCCAGTCACAAACGGCAGGACCGGCAAAAAGTGCGGAAAGTCGTTTTTCATCGGTTGGGCTAAGCACAGTTTCGGCACCGTTTTCAATTTGACTTGCACTAATACTGCTCTCTCCGCAATCCAGTAACTGCAGCGCTTTTGCAGTAATTTGAGCAGGATCAAGGCCACTTTCCGCAATCCACTTTGAGGAACGTCCAAAATCTTCTGCCAAACCAAAAGGCACTCCCGCCCCGACTGCGGCTCTGGTGAAGAAAAACAAAATTTCATTGAGCGATAAAACAATTTCAGGAGAATTCATGCGGCCTCCGAACGCGGACTTGCCGGAAAAGCCCATTCGTCTGACTCATTTGCGGCAAATTGTTCCGGAAGTGGCGCACCCTGAAACAAGGTTATACGGGTCCATAGCTCCGATTTTGGATCAAATTTGGAGGCCCCAAAAAAAGCCAGCTTGAAACGCAGCAGATCGATGGGGCGCATTTCCGCATCCACCAGGTTATCCCTTATTTCGGCATAAGGGTAGTGCACAACTGTCTGCACTCTCCGGACAATATTGCGGAATTCCGGATGAGTTTGAACAAATGCTCCTACGGCAGTACTTGCGGAAATAGTTTTTAATATTTTGGACAGCATGAAAACATCACGCCCTACCGCAAGCGGCATTTCCTGTTCTGCTCCCGGATCAACATATCTGTCACCGAAACGCGGCTCCAGCTTTTCTTCGGAATAGTACCAGAATCGACGCTGTTTTTCCGGATCATCGAAGTCAATTCCCAATGCCCAGGAAAATGATTTTTCCAGCAATTCACGCAGCTGCTTGAGATTCATTGCAGGATCAAGTTCTGTTTCCGTGGAAGTTTGCAGGTCTTCCGCCAAATCATCCACGAGCTCGCCGTGTGGTTCCAGCAAAAGTGAGACTGTAAGTTCCTGACCTTCAAGCGAAAATTTGTTTTCAGCAAAGCCTAAGATTTTCTTCCAGAGAAAAGGCTGTTTTAAATGTTCTTCGTCTGAAATCCATTTTGACAGCAGCCTCAGTTCTTCACGTGTTTTTACTATTCGTGCGGTTTGCTTTTCATCATCCACATTCCATTCGCAGATATGACGAGTCGCTTGAAGCAGATTTTTTCTAAAAATTGACAAGGTTTCCGGAGAATGTGAATCTAAACAGATAACTCTGGAAAGCGCAGTCTCACGAGCCAAAACCCAGTTATGGATCAACACAGGATGTTTGATCAAAAACGGAGCCATCCCCAAACCGGTGGCATTTCCAATACCGAGGAATTTACTTATTTCAGGCTTTAAACGAACTGTATTTTGGCCCCCGCGTCGTCTTGCAATATATTCTACAAGTTCAATTGTGAACCAGCGGAAAAGATAAACCGTGAGCAATTCTACCTGAAAAGAACCACGAGTTTCATCACGATTGGATATTTTCTCTCTGTCAGCACAACCGAATTTTCCGTTGCCGTAAACCGCAGTAGTTCGCATCAGATAGCCGACTGAAACCAAAAGCTCTATATCCGGCTGCCGTCCCTGAGCTAAACTGGAGACCACATGTTCGAAAAGACGAAGACTTTTATTTGCACGTGCCAGTACCAGTTCACTTGGGCTGAAACGTCCCGCTTCCTGCTTTGGCGTGTTTCCGGAAAGTCTTTTGATGTCCGATTCGGTCGGAATACCATCGAACAGATTGAAGCTTGCGTCCCAGACTTCGGCTACCACACGGTCTGTGCGCTTCTCTGGTGCAATCTCATTTGTGAACACAATCAGAGAATAAGTACGCTCCGGAGTGTGTACGCCAAAAACGGAAATTCCATAACCATTCTCATCCACTTCAAAACGAAATTGTTCAAACTTCCATTTTTCCCGTGAGATTCTACGGGTTAAACTGCGCATGAAACTGAGACGGGTTTGAAAAGAGGAACCCATCCTGGACAGGCACATAACCTTTTCAGGAGAACGAAGATTTTCAGAAACTGCAGGGGTTTTCTCAGGCAAACCGGTTTTCATCTATGTCTTTTGCGGACCAAAAGAATGTTTAAAAAAATCCAACCAGTTTAGTCCGGCGATACGCTCGACTTCATTTTCGGAAAAACCTGTTTTTCTCAAGCTACTGAATATGTTATTAAAATCACGATTGTCGTGAAACCATTTTGGTTGTTCTGGAAAACCGGCCAGTTCGGCGGAGCCTTCTCCAAAGTCTCTTTCGTTGCTCCAGGTTCCGTTGCGCATCCATTCAACCACACTGTCAGGTTGGTTTTGGCAGAGATCACTGCCGATACCGATCCGTTCGACTCCGATCATTTCCGCCGTTCTGGCGATCATGCTGCAGAAATCTTCCAGCAAACACGCTGATTTATCTTTCAAATGGTGCGGATACATTGAAAATCCCAGCATTCCGCCACTTTCCGCAAGCGCTTTTAAAACATCATCTGACTTGTTTCGCAATGCATCACACCAAAATAAAGGGTTTGCATGTGTAATGGCAATCGGACGTTCTGAAATTTCGATGGCCTCAAGAGTTGAACGTTGCGCGGAATGGCTCATATCCACTACCAGACCAACCCTGTTCATTTCCCTGATCACCTGTCGGCCCATCCGGGTTATTCCCGGATCATCCTTTTCATAACAGCCTGTTGCGAGCAGACTCTGGTTGTTGTAGGAAAGCTGCATGAAACGCACGCCTAGTTGATGACAAATTTCAACTAAACCAATATCATCCTCAATTGGAGAGCAATTTTGGAAACCAAAAATAATTGCTGTTCGACCCTCCTCACGCGCTTTAAGCACATCATCAACGCAGCGTCCCTGAAAAATCAGCTCGTAATATCGTTCAAAAAGGATGTTCCAGGCGATTACATTCTTAATCATTTCCTGAAAATCCTCATGATAGCAAATCGTCACATGAACAGCCGCTACTCCGCCTTCGTTCATCTGCCGAAAAATCTGCTCGGACCAGTTATTGTACTGGAGTGCATCAATAATTAAGGTTGGATGAGGTTTCATTTTTGAAAAACGGACATTCTTTGTTGAGATTCTTTAAGCATTTGTGCCTTTCATTTTTTGTAACAAAATAATTTTATTGATAAAAACACATAATAATTAATATTTACGTTTAGTTTTCGCTCCGTAATATAGTATTTTTGAGTAGTTTTCATAGGCCAGTTTTCGCTGTGCAACCGAGCGCAGGTCCATATCATATTGCGGTCGATGCATGCTCACTCCATCACTATCTTGTCTTTGTTTGCCGCGAATGTGCATCCACATATTTTTGCCAATAACTTGTTCTACACCGGGAGGAATATAGGACTGGAGTGCAAAGCCTATTCTTCTTTGTTTACTTTTATTTGGCTTAGAGCCATGAATGACAGCACCATGGTGAATTGACATTTCGCCCGGTTTCAAAATCAGGTTAACAGCCTTCGACTCTTCAACATCTTTGACAACTTGACCCTTGTTAAGATGTTATTTTCAGCAAATGTGTCTTCATGCTGACGGATATTTTGCTTGTGACTACCGGGGATCATCGCCATACAGCCCATTTCTATAGTGCTCGGTGTTAATGCAATCCAAGGCGTGAGGAAGTCACTGTTGTTCATTCCCATGTAAGTTGCATCCTGATGCCAACTCACGAAGTGATCCGTCGAAGGATCTTTGATGAACATCACCGATGACCATAAGGAAATATCCGGGCCAATCAAATCTTCTACGGCATCCACGACAACGCTGTTGTGAGCCAACTCATCCAGAACCAGAAAAGTGAGGTGTAAATTATTGCGATTTTCTGGATTAAATTCTTCCGGAAACGCTTTTTCTGCTTCTTCAATTTTAGCCTTGACCGTCAAGGCCTCATCTTCAGACATGACCCGAATTGGTCCAACAAAACCATCATCATGATATTGTTCAATTTGTTGCTCAGTTAAGATTTTTCCCATTGTTTTTTCCTAAACACTAACTATGTGGCCACAAAGTTTTACCTGGTTTCTTAAAAATTTGGCCAAAACCGTTCAATTCATCTTTGATTCCAGCACGGCGCAAACAACTCCACATTTGTGCTTGATTGCTTGTGATGACCGGTTTCCCGGTTAGTTGTTCAATTTCTTCCACTACTTCCAAAGCACGAATTCCGCCGCAACTCAGAAAAATCACATCTGCTTCCGGATGATCAATTTCTACCGCAAATTTTTTCCAGAATTCCGGAGTTACCCGCCCCATCTCAGTTCCGGTTGTAAGATTCAAACCCTGAATGTCCAAAACCTCAAAGCCTTTCTCCAGTAAAAATTCTGCTTCTGCTGAATTAACTACATCTAAATAAGGTGTACCGACCACTATTTTTTTTTGCGCCAAGTTCATTTAGTGCGTCAATCACTCCTGTTACTAAAGTCATCGGTTTTGCATACGGAGCGCCTTTTTTAATTTCTCGCATCACGGCTTCTTCACCGTTGATGATGGATCCGGAGGTGCAACTGTAACTGATTACATCCGGTTCGACATCCGGTTGGATACGGGAAGCGGCGTCCGACATGGCCTCGATATGGCGGGACAGCGTTTCGTTTGTGGTATAGTAATCTGTTTTGAGTCGTGTAATATGCAGACCAACTCCTTCAGGAATCATATCTATAAAATCTGCTTCTGCGGCTAAATCTGTGGACATCAAGATAAAACCGAGTTTGGCGCGCCAATGTCTTCCCTTATCAAGTTCAACTTCACGCGTTTTCGATATGACTTTTTCACCTGAAATAAACATTTTTTTCTACTTTTATAGTAAATTAACTTTTAAACAATTAGCCCAGACATTATTTAATTGCCAAAGCCATTGTTTGCTAATGAAGTAGGTTGTTTCAATTCCCAACGATAACTGGAAGTTCACGAGTCGCCCGCTCAGATAAAAGTCGAGGTGCGCCATTTTGCACAACGATATTTTCTTCATGCACCATAATCTGACCATCACCGTAGTTTAGTGATGGTTCAAGCGTGATGACCATATTTTCCTCTAATACGGTATCGTCAAAGGCTGCATGAGACGGCCATTCCGTGAGTTGCATTCCAAGTCCGTGACCATAACGGCCAACCTCACCGCCTTGCTCATCCACGTAAGGCTCGCTTTCTGAAATGACATTTTGCATGGCCTGAAACAATTCTTGGCAGGTAGTCCCCGGACGAGCCGCAGCCAATCCGGCTTCTGTTGCCCGCCACAAAGTATCATAGGCACGGCGCGACAACTCATCGGCTTGATCAAAGGCAAAATTGCGATCAAAGTCGCAAAAATAACCGTCAAAAGTTGCTCCTGTGTCAAACATCAAAATATCTCCTGACCGTAGTGGCCGTTGTGATGGCGGTGAGATAATATCACAATAACCGCCTTGTCCAACACCTCCGGCCAAATAAGGGACATCATCAGCACCTTGTGCCAGGCATTCCATCCGAAAAGAGCGGAAGGCTTCTGCAAGTGGTTGTCCTTTGTAAAAAATCTCATTTGCCCGCTCAAAGGTTCGTGAGGCGATGCCGCAAATATGGGCAATTTTCTCAATCTCTGCCGCTGATTTAACCATCCGCAAACTGCGCAGAATGTCTGTTGCATCTACCACCTCTATTCCCGGCAGTCCTGACATCAAGCGTTCGTAATCCCCAAGCGGCATACGCAAACTGGTTTCGTGCCCTTTCATGATCCCCAATTTTGCACCCTGTTTTGATAATGGTTCAAGCAAATCGAGTAAGAGGCTGATGCCGTCATCTTTTGGTGCAGGCGCACCCCATGTGCGAATGTCATCAATCCAAGTTGTGCGCATCAGAACGGCTCCAATTTCCGGAATGACGGCAATCGGTTTTTTATCAGCGGGAACAAAAAGGAACCAGGGGCGCGTCGGGCTTTGCCAAAATTGTGTAAGAAAACCACTAAGATAACGCACTTCCGGTTCATTCATCAGTAAAATTCCGGCTAATCCTTTTGCAGACATCAGTTTATGTAATCGCTCTACACGAGTTTCAAATTCTTCAATTGGAAAACCGCGCGCAGGAATATCAACCATTTTAATTTCCTTTCAAAATTCGGGTAAAGATTTCAGAATCCGTTACTCCTTCAGTACCAATCATCAGGACGCGTGAATTGTTATTCAAACCAAGTTTATCGCGTAAACTTCGGTTGTTTGGCCGCACAAAAAAGTACTGCCAGACCTGCCACAGCACTTTCTCCTGCTTCGATGACAGGGTCATTACCATTTGGGCGTGCCAGCATTAGGACTGTTGGGGAATCGTGGACCTTCATCCTTGTAGAGCACCTCACCGAGAGAAGTTTTCAGCAAGTTCTTTCAGATTATAAAGAGGAGTCGGTGCATAACCTTCCCATTGCGTAATTTCTTTAATCGCAGTCATAAAACCCTCAGACGGAAGAACTTCCATCACAGCCTTATGTGAATTGGGGTTGCCTGCGGTATGTCTTATTGTTGCGTTTTCAAAAACGGTTGTCATTCTTAATACTTCTTATTAGCAAGTAATTACATCTTTCAAATCTTTGGCAAATTCGGTTAGCGGTTCGTAGCCGTTTTCTGTTACGATAAAGCTGTCGCCGACTTGCGAGCGGAAAGTTTTACTTGGGCTGACTGATCCATCTACGGCAAGTACCATTCCGGGTTTCAAAACCGTTTTGTCGCCGCAAACCAACTGCGGTTTTTCCAAAAAACTGAATCCGGTTCCGCGTCCGCAACGAAAAGGATAATCATAGCCGGCACTTTGGATGACTCCGGCATAAGCCGCATGAACTTCTTCAGCTAATACACCGGGGTGCAACACGGCCAATGCCGCCGCTTGTCACCTATAGCAAAAGACCGGCAGATCAACAATCTAATTATTTAAGCTTAGTTTTGCAAGTAATTTAATAAAAACACTAGTCAGTCACAAGTTTTGCTAAGGATTTAACAAAAATAAAGAGGAGAATGAGATCACATGCATTTTTATGAACAAAACCCAGGAACTGACATCAAAAATATGCATATAGGAATTGCATTTACCAGAAACGTATTATGTTGCTAATTTTCCTTGCAGCATGATGTTTCTGTTGCTATGCTTTGCGCTCTAGAAAATGCGAATTTTTAGTCTCAAATCAGGAAATAAATATGGACAAAGAACGTTTTGAACGCGGATTGGCCGCACGAAAATCTGTACTTGGAGAAGAATATGTGGAAAAAGCACTGGCGAATGCCGACGAGTTTAACCGTGAATTCCAGGAACAACTTACCGAATTCTGTTGGGGTTCCTGCTGGGGGAACGATGCTTTAGACAAGCGCCAGCGGAGCCTGCTCAACCTCGGCATGATTGCGGCTCTCAACCGCATGACTGAATGGGAAACTCACTTTAGAGGTGCAATCAAAAACGGACTCACAATCGAAGAACTGAAAGCCATTTTGCTTCAAATCTCCGTGTACTGCGGAGCGCCCACCGGGGTGGAGTGTTTCAGGATTGCCAAAAAAGTGTTTGCTGAACTAGAAACTGAGAAGTGAAGCAAAACATTTCGTGTTAAAAAATATCTTATCAAATGTTATTACGAGGATGAATTATGAATTATGAAGTAATCGTTTCATGTGCAGTTACAGGTGCAGGTGACACAGTCGGAAAGAGTCCGCTTATTCCGGTAACTCCTGAGGAAGTTGCAAATGCCGCCATTGAAGCAGCCAAAGCCGGTGCTGCAATAGCTCACATTCATGTTCGAGATCCGGAAACCGGAAAAGGTTCGCGTGATCCGGAGTTGTTCAAGGAAGCGGTAGACCGCATCCGCTCCAGCGACACCGATGTCGTTATCAATCTGACAGCCGGAATGGGAGGCGATTGGACACCAAGTGAAAAAGATCCGTCGATGCCCGGACCTGGAACCGATATGATCGGGCCGCTTGAGCGTTTGGCCCACGTCAAGGAATTGCTTCCGGAAATATGCAGTCTTGAT
>ENA-ORDI01001474-ORDI01001474.1-marine-metagenome-genome-assembly--contig:-NODE-1474-length-12800-cov-2.708795_pt1 | contig 12800 bp, 12 predicted proteins | sample MGYA00248628_ERZ508525 | MGnify/ENA primary metagenome ERZ508525 (study PRJEB26195, sample SAMN05422138) | marine metagenome | isolation source: East of Porto Seguro, South Atlantic Ocean | place...
GACCTCGGCGATTCGGGTTCGGTCGACCCCGAGCCGGACCGTGTTGTCGAGTTGACCCCGACCCGGGAAGACGGTGTGCCCGAAGAGCTGGTCGGCGCGGACTGAGTTTGGCGCGGGGTGTGCGCGTGTTCACCTGTCTCACCTGGGGTCCCTCCGCAGGGGTCGGCAAATCTGGGTTACCGCTTTGAATGCACAGCGTTGCCTTCTTCTCGACTTATCTTCTCGACTTAAAGGTGTTATTAAGTAATCAAGTAATTTTAAATCGGTAAATCGGCGCAGGCGCGCAGGTGGACTCGTGAGTGCAGATACAGCAACTATCCAGAAGTGGTTTGACGCCCATGTGGACGACGACGAAATACTCGCGGTCGTCAGTGTCTCGACCGCAGAAGAGGAACTTCCCGACGACGACGCCGACAAGGAAATCGCCATCAAGCGCATTGCGCGCCGGTTCCGAAGCGGCACCAGGCAATCGAGGATGTCGGTTGCAGAAGAGGCGCAGGAGCTCTTTGAGCGGAAGGTATCGTAGGGAATCCAGGCAGGCGAGGACACCTACCTGTTCACCCACGTAACGGCACCGGCAATGACCCGGCTGCGCATCGCGGAAAGACGCGTGCTCGATACGCTGGTGAACGCTGGTGTGGCGAATTCACGCGGTGAAGCGCTTTCGTGGTGTGTGAGTTTTGTGAGTAAAAACGAGAAGGCCTGGCTGTCCGATTTGCGTGATGCGTTCAAGACTATCGAAAAAAAGCGGCGCTACGGACCGAAAGGGAAAGAATCCTAGTCGGATCGCAAATTGCGGCACGACCTCCGGAGATGCCCCCCCCGGCCTCTCATCCTCGTATCTGTGGATTTGAGGCGGGATGGGAGCCGCAATTCCTTACCTCTCTGGTAAACTAATTGTGGCTTTGAATTTACTCACGAATCGACATCGTTTCGATTAGCAGTTACCGGGCAGTACACCAGTATTTTCCGGGTATACGGAGATGATGATGGCCGACACTCAAGTGCTCGGACAGGACTCTGTGATGGAGGCCCTGAAAGACGTTTACGATCCGGAAATTCCGGTAAACGTCGTGGACCTGGGTCTTATATACACAGTCGAGGTCGCTGATGGCGACGTTCACGTTGAAATGACCCTCACCGCCCCCGGTTGTGGCATGGGCGATTACATTGCCCAGCAGGCTGAGTGGCGCATCGCCGAGATCGACGATGTCGAGGATGTTCAGGTCGATGTGGTGTTCGACCCACCCTGGACCCCCGACATGATCACCGAAGATGGCAAGCGCCTGCTTGGCATCGACTAACCCACCTGCGTCTTTAGGGTACCTTCCCCACGCTCGGGGATAACCCCGCTTGCGCGTTTCAAACATGACGTCACCCCGAAAATTAACTCCGCAGGAAGAGGCCCGGCTCGCACAGGTCCGCCAGAATTTCCAGGAGCGCCGCCGCGTAACCGAATCGCTTGAGGGGATCGGCACCCGGATCGGTGTTTACTCGGGAAAAGGCGGGGTTGGCAAGACGACCGTAGCGACGAATCTGGCCGTGATACTTGCCGCGCAGGAGAATGACGTTGCCCTGTTCGACTGCGATATCGACTGCCCCAACGTCACAAGGGTGCTGCGAATAACTGAAGGCCCGGTACAGAACGGCAAGAAGTTGATCCCGCCATCGCGTTTCGGCGTGAAAGTGATGTCGATGTCCTTTTTCCAGGAAAACGAAGATGAGGCGATCGTCTGGCGCGGCCCGATGATTCACAACGCCATCAACCAGTTCCTGCAGACGACCGAGTGGGGCGACCCCGACTACATGATCGTCGATCTGCCGCCGGGGACGTCCGATGCGCCGCTGACGGTGATGCAGACCCTTAATTTGGACGGCTTCGTGATTGTTACGACACCGCAAGAGCTTGCTGTCCTGGACGCTAAGCGCTCGATCAATATGATCAAGAAGATGAACCTGAAGGTGTTCGGAGTGGTTGAAAACCTGTCGGGTGGTGTATTTGGCACCGGCGGCGGGCAGGCGTTGGCCGAAGAGATGGAGCTTCCGTTTCTGGGTACAACTGAGATGCGGGCGGTGTACACCAACTCGAAGCGGCCCGCGGCTCTCGAATCGGATGAAGTGGCCGCTGAATATGCGGCGATCGCCGAGCGGCTAAAGGCGCAGATCGCGGTCGAAAAGGCCGACTGACACCGGTCGCTTAGATTTCGACGGATGCCCCGGCACCCGGGCTACCCGGGTTTCTTCACAGTTGTCCGACCGTTTGCTCAAGAGTTCGGCTCCTGTCGATCGAGTCGACTCTCTCGTGACCGATCGCTGAATCGGCGATCCGCTGAAACGTTTCGCCGGCGCCCATGTGGATCATTGGCGTAGACCCGGCGTCCTCGAAAGTTGCTGCGATTTCTTCCATTTCGCCGATCCAGCGGAAAGCTTTCGCCGAGATCGAGTTCACGCCGTCCATTGCGGCGAGGGTCGATGCCTGGCTGCCCTCGAGTTCATGGATCAGGTCTTCAAACAGACCGAGTGATTTCGCCGTCATCAGGGTCGATGCGTAGAGGGCGGCGGTGCCCTTGGTGATCGCGGCGTAGCACATCTTCAAGCCCGAAGCGTGGCCTACGGGCCCATTGAGAACCGGGACTTTAATGCCTTTTCCATCGAGTTCTCCCAGGATGGATGCGTGTTCGCCCGAAGCGTAGATGCGGGGCACAGCGCCGGATCTGGGTGATCCACCGATTATCCCGGCATCGATGAACTGACCGCCGGCAGCCGTGATGATTTCGCCGATCTGCTTGCCGGTGGCTGGCGAAACTGCGTTGCAGTCGGCGACGGCGATCTTCTTATTGATCCGTACCATCGATTCAGCAACTTCCCGGGCGAACGAGAGAGCCTCGGATGGCACGAGAATCGACAGGATCAGATCGCTGGCTTTCACAAGTTCGTCGAGCGATCCGACGTCTTCGATCGACTGATCGGACGCACGCTTGCTTGATTCTTCGCTTCGACCATCGAGCGCCGTAAGCACGGTGAGTCCGTTTTTCTTCAGCGCACCGCCGACCCCGCTGCCCATATCACCCGGACTCATGATTCCCACGGTTCCTACTGCCATCTAATGCGCTCCTTGCTCTGTGAACCGAACTGTTGAAAAGGTGATCGGCAAATCGTCGTTCAAGTTGCGCAGGTGATCTACCCGTACGCGATTTCTGTTATCGAAACCTTATACCCGGCTCGAATGGCAGGCCCAAGCGCTCGCTATGACGAACGGAAATCCGCGAAAAAAGCGCCCGACCTGCCGACCGGGCGCTTCGTCGATCTCGTTGCAGCGAACGCGGGTTAGCCTTTCACGGCTGCCGCTATTGCGTCGCCGACGAGTTCGGCCTCACCTTCACCGAGGCCGAATACATGAAGTACTATCTGGCCTTCCTGTACTCGAGTCCAGATCGAAGGATCGCCGTCTCGAAGCTTGTCGACCAGATCGTCATTGGTGAACCCGACGACATCGGGATCGACGCTGATGAATACCCCGAACGGCTGATGGGCCTTGATGTTCGTGTTGAGTACTGCCGCAACTCCCGGAATGCCCTGCAACGGCTTGATAATCGCCTGCGACTGGGCTTCGGCGTAATCGAGGCGTTCTTCATGGTTCAGGGTCATCCACCGCCTGACGGCTGCGACGACTCCCATGATTTCCTGCCGATCGATCTTGTGTGGTCGTCCGATGCTCCGGATTCTCCGTGCCTCGTAACCGATGAACGAGTGACGGCTGATGGCATCGATTACCTCTTTCGTACCGAGGGCGAAACCGGTTGAGTGGGGTGCGCCCATGTACTTGGCCGCGATGCACTGGAAATCGGCGCCCATTTTTACGTATTTTCCGAAGTTTTCGAGCGGGTATATCTGCCCGGCCGCGTCGACGGAAACGAGTTTGCCGGCGGCATGGGTAATTTCGATGACCTGTTCGAGAGTCAGTACGTTCGGATCGGTCGGGATTTGTTCGTAGACGACGTAGTGAACACCTGCAGTACGGTCGGATATTGCGTTCCGCAGATCGTCCTCAGTCGTACCATTTTCGTCGCCGAACTCGACCAGTTTGGCTCCGGCCAGCTCCAGGCAACGGTCGTACCAGTAGCGCTGTCGGTTCTGGATCAAGATTTCGTTCGGCATGCCCATCGTGTCCGGGAGCTGTTGAATCTTATCGTCGTCGATCCCGGCCATGAACGCAGCGGTCATCAGGGTCAGGGCCGACCCTGCTCCCGAGGTAATGTAGGCAGCTGGAACACCGAGCATCTCGGCGATTCTGTCACCGGCGACCTGCTCCAACTCGATCAGCGGAATGAAGGCCGAATCGGCAGCATCCATCGCTGCCTTGACCTCTGCGACCGGTGTAGACCCGCCCAGCAGAGTGACACTGCCGGTGGCGTTGATCACCGGCTTTGCGCCCATTTCCTTGTAGATCGCTCCCCAGTTTTCGGTAGTCACATCAGATCCTTTTTTATTTACGCACTGCCTGGGCCATTAGAGATTCCCGGCCCAAATATTGCCATTGTTGAGATTGAAATCCTCTGCGAAGGCCAATATACCGCCTGAACGGTGTGTTTCGCGCCTGTTTCGGTGGTAATGAACAGTAATTGGTGGTTCCGTATTGGCAGCGCCGGGTACCATTCGCGGTGAATCAGATACCTGCGGCTAGAATGAAGCAAACCTTTGCGGTCGCCGGTTAAATTGGACCGCGGAAGGTGTGGACGCCTTCGTGGGCATCGCAGTACTGGCGTGCTGGCGAACTCGGTTCAAAACAGAGAATGCATTGACGATGGGCGAATTCCAAAACATCTCGGTCACATTGCAATCGGGCAAGGTCGTGAGCGTCGACGCGTGGCCGGGTTCCGATGCTGCACAGCCTGTCGTCATCGTGGCTCCCGGAACTACGGCCGATGACTGGAGCGAATTCTCTTCTCTTATCGTGGCTTCCCGAGCCCCGTTACTGGCCGAAGTGTCATCGGCATTCGAGCTGGTGATGCTGATCTGGGAGATTGGTGAGCCAGTCTTGTTGCTGTCTCAGGGTGACGACGCGGCCGGGTGGGTCAGTGAAGCCGTGAATTCTGCGCCAGGGGCCGTTACAGCCCTTGCCATCTGCAACGGCAGGGTCCCAACCGAACTGATCGGCACGATGCACGCGATCTCAACGCTGATATTGCGCGGTCGCCAGAGCAAACTTCAGACCCACAGCGACGCCGTTTCGTTGCACGAATCGCTTCCGCATTCCATGTTGATTGAACCTGAAGACTGCGGTGATTTTCCGGCAAAAGACAACGCGGACGCAGCGGCTGCTGCACTGAACCTATTCATAGCTGATTCGGGAGACCCGGAGGACGGATTATCGGATTCCGAGCCTGTGGACCCGATGGACCGAGCGATGTGTACTGGCAGATAATTGCCTGGAACATGTGCCCACGGCACTTCAGAAGACGATGTGCAGCGGAGAAGCCGCCCGCTGAGTCAACCGGGCAAGTAAGCCGGTTCGGGTCGGATGCCCGCAGCCTATGGCTCGGTGTGCTGTCTTGATGTACCTTTATTTGTCTGGGTATTTTGTTGGACTGTGATTAACCGGGCGTGTTTCCGCTCCGAATTCTTCGCATCGGCCAACTGCAAACCCAGTTACTAGCAAGTGAGTGTGGCGGCAGTCGCGTGGTTCGGAGCATCGTCGTAATTGGCGCTTCTTCGAAAACGGGACTGGATCGGCATGCCGGTTCGCTGTTGTTCAGCGCAAAACCTACCGCCGGATTCACGAGGTGATGAACAATTGAAAATTCTATTTCTGCAGGATGTACGTCCCACGGCCCGGGCCGGTGACGTGAAGGAAGTCAAAAACGGCTTCGCGAGGAACTACCTGATCCCGCAGGGCCTTGGCGTTCAGGCAACCGAGCACGAGCTGCGACGGGCAGCCAAATTGCGTCAGCAGGCCGACAATCGCCGACTCCAGGAAGCCAGCGAATGGCAGGAAGTTGCGGATGCCCTCAAAGAAGAGAAAGTGCGAATCGAAGTTCGCACTGGTCCGACGGGTCGGCTCTACGGTTCGGTGACCAACACGATGATCGCCGCCCAGCTTGCCATCATGACCGGACGCGATATCGACCGCAAAGGGATTCAAATTCCGGCACCGATCCGTGCGGTTGGCGACTACAAGATACCGGCGAGGCTGGTCGAAGGCGTCAATGCGACGCTCCGGGTGGAAGTTGTAGCCGACGATACTTCAATCGAGTTGAACAAGCAATTCGAAGAAGTTTCTGCCCTGATCGTGGAAGAGGATCAGAACATACTCGACCCCTCGTTTGAAGATGTGCTGGCTGCTGCCGAGGCAAAGATCGACGCCGAGGCTTCCGGGGAATCTGAAGAGTCTGAAGCCAGTGATTCGTCAGATGATGACGACACGGAGTCTGATTCCGAGGCTCCAGAGGATTCGGAAGAATCGGCTGCTGAAGAAACCGCCGAAAAGTCTGAATAAACGGTCTGTGACCGTTGGTTGAACCCTCACCCGCCCGGAGCGTTGCTGCCCGGGCGGGTGATTTTTAAAGGCTGGACATTCCTGCAACATCCCGACTTGAACTGGAGTGGGGATAAGCTGTGGAGAGTTGTGAATAACTTCGGGTGGTATCGACCGTCATTCGCACTTTTATTCAGAGCGCCCCTGCTTGTATATTTCACTGCACCCGTGCAAGCCGACCGACTACCCCCACACGACCTTAACGCCGAGGAATCAGTACTCGGCTCCATCCTGATTGACGGCCATACGATCACCCAGATCGCGGGCTATCTTTCGGCTGATGATTTTTATCGCGAGATCAATCGCCAGTGTTTCGAGACGTGCCACGACCTCTTTCAGCGCGATGAGGCGATCAACCAGGTCACGGTCACCCATGAACTGGAAAATCGCGGGATCCTTGAGGACGTTGGCGGCGCGGCGTACCTGGCGCACCTGATTTCGGTCACACCGACCTCTGTCCACATCAAACACTATGCGAACCTCGTGCACCGCACGGCCACGATGCGGAGGCTTATTGTTGCGGCCGCCGATATCGCCGACATCGGTTACCGGGACGACCCCGATGTCGATATGGCGCTCTCAGCGGCTGAAGACGCGCTGTTCAGCATCAGGCAGGGTTCGCAGACCCGCGACTTTGCACCGCTGTCCGAATCGTTCACGCCATATCTTGAGCAATCGTCGCCGATCGACCAGATCGACGGCCAGCAGGCAACGTCGCCGATCGTCACCGGCTACAAGCGGCTCGACGAACTGCTCGTTGGGGGTCTCCAGCGGTCGGACATGATCGTTCTCGCAGCCCGGCCATCGGTTGGCAAGTCGATGATGGGACTGAACTTTACTCTGCATGCCGCAAAAGCCGGGTTCAAGGTTGGCATTTTCTCGCTCGAAATGGGCCGTGAGCAGATAGCCATGAGACTGCTTGCAGCGCAGTCCAGGGTGAATATGCAGAAAATCCGCAACCGGATCCAAACGCCGAGCGAGGAAGACCAGGTGATCAACTCGATCGGTCTGCTGTCCGATCTCACGATTTACGTTGATGACACGCCATTTCAGACCGTCGCCGAGATGCGTGGCAAGGCACGGCGTCTCCAGATGACACACGGTCTGGACTTTCTTGTAGTCGACTATATGCAGCTTATTAACGGCGGCAAGGGTAGTCGGGAGGGCAACCGGGCCCAGGAAGTATCTGAAATATCCCGGCAAATGAAGGGCATGGCGCGGGATCTGCACATTCCTGTGCTGGCGATATCGCAGTTGAGCCGCGCAGTCGAGCACCGCACTTCCCACCGACCGATGCTGTCCGACCTGCGTGAATCGGGATCGATCGAGCAGGATGCCGACGTGGTGATGTTCATCCACCGGGAGGAAAAGTTCACCTCGGAAGAAGAATGGAACAAGTCGAATCCCACGCAACCGTATCCACGCGATCGCGCGACGTTGATTATCGCGAAACACAGGAACGGCCCAACGGACGAAGTGGAAATGACGGTTCGAGACTGGATCGGAATTATTGAAGAACTCTCGTACCAGCCCCGATCTGCACCGACTTACGCTGCGGGTGCGGCCGGCGTTTCGGGTTCCGGTATGGCCCGATGAGTGGCGGATTTCCCCGTGGGGGCCAGTTCACGCCGGTTCCAAACCCGCTCCTGGCTTCGTTGCTAGAAGAGATCGACTCGCTTAACGAACTCAAGGTGGTGCTCCGCGTTGTGCACGCATTGCACAGGCAGCGCAAGGTGCCTTCCTCTATCACCCGCGGCGAACTCTATTCCGATCGCACCGTTGCGGCGATGCTGGGCGCGGCAGGGGACGAGCTTGAAGCCGCGGTCGATTCGGCGCTTGAGGCCGCGTCAGACCGAGGGGTGCTTCTGCTCCTCGCGGCGCAGGACAGTTCACCCGGCCCCGGTGCCAGTTCCGTGGGTGAGCGTATCTACCTGAATACCGAGCCGGTGCGGCGTGCACTTGTGCGGCAGGGGATCGACCCGGCGAGCAGCAGGCCCGACGGACGGGCCAGGGACGCAGCTTCTGGTAAACAAAATGAAACATGGCCTGACACGGACGCTGCGCTCGAGAAGTTGAGTGCGATAACGTATTACGAGCAGAACATCGCTGCCGTAACGCCCATGGTGGCCGAATATATTCATGCGGCACTGGAAGAACATCCAGAAGACGAGGTCATGCTGGCGATCCGCATGGCGGCCGGGGCGAACGTACGGAGTTGGAACTACATTGCTGCGATCTTACGGCGATGGGTGATAGAAGGCAGACCCGAGGAGCTGGAAAATGAAGGGGATGGAACCGCTCGACGAGATCTTCAAGAGGATCGGTCAGAGCAGCTCTACGAGGAGTACCTCGAGCGACGGCGAGCAAGAGGAGCTCACTAGCGCTGAGATTCACTGCGACATCTGCGACGACAGGCGCTGGTTCGTGGTTGCTCCAAGCGAAGATTCTCCGGCATCGTCCCGGACTGTCGTTCCGTGCGAATGCCAGGAGCGTGTGTGGGGCGTCACGTCGGCCGACCGGATCAGGCAGTACTCGGACCTGGGGCCGCTTGAACGACTGACGTTCGACACGATAGAACTCGGGACTCGCGACACCTACTCGGACCCGTCGAGCTTCAGGCAGGCGTACCACTCCGCCCAAAGGTTTGCCACCGACAGGCAGGGCTGGCTGGTGCTGTGCGGGCCGTCGGGTACCGGGAAAACGCATCTGGCCGCGGCAGTCGGTAACGCACTGGTCGAGGGTGGGCAGCCGATCCGATTTGTTTCTGTACCCGATCTGCTCGATCATCTGAGATCGGCCTTCGACCCGGCAGTCGGCGCGCAATACGACCAGATTTTCCTCCAGGCCATCGAAGCGCCGGTCTTGATACTCGACGACCTGGGCGCGCAGTCTTCCACTCCCTGGGCGGACGAAAAGCTGGACCAGATTCTCACGCACCGGTATAACCGCCGTTTGCCAACCTTGGTAACAACCGGACTTCGATTTGAAGAGTTGAGCGACCGGCTCCGCACACGGCTTGGCGATCCATATTTCTCGACTGTCGTGCGAATAAATGCGGGGAGCGGAACGCCCGATGAACGTGATTCAGGCCTGGGAGAGCGACTGGCCGAGTCGATGACCTTCTCGAGCTTCCTGGCCCGTGGCGGTGCCGGGGGCACCGCGGCGCATAAACGCTCCCTCGCCGATGCTCTTGCCGCCGCAAAAGTCTTCGCTGAACACCCTTCGGGCTGGCTGTACCTGGCGGGCAAGACCGGAGTGGGCAAAACCCACCTTGCCGCCGCAATCGTTGGCGAGTGCATTGAGCAGGGACGCAAGGTGTTGTTCAGGTTCGTGCCGGATCTGCTTGACGACCTGCGTCGCTCATACGGACCGTCCGGGAGCAAGTCGTTCGATCATACCTTCGGGTTGGTGCGCGATGCGGAAGTCCTCGTCCTCGACGATCTGGGTGCCGAGGCCTCAACAGCGTGGGCGGAAGAAAAGCTGTACCAGCTGATTGTCCACCGGCACGATGCGATGATGCCGACCGTGTTCACCAGCCGTATCACGCTTGAGACGATAGGGGGTTCGGAGGCTCAAATTACGACTCGATATTCAGAGGCGATCGTGTCGAGGCTGCGCGATGGGAGCGTGGTTGCTGACCGGGAAATGATGGCACCTGACTTCCGGCACCGCGGTGCGACACCGCGACCCCGGAGTACCCGTAGGAAATCGTCGCGCAATTGACTCTTGAACTGCCGGAATCGGGCGATTGCATCTTTTGCGCCATCGTTTCGGGTAAGGCCGAAGCACGCTGGGAAGCCCGGCCTGATGGCGGAGCCGGGGGCGACGGTTCAAGGGTCGCCTGCTTCCATAACCAGTTGAAATGGGCCCGCGTGATGCTGTTGATCGTCCCGGTGCGACACATGACCCAGTGGGAGTTCTGGTCTTCAGACGTACTTGTGGATGCTGCGGTACTGGCTGTAGAGATGGGCGATAAACACTGCGGCGACGATGGCTACCGGGTGATTTCCAACTTCGGTCGGGTGGCACACCAGAGCCAGGTCCATGCTCACGTGCACGTTGTTTCGGGCACATCGGATCTGATCAACGGAGCCTCCAGAGACCCGCGAAATGCGGCCGGGGTCGATGTGAGGGTCGAAGTCGAGGCCTTGAGTCACGGCAAACTCGTTGCGGAGGAGTACGGCGTGGACGAGGTTCCACTGGCGGTGAAAATTTCGCCGTCAACTGCATTTCCCTGCTCGCAACGAGAGTTCTGGGGTTCGAAGCAGATTTTCCTTGCTTCGCAGGCCGCACTGGAAATTGGCAGCCGGTATTCACCGCAAGGCTTTCGGCTGATATCGAGTTTCGAACCCGCCGGGAAAGCTGACAACCCGGCCGACCTGTTCCTGCTCGGTGGAGGCCAACTGAGCCTCTACGTTTAGCCGGGCCGCCAGATGCTCCCGGGGGTGACGCTCATACGTAGCGTGCTATGGCCATCGATCCCACCGCGACGACCACCAGCACCGCGTTCAGGTAGCCCAGCGAGGAAAGCCTGCGGCGGAACATCGCAAGTTGCTGCTCCGATTCCGGGCTGATCGTGGCGTCTGGACTGTTTTCGACTGACTCGAATGCACGCCGCAGTTTTGCAGTTGCCATGCCCGCAAATCCCGAGATAAAAAAGGCGGCGAGTGCGGCCAGCAACCCGATCAAAATCATCACCCCCCAGCCGGATTCGCCCAGATCCGTCATGCTCCGTTCAGGTGTCATGGATATCAATACGAATCCCGATACGATGGTGATCACTGCGGCATTTGTTATCCAGAGGCTGTTGAGCCTGCTGGTACGCCGCAGAATCTGGCGCTCCAGATCAATCGAGCCAGACCTGATCCTCGGTTCCAGGAGGACGGAAAGGTAGATCGCCGCTCCTACCCAGAATGACCCGGCAATAATGTGAACGAGGCGGGTAATTACGAGCGGAAGGTCCAATTTAATCCTGTCTAGACGTGCTGGGCGAGGGCCATAAAGGCGACAGCGGCGAGTACCGGTAGAGAAGCGACCTTTGCCAGCATCATCGCGCGTTTCTGGTAGGCCGTGATCTGACCGCCTTGCTCAGGCGTTGGAAAACCGGTGAGACTCTTCCCGAGGTCCATCATCTTCTTGCTGTTGATGCCGACAACGGTCCCGAGAATATAGCCGACGACGGCGAACAGGAATCCAAGCCAGATCATCGTTCCCCAATCGGTCGACCAGAGGTAATCGAACAACGGATCGCGCCGGGGAACGCGGAAAGCCATTACGACTCCGAAAACCATTGTCAGCCAAGCCGCTGAATGCAGCAGTATAACCATCGGTTTGACCATGTTTGCCATGACAGCGCCGGAGTGAGGCGGTCCCGTCTTGGCAATCGCTGGTTGAAAGACCCATGCCAGGAAAATAGCAGCACCAACCCATACTGCGCCCGGCACTATATGCAACAGCCTGAGAATTACGATTTCGGCGTCCAGGGCCCCCTCATTTCGAAATGTTTTTCCGAATCCGGTGATTTTCGAATGCAGACTACCATCTTGGCTTTGCGTAATTGGGGAAGTTAAAGCCGGTCCACGATCCGTCTCTTGACTTTGCGTCGGGATCGAGCGACAGAATCATTTCGCTTCGGTTGCTCGGTCTGCCCTGGTGTAGCGCTTCGTGGCGCTCTGCAAGCGCGTCTTCATCGATCTCGACACCGAGTCCCGGTGCATCCGGAACTTCCATGAAACCGTCTTTGAACTGGAGTTTCCCACCCTTGATGATGTCGCCGTCGGTATCAGTCCACGGGTAGTGCGTATCAGCCTGGTAGGCCAGTTCCGGGGTTGCAGCACAGGCGTGCAACATTGCCGCCTGAGAGACGCCAAGCGAGTTGTTGGAGTGGCCGGAGAGGCCCCAGCCCATGACTCTGCACAAGACTCCAGTTTCCTTATAGGCGAGTATCCCGCCCCAGGCGTGGTGATCGCCCAGGATAATGTCTATCCCCTCAAGCTTTGTGTTTGGCTTCACATGGGCGAAGGCCGAAACGCACATGTTCGAAGCCGTGGGAATATCTGTATGTTTCTTCACTTCGGCATGATCGGCAATTGAGTCGGTCGGGTCTTCCAGATACTGCGGCTCGTACTGCTCGATCGCCTTCGCCACCCGGATTGAGGTTTCGATAGACCACACGGCATTCGGGTCGATGCGAATCTCGTAACCGTCTTCTTTCGGAAACCGTTTTCGGAGAAGGCGGAACGTTTCGATATCCACATCGGGATGG
>ENA-ORDI01001475-ORDI01001475.1-marine-metagenome-genome-assembly--contig:-NODE-1475-length-12796-cov-9.537621_pt1 | contig 12796 bp, 9 predicted proteins | sample MGYA00248628_ERZ508525 | MGnify/ENA primary metagenome ERZ508525 (study PRJEB26195, sample SAMN05422138) | marine metagenome | isolation source: East of Porto Seguro, South Atlantic Ocean | place...
TTTATTGAAATATGATTAAGCTTTTTGCAGATTAACTGCGGAAGGACCTTTTTCACCGTTCTCAACTTCAAATGTTAACGCATCACCTTCGTTTAACTCCAAGTTTGCTGCTTGAGCTGCTGAAGAATGTACAAAAACATCTTTTTCTTTGTCATCTCTTTCAATGAAACCATATCCTTTTGTTCCATTAAACCATTTAACTTTTCCGTTTATACTCATTTTATTTTCTTTCTTTTTAATTTAACTTTATTGTTAGAAAAAACTAACAACAAGGCACCTTTAAGTTGATTTAATAAGAAATGTCAAGTTAATATAAACTATGGAAGGGGCGTTCTGTTGCCAGGTGCAATTAACCAACCACCCCGAAACCTGAGGCGGGATAATTTAAAAAACTATCTCTATACGTGTTTCTGGTTTTAAGGATTATTGTCCTATAGATTATAGGAGAACTAGAGACAGACTAGAGCCTAGAGAGATAAAAATAAATTTAGTTGCGTATTTGATAATTTCAAAACATAATATACACGTAAACATTAACTAATATGAGGAAAGGGCGAATGGCGGAACTGGTAGACGCGTTGGACTCAAAATCCAATAGTAGCAATACTGTGAGAGTTCGAGTCTCTCTTTGCCCACCAAATTTTTTATGAAATTAGAGAATTTTAATAACTTAATTGAATTATTTTTTTATCAAGCGGAGAAACAAGATCCCAAAAGTATTTTATTACAATGGTTAAATCCAAATAACAAAAAATCTTTTACATGGGAAGAAACAAAACTAAATATATTTAAGCTTTCAAAAACTATAAAAGAAAATGTTAAAGAAGGTGACAGATGTCTACTAGTATCGGAAAATAGACCTGAATGGTTTATTTCTGATTTAGCTATTATGTTATCTGGAGCTATTACTGTCCCTGCATATACAACCTATACAGATAATGATTATAAATATTTAATTGAAGATTGTGAGCCAAAGATAGTTATTGCTTCCAACAATGACATACTTAAAAAATTAAATACAACTATTAATGAAAAAAATTTTATAAAAAAAATAATTACTTTTGATGAAGTAGAAAAAGCATATCATAATTTAAATATAGATAATAAAGAAAAATATTTAGATTTTAATTCAATAATAAAAAATGATTTATCTGAAAAAGATAAAATACAAAATTTAAATTTAAAAAGATCATCAGCAGCTTGTATAATTTATACTTCAGGAACTGGTGGAAATCCAAAAGGAGTAATATTAAGCCATGGAGGTATTTTGAATAATCTTGAAGGGGCATGTGAAATAATAAAACCATTAATTGATTCAAGACCCGTTTTTTTAACTTGGTTGCCTCTTTCTCATTCATATGAACACACTGTGCAATTTGCACAAATAGCAGTTGGAGCTAAAGTTTTTTATGCAGAAAAAATAGAAAAACTATTAGATAATATGGCTGAGGCAAAACCAACAATTATGACAGCTGTTCCAAGATTTTATCAAAATCTTTACAACAAAATAAATATTAATATGAAAAAGCAAACTGGCTTTAAAGCCAAATTAATTCAGGCAACTATCCGATTAGGCAAAAAAAAATTGTTAAAGGAAAAAATGACCTTTTTTGAAAAATTACTAAATTTAATGTTAAATGTTTTAGTTAGAAAAAAAGTAAGAAAACAATTTGGCGGAAAATTAAGAGCTTTTGTTTCTGGAGGAGGAGCTCTAGATAAAGAAATAGGTGAATTTTTAAATTCTATCGGGCTACCGACCCTTCAAGGATATGGTTTAACTGAAACCTCCCCAGTAGTCAGTTGTAACCCTATACACAATATAAAGGTTGAAACTGTAGGTCCTCCTTTTAAAGGAAACAAAATTAAAATTTCTGAAGATGGCGAAATATTAGTTAAGGGAGAAAACGTAATGTTGGGATATTGGAATCAAAAAGAGGAAACAGAAAATGTTATTAAAGATGGATGGTTACACACAGGTGACATTGGTGAAATCAATCCAGAGGATGGTTATCTCAAAATTACTGACAGAAAAAAGGATATTATTGTTAGTGCTGGAGGAGATAATATTTCTCCAGCAAAAATTGAAAATATTATAACTAATGAAGCAGAAATTGATCAATGTATGGTCTATGGAGACAAAAAAAATTATATAGTTGCTTTGATTGTGCCAAATAAAGAATTTTTAAAAGAAAAAGAAAAAATTAACAATATTATTGAAAATATAAATAAAAAACTTACGCAAGTAGAAAAAATTAAAAAAATTCAATTAATAGATGAAAATTTTTCAATAGAAAATGGTTTATTGACACCAACAATGAAAGTAAAAAGAAAAAAAGTAACAGAGAAATATAAAAAAGAATTAGAAAATCTTTATTAAATTCTTTTTTTAATAGATACGTTATAACTCGCAATTTACCTAACTTTTTTTATAAATTTGTTTTTTTTTAAATAAAATTCTTTTTTTAAAATTTTTCCTAAAATTAAGTATTTGACATAACTAAACAAAAAAAATAAAAAAAGAGGGATAAACGAATCATAAAGATTCGTTAATAAAAAAAGGGAGCTAAAGATGGCTAAAAGAAGAAAAAAAGCTGCTAAAAAGAAAACTAAGAAAAAAGCTAAAAAAAGAAGTAGATAAATCAGTATTCTTTTTAGTTGATTGCGCTTCTCACAGCAATGGTTGTGGGAAGCGTTTTTTTTTACTCAATTACTTCTGGAGTTTCTTCTATATTCACTTCAGGTTTGACTATAACTTTAGGAGCTTGGGCCTCTAGATTTCTCTTTAAAGCTTTATCAAGTTTTTTTTGGGCATCTTCCGAATTTGTACCCAATACAATTTGGAATTCTGTTGATAGTCTATCATAAGCTTTTTCAAAAAGTTGCCTTTCGCTATAAGACTGATCTATCATCAGGTCATCTCCTTTGTTAAGATCTTTTACAACCTCAGCTAAATCATATATTTTACCTGACGAGATTTTAGCCTCATACTCTTGAGCTCTTCTGCTCCACATTGATCTTTTTATTTTTGGCTTACTCTTTAAAATACTAACACACCTATTAATCTGATTAATCGTTGCAAGAGGTCTTAAATGAGATTGTTTATTTACTGGGATCATGCCACTAACTTTATCTTTTTCAAATCTTAAAATATACGCTTCAATATCTATTCCCCCGATATTTATTTTTTTAAATTCATTGATTTGACCAACACCATGTTTTGGATAAACTACATAATCTTTAATCTTATATTCTCTCTTTTCTGTTTCTTGAGTTTTTACTTTTTTAATTTCAGGTTTTTGATCGTTGTTTTTAAAAATTTTTATATTTTCAGATTTAATTTTATCCGTAGAAGCATCTGCTTTTTTCTTAACAACTTTTCGAGATGTTTTGATAATTTTTTTAATGTTTTTTTTTATAATTTTTGGTTTTATGACTTTTTTTGTTTTTACAACCTTCTTTTTATTTACTGACTTTTGTTTTATTTTTATTTTTTTATTTAATGTTTTCTTGAAAAAACTTTTCAAATTTATTTTTTTCATCTTTAAATTTATCACTATCTTCAGGTGGATCTTTTTTTTTGTTATTTTTGGCCAAACTTATGAATACTTTTTGTTCAATTCTAACCACTGTTCATTTCCGCTTTCTGTATCCAGAACTATAGCATCAATTGGGCACTCTGGTTCACAAACGCCACAATCTATACACTCATCTGGTTTAATTACAAGCATATTTTGTCTTCATAAAAACAGTCTACTGGACAGACTTCTATACAATCCATTAATTTACATTTAATACACTTGTCGTTAACAATATATGTCGTTTTATATATTTGATTTTACTTTTACTTTCAGACCTCCAAATATTGTACTATCTAAAAATAATAGTTTATTTAATCTTCTCTTTAAGTTCGCTTCGTACATATCAAAATAGTCATCTGAATAAATAATATTTTACAATGTTTCAATATTTTTTTTCGTTTCTTCATCTAAATTTTTAATTTCCCTTATAAAAACTACTATTTAATTAAAATTGTTACATCTTTTCTGCCTCATTTAAAACTATATCTATATTTTTGTTATTAAAATCAAATTCTAAAAGAGCATCTTTATTAATTATTTGCCTATCTTTATAGTATGAACTAAAAGTGTTGATGTCTTAACTATAGGTTCAGTATTTTTGTTTTTGTTTTATTTATTATTTTAAAAAAATTTAAAATTATTTAAAACTCATTTGTTTGAGAACACTAAATGGATTGTCTTTATTATTACTTTTAAATTTATAATTTTTGTTAAATTTTTTTATTGGCGCGTATTTAAAATAAGTTTCATCATTTTTTTCAAAAGTTTTGTAATTCATTTTTTGAATTAATTTTATGAAACTATCTTTGCTACAACCTAACAAATTCAGCATTTCTGGGATTAATTTTATTTCATTTTTATTTTCTGTATTTGAATTCATTATTTTTACAAATAATCTTTCCAAAATATCTATTCTAACAAAAAATTGATCAAATTTTTCAAAACCACATAAAAGCATAAAATTTTTATTTTCTGGATTTTTGTGTTCTAGAAAATTCAAACCAAATTTAGGAGGTTTAAGTTGAAAATATTTTTGATGATAATTTCTCCAAAGAGCAATTCTTAATGAAACTGCATTTGGTTTAAATAGTTTATATAAAAATATATGATATCTTCCAAATTTAACTCCTAATTCTCTTAGGACTCTTCTTTCTGTTTGACCTAAATTATTTAAAAAATTTGACACATCTTCTCTTTTTATTACACCATTGTTTTCATATAATTGGTAAGCCAAAGCTCTTATTGAAGGATTATTGATCTTGATTTGTTTTAAATCTATTAAACTTTTCAGATCATCTTTAATTTTATTGTTTAGCCAATTCATCAAATAATTAGACAATTGAAGTTGATCAGAACTTTCTACCATGTCATCTATAACTAGTGATAATTCTGGATTTAAGTAATCTTTACCAGGAGAAAGATTAGCAATTGGATATCTTTCCAAGTAAATTTTAAAATCATCCTTTAATTCAACTAAACCAGTTCTTTTTATTTGTTCAATTCTATTTAAAATTTCTGGTCCCACAGTTTTTCTTGCAGCTTTTTTTAATGATTTAATATCTGTATCTAAAGCTCCTATTTTTAAATCTAGCTCTAGTTTTAATGCTTTAAGTTGACCTATGAACTGGTTATTTATCATTACTTTCCCATTTTCCAAAATTTGAGTATCAAAAGTAATATCTTTTTTTAGTCCCCTGGAAAGAACACTTGCTCTTTTATCTATAAAGCTTTTTGTTAATTCCTCGTGCAAACGATCTGATAATTTATCTTCTAATAATTTTGTTCTCTCAACCCAATAATCTTGATTTTCAACCCAATTAACTTTGTTTGATACATAAGACCATGTTCTAACATTTGCGATCCGATTTGATATTGAGTCTACATTTCCATCTAACTTATTCAATAAAGACAATTGTTGTTTTATGTAGTTATTAGTAATTTTACCTTCTTTGCTATTTAAAAATCCAAAAATCTTATTCACAACTTCCAAATGATGACCATAATTTTTCTTTACAAAATCTGGTATTTGACAACATTCCCATAACAATTTTAATCCGTTTTCATTTTGAATAATTTTCTGATCTCTAAAGTCTTTCAAAAAATATTTTAAAACTTTCTCATCTTCACATTCTTGTATTCTCCTTAACCAATCTTTATTTGGTCTTTCCTCCAAAGATTTTAATAAGCTTGATGTACTACTAAAATTAAGATTAGAATTTCTCCAAAAAAGAGTTCTTATTTCTTTAAACTTATGATTTTCAATTAAATTAATCTCTTCTGCATTTATTTCTTCACAATCTCCAGTTATTCCAAAAACTCCATCATTCAAATATCTCCCTGCTCTACCCGAAATTTGACCAATCTCTGCAAGATTTAATCTTCTTAGCTTCTTTCCATCATATTTTTTTAGATTTGAAAAATAAACATTGTCTAAATCCATATTTATCCCCATTCCAATTGCATCAGTCGCTACAAGATAGTCTACGTCACTGGATTGATAGAGATTTACTTGAGCATTCCTTGTTTTAGGACTTAGTGATCCCATTACAATTGCCGCACCACCTTTTTGCCTTCTAATTAATTCTGCTATTGCATAAACTTCTTCAGCTGAAAAAGCTATAATTGCACTTTTTCTTTTAATTCTAGAAATTTTTTTGTGCCCAACATAAGTTAATTTTGATAATCTTTCTTTGTTTATAAATTCTACATCTTCATCAAGTTTAGAAATTAATTTTTTTATAGTACTTGAACCCATAAACATGGTCAGTTTTTCTCCTCGAAGATTTAGTAATCTATCAGTAAAAATGTGTCCTCTTTCGTTATCAGAACACATTTGTATTTCGTCTACAGCTACAAATTCCAAATTTTTATCTATTGGCATTGATTCAACGGTACATAAAAAATATTTAGCATTGGATGGAATAATTTTTTCTTCTCCTGTAATAAGTGCAACTTTTTTGGGATCAATTTTTTGAATAATCTTGTCGTACACTTCTCGAGCAAGTAATCTTAATGGAAAACCAATCATTCCAGACTCGAATGAAAGCATAATTTCTATTGCTAAAAAGGTTTTACCGGTATTTGTTGGCCCAAGAACTGCGGTAATTTTATTTTTTGTCATTTCTATCTCTTGTGTATTAAAATTTTTTTCTACTATATGTTGTTATCCCAAAAGAACAAAAATAGTCTAAAACATGACCGAATCATCAAGGAAAAAGTTCTCATTTTGATTTTTTATTTAGAGAAGGGTAACACAAATAATAATAATTCAATATATAATTTATTTATAAAATGCCGATAAAACTTTGGGAAGCTACAGAAGATCAAAAAAATAAATCAAATTTATTTAAATATGAAAATTTTTTGCACAAAAGATATAAAATTAAATTTAATAAAAACTATTCAAAGTTACATGACTGGAGTATTAAAAATCCTGAAAAATTTTGGAATTCAATTTGGGATTTCTCAAAAGTAAAAGGAAAAAAAAACGAAAAATTTTATAAATCTAAAGAGTTGTTTAAAAATCGATTTTTTATAAATTCGAAATTAAACTTTGCAGAAAATTTACTTTCCAAAAAAGACAATTCAAAAGCAATCACTTTTATTAATGAAAATGGCTATAAAGAAATTCGAAAATGGAATGAATTAAATTTAAATGTAGGAAAAATTTCTTTTTACTTAAAAAAAATTAATATTAAAGAAAAGGACAGAGTAGCAGCTTATCTTCCAAATTTAATTGAAACAGTAGAGTCTTTTTTGGCAACTGTTTCAATAGGTGCAATATGGTCGTCATGTTCACCAGATTTTGGTGTGAACGGTGTAATTGAAAGATTTGCCCAAATTAAGCCAAAAGTACTTATTCTGTGCGATAGGTATTATTATAATGGAAAACAAATTAATGTAATAGATAAATTGAAACCAATTCTAAAAAAAATTAAGTCTATAAAAAATGTAATAATAATAAATTATCCTGGAAAAAAACATATTAAATTTAAAAAAAATAAATATGTAAAGTTTGAATTTTGGAAAAATATTAAAAAATTAAAACCTAAAAAGTTAGAATTCAAAAGATTTGATTTTAATCACGAATTAGCAATATTATATTCTAGTGGCACTACAGGAAAACCAAAATGTATTTGCCATAGATCAGGAGGTGTTTTATTGCAACATTTAAAAGAACATCAATTGCAGAGCGAAATAAAAGAAAACGATAATGTTTTTTATTTTACCACATGTGGTTGGATGATGTGGAATTGGTTAATTAGTTCATTAGCATCAAAAGCTTCAATAGTTCTTTTTGAAGGGTTTCCTATGTATAAAAAAAATGATCTTTTAATAAAAATTGCAGATAGAGAGAATATAACTTTGTTTGGTGTAAGTGCTAAATATATAGATTCGTTAAGAAAATTAAATTTTTCAGCTAGGTTAAAATATAAACTAAAAAAATTAAAAACAATTTGTTCTACAGGTTCGCCTTTATCTGAAGATGGATTTAATTACATTTATGAAAAAATTAAAAAAAATGTACACCTAGCATCTATTTCTGGAGGAACAGATATAGTTTCTTGTTTTGTTTTAGGAAATATTTATAGACCAGTAATTTCAGGAGAAATACAAAGCAAGGGATTAGGAATGGATATGGATGTATTTAACGATCATGCAAAATCCATAAAAAACAAAAAAGGCGAACTTGTTTGCAAAAATCCATTTCCATCAATGCCAATTAAATTTTGGAATGATAAAAACAACGAAAAATTTAAAAAAGCTTATTTCAAAAAATTTAAAGGAGTATGGCATCATGGAGATTATGCTGAAATAAAGGATAGTGGCGGTTTTATAATTTATGGAAGATCTGATACCACACTTAATCCTGGAGGTGTAAGACTTGGCACTGCTGAGATATATTCAGTTGTAGAAAAATTTAAAGAAGTGCAAGAGTGTCTTGTCGTAGGTCAACCTTGGGATAATGATGTTAGAATTGTTTTGTTTTTAGTCATGAATAGATCTTATGATTTAAGAGAAAAATTGATTAAAAAAATAAAACAAAAAATCAGAGCAGATGCTTCTCCTAGACATGTGCCTTCAAAAGTAATTAAAGTTTCTGATATACCTAGAACAAAAAACGGAAAAATAGTTGAATTAGCTGTTAAAAATGTAATAGAAGGAAATAAAATAAAAAATATACAAGCATTAGCCAACCCGGAAGTTTTAATGGAATTTAAAAATATAAAAGAACTTAAAAATTAAATGATTAAAGAAATAGTTAAAAATTTAAACTTATCATCAACTCTAAGAATTAATGAAATATCTAAAGACCTAGAAGCTCAAGGCAAAGATGTATTTAAATTTGGATTTGGTCAGTCCCCATTTAAAGTACCAGATGAAGTAGTGTTAGAACTTAAAAATAATGCAGACAAGAATTATTATTTACCAATGCAGGGTCTTCCCGAATTAAGAGAAGCAATAGCAAAATATATATCAAAAAAAAGAAATTATAATTATTCAGCAGAAAACATATTAATTGGTCCCGGTACAAAAGAACTTATGTTTTTATTAAATATTCTTTTTGATGGAGATGTTTTATTACCTATCCCAAGTTGGGTATCCTATGAACCTCAAGCAATTTTAGGAAGAAATAAAATTCATTGGTTACAAACAAACAGGGAAAAAAATTGGTTTCCTACAGCACACGAAATTGAAAGAATTGTTTCAAAAAACAAAGATAAAAACTATTTATTAATATTAAATTCTCCAAACAATCCATCGGGCCAAATTTGTAATAATTTAGAGGAAATTAGTATTATTGTAAAAAAATATAATATATTAGTTCTTTCTGATGAAATCTATTCTGAATTAAGTTTTGAAGATAATTATAAATCTATTGCAAATTTATGCCCAGAAAAAACAATTATAAGCAATGGATTGAGCAAGTGGTGTGGAGCCGGAGGATGGAGACTTGGACATTTTATTATTCCAAATGAGTTAAAAAAATTAAGAAATTCTATGAAAGTTCTTGCAAGTGAAACTTTTACATCTGTCAGCGCTCCAATTCAGCATGCTGCAGTAGCAGCATATGAAAAAGACATGAGCAAATATGTTAATTCTTCAAGAAATATTTTAAAAAATGTAGGAGAATATGTTTATAATAACTTACAATCGAACAAAGTGCTAATAAGTAAACCACAAGGTGGTTTTTATTTAATGCCAGAATTTTTGGATAAAAAATATAAATCTTCAGAAGAAATGTGTACTGATCTTTTAAATAATACTGGAGTTGCGCTTTTGCCAGGGTCTGATTTTGGTTTTTCAAAAAATAAAATGATTGCAAGGCTTAGCTTTACAGATTTTAATGGAAAAGAATTCATGGAGAACTTTCAATCTGATAAAAATATTAAAGTAGAAGATATAGAAAAATTTGCACCTAAAATAATTGAAGGTACAAAAAGATTAAAAGTTTGGGCAGAATCATCATAAATTTATATAGACTCATCTACATAGTTATTGTTAGTATCGTCGGAACTTAATTTAAATTTAATTATGGAGGGGAATATGAAAAAAATAATTGCTTCTCTATCTACTGCTCTTGTATTTTTTGCAGCTACACTGTCTTTTACAACAGTTGCGAAATCTGCAGAGTTTTTTACGATAGGAACAGGAGGACCAACTGGAGTTTATTTCCAGACTGGTAACGCAATTTGCAAAATGTTGCATAAATATGCAATTGCCAAAGAACACGGAAGAAAAAAAGGTATAGATAAAGCTTATAGATGTACAGCTCCATCAACTGGTGGATCAAACTACAATATTGGTCAAATTAAAGCTGGTGAGTTTCAATTTGGTGTAGCTCAGTCTGACTGGCAATTCCATGCTTACAATGGTTCAAGTAAATGGGAAGGAAAACAGTTTAGTAATTTAAGAGCTGTTTTTTCAGTTCATAACGAACCTTTCCAAATTTGGGCTAGAAAAAAAGCTAAAGTTAAAGACTTTGCTGACCTTGCAGGTAAAACTGTTAACATAGGTAATCCAGGTTCAGGTCAAAGAGGAACCATGGAAGTACTTATGAAAGCAATGGGAGTTGATAATAGTTACTTTAAAGGAGTTACAGAGTTGACTTCTTCTGAACAAGTTAAAGCACTTTGCGACGGTAAAATAGATGCTTATGGATATTCTGTAGGATTTCCAAATGGCGCTATGGAGCAGGCAGCAACTTGTGCAGCAAAAGCACTTCCAATTAATCTAGTAGGCGGACCTGTTCAAGATTTAATAGATGGTGCACCTTATTATGCAGCAGCTACAATACCTGCAGGAACTTACACAGGACAAAAAAAAGATGTAACTACTTTTGGTGTTAAAGCTACAGTAGTAACTAGCGCTGATGTTTCTGAAGAGCTTGTTTATTTAGTAACAAAAGCTGTTTTTGAAAACTTTGAGAATTTCAGAAAACAACATCCTGCTTTTGGACCATTGGAAAAGAAAAACATGATAGCTGATGGTTTATCTGCTCCATTACATCCAGGTGCAGTTAAATACTATAAAGAAGTTGGATTAATGTAATCCAAATACTTATTGAACTAAAAAGGCCCAATATATTTATTGGGCCTTTTTTTTATAGTAAAGTATCTTTCATAAATGAATCAAAACACTGATACAAATATTGAAAGTAAAATTCACGAAGATTTGTCGCCCACTAGAAATCTTACAGGATTACATTTAAAAATTGTTTTGACGATAGCAATTATTTGGTCCTTATTTCAACTTTGGTATGCATCCCCATTTCCATTTTGGTTTAATATTGGAATGTTTAAGGGCTTACCAGCTAGAGCTATTCATTTAGGTTTTGCTTTACTACTAGCATTTTTAATATTTCCTTTTTCTAGATCAAAAAAAATATCAATCATAGATATTCTAATAAGTATTATTGGAGCTTTTTGTTGCCTCTATATTTATTTTTTTTACGACCAATTAGTAGATAGAGGAGGTATTCTTTTAAAGATTACTTTAGGTCAAAATATTAATATACCAATTGAATTAATAATTGGGATAATCGGAATTTTGATTTTACTTGAAGCTACTAGGCGAGTTATTGGTTTACCTTTAGTTATTATTGCAATTTGTTTTTTATTATTTTCATTTTTTGGAAGATATGCTCCAGATATAATTTCGCATGGCGGACTTTCATTAAAGAGACTTGTTGGATTTCAATGGTTTGATCAGGAAGCTATATTTGGAATCCCAATAGGTGTTTCTGTAGATTTTATTTTTTTATTTGTTTTATTTGGCGCACTTTTAGAAACTGCAGGCGGAGGGAAGTATTTCTTAGATCTAGCTTTTGCTATGGTTGGGAAAATGAGAGGAGGACCTGCTAAAGCGGCTATATTAGGATCAGGAATGACCGGTTTAATATCTGGTTCTTCAATTGCAAACGTCGTTACTACAGGAACCTTTACGATTCCAATCATGAAAAAAACAGGTTTTTCAAAAGAAAAAGCCGGAGCAATAGAAGTTTCATCTTCAGTTAATGGGCAATTAATGCCTCCAGTAATGGGGGCTGCAGCTTTTGTTATGGCAAGTTTTATAGGAGTTACTTATTTTGAAATTGTTAAACATGCTTTTTTGCCAGCAATTATATCTTATGTAGCGTTATTTTATATTTCCCATCTTGAAGCTTTAAAATTAAATCTTAAAGGCATGGAAGAGAAAGATGTACCAAATTTAAAAAAAACTTTTTTATCAGGATTACATTTTTTAATTCCAATTTTTGTTTTAATTTATTTGTTAGTTTATCTAAGACTAACAGCTTCATACTCAATATATTATGCAACCATTGCATTAATTTTTGTAAATTTAATAAATAAATTAATTAAACAACCTAATTTTAAAGATGCTCTTAAAATTTGGTTTAACCAAACTATTGTAGGCTTTGAAAAAGGTGCAATAAATATGGTTGGTGTTGGAATTGCCATTGCAACTGCTGGGGTAATAGTAGGAGCAGTGGGATCTACAGGACTAAGTACCAATTTAATTATTGTAATAGAAACTATTGCTAAAGATAATGTTATAATTTTAATATTATTGACCATTATTTTATGTTTGCTGCTTGGCATGGGCCTTCCAACTACTGCAAATTATGTGGTTGTGGCATCATTGATGGCAATGGTTTTAGTAGAGGTAGGTAATGCTTCTGGATTTGTATTTCCACTTATAGCTGTTCACTTATT
>ENA-ORDI01001481-ORDI01001481.1-marine-metagenome-genome-assembly--contig:-NODE-1481-length-12770-cov-2.749153_pt1 | contig 12770 bp, 6 predicted proteins | sample MGYA00248628_ERZ508525 | MGnify/ENA primary metagenome ERZ508525 (study PRJEB26195, sample SAMN05422138) | marine metagenome | isolation source: East of Porto Seguro, South Atlantic Ocean | place...
TCGATGGGCGTTCGAATCCTACGAGGGTCGGGTCACGATCTCGGACGAGGCGGCACGTGCGGCCGGCATCCGGACCGAGACGGTCGGACCGCAACAGGTCGGTGAAACCGTGGAAATCATCGGACGGGTGGAGCTCGATCCCTCCGGCAGCGCCGAGGTGGGGGCCAAATTCCCGGGCACCGTCATGTCGCTGCATGCCAATCTCGGCGATCGTGTAGCCCGGGGGGCGTTGCTGGCGCGGGTGGAAAGCAGCTCATCGTTGCAGACCTATCCGATCTACGCGCCGATTTCTGGAGTGATCACGCAGCGCAATACGAATATCGGCGATATCGCGGACAGCGATCCGATGTTCGTCATCTCCGATCCGTCCCGCACGGTTGCGACCTTCCCGATCTTCCCACGCGACATCGAGCGGGTTCTTCCCGGACAATCGGTGCTCATCCGGGGCCTCGAAGGCCAGCGTGCGCAGGGCTCCCGCATCCGGGACTTCCTCCCTCTGGCCGAAGTCAGCAGCCAGGCGGTGACCGCACGTGCGCCGCTCCCCAATCGCGATGGCTTCTGGCGACCGGGAATGGCGGTCCGGGGTCTGGTTTCGGTCGACCAGCGACGGGCGCCTCTCGCCGTCAGGACGGACGCTATCCAGCGGTTCCGCGATTTTCGCGTCGTCTTCGCAAAGATCGGCGAGACCTACGAGGTGCGGATGCTCGAGCTTGGTCAGGAAGGTCCCGAGTGGACCGAAGTGCTGAGCGGGATCGATGCAGGCACCGTCTACGCATCCGAGAACAGCTACGTGATCAAGGCCGACATCGAGAAGTCGGGCGCGAGCCACGATCACTGAGGAGCGCGATTTCATGTTGGAAAGAATTGTCGAGCTGTCGATCAGACAGCGTTTCGCAGTGCTGGCAGCGGTGTTCATTTTCGCCGCCGTGGGCATTTACAGCTTCGGCCGACTCAAGATCGATGCCGTGCCGGACATCACCAATGTGCAGGTGCAGATCAACACTTCGGCGCCGGGCTTCTCTCCGCTCGAAGCCGAGCAGCGCATTACCTATCCGGTCGAAACCGCCATCGCGGGGTTGCCGGGGCTGTCCCATACGCGCTCGGTTTCGCGCTACGGCCTGAGCCAGGTCACCGTGGTCTTCGAGGACGGCACCGACATCTACTTCGCCAGGCAACTCGTCAACGAGCGTCTGCAGGCGGTACGTTCAAACCTGCCGGAGACGGTCGAACCCGAGCTCGGGCCTATCGCCACGGGCCTGGGCGAGATCTTCATGTACACGGTCGAGGCCGAGCAGGGCGCGGTCAAACCCGATGGGTCGCGTTATACCGCGCAGGATCTGCGGACGTTGCATGACTGGGTGGTTCGACCACAGCTTCGCACGGTTCCAGGGGTCACCGAGGTCAACTCAATCGGCGGCTACCGTAAGGAGTATGTCGTAGCGCCGCTTCCCGAACGTCTTGCCGGTTTCGGTCTGACGGTCGAGGACGTGATCGAGGCGCTCGAAAACAACAATGCCAATGTCGGTGCCGGCTACGTCGAGAGGTCGGGTTCGCAATATCTTATCCGCGTACCCGGACAGGCCAAGGACGAACGCGATCTGTCCGGGATTATTGTCGATTACCGCGATGGGGTTCCCATTCGCATCGCTGATGTGGCGGATGTCGAGATCGGATCCGAGATCCGCAATGGCGCCGCGACCAAGGATGGCCGCGAAGTCGTGCTCGGCACGATCTACATGCTCGTTGGCGAGAATGCCCGCGATGTCAGTGTCGCGGTGGCCGAAAGGCTGGAGGAAGTAAACCGCTCGCTGCCCGGCGGCGTTGTCGCCAATACGGTCTACGATCGCTCCGAACTGGTCGAAGCAACGGTCTCCACAGTCGAGAAAAACCTCGCCGAAGGAGCGCTGTTGGTCATCGTCGTCCTGTTCGTCCTGCTCGGCAACTTCAGGGCTGCGCTCATCACCGCTGCCGTGATCCCCCTCTCTTTCCTCCTGATGATCACGGGGATGGTCGAGAACAACGTGTCGGGCAACCTGATGAGCCTGGGGGCATTGGACTTCGGCCTGATCGTGGACGGTGCGGTCATCATCGTCGAGAACTGTCTCCGCCGGTTCGGCGAGGCGCAGCATTCGCTCGGAAGACTGCTGAATCGCGAGGAACGCTTCAAGCTGGCGGCCCGCGCATCTGCCGAGGTGATCAAGCCGAGCCTTTTCGGCATCCTGATCATCACCATCGTCTACGTGCCGATCTTCGCTCTCGAAGGCGTGGAGGGCAAGACGTTCCACCCGATGGCGATCACGGTCGTCATGGCGCTAACCGCCGCCATGGTGCTCTCCCTCACCTTCGTTCCGGCCGCGGTCGCGACATTCGTGACGGGCAAGGTCGAGGAGAAGGAGACACGCGTCATGCGCGCCGCCAAGTCGGGCTATCAGCCTATGCTCGACTTCGCCTTGCGTTCGCGCAAAGCTGTCCTTGCCGGAGCCGTGGCTCTGGTGGTCCTGAGCGGATGGGGCGCAAGCCGGATGGGATCGGAATTCATTCCCAATCTGGATGAAGGCGATATCGCGCTCCACGCCCTGAGGATTCCGGGTACCAGCCTCAGCCAGGCGGTCGCCATGCAGACTGCCCTGGAAGACAAAATTCGGACCTTCCCCGAGGTGGACCAGGTGTTCGCGAAGATCGGTACCGCCGATGTGGCCACTGACCCAGTGCCGCCATCGGTCGCCGACACCTTCGTGATCATGAAGCCGAGAGAGGGTTGGCCGGATCCCCGCAAACCAAAGGAGCAACTCGTCGCCGAGATGAACGAGGCAGTCCAGCAGGTGCCGGGCTCGCGCTACGAGTTCCTTCAACCGATCCAGATGCGTTTCAACGAACTCATCGCGGGCGTGCGTTCCGACGTCGCGATCAAGATCTTCGGGGACGATCTCGACCAGCTTGCTTCCGTTGCAGCCGAGGTCGAGGGCGTTGTCTCTTCGATAGAGGGATCGCAGGACGCGCAGACCGAACAGGTGACCGGCTTGCTGTTCATTCAGGTCATCCCTGATCGCATCCGCCTGACCCAGCTCGGGCTGAACGTGGACGATGTTCAGACGGTGGTGTCGACGGCAATCGGCGGGACCGAGGCCGGCCAGATCTTCGAGGGTGATCGACGCTTCGATATCGTTGTCCGGCTGCCCGAAGAGATGCGCGAGGATCGCCAGGTACTCGAGCGTCTTCCTATCGCACTGCCAGGTGGAGGGTCTGTCCCGCTGTCGGAGGTTGCGACGATCGAGAACGTTCAGGGGCCGAACCAGATCAGCCGCGAGGACGGCAAGCGGCGCGCGGTGGTCACCAGCAATGTGCGCGGGCGGGACCTGGGTTCCTTCATATCCGAGGCGCAAGAGAGGATCGCCGCGGAGGTCGAACTGCCCGAGGGCTACTGGGTCGACTATGGTGGCACATTCGAGCAGCTCGAATCCGCGAGTGCGCGGCTTCAGATCGTCGTTCCGCTCGCCTTGCTGCTGATCTTCGGCCTGCTGGTGGCGCTATTTCGCTCGGTGAAGGACGCGCTGGTCGTGTTTTCCGGGGTGCCATTGGCTCTTACCGGAGGCGTGGCGGCGCTCATGCTGCGCGGCATCCCCTTCTCGATTTCCGCGGGGGTTGGCTTCATCGCCCTGTCGGGAATCGCCGTGCTTAACGGCGTCGTCATGCTGACGTTCATCCGGCAGCTGATGGATGAAGGCAAGCCGATCGAGGACGCCATCAAGGAAGGAGCCATGGCTCGTCTGCGGCCCGTACTCATGACCGCACTCGTCGCAAGCCTCGGCTTCGTTCCGATGGCTCTGAATGTCGGGCTCGGTTCGGAGGTGCAGCGTCCGCTCGCGACGGTCGTCATCGGCGGGATCGTCTCGGCTACCGCGCTGACACTGCTGGTTCTGCCAGCACTCTACAGGGTGGTTCGCGGCGAACGCACGGAAGTTCCGGAGACAGGGACATCCGACGAAAACCCCAACCCTCAACTCGCAAGCTGAAGCCGGAGCGGCCGTCCGCGGGGTGCAATCCCGCGGGCGGCCGACATCCGGGACCGGAGAACGAAATAATGTCCATAACGCAATCTCTTTCCAATACATCAGTCGTGCGCATTCTCGCGCTCGCTGCAGTTCTGCTGATCTTCCTCGCCTCGGGTGCCGAAGCGTGGGCGCACAATGTCGCCGAGGGGGACAAGGGTTACATCCAGGAGAGCAGCGGAACGCTGATCCTGCCCTTCATCTATCTCGGCGCGAAACACATGGTGACCGGATACGATCACCTGCTCTTTCTTTTCGGCGTCATCTTCTTCCTCTACCGGTTGAAGGACGTCGGAATCTACGTGACGCTGTTCGCGATCGGCCATTCGACCACGCTGCTTTTCGGTGTCCTGACGGGTATCACCGCCAACGCCTATCTCATCGATGCGATCATCGGTCTGTCGGTCGTCTACAAGGCCTTGGACAATCTCGGTGCCTTCCAGCGGTGGTTCGGATTCCAGCCCAACACCAAGGCAGCAACCCTCATTTTCGGCTTCTTCCACGGCTTCGGCCTTGCCACGAAGATCATCGAATTCGAAATCGCCGAAGACGGCCTCGTCCCAAATCTTCTCGCCTTCAATGTCGGTGTGGAAAGCGGGCAATTGCTCGCCCTTGGCGCAATCCTGATCGTGATGGGCTTCTGGCGCAGAACCCAGAGCTTCATACGTCACGCCTTCGCCGCCAACACGCTTCTCATGACCGCGGGCTTCATGCTCGTCGGCAACCAACTCGTCGGCTTCGCCGTAGCCTGATCACATTCTTCCAGGAGCAATAGACATGTTCAATTCACAGCGCCCGTCCTCCAGCGACCTTCCCACCAACCGCCAGCTCGTCAAGGCGACCGCGTTCGCCTTGGTGACCGCGACCGTCCTTCTGGTCACCGTGGTTCTACCCGCGGAATATGCGATCGATCCGACCGGAGCGGGCCGTCTTCTGGGATATTCCGAGATGGGCGAGATCAAACAGCAACTTGCCGCGGAAGCAGCCGCCGACGAGCAGAACACAGCCATCGGGGAGGTTCGTACGCTCGCCGGTAACAGCGATAGCGGCTCCGAAGCGGTAACGCGCAGCGATGTGACCGAATTAACGCTCGCGCCTGGTGAGGGTGCGGAAGTCAAGGCGGTCATGGCCGAAGGGGCCAGCCTTCAATACGAATGGTCGGTGCAGGACGGCCACGTCAACTTCGATACGCATGCCGATGCGCCGGGCATCTCTTATCACGGGTATGACAAGGGCCGTGAATCCACGGGAGAAGCGGGCACGCTCGTCGCCGCCTTCGATGGCAGCCATGGGTGGTTCTGGCGCAATCGTTCAGGCGCAACCGTCACCGTGACCCTCAAGACCGACGGCAGCTACTCCGATATCAAGCGCGTGGTCTAGATCACGCTCTGGCTGAAGGAAGACATCGCCATGCTCTCCGTTCTGACTAATCGCACTTATCGTCACCTGTTTCTTGCGCAGGTCATCGCGCTTGTCGGAACGGGGCTGGCCACGGTCGCTCTGGGCTTGCTGGCCTACGATCTCGCCGGTGCCGACGCCGGCGCGGTCTTGGGAACGGCCCTGGCCATCAAGATGGTCGCTTATGTCGGCATCGCCCCCCTCGCGGGCGCTTATGCCGACAAATTACCACGCAAACGTCTGCTTGTAGGAATGGACATTGTCCGTGCCGGCGTGGCGCTCCTGCTCCCCTTCGTCGATGCGGTCTGGCAGATCTATCTGCTCATTTTCCTGCTACAATCGGCATCGGCCGTGTTCACGCCTACCTTCCAGGCCACCATACCCGACATCCTGCCCGACGAAGAGAAATACACCAAGGCTCTGTCCCTGTCCCGACTGGCCTACGATCTCGAAAGCCTCATCAGCCCGGTCCTGGCTGCCGCGCTACTTGTTATCATAAATTTCCATTGGCTATTCGCGGGAACGGCTATCGGTTTTGTAGTCTCTGCGTTGCTCGTCATGAGTGCGGCTCTGCCGTACAGAAAATCGACCGCAAAGCGTGTCGAGGGCGTCTGGCGTAAAACCACGCGCGGTATGCGGGTGTATCTCAAGACCCCGAGGCTTGTCGGCTTGCTGGCGGTCAACCTGGCAGCGGCAGCCGGCAGCGCCATGGTCATCGTCAACACGGTCGTGATCGTGAAGAACATGGGAGGGACGGAGGGCGACGTCGCGCTGGCTCTGGCGGCTTACGGAGCGGGCTCGATGCTGGCTGCGCTCGCCCTCCCGCGCATCCTGGCACGAATTAACGATCGCACGATCATGATCGCTGGTGGCGGCCTCTTGCTGGTCACGCTGGCAACGATAGGGCTGGTGTTCGGGCAGGTGGAGACCCAAACCTTTTGGCCGGTTCTGCTTGTGGGCTGGCTGACGATGGGTATCGGGTATTCGCTTTGTGTCACGCCCAACGGAAGATTGCTCAAACGCTCGTCGGCGGATGCGCGAACGTTTCGAGGAAATGCGCGGTCATTTGCGCAAGGACATCGAACGCGTCGAAGAACCCCAGCTGCGGGCGATGTTCGAAACCGCAGCCGAGGTCATCGGCGGGCTGCATAAGGCGTTCTCCGATTACGAGAAGAAGAACGAGACCGCCTGGCAAAAAGGCAATGATTGAGGCCCCGATCCCCAGCTGCAGCCAGTTAAACGGATCGGACAACAACATTTAGCCGGCGCTTCCTGTATTGGCTTTTTGTCGATCGCCACTTGATTGCCGGAGGCTCTCATGGGGTATTTTCCAATGCGTAAGCCACGACGGCATCGCTGATCGGAGTCTCCATAAAGTGGTGGCCACCAGCCATGATTACGACAAATTGACGACCGCCCTCCTCGTAAGTCATCACATTTGCTTGCCCGCCGCCCGGCAGCCTATCGGTCCACAGCGTCTCACCGGTTTCGACGTCGATTGCGCGAATGAGGTTGTCGGTCGCGGCTGCGATGAACATCAGCCCTCCGGCCGTGACCACTCCTCCGCCATTGTTAGGTGTCCCGATCGTGAAGGGTATCCCCAGTGCGAGGCCCCAGGGTCCGTTTTCACGCGCAGTGCCAAAAGGCCTGTCCCAAAGCGTTTTGCCAGTCTGCAGGTCAATTGCGCGCAGACCCCCATAGGGCGGTTCCTTACACAGCAACTGCGTGAGACCAAGTCGCCAGCCGGCATTTACGTCTATTGCATACGGTGTCCCGACTTGCGGATCGCCTGCACCTTCCGGTCCGCCATTGCCGGAGTTCCCCGCCGGCCCTCTCGGTTTCCAACCCTTCTTGTCGGCCACCGAGCGAGGAACAAGCCGGTTGTGATTGGGCATGTCATTGTAATTCGCGTAGATCACGCCGCGGCGGGGATCGACCGCTACAGAGCCCCAGTCCGAACCGCCATTATAGCCAGGATACTGGATCCATCGGCGGTCAGTCGTTGGAGCGGTGTAATAGCCTTCATACGCCGACTGCCGGTATTGAATGCGGCAGATCATCTGGTCGATCGGCGTCATGCCCCACATGTCCCGCTCTTCCAGCGAAGGCTTGCGAAGAGTGGCAAAGCCCGAAAAGGGCTGGGTCGGCGAGCGCTCGGAGGGTTCGACCCCGCCTTGTGGCACGGGCCGTTCTTCCACGGTGTGAAGCGGTTCGCCGGTCCGGCGATCGAGTAGATAGAGCTCTCCCTGCTTCGACGGGAGAAGGATCGCGGGCGTTCCGTCGGGCAGATCGACAAGCGAGGCCTGGCTCCCGAGGTCGTAGTCCCAGACGTCCTTATGAACGGTCTGAAAATGCCATCGTGGTTCGCCCGTTTCGGCATCAAGCGCCACCAATGATGTCGAGTAGCGATTTTCTTGGGAGCTCCGGTCCGAACTCCAGTAGTCAACCGCGCTGTTACCCATGGGCAGGTAGACAAGCCCCAGATTTTCATCTGCAGACGCAGTTGTCCACATGTTGGGCGTTCCGCGCGTGAACTCTTCGTCAGGCTCGGGCTGACCGTACTCACCCGGCCGGCCCATGTCCCAGGCCCAAGCGCGTTCACCTGTGACGGCATCGAACGCCTGAATTACGCCTGACGGCGCACTGTTGCGCTGACCGTCCATGACCTGATGGCCGGTTACGATATTGCCGCGCACGATCACCGGAGGCGCGGTGATCGCAGCCATACCCGGGTAGACCACCCCCATTCCCTGTTTGATGTCGACCTGACCATTGAGACCGAAGTCAGCACACGGTCGTCCAGTCTCCGCATCAACGGCGATAATCCGTCCATCGAGAGTTCCCTCTATAATGCGCAGCGAACAAGGCTGAGCGCGGGGCCCTTGGGTCAGTTCCAATCTGTCCGGGTTTGAAACCGGCGCTCGAAAGGCAGTCACGCCCCGGCAGCTAGCCGAGTAGGGAATGGCGGCATTGGAGACTTTTGGATCGTAGCGCCAGATTTCCCGGCCGCTAATGGCATCCAGCGCGATCAGAATGTTTTTGGCGGAGCAGAGGTAGAGACGGTTGCCGATCTTGAGCGGCGTCGTTTCAGCGGCGTATTTCCCTTCGCCGGCCCCTTGGGGCAGGTCGCGCGTATGGGCGACCCACACCCGCTCGAGCTGACCGACATTTTCGGAAGTGATTTGTTTAAGGCCTGAGTAGCGCTGGCCAGCGAATGTCCCGCCCCACGCTGGCCAGTCGGAGGCTGGCGCTTGCGCTGGAGCCGCCCCCGCAAGGGCCGGCAGAGGACCGATTGGGCGGTCGGGATGCAACCATGCGGCGCCCCAGAACACCAGCGCGAGGAACACCATAGACAATGCAGCACCGGCAAGTCCGACAGGCCAGCGAGGCCCTCGGTCGAGGGTCGGCGAAACGAGCGAAACACACGCTAGTAAAATCGCGGGACCCGTGAGGCGCGGCACCAGCGCCCAAGCATCAAGTCCGCTTTCCCAGAACGCCCAAGGGACGGTCGCAACGAAGATTGCGAGGAAAATCCATGCTCCAAAACTTTTTCCACGGAACAGAAAGAATCCGGACGCAAGTAGTCCCGCGCCCGCGAGCAGATAATAGGCAGACCCACCCAGGGCGACGAGCCAGCCTCCGCCAGCAAGAAGGATGAGACCTATCAGCGCAATTACGACGCCAAGGGTTCGCGCCAGCCAAAGCGAGCGTTGCTCGCGGGGTTCCGAGATCACTTCCATGTTAGGGCTCTCCCAATTGGCGTCGGATGGGTCTACTCCGATCAACTCATGCCGCATGCAGCCGATCCAAAGACTTCAATATCATACTTCTCACCGCAGCCAAACGCGTCGTTGGAGCCGCAATTTGCTCTCCCGTTTGTGCTCAGAATAATTGCGGATAGAGTTCAAGTATTCTTCAGCCCAGCGAGAGTTACAGTGTACAAACACTCAAAGTTGAGTAAGTTTAGAATGCTCGGTGTTAGGCATAACGACGAAGTTTTTTCAGTCGAGTAGGTTGATTTTGCAGGAAACGTGTTTAGCAGGTTCATCCACAAGACGCAGGGTCAGCGGTCAAGGCAAAGTTGCAAGAAAACCGTGCGCCATCGAGCCGATTAAACGATCCTGAAGGCGATCGATTTCCCAAGCGACCAGTATGATCGCACTCCAAATTGCTGAGTTCTTCAAGGGCGAAAGCATCGCGTTGAAGCGCATGTTACGTGCCTGCGGAACAATTGTCCGCGCAAACAAATGTAGAGGTTCGACGGGTTCGCGATAAGGTCACACGACTGCGCAGTTGCCGGGTCGTATTTCTTCGACACCATTGGCCAGAAACCACCGCGATTTGCCTCGGACTTTTGCCGCATTGTGATAGCAGACATCGGTCTCGCCGGTGCGTGGATCAACCAAGACGGCCCATTGATGGTCACCGCAGTTGTGCACCTGGCAACCCCAAGAACCGACCTTACCCAGGTATGTCGCGATCGGAGCGGAAGGACCTCCAGGCATCGCCATCGCCTCGAGTACGGAGGCGTCGGTCACGGTCTTCTGGCTTCCCGCTTTGACCATTGGGTGTTCGTTCCAGGAAACACCAGAGACCTCGTCGAACGGGAATTTGCCAACATAGTTTGTCAGATCTGGCGCGGTGCCGCTCGCCGCGGGTTCTATCGCTGGAGTGATGCCGATGGCAGCTCCGGGCGTCGCGGATGCTGCACCAACGACGGGAAGAGCATCGCCGGTCAAAGTGATCTGTTCGCCAGCGAAGTTTGGTTCCCCATTTTCGTTGCCAATATCCGCCTCCGCAGTATCGCTGCCATTGCATGACACGAGCAGGGCGGCGAGCCCGGTCAGGGTGAGTTGGTGTCGCTTTCGCATCGAAGAGATACCTACGGTCAATGCGACTCAGGTGCACCATACCTGCGCGGAGTGGCCGCGCCAATGCAAATGTGGGGAGAATTTGACCATCACCCAGAGACCTATACATGATCCACTCGGATGGTTGCACAACAAGCACACGTCTACTCACAAAATCAGCAAGTCCGTTGATGAACGAAAGTAGGGGTTTTCGAAAACCCCGACCCTAATGACCGAGTTAGACCGGTACGGTCGTTACGTCGGTGAGATGATCTTTTTGCGCTTCCGGAATTGCTTCCAAACGCGTTCTGCCGTCACCAAAATCGTGCTTTCCAATAGACGGAGAGTCTCCAGTAAGGAGAACGTTCGTTAGACGGTCAAGAGAGAGATGCCATAATAACGGAGGCGAGCGCGCTTATATAGATCTTCCACCGAAAGATGCTCGTCCGACTCGAGAAGGATACGGAACATCTGCCTTCGCTGTTCTAGGGTCGCTACAGACCTAGATATTGGACGGCACACTAAAATTCGATTGATCCAGCTTGATTTTCCTCGAAGCCAGCGCAACGTGGTTTATTTGTGATGTTTTAAGCGGCAACTTGCTCGATACCACGAGCAAAAGGCGGCCCGTCCCGCGGGGGACGGACCGCCCGCCGAGTGACCTGGACCTGTCAGGAGGGGTCAGGCAGCCTGCTCGGCAAGTTCGTCAATTGTGTCCTCGCGGACAGGTTCGTGGGCTTCGGCATCTGCCAGCGCGACATCCTCGGTATCGGCGAAGCGCATGATAGAGGGCACCCAGGCTTGCGCCCGTTCCTTGATATCTGCCTCGCCGATGAAGTTGCCCGAGAAAATGCGTTCGGCAGCGCTTGCCAGTTCGGCCTTCTTCGAGCCAGCATAGCGACTGACCAGTTCGGGACCGCCGGCAGCATCAAGCGCTTCGAGTGTGCGGGCCTTGGCCACGCGGTCGAAGTAATTCGCCGCCGTGGGCCGCCACCAATGCGCCGTCTCGATTTCGAGCAACGAGCCGAGCGCCTCGTGCAGCGGCACCGAGCGTTCGCCTTCGCAGGCCAGGCTGGCGACAAGCGTGCGTGCGACGACATGGCCGAGCCAGGCCGAGCGCGCCTCGTCAGACAGTGCCCGGAACCTAGCAAACCGCTCGACGTCGTTTTCGCCAGCACGCCAGCTTTCATCGAGCGATCCTGCAAACTCGGCCATAGCAGCACTTGCCGGTGCATCCTTGGCTTCGAACCCGGTAACCGGGCCGGATGCCACCGAACCGACCAGCGTCGAGGCCTTCTTTGCGCGCCAATCGTGCCCGTCGGCATCGGCGAGCGTGAAGACCATGAAGTCGAGCGCCAGTGCCGGATCGTTGGCGAGATGGATCGCCAGGATGTTGCGGCGCTGCATGGCCAGTTCGTCGAGCAGCCGCTGGGAGAGCGAGCTCCCCTTTGGCTTCGCCGTTCCGGATTCCTCGACTGCCTCGACCACACCTTCGTCGGTGATGACCTCGGTCTTGGTGTAGTACTGCGGGACCAATGTTGGCTCGCCATTGCGAGAGAGGACTAGGAAGGCACCGGCCTCGGATTTCAGTTCATCGGCGAGTAGCGGCGGCCGGTCATTGAGCGCGCGCATGGCGCGGTCGATCACCACGAGTTCCTGTTCGGCCTTGGCGACCTCGTCCTCGTCGCTGTCTTCGTCTTCGAGCACGGCGGCGACGCGGTCGTAGTCGGCCTCGAGCTCGCCGAGCTCCTGCGCTTCCTGCTCGGTCATCGGCGCAGGCTCGCAGGGCAAGCGACCGAGACCTTCTACAAGGTCATGGCTGACATAGGTGCCAAGGGTCGGGCGCACCCAGGCAAGGCCATATTCGAGCGCGGTCTTTTCCGCCGCCTCTTCCATGACCTTGTGCGCGAGGTCTTCGAGCAGCGCGACGTCGATCCAGCTCTCGCTGGCATCGTCGTCGAACAGTTCGCGTTCGATCCGGCCACCCGCAGTGAGGTAGGCATCGCGTCCGACGAGAACCGCTCGCGGATCGGAGCCACGAACAGTTGCGTCGAGCACCATGCGGCGGATCGTGTCGGGCGTGATCTGGTACCAGGCGTCCTGCAGCTCGGCATAGACATGCGCCTGGCGCTCCACGTCGGAAATCGCGCCATAGGCCTTGGCCATGTCGAGCGTGATTGTGCCTTCGGCGAGCGCTTCGAAGACGCAGGGTGCCAGACTTGCCAGGCGCAGACGCCCTTCGACGAACCGGACAGTGAGGCCGAAGCGGCGCGCCACATCTTCGGTGGTAGCCCCTGCCTCGATGATGAAAGCGAAGGCCTGCGCCTCGTCGGCGGGGTTCATAGCAAGACGCTGGAAGTTCTCGGCAAGGCTGGCTTCGCGCACTTCGCTTTCCTCGCCTTCGATGACGAGGCAGGTGACTTCGTGCGTGTCAGGCAAGGTGCCCTCTTCGGCCAGCGCCTGCAGCGCGGCG